>WNFD01028382.1_pt1 | contig 10320 bp, 10 predicted proteins | sample 5400491 | NCBI WGS metagenome assembly WNFD01 (sample SAMN13153343, study PRJNA577476) | soil metagenome | isolation source: 120 cm saprolite under Douglas fir tree site 2 hole 2 replicate 2 | place: USA:California | collected 2015-04-18 | reverse complement strand
CGAATCGCAAACTAGTTTGCATTGCAAACCAAATTTCCAGCCGCCAAAAGCAGCCAACTTGCAAGACGATTAACAGCGTCTACACTCTGCGCTTCGTTTTTTTCCAGGTACGGGCGTACTTCAGGGCGATCAGGCCTTTCGAGAAGGTTTTGTTTTCGAGGAGCGTGAATTCGCGTTGCGGGAAGCCGCTGGGGAAGAGCGGAATGCCTTCGCCGATCAGGACCGGAACGATGCCGATATAAAGTTCGTCGATCAGGTCGTCTTTGAGGAAGTCGCGGGCGAGTTCGCCGCCACCCATCAGCCAGATGTTTTTTCTAGGACGGTTGCAGAGCTTCTCGAGGAAACTTTTCAGGGGTTCATTGACGAAGGTGACGCCGCCGCGCTCGCCGGGCGGCTGGGAATGGGAGAAGACGTAACTCTTCATTTTCGAGTCGCCGAATCCGCCTCCGCCCATCTTGAGAGAAACGTCGTAAGTCTTGCGTCCCATGATCATCGTATCGATGGTGGCGAAGAATGGGCCCATGGAATAGTCCTTGGGCATGAAGAGAAAATCGACCGCGCCATCGGGGCGGGCGATGTAGCCGTCGAGGCTGATGCCGAGGCCCAGGACGACCTTGCGCATGGGGGCATTCTAAACGACGGAATGCAAATTCTTCAATGATCGCGCCGAGCGGATCGGCCGCTATCGAGAGAAGCGTGAAGCCGACACGAAAAGGATTGCGCGGGAGTTTCGACATGGGCTAACGTGCGCCTCGGCCGGGACGCGCAGCCAGTTCAAATCGGAGGAATCTGTCATGCAAAAGTTACTACTTGTGACGGTTGGTGCGGCGCTGCTGTCGTGCGGGGCTTACGCGCAGGGTGCGTCGTCAAAAACACAAACTTGCGAGGGGCTGGCGCAACTCCAACTGCCCGGAGCGAAAATCCTCTCGGCGCAGACGGTCGCGGCCGGAGCATTCACGCCACCGTCAAATATGTCACCATGGATTGTGGGGGACCCCTCTCTCTACAAGACGCTCTCTGCATTCTGCCGGGTAGTAGTGGAGGCAACACCGAGTGCCGACTCCTCGATCAAGATCGAAGTGTGGATGCCCGTTAATGGTCAGAATGGCGGCGGGTGGAACGGGAAACTGCAAGGCCGGGGCAACGGAGGATTCGCCGGAGAGATTGGTTACCAGCAATTGGGAATTGGTGTGTCCCAAGGTTATGCGATGGCCGGCACGGATACGGGCCACTCCGGAGAAGCAACGCAAGCGAGTTGGGCGCTGGGACATCCCGAAAAAGCGACCGACTTCGGATACCGAGGAATCCACGAGATGACGCGGGTCGCGAAGGCGGCGGTGAAGGCATATTACAGCAAGGATCCGAAGCATTCGTATTTCTGGGGTTGCTCGAACGGCGGACGGCAGGCGTTGATGGAAGCACAACGCTTTCCGGAAGACTACGACGGAATTTTGGCGGGAGCGCCGGCCAATTACTTTACGCACCTGCTGACCAAAGCGCTTGCGGATGCGCAGGCGACGACTCTCGATCCAGCAAGTTACATCCCGTCGAGGAAGCTGCCAGCGATAGCTCGTGCCGTGAATGCAGCTTGCGACGCGCAGGACGGAGTGACCGACGGCATATTGAACGACCCGAGGCAATGTCACTTCGATCCGGGCACGATGCTTTGCAAAGAAGGCGATTCGGAGAAGTGCTTGACGGCGGCGCAAGTAACCACGCTGAAAAAATTGTATGAAGGGCCCGAAGATGCGAAAGGGCGAAAGATTTTCCCGGGCTATTTGCCGGGAGCGGAAGAGGGGCCCGGAGGATGGGGAACTTGGATTACCGGACCAGCGCCAGGAAAAAGTTTGCTGTTCGCCTTCAGCGGCGGATATTTCTCCAACTTCGTTTATGGGAAGGCGGACTGGAATTACAAGGATACCAGTGTCGATCAAGCCGAGAAAGCGGCAGATGAGAAGACTGCGCAATTCCTGAATGCCACGGACCCAAATCTTGTGGCGTTCAAGACACGGGGCGGGAAGCTGATTCTCTATCATGGTTGGAACGATCCGGCGATTTCGGCGCTCAACACGATCAACTATTACAACGATGTGGTAAGCAAGATGGGCGTGCGGGAGACGGAGGCGTTCGCGCGGCTCTACATGGTGCCGGGAATGCAGCACTGCGCCGGTGGTGCCGGACCGGACTCGTTCGGTCAAGGCGGCGCGAGCGCGAAGGATGCGCAACACAACGCGGAATTGGCGGTCGAAGAATGGGTAGAGAAAGGAATTGCGCCTACCTCGGTCATTGCGACGAAGTATGAAGGCGACGACCCTTCAAAAGGCGCGAAGATGATGCGGCCGCTCTGTCCGTATCCGCAGGTGGCGAAGTACAAGGGCAGTGGCGATACGAACGACGCCGGCAATTTTGTGTGCGCGGCGACTAAGTGAGGGGAAAAGATTGCAAGGGGGTTTCGACGCAGTCCGAGGTGCGGCGCGACGCGAACGCGGTCAAATCTTGAATCAGGGGAGAAGAGAATATGTCAGGAAAAAAACTGGTAAAGAGTATCGTTCTCTTGCTCGTTGTCTCCGGCGCGACGAGCGCGCAAGACGCGCAGTGTGCGAAAGCCGGCGCGGACACAGTGAAGTAGCTGTTTCGTGGAATCTGCGACGATGAAATAGTTCTACTTCACGCTTAACTTCTGGCGCCGAGCCTCGATTTGGGCATAGAAGTCTGCCGGGTTTTGTTTGAGATGTTCTTTCAGTTGTTCGGAAAAGCCGAAAATGGCCCAGGGAACCTTGGTGGCAAAATTTTGCAGCATTTCGTCCACTTTGGCTTGCTTGCCGGGAATCTGCACGGACCCGCCGTTGAACACCAATACGGCGGTGTAAGTCTTTCCCATGGGAATGAGGTTCACGCGGCGCTGCGTGACGAGCTTGTAAGCCCACCATAGATCGTGGAAGCGGAACATGTTGAAGGTGAAGAAACTGTTCTTGAAGGCGAACCGGTCCGTGAGGCGGATGCCGGCTGCCTTATATCGCACGCTGGTCCTGAATTCATTCTCGGCTTCCATGGAGGTGGATTGAATCTCGCCCCAGGATTTTATGCGCTGGAACGCCGGATGACGGGAGAGATCCTTCAGACGGAGCCAGACCGGGCGAGCGAAGAATAACAGGCCCACGAAAACGACAACGGCAAGGCCGATGGCCGCAAACCCATCCTCGCGAAAACCGTTGGCTTGCAACATCAGAGGATAGAAATCCTGCTGCAAGCGCTGCGGTCCCACAGAAGATCTGATCTGACTAAAAATGTCGCCGGAGAGGAAGACGAGTTCACCCGAAGCTGAATCGGAGACGGGCTTGGAGCTTTTCACGATGAGAAAACGGTTGCCAACCTGGAGAGCGTAGTAGCCTGCGGAAACCTTACGGCTTTGCTCGACCCCGCCGCTGCTCTCGATTTCGATTTCCTGAAGCCCGGTGTTGACGACCTTCGAACCGACGACCTTTACGAAGTACTTATCGGCCGCGTTGGGGTCGGTGATCTTACTCAATTCGCTTGCGGTGGCGGGAAACGGACCGTACAGGAAGTTTCGTGCGTAGCGCAGGTTCGTTGTGAGCAAGAGCGCGGTGAGGAGCGTAACAGCAGCCCATGCGGAGAGACGGCGAATGCATTCGCGCCGGAACATCCGCTCGATCCAAGTAAGCATGAGAAAATCCTCCGGTCGAACCGAGATGATTGGCGGGGACTGTACCATAGGCTTTACTTGCCAACAATAAATGAGAGAGATAACGTTCGGGCATGCCGAGAAGACAAATGCGAGAAGAGAAGATGACGGTTTATCTTTCGCTGGGATCGAATGTGGGGGACCGAGAGGCGAATTTGCGCACGGCGATTGCCGCGTTGGGAGACGCGAGTGTGCGCGTGACGCAGGTGTCGTCATTTTATGAGACGGAGCCGGTGGACTTCCTGGAGCAGGCCTGGTTTTTGAATTGTGCGGTCGAAGGAAAGACGGAGGTTCCGGCGCTGGATTTGTTGCGAGCTCTGCGTGGAATCGAGTTGCGGATGGGGAGCAAGAAGCTGGTCGCGAAAGGGCCGCGGCTGATCGATATGGACATCCTGCTCTACGGCTCGGAGACGATTAACACGAAGGAATTGCAGGTGCCGCATCCGCGCATGCACCTGCGACAGTTCGTGCTCGTGCCGCTGGCGGAGATTGCGGCGGAGGCGGTGCACCCCAATTTGAAAAAGACTGTGAAACAGCTGCTCGATGAAACCCCGGATCGCAGTACGGTGCGACAGGCAGCGTAGGGGCACGATATATCGTGCCCCTACGCTTGCCGCCAAATAAGACGCGTCAACTGGTGCGATGCAAGAGCAAACGGTGAAGGGTCATGGGTTTGGGTTGGAGGGCGTCGAGCTCGATTTGGGCGAGCTGGCCTTCCTTGATTTCGCGCCAGCGGTAGACGCCGGGTTCGGTTTCCTGAGTTTCGCGGCCGTTTAAACGGCGCAAGAAGTCGTTGGCGTTGTCGCGCGAGGCGACTTGGCGGTACGTGGGGCGGGTGAGGGCTTCAACGGCGTAGCTGCGCAGAAGTTTGCGCCAGTAGTGATCGAAGAGAAGTGGCATGCGAGAAACGGCGCTGCACTTCGTCAACGAAATCATCGATGGATACGCCGATGGCGCGCGATTCGTAAATTTTTTCGTAGGCTTCGGTGCGCCCGTTGCCGGCGATGGCACTTTGGAGATTGTCGGTTGATATTTGAGCGCGAGGGGCGGCTGCAGGGGCCTTCGAGTTGGTGCCGTTGCGTACGGAGTCCCAGACTTTAGTCTGGGCCTGATCAACGGCTGCGCTTTCGCGGACGCTGGGATGGACGATGGTTTTTGCGGCTGCGAATTGCGAGCTGCCGGTCCAACGGCCGTGCTCGACGCAGAAGACGTCGAGAGGGAGAGGCGAGGCGCCAGCGGGAACAATGCGGTCCTTGCCGATGACACGATCCTGCTTGCCGCCGCTGACGAGTTCGCCCGCGAGGAGCAACAGCGGGCGCTTGCTGGAACCTTGCTCACGGACGGCCACGTCGCCTGTGGAGAGACCTTCCTCAAGTGTGAGGAAAGGACTGGTGTCCTGGCTGTAGGAGCTGACGACGGGGAAGACGGAGATGTTCTCGTACGTGACGGGATCGAGAAGCCGCCAGTCGCCCTCAGGTCGAGAAACGGGAGCGGCAAGTGAGCCTGGCGCTGACCCGACGAAAGCCAGGCCACCAAGAGTGATGATACCGAGAAGCCCGCCGATCAGGGCGGTGAGAATTGAACGTTCCATGAAAGCCTCCTAGCTGTGAACCCCAGTCCGGTCAGAGCGAACCAGCGGGGATACCATTCAGGATTTAGAACGGGGAGGGAACAATTCCTTGCACTGGTGGAAGTTATTCGTTGTTTGTTTTTAGTTCTTAGTCAGGAAGAAGGAACGGGCCTGGTGAACCAGGTAAGGGCAGCGGGACGAACTAGAATGCGAGGCGCCTAGTAACAACTTGAGGACTAAGAACGAAGAACTTGGAGCTTGCTTTGCCCCTTCAGCCGTTGGGGTCGCCGAGGTTGATGCGAGGCTTGTGGCGCCTGGACTTGGAAGCTTCGCCTTCCTGTTTCTCGTATTCGGCGAGTTCCTCGTCGGTGTATGAGAATGAGTCGCGAGAGGCGAACATGGAGTTGGAACGGCTGGCCAGTTTCTTCTTCTTGCGCAGGGCGCCGAATTCGTGGCGGACCTGACGGATGGGACCTTCGATGGCCTTCACTTCGACGAGCAGGTCGCTGACTTTTTCGAGAAAGTCGTCAAGATGGTAGGGGCGAAGCACGTAGGGAAGGCGTGCGGCTTCCAGATGGACAACGTATTGGCCGCTGGATAGTTCCGGGATGAGATATAGAACGCGGACGCGGCCACCATCAGCCGGAGGGACGCTGGCAAGCTCGTGCAGGGTCACGAAGGCGGGACCTTCGACTCCCGTCAGAGTCACATCGGCAATGACTAATGACCATTCCCCCGTTTTCAGCTCGGCCATAAGCATCTGGGTGTCGGCCACGATGCGGACGCGCCACCCCTCGGAGTCCAAGATCTGCTTGACCGCACTTCCACCCGGGGCATTGTCGTCGAGGACAAGAATGCCGACCTGTTGAGGAATGGGGGTGGAGCTAGTACTCACAATACATAGTATAACGCCAGGGCGACGGCGAGAGGCGTGGAATCGAGTAGCGGCGACGTATCGGGCAAGGGTGGTCTGAGCCCCTATCGGTGCCCTTGGGGGAGTAGGCTACTGTCCGACTACATAGTTGCTGCCGGTGAGAAAACGCTGCAAACCCGTGGAATCCCAGAAAATTCGATAGATGCTTGGACGATGCGAGGAATCACTCCCGGAAAAAAAGACTTGAAGGCCGTCGCGCGACCATTCCGCCGCGCGGCCCGACTGGTCAGGCGGGGAGAGGATGACGCGGCGTTTCGAACGCGGTTCGTAAAGGAAGAAACCCGAGGCCAAGCCCGCGGAGACGACGAGAGCTCCGGCGGGTGCCGACAAATAATCAGCCGAGATGAGCAGCAAGTCCGAATTGAGGGGATTCGCGCGAATCGTATCCGAACTCATGATCTGAAATGCGTTGCCGTAAATATCTTTGAGCGCCACAGATTGTTGCTGGTTGTCTTCACTGAGCCAGTAGGCGTTTTGCGCGTCCGTTGCCAGGACGGTGTGGTTGTCAACCCAGCCGTGGAGAGAATTCACGGACTGTGAAGAAAAGAGTGCGGCAGCCTCGGGCATTGAGGCGGGGAAAGACCAGACCTGCCACGATTGATCCAGAGCTTTGAGAAAAGTGACACGGCCGTCATCGGGGGACCAGAAGGCGTGCCGCACGAGACCTTGCACCAAATCCAGTGATTTGCCGGTGTCAAAATCGTAGAGAACGATGGTGCGATCGGGACTGCTTTTTGAATCGGAGCGCAAGTAGAGAAGCCTCTTGCCGTCGTGGGAGAGGGCCAGCTGGGAGCCAGAATGCGCTGCGATCTTCTTCGTGGAGCCGCGGCTGAGAACAACGTTGCCAGCTGAATTCAGGTAGGCGACGGCGACGGGAGGCTTGAAGTTGGTGATGGTTGGGGCGGATGGTTTCTTTTTGTCGGCGTCAGTGTCTTCGTCCTCGTCAGGCTGATTGTTGATCTTGGGAAAGAGCTCGGCGGCGATGCGGCCACAGCCCTTTAGAGAGCCGATTTGCGAGTGATCGACGGAGGCACGGAAGAAGTATTTTCCCGCGGGCGGCGGCGCGGAAGTCAGCGTGTCGTTCGAAGCGTCGGTGCAAGCTTCGCGGGTCAAATGAACGGCCACAGCCGCGCCAGTGCCGGAGTCCTTGGCGTGATAGGTCCAGGAATCGGCGGCGGCTTCATGGGTAACATCGGAGGGTTCGAGAGGGATGGGGGGGTAGCCGGGGCGATCCATGCGTTCAGGGCCTTTTTGGCCGATCCGCAGGCTCCAGTTGGGATCGTTGCCAAAGGCAAGGATGAGAATGGGATAGTGTGTGGATTGAGGAGCCTGGGGACCAGCAGGCAACTTCTTTGCCGCAGGAGGATTCTGGCCGAGGGAGAGCGAAGGCAGGCCAGCAAGAAGCACAGATGCCGCGAGCAGAAAGTGTTTGGATCCAGCAAGCATGCCGAAGAGGCTTCCCCCGGACATTGAGAATACCTTGTGGGGGCAAGGGAGGCAATTGTCTGCGAGGTTTCGCGAAGAGATGCCGTATCCATGGAGGTACGGTGGAAAGGGGAGAATGCGAGGAGGGATGGCCTAATGAAGAAAAAGCGAAAATAGTGCTTGACTAAGCGAACAAAAAGCGAAATACTGTGGCGTGCTTCGAGGTGGGCTATGTCTCCAGTTCACTCCCCATCGGCGCCGAGTTTTCGGATTCGACGCCGCAACGCTTCACCAACCACAGTAGGACTCTTTCCTGAGTGCCCTGATGCCATAAGCCCAATGAAGATGGCCAGCGACTGTTTGACTGGCGACCGTAAAAAAACGGTCGACGCCCCGGTTGCTGACCAACGCGGCAGCAATTCGAATCAAGCGACGGCGGATTGCCCCCCGGCGTCCAGGACCCAGCACGGAACCCAAAACCGTGAAACAGGTCCGATTCGAATTGATGCCGCGGCGCCCCCTGGACGCGCTCACGCGCGACTGGTTGGCATTGCCCGCCTCGCAGCATCCTCCCCGCCGGCGGAGACGCAAAGAAAATCGGCGGAGCGGCCGGAGTATTTTTTGCTGCCGGTGAAGTCGATCCTGAACCGGTGCGATTCGAAGCGCGTGCCGTTCGAATGGACGATCAATCCTTATCGAGGATGCGAGTTTGCCTGCAAGTATTGCTACGCGCGGTACACGCACGAGTACATGGAGCTGGACGGGTCAGAGTTCGAGAAAAAGATCTATGTGAAGAAGGATGCCGCGCCCCTGCTGGCGCATGATATTTCGCGCAAGTATTCGTATGCCTCGGAGAAGGCAGGGGGCGAAAAGCCGGATCACATCGCCATTGGGACGGCGACGGACCCATATCAACCGGCGGAGCGCGAACACGGTGTGACGCGGGCGTGCCTGGAGGAATTGGCTAAACGCGAAGGGTTGAGCATTTCGATTATCACGAAGTCGAATCAGATCGTGCGCGACATCGATGTGCTGAAGAAGATCGCCGCGCGATCTTCTTTGCAAATCGACATTACGGTGACGACAATGCGGGCGAGACTAGCGCGAACGCTGGAGCCGCGCGCGCCGCGGCCAGACCTGCGGCTCGCGGCGGTGAAGGAATTGCACGCCGCGGGATTGGCTGTCGGTGTGTCAGCGTCGCCGTTGGTGCCGGGAATTACGGATGGACAGGGCGAGCTCGAAGCCGTCGCGGCAGCAGCGAAAGAAGCGGGCGCGCAGTGGTTTTTCTCGGGAGTGTTGTTCTTGATGCCGTCGTCGGCGAAACAGTTCCTGCCATTTGTGCGTGAGAAATTTCCGCGCCTGGCGAAACAGTACGAGCAGTGGTATGCGAAGAACGGGTATGCGCCGGAGGAATACCGACGCAAGGCCTCGGAGCGCGTGGCACGGATCCGCGAGAAGTATGGATTCCGGCCGCGGCCGTGGGTGGAAATAAAACGAACAACGCCGTGCTCGCAATTGTCCTTGGGTTGGGAAGCAGCAGCAGAGGTACAACCAGTGGGACAAGTGCAGTCTTACGCCGCAGGATAGGCCGCCAACAAAGCGCACAGCCAGGAGTAGCTGTGCTACAAAAAACCTGCTAGGGGACGATGATGCGGGGTTCTTCGCGCTTGTGTTCGGGGGCCTGCGGGAATTGGCCGCGAAGGAATTCGATGAAGCGTCGCGAGCGGGGGCGGCCGTTGGTGCGCAGCAAACCCATGCGGTAGAGAAAAACCAGCAGATGGAAAAGTTCGGAATCCTTGAGGCCGGCTGAGTTGGCGCGTTCGGCTTGCTGCCTCTTGAGTTCAGAAATAAGAGCGATCAATGCAGCGTAAAGTTCGCGCGGCAGCGGCGCGTCGGGCGGTTTTTCGTAGATGATGCCGGAGCTCAGCGTCTTGTAGGTCTGGGCGAGGGCCTGGATGGCGGCGAGGACGTCAGCGTCCACGGTGGCGGGCTGGACGGCGCAGAACTTGGCGATGGAGTAGGCCAGCGCGGCCATGAGCTGCTGGTGGGTGTAGACGATATCCTGAGGGATTTTTTCGTCGAGCAGCGGCGTGTCCGCGGGCAGGGAGCGCCGATGCTCGTCTTCGTAACGGTGTGCCGCGACGAGATAGGAGCAATCGGAGGGGCAATCGATCGTGACTTCGCGCTCGGTGCCGCAGCAAACGGCGCAGATCTTTTCGCCCTTGGCGGGGCAGAAGCGGGCGGATTTGCGCTTTTCACAGATCGGGCAGGACACGGAATCTCCTCAGAACGGCACGACAGTTCAGCAGAATACGCGGTGCAGCAACAAAAGACAAAATCAGGCAAGGGGAGGTAAGGGGAGGTAGCGGGTGAATTTGATGTGAACGAGCCATTTTCAGAAGCGGACTTGGGGAACAGGGGCAGATGTCTGGTTACTGCCTTTACCATGCATTGGGTCCATTGGCTGGTGGGAGATCCTGCTCCCAACGGTTATCTGGAGTATGCGCGATTCGTGAATCCTGAGGACAATCCTTGTTCAAGGGTTCAACGAAGGGACGATCTGTTGGGCTTAGTGGACCTTTTGCTTGAGTCGCTCAACTTCGTCTCTCAACTGGGCTACCCTTCGGGCAATTGAAATCTGGTAAAAACAAAACACAGCCCAAACTGCTATCCACGCACCAAGTAAGT
>WNFD01047071.1_pt1 | contig 10322 bp, 8 predicted proteins | sample 5400491 | NCBI WGS metagenome assembly WNFD01 (sample SAMN13153343, study PRJNA577476) | soil metagenome | isolation source: 120 cm saprolite under Douglas fir tree site 2 hole 2 replicate 2 | place: USA:California | collected 2015-04-18 | reverse complement strand
CACGCCCTAACTCCGCCTCTCCAAGAGCCGACTGTTGAATCAGCGCGACGCTCAGATTGATCACGCGCGCACCCGCACGGACTACGTCAAAACTTGCCTCTGTAAGCTCCGTCGGCGTCGCGCTCGGAACCTGTTCCCCCTCGGAACTTGTTTCAGTGAAAATCGGCCGGACAAGAAGTTCGCATCCCGGACAAATCCCAAGCGCTGCGGATCCTCGCTTACCGCTTAACATTCCTGCCACGAAGGTTCCATGCACGCAGGCCATGCTGGTTACATCAGAGCAACCGCCAGTCGGTTTCGAAGAAATTTCCTTGAGGCTCTCGGTATTCAGCGCCGAGTGCTCCGTCGCCACCGGGCCGTCAATCAAGCCGATCTTAATTTCAGCGACGCCGCTGGTGCGATCCATCAGCCGCGACAGCTTTACGAGATCCAACGAGCCTGGACGATACCCGACCCGGGTTGGTTCTTCCGGCGCCTCAAACACCGGTACTGCCCCCTTTTGTGACGAGACCCTCATCTAGCTGTTCGCACTTACCCATTCAGCTTGTCAAGCGCTTCCGAATTATTTTTTTTGAAGCAGCTTTGCCAATCTCGCCGCGGAAAAGGAATTCGCGCCGGCGACGGGGCGCACCGACACCGCCGAAAAAAACCGATCAGCAGAGCTTCCATGCGGTCCTGTCTAAGCGCGAGCACCGCCATTTAATACGTCAACTGTGCTGGGTGCTGACCACACAGGGCTGCAAACCTATCTGCTGGCTCCGCGCGATCCGGCCGACATCGATCTTTTGGTGGAGGCCCGCCGCCCCGCCCCCAGTCGGAAGCCGCCGGCACACCCGTGTCTCCGAATGGCGGAGGCGGCCCGAAATCGCTTCGGAGAACACTGCCGCTGTCAGGAGGAAAACGAAGAAGACGCTCGAACAGCAGGACATCCAGGCGCTCCACCGCGCGGCAGAGGTTGGTCAATCATCGAACCGCTCTGATCAGCCAGATGCGCGGACTCTCGCTCGAGCGCGGCATAGCGACGCGGTATCGGCTACACGAGCACGGCGACTGATTCCAAAGATCTGGTCGATCCTTGGCGAAGAGAATCGGAGGTCCGCGCCTGCTCGCTGGAGCAAGATGGATTCGAACTCTCAGGCGACTTCACAAACCGTCAGTAAGCCATCTGAAAGCGTCAGGTAGTTCCAAAAAAGTGGAAGTGCCGAGTTCGTCGATATGATGATGGCGGTCGAGAACGCGCGGTCGCAGACTTACGCCTGAGGAACCGTGGAAGCGGTGGCCGAAAGGCGAGTGCCGGCACGACGGCCACGGCACAGCCATGGCGAAACGGTCAGCTCTGAGGCGATTCAGGTGCGCTTGTGGCAATTCGACAAACTCGCCGATGTCGTAGGCACCGGGTCCAGCCGGCTAGATCATCGCCGCGCACATCCACAATCGCGTGGAGTACATCCCCCGTCTCTGCGGACTTGAACTACTGATCTGTCTTTTCGGTGACCGCAGGATTGACGAAGTTTCGGGTAGGAATCGCGCCGGCGAGTGCAAGGTGTGTGAGTGGACAGGTTCCCTGCTCGACCCTGAAAGTTCTCTGATCGGCCGAAAGAGTTCCCTGTTCGCCTTTTAAAATTCCCTGTTCGGTTGCGTAGGGAATTTGCCGAAAAAGCCCTTGTAGAGCCTGCCCTTTTCGGCGTGCGCTCATCGCGATCGGGGCCCAAAATCGCAAAATTCGCCGTTTTTACCAGGTTTAACAGGGAATCTGACCGCAGAGAGCAGTTCGTATCAGACTGCATCATCCAGCGAGTGGGCCACTGCGAACCCTATTCTCCATGGAAATGATCGCGTACCTCGACGCCGCGAATCGTCACCTCTGAGCCGCGAATCGTCACCTCTGATCCAGCACTGCTCTTGCCGCATCGGCATCCGCTTCGGCGCCGCAATGGTTTTGAGCGCGGAGCCGGCGGCTTCCCGGCGCAGCAGGTCGCCGCCGCTCGGTGCTACTTATGCTCGTCGAATACGGCTTTTGCGATACCGGCCGCGGTTACCGCCGTTGGCCATCCGGAGTAGAAGGCCAGGTGCGTAATCAGTTCGCCGATCTCGTCTTTCGTTACGCCGTTGGTCAACGCGCGTCCGAGATGGCCGCGGAGCTGCTCCGGGCGATATAGGGCCACAAGAGCCGCGACAGTGATAAGACTGCGGTCGCGCTTGGACAGTCCGGGACGTTCCCAGACATCACCGAACACAACCTTGTCCGCAAGCTCGGCCAGCTTCGGCGTCACGGCGCGAAGGGCTGCCCTTGGATCAGACGATGGTGGTGTAGGCATTTTAATTCCTCCTCTTATGAGAAGCCGAAAATTCCGCGCCTCGAGGCGGATGCCCTCTCTGGCTCGCATGCGTTGCCGAGCAGGCAAGTGAATCGTTCTCGGCAATCCTCAGCGGTCGGGAAGACCTTGCCTCCCAAGGCGTTCCGTATCGAGGCATGTGTATCGCCGTCCAACGCAAACGGCAAGTGGATTTGGGAACAACCTCAACCAACGGAATTTTTGGTCCGCTCTAGAAGCGGACCAAAGAACTCGATCGCCTGTTGGATCACGAACTCCGGTCTTTCTTCGGCGACGAAATGGCCACATCGCTCGATCTCACCGCCTCGGACGTCGTTGGCAACGTCCTGCCAGGCGGGCACGATGTTGCCCAGAAACGCCTGTCCGCCCCAAGCCGAGACCGGTATCGTCAACTTGCGAGCGCAGCCGCTTAGATTTTCAAGGTCCTCCCGCAGCGCGGTACTGGAATATTGAAACCCCGCGCGGAGTGCGCCGGGCGAGGAGTACACTCGTACGTACTCGGCAACATCCTCTTTAGTGAAAACCGCCGGACTATAGTTGTATGCGGTCGAAGTATAGAAATAACTCAGATACGCCTCGACATTCGTACTGACTAACGTCTCTGCCAGATCTGGTATGCCGGCGTGGAACAGAACGTGCCAAAGGCGGCGGGCCGCCTGCCGATCGATTTTGCCGCCGTTTCGTCCCAAGCCTGGGATCGCATCCAGGACCGTCAGACGCTCAACCAGCTCGGGGTGATCGTAAGCCAGATAAAAGCCGACGACCGCACCCCAATCGTGGCCCGCCAGGCCAATCTTGCTGAACCCAAACGAACCCGCGAGGGCATAAACATCGGTGGCGAGCGTGCGCTTGTCGTAACCGGTCATAGGACGGTCAGAGCTGCCCAGACCGCGAAGGTCTGGTGCGATTACCGTGAAGCGCTCAGCTAACGGCGCGATAACTTTGCGCCATGCGTACCAGCTCTGCGGCCACCCGTGCAGGAGCACAATTGGGTAACCCTTGCCGGCGATTACGCAATGCATACGAAAGCCGTTTACGATCGCGACATGATGAGTCCAGGGATCGGACATCAGAAGATGCCTCCGTAACTCGCGGACCGCCTCCGTTCAGGAGCGTTGCGATTCATGCCTTCTTCTCGTGAAGGGGAGTAAAAAACTCGTTCACTTGCTCTAAGACAAACTCCGGCCGCTCTTCGGCCATGAAGTGCCCGCAGCGTTCGATACTCCCACCCTGGACGTCATTCGCCACCCGTTTCCACATAGGACTGATGTCGCCCAGGAATCGTTCGCCACCCCACGCGCGGACCGGCATCGCAAGCTTCTTCGTACACGTTTTGAAGTTGGCAATATCCTCTTCCAACCCCGCTCGATAGTAATGAAACCCGGCGCGCATCGAGCCGGGCCGCGAGTACGCGCGCACATATTCCGACATCTCTTCCGCGCTAAACAGTTCAGGGTTGTAACATGCGACGCTGCATAACCGATCGAGGTATGGGATGTGATCGCGAACCAATAGCTCAGCCAAATCTGGAGCACAGCCGTGGAAGAACGAATGCCATTGGCGCCGAATCCCGCGTAGCGGAATGTCATCAGTATGCGACCGTCCCACCCCAGTCATGACCAGTGAGTCCGAATTTGTCGTGTCCCAAAGCTGTGACGAGCTGATAAACATCAGACGCCAGCGTTCGTTTGTCATAGCCCGTGAGCGGACATTCGCTGTCGCCCAAGCCGCGCAGATCCGGCGCGATTGACGGTGAAGTGTTCCCCCACTGATGGAATAATTTTCCGCCATTCGTACCAGGTCTGGGGCCAACCATGCAGAAAGACCAACGGATAACCTGAGCCCGCCACGACGAAATGCATGCGAAAGCCGTTCACTTTCATCGTGTGATGGGTCCATGGGTCCGGCATGGGTCGGCTCCTCCCTTGACGTGCTATTCGGACGGCGCCCGCCATTGCGCATTGCGTAATTTAGCGGCGCAGTACGAAGCCCGCCACAAGTTTGGCACATGGAATGATGCTGGACACAGCTCAATACCCTGATCGCGGAAATATGACCTGGAGGTTCGACGCCGGGAGTGCGCGCATCTTCGTGCTGGCGCGGTGCAGCTATAAGCTTGGCGGGCACTAGTGCAGTGCACCAGTGCCGCTTGGCGCGGATTGCTTGACATCACAGGCGGCCAGTGGCAAGGCTACGAGCAGACTCGGACCCTCCCGCCCCTACGCCTGTCCGATCGAGGGAACGAGTCAGTCAGGAGTAAAGGACAGGGAATTGTAGAGCAACCGTTACAATCTTGAGTCCGCTCGATGACGAGCGAAAGGATGGCCCGCCATGGCTGATTATGATCTGTTAATAAAGAACGGCACGATCGTAGACGGCACCCGGGTGCCCGCCTATCGCGGCGACATCGGCATTCGCAACGGCCGCATCGTCGCGATGGGTAATCTGACGGAAAGCGCCAGCAAGACCATCGATGCGACCGGCCTGGTCGTCGCCCCCGGCTTTATCGACATCCACACCCATTACGACGCCGCATTGAGTGGCGGCACCAAATGGGACCCGTACGCCTCGTTGTCGGGCTGGCATGGCGTAACCACGGTAGCAATTGGCAACTGCGGCTTTGGCTTTGCGCCGGTCAAGCCCGAAGACCGCGACCGCGCGATGCGGCGGATGGAGCGCACCGAGTCGATTCCGCTGTCGTGCATGCAGCACGGGATGCGTTGGGACTGGGAGACTTTCCCCGAATTCCTCGACAGCCTGGACCGGGGCGAGCTGGGCGTGAATGCGGCGTCGCTGGTGCCATACTCCCCGTTGCGCGCCTATGTGCTCGGCAATGAAGCCGCTCGTGACCCCAAGTACACAGTGACCGAAGAGCAGCTCCAGCAGCTGAAGAATATTTTGCGCGAGGGGTTGAAGGCTGGCGGGTTTGGCTTTTCGGCGACCTGGAGTATGGCCAACCGCGACTACGATGGTGGCTATTTGCCAACTCAGGTGGCGCCACGCGAAGAATTCCTTGAGATGGCAAAAGTTATGAAGGAGTTCAACCGCGGCGCGATCGAGTGGACTATGGGCCGCGCGCTGCAGGGGCTCGGCCACGACTTCCTGGTCGAGTTGGCCCAAACGAGCGGACGGCCAGTCAACTGGAACGCGATTGCCTTCGATCCAAGCCGTCCTGACAACTGGCGCAAGGAACTCGATTGGGCGGAGAAGGCGTTCAAGAAAGCGGTAGTCTTGCCGGTCAGTATTTGCGTACCAATAGAATTCGAGTTTACCCTCCAGAGCATCGGCCTGTTCGACGCCCTTCCGGCCTGGAATGAAGCCACCGTGGGTACACTCGAAGAGCGCAAGGCCAAGCTCGCGGACCCGGCCCGCCGTGCCGCGTTGCGGGCAGATATGGACCGCGGGAGGTTGGCTCCGCGCGCCGAAGTTGAAAGGGGCAGCGGCGACGGTGAGGCCGGCCAGATCTCGATGTTCCGCTGGAATGAGACCTTCATTGACGAGGTGCATCTGGAAAAGAACAAGCACCTCCAAGGCCGCTCGGTCGGAGAGGTCGCCAAAGAGTTGGGCAAACACCCGGTCGACACAGTCCTCGACCTGTCGGTTGAAGAGGATTTGAAGACCGAGTTCAACATGCAGGGCATGATCAACAACAACGAGGATGCCGTAGCTCAGATCCTCAAACATCCGCTCTGCCTGGTGGGCGCATCCGACGGTGGCGCGCATACCAAGTTCCTGACGTTGGGCCGCTATCCGACTCATTTCCTGGCCCACTGGGTGCGTGACAAGCAGCTAATGACGCTGGAAGAAGCGCATTGGCGGCTCTCCACGATGATCGGATGGGCGATCGGAATCCGCGACCGGGGATGGCTGCGCGAAGGTATGCCGGCCGATATCGTGGTTTACGACCTCGAAAAGCTCCGCGTTAAGGAGATGGAAACCGTGCACGACCTGCCCGACGGCGACTGGCGGCGGGTGCGGCGGCGGGTGCAAAAGGCCGAAGGCTATCGCTTCGTGATCGTCAACGGCCAGATCACGTTCGAGGACAACGTCTGCACGCATGCGCTGCCGGGCAAGCTGCTCCGCAGCTATGACCATGCACCAGCCTGAGACGGTCGAGCCAGTTAAGGGATGACAGGGCGGCGGGTCTGCACCCGCCGCCGTTTTTATTCAACCGCAGTAGGTTGCGGCATAGTTGAACGCGAGCTTCTCCACCGCAGAGCGATTATGCCTCTCTCCCGGCTTGGACTGCCATGCCGGACCACCAGGCATTGAGGGTGTGACGCGTTATATATTCAAAAACGTGCAACAGCATCGGCAGGTCTTTGGCCAATCACGTTCCACCAGAGACAGACATCCCACCACCAGACGGACGTTCCTCACGGGCTTCCCAGGATGATTCGTACTTGTACGGCGGTCTGCACATGGGCGCAGGAAAAGGCATTCCGTCGTGAAGAGCCTTCGAGCGATAGCCGTAGATTTGGGTAAACGTGCGGCCGAGGCTTTCGCTTGACCAATCCACCTGTGCCCACTCCGGTGCCCTCTTAGGTGGCGGCTCTGGGAGGTGCGCAAGGAGAAAATCGCGAAACTTCTTACTCACTTTGAGGAGATCTGCGAAATGTTCCGCGATTCGGTCCGTGAGTCCATCAATCCCCAAGCCGTCTAAATACTCAACAAGCTCAGAATGCGAACTCTTGAGCCGGTCCCGCGGAGAATCCGCTGAACGAGACCAAAGATTCGCGGCGGTCTCAACGGCCGATACAAGCATCAGCCACGAAAGGTTTGGCTCGGACTCTGCAAGCCAAAGCGCATCCTGATAAAGGCGAGCCGCCCGGACGAGAGCGATAGCCTGGTCTGGCTTCAGCGACGGAAAGGATTTCATTTCCTCTATCGCCATGATGGAGTGCTGGCCTGTAACCCCGGGCAGTATCAAGGTCCGGTTCCGATATTCAAAGTAGGCTCGGGACGAACACTCCAAGCAACTGGCAGACCCTTCGGATCTCCCCCAACATCGAACCGTCTCGTCTGGCTTCCCGCGCGAAAGCGGACTCCGCACTTCAGCGAGACAAGCGCGGCGATCTCGTCAATCATTCCGCCGCCGTGATATCGAGACGCCTCGGTCCTATCGAAGACCGGACGGTCGAAAACAACATGCAGCGACCTGTCCCTATCAAAAATTCCGTCTGAACTGGAATTTGAGCAGATGCAAGGACTGATGTCGAATTGAAGCGAGAAATTGAAACGGGCAGCGAGTTGAACCTTATATGGTCGAGCCGGGTTCGAGATCGAAAACCTCCGATAAGAGATTCCTCAGGCGTCGGCGTTCCGCCTACACGCAACAATATTGGCGAGCAGGAGATGGGGCGGATCAGGCGGCGAGACGTTCGTAACGGTGATGCAGGCCACTGACTTGCGGGATGGCAACGACTCTTCCGATCCTGGGTGGCATGACCAGGCGAGGGTCCGGGCAGTCCTTCTCGAGCGAAAGATGGGTGCGGGTCCTTTGGTAATAGTCGATATACGAGGACAGAACGCGATGCAGATGGCGTTCGTTAAAGATCACGATGTGATCCAGACATTCGCGACGGATCGAACCGATCACGCGCTCGACGAAAGCGTTTTGCCAAGGTGAACGTGGTGCAGTGACGATTTCTGTGATCCCCATCGCATCGACCCGTTTGCAGAATTCCGAGCCGTACGAGGCATCGCGATCGCGCAGCAGATAGCGCGGAGCAGTGTCCCACGGGAACGCTTCGGTTACCTGACGCGATAGCCAGCCTGCGGTCGGGTGCGGCGTGACATCAAATCGCACCATCTTCCTGCGATCGTGGGACAGAATGATCATCACATACAGCAGCCGAAACGATGCGGACGCCACAATGAACAGATCGATCGCAGCAATGCCGGCGGCCTGATTGCGCAGGAAGCTACGCCAGGTCGGCGAAGGTGTCCCGCGTCTTCGCACCATATACTTGGCAACCGTGGCTTGGCTTATCTCGATGCCGAGCTTGAGCAGCTCGCCATGGATCCGGGGGGCACCCCAGAGCGGATTGGCGTTGCTCATTTGCCGAACCAGATCACGAGTCTCGCGATCTGCTGACTGCCGCCCGGATCTCGAACGCCAGCGCCAAAACAGGCGAAAGCCCTGACGGTGCCATTGGATAACGGTGGCCGGCTTGACCAACACCATCGTGTCCAGACAGCGCGGCCATACTCGGTAGAGCCAAACCCAGAGCAAGCGGTCGATCGTAAACAGTCGGGGCCGACCCGGCCGCTGGCGGCGAAGAACGTGCAGCTGATGACGGAGAGCGAGGTTCTCTAATTCCAGAACGGCCCGGCGACGGAATCGGCGGGCAAGAACGGCGACGATGGAACGCACATGTTCAAGCATGCCGAGAACACTACGGCGGTGAATCTCAAAACTCTAGACTTTTCGCGGGCATTCGGAGTTTTTGGTAGCCACACCCGGATGGATTCCGACAGGACGCCACGCCGCTGTCGCGCAATCCGCAAAGGACGCCTACACAAAAGAGGTGCCAATCGGACGAATGGGGGTGCCTGAGAACGTCGCTGATACAGTGGCTTTCCTAGCTTCTGACTCGGCCGAATTCATTACCGGACAGAAATTGGCCGTCAATGGAGGTAATACACTAGGGTGAGCGATGACCGCATGAGCTTTCTCATAAAACTCTCACTGCGAGCGCCCGCGCCGTCTGGCGTAACTTAACTGTCAGAATTCCACTGCCGGGATTCATCCACCAACCGAATTCCGACTCATCCAGGCTCTGACGGTCAGCAAGCGCGGAAATGACGGCTCCATCGCAATTCACTTCGTGTGTGGCCGGCTGCTGATGCACGTTCAGCACGATCGTGCGCTCGGATTGATGGCCGGCAAAGCTCCCTTTCGGCTCTCCTAAGCTACAAATGAGAGATCCCTGACTTTCCGTTACTTGAAAACAAGTCCGTACATAGGCGCCATTCTGATAGGCAGTACTCTCCCCGTCATCCTCGTATAACGTAAAGGAATGATCCGCGCCGCGGTAGATTTCCAGCGTTAGCGGATCAAGCGGACGTTCCGACGAATATTGCACGTCCGGTCCCATCGGAAGAATCGCACCTTGCCGGACGAACAACGGAAGCGTATCGAGCGGGGCGGATACGTTCACGGAGCGCGGACCTATATACACTGCATCGCTCCATAGATCTATCCACTTGCCGGCTGGAAGATAAACGATCCGATCGGTAGCTCCCTCACTGAGTATCGGTGCAACGAGAACGTCCGGACCAAACAAGTATTCGTCGCTCAGGTTGAGCACCTCCGGGTCTCCTGGAAATGCCAATGCCAGCGGACGCATCATCGGAATTCCGGTGGTGCAGGCTTCATGCGCGGCGGTATAGACGTACGGAAAAAGTCGATAGCGCAATCGCAGGTATTTGCGGCAAATCGCCTCGATCTCGGGTCCGAATTGCCACGGTTCGCGCAACTCGGTCTGGTCGCCGTGCGGCCGGAATAGCGGGCAAAAGGCTCCGAACTGAAACCAGCGCACGTAGAGTTCAGGCGTGCATCGCCCGCCAAAGCCAAAGCCTCCTATGTCGGTTCCCCACAACGAAATGCCAGACAGGCCGACATTGAGTCCTACCGTCACCTGTTTGCGCAGAGACGCGAACGTCATGTCAACATCTCCAGACCAGAGCGCGGCTCCGTAGCGGTGAGAGCCGGGAAATGCGGAGCGGCTCAGGATGAAGACGCGTTGCTGCGGCGCGTAGTGTTGATGTGCGTCGAAGATCGACTGATGCATGTGGAGCGCGGTCACATTATGCACGGCGGCGGCTGACCCGCCGTAATGGGCCATGTCCTGGAAATGTTTCGCCGGCTCGTTGAGGTCCGTCCACCAACCGCCGATCCCCAGCTCGAGAAGTGACTTGTGCTTTTCCGACCACCATGCGCGGGTTGCGGGATTGGAGAAGTCGAGCAAGCCACATTCTCCC
>WNFD01009112.1_pt1 | contig 10322 bp, 11 predicted proteins | sample 5400491 | NCBI WGS metagenome assembly WNFD01 (sample SAMN13153343, study PRJNA577476) | soil metagenome | isolation source: 120 cm saprolite under Douglas fir tree site 2 hole 2 replicate 2 | place: USA:California | collected 2015-04-18 | reverse complement strand
CGATAAATGCCGCGAAGGCGACCAGCGCCAGGGGCCGTCGCGACAGGCAAAAAGACATCAGGCTACGCAACATGGATGCGTCAGCTTCCCGCTGCAGCGCGGTCGACGAACAGGCTGCCTTTGCTCACAACGTTTTCGCCTTGGCGCAGGCCGTCAAGGACCTGGATCATATTTCCGTTGGATAGGCCGGTCTTGATGTCGCGCCGCTCGACCGACTTGTCGTCGCGCGCGATCCAGACGTGAGCGGTCTTGCCGTCGTAAATGATGGCGTCTTGCGGAACGGCCAGCGAGTTATCTCCCTCGCCCGTGAGGATGGTTACGCTCGCAAACATTTCCGGACGAAGCAGATGCCGCGAATTGTCGATCGTCGCCCTGACCAGCAGACGCCGCGTTCCGGAATCGAACGAGGTTGCGACGAAAGAAATATTCGCAGGGAATATCTGGTTCGGATACGAGAGAACGGTGAAGTGGACTGCCTGGCCCACGTGCACGCTTGGTGCATCGGACTCGCGCACGTAGGCGACCAGCCACACGGTGGAGAGATCGCCGATGACGAAGGTCGGATCGCTTGCGCTGGTGTTCTGCGACGAGGTGTTGATGTATTGCCCGCAATCGGCGAGTAGATGGTCATTTGCGGACTGACTGCGCCCGTGTCGCTGAATTTCGTGATTTCCTCGTCGGTCATGCCGAGGATACGCAAACGGTTACGCATGACCTCAAGGGATGTCTGCGCGGAGCGTACGTCATTCTCGGTGGCACGCGTGGTCGCTTGCGAAGTTTGCAAGTCGCGCAGCGGGCCAGCGCGTGAATCAAAAAGCGTCTTGTTTTGTTGCTCGACGATCTTCGCAAGATCCAAAGCGGACCGGGCTTTGTTCAGGTTGGAAATGGCGGTAATAAAATCGTTCTGCGCCTGAACCATGTCCGGCGCTTCAACAGTGAAAAGGGGCTGTCCGGCTTTCACCATGTCGCCGGGCTTGGCGAGCAATTTGGTCACCCGGCCCGAATAGGGCGAGAACACCAACGTGGCGCGGTCTTCGTCGACGCTGATTTTGCCTTCGGTCAAATGCTCGGTGCGGAATACGACATCGCCAACCGGCACGATTGTCAGCGAGGCCCACTGCTTCGGCGCCGGATAGTACAGGGCGCCTTCGCGGTGGCCTTGAGTCACTGTTTCGGATTCAGCAAGCTTGTCCGTGCCGGGCGCACGCGTCGTCGCGGCCACAGCAAGCCATGTTCCAATGATCGTGATCAGAGCGGCCGCGGCGATCGCGCCATTTCGCGTGTTCGCAAGCGGCCGCAGTGTAAGCTGCGCCATGATAGTCCCGACTAGCCGATCCGAGGAACGTCCTCGTTCCGGAACCCCTTACTGGCGAGCTTTATATTGAATTAGCTGGGCAAAGCGGCATTACCGCGAAATAAAACTTTTACTTAAGTTAAATTGGGCCGGCGCCGAGGACATAGCCGTTTTGGGTGCAATCGAAGCGATCTCCAGCATGCCGCAGGCCCAAAGCGTTAAAAAGCGGATTTAGGCCCTTGTTTTCTTACGAAATTGCAATGATGCCGGTGGTGGCTATGCTTGGCGGGCCCTGCGGGACTCTAGGCGGGTCATTCACCTGTCGGTTTTCTTGAGCATAAGCGTTCTCTCCTGAAGCTTGTACCGGTGCCCAGGCGCTATCAGACGCGTTGGTGCGGTGCGAAAAGGCCTTGCGATCGGTATGAGCTTAATTCGCCAGCTTATTCCTTATGCGGTGCTTGCGCTTCTCGTCGCGGTCGGCGCCGTTCCCGCACGGGCTCAAGACAGGCCGAGTGACTTCGGCATCACCGTGCCTTCGATCGCGACGAGCCTGCCACAATACGGCGACCCATTCGGATATCGGAAGCAGCTGAACGATCACGGCGTCACTTACAGTCTGATCGATACAAGCGACATGTTGAGCAATCTGTCTGGCGGCATTCGGCGCGGCACGATCTTCCAGAACAAGTTGGAAGGGCAGCTCTACATCGATCTTGAAAAATTGGCTGGCTGGAAGGATTGGACGTTTTACGCCAACGCCTTCGGAATTAGTAACGACGGCCGGATGCGGCGCGACTATGTCGGCGGCATGAACACGATCGCGGCGATTGAAGCCACGCCAACCGTACGCCTGTCGGAATTGTGGCTCGAGCGCTGGTTTGGTCCCGTAAGTCTCAGGTTCGGTCAACTCGCGGCGGATGCCGAATTCTTTTACAGCGACGTCAGTCAGATCTTCCTGCAAAGCGATTGGCCGACGATTGGCGCAGTTAACTTGCCGGGCGGTGGACCTGCCTATCCACTATCCGCGGTTGGCGCGCGCGTAAAATACGAATTGCCGAAGGACGCCTCGCTATTGTTTGCGATTTTAGACGGCGACCCGGCGCCACCATGTCCGCGCGCCGATCCCGACACCTGCAATCGCTATGGCGTGAATTTCCGTCTGAGCGATCCGGCCTTCATGATGGGCGAATTTCAGTGGAGACGAAATCGTGGAAACAATGATACGGGTCTTGCCACGACCCTGAAGATCGGCGGCTGGGGTCATCTCGGTCAATTCGCCGATCGGCGCTTCGCCAACAACGGAATGCTTCTGGCCAGCCCCGCGAGCAGCGGCACGCCGCTAATGCACCGCGGCGATTACGGAGCTTACGGCGTTATCGATCAGCAACTCTATCGCCCGCAAGGCGGAGATGCGAACAGCGGCATCTCCATTTTCAATCGTTCGGCGATCTCCCTGTCCGATCGTAATCTTGTCAACGTCGAGATTGACGGCGGAATTGTTTTTGCCGGAATGATCCCGAAGCGGCCAGCCGATAGTTTCGGCGCCAGCGTGATCTATTCGCGGTTTTCGGGCAGCGTTCGTGCCTTCGATCAAGACCAGATCAACTTCGGCAACCTGGCCACGCCACCGCGCGACTACGAGATCAATCTGGAGCTTACTTATGCCGCCCAGATCGTGCCGGGATGGATCGTGCAGCCGGTTTACACATATATCTGGCATCCAAGCGGCACGGGCATTCGCTATCCCGATGCACAGGTCACGGGCGTGCGTTCGATCGTCAGATTCTAAAAAAGTAGACCCGCCCGGACGGGGACGTGCCGGGCGGGTCGTCTAGACCGGCGCAGGGATGGACGGGGCGGGCGCCGATCTCAGCCGGCGAAATCAGTAGTCGCAGACCCGGATGACGCGCACATTGCCCCAGCGGTCGTAGCGCTCCACGAGACGGCAATCGCGATAGCCGGGCGTCACATAGACTGGGCCGGTGGAAGCTGCGGCGGCACCGATCAGCGCGCCTGCGGCAAAGCCGGCGCCGATGCCCCAGCCTAAATGCGAGTGGGCCTGGGCGCTGCCGCTGGTGGCGGCGAGAGTGCCGATGAGTGTGAGTGTTGTCAGGGTGGCTACTGTGATCTTGGACTTGGTCATGACGATCTCCATCCGGTTAATTTCGGGCGGCCTTCAGCCGCGATATGGATTGGTCGCACTCGCTCCGGAAAAGGTTCAAGGGGGAAATCGAGCGGGGTTGCTCAATGAGCCCGCCCGGTGACACAGTGGCCAAATGACGAGAATCACCCTGGTTTTATTGAGCTTTTTGGTTGCACTGGGAGCGGCGCAGGCCCAGCCGCTGGACAAGGTCCGCTTTGGCACCAATTGGGTGGCGGAAGCGGAGCATGGCGGCTTCTTTCAAGCGCTCGCGGATGGCACGTACAAGAAGTACGGCCTCGATGTGACCATCGTGCCCGGCGGGCCGAACGTGAACAATCGCATTCTGCTGCCCGTCGGCAAGCTCGATTTTTTTATGAGCGCCAATTCGTTGCAGTCTTTCGATGCGGTCGAGCAAAAGATCCCGACCGTCGCGGTGGCGGCAAGCTTCCAGAAAGATCCGCAAGTGTTCGTTGCGCATCCGGGCGTCACAAAACTTGAAGATCTGAAGACCCGTACGCTGTTCGTATCGAAGGAGGGTATGGCCAGCTATTTCCAGTGGCTGAAATCTGATTTTGGCTTCAACGAGTCGAAGGTGAAACCATACACATTCAACGCGCAGCCATTCCTCGCCGACAAGAATTCGGCAATGCAGGGCTATGTCACCTCGGAGCCATTCGCGGTGGAACGCCAGGCCGGGTTCAAACCGGTGGTGTTTCTGCTCGCAAATTACGGCTTCGATGCATATTCGACGTTGATCGAAACTCGCCGCGACCTGGTGGAAAAGCGGCCCGACCTTGTGCAGCGTTTCGTCGACGCCTCGGCGATCGGTTGGTATCACTACATCTACGGGGATAGCCGGGCCGGAAACGAACTGATCAAGAAACAAAATCCGGAAATGACGGACGCGCTGCTGGCGTATTCCATCGCGAAGATGAAGGAATATGGCATCGTCGATTCAGGAGACTCCGTGAATTCCGGCATCGGCGCTATGACGGACGCGCACTGGAAGAGCTTCTTCGCCAAGATGGTGCGCGCCGGTGTGGTCAAGGCGAGCGTTGATTACAAGCGTGCCTATACCTTGCAGTTCGTCAACAAAAGTGTCGGCGTCGATTTGCGGCCGAAATGAGCGCGTCGGGCCAGACCATCATTTCATTGCGCGGCGTCGGCAAGACGTTCGATAGTGGCACGGTCGCGCTCGACGGGTTCGACCTCGACGTGCGCGGGGGCGAATTCGTCTCGTTGCTAGGACCATCCGGCTGCGGCAAATCAACGGTCTTGCGCATCGTCGCAGGCTTGAGCGCCGCTTCCGCAGGCGCGGTCGAATGGCCGAATGGCGCCGGCCGTATCGGGTTTGTTTTTCAGGAACCGACGCTGATGCCCTGGGCTGACGTCGCCGCCAATGTGCGGTTGCCGCTCAAACTCGCCCACGCCGACGAAACATACGCGCAAGCGGCTGTCACGCCGGCGCTTGGGCGCGTCGGTCTTGCAGAATTCGCGAAAGCTTATCCGCGCGAATTGTCGGGGGGCATGAAAATGCGTGCGTCGATCGCGCGTGCTCTCGTGACCGAGCCACAATTGCTGCTGATGGACGAACCATTCGCCGCGCTCGACGAGATCACCCGGTTCAAGCTCAACAACGATCTGCTGGCGGTATGGCAAGAGCTGCGGCGGACGGTGATCTTCGTCACCCATTCGGTATTCGAATCGGTTTATTTGTCGCAACGCATCGTGGTGATGATGCCGCGCCCGGGACGAGTATTTACGGAAATTGCTATCGACGCGCCGTATCCGCGCGACGAACGGTTTCGTACTTCGCCTGACTATGCCGGGTTTTGCCGCCAGGTGGCTGAAGCGCTTGGCAAGGCTATGGAAGCCGCATCATGAGAGACCGCGCCCCGCGCATTGTTTTGCCGGTGATGGTGCTCGCGATCGGCGTTGTTATTTGGCATCTGGTGGTGCGCGCTTTCGCGATTCCACCCTATGTCTTGCCGGCGCCTGGATTGGTACTAGCCACGCTGTTTTCCGATGCCAGCCTGCTGTGGAACTCGCTGCTGGTCACGCTGCAGACGACTTTCGAAGGTTTTTTGCTTGCGGGCATCGGGGGCATTGGCCTTGCGATCCTGTTCAGCCAGTCGCGGCCAATCGAATATTCATTTTATCCTTATGCGGTCATTCTTCAGGTGACGCCGATCGTCGCCGTTGCCCCGCTATTGCTGATTTACCTGCCGCAACACCTGGCCGTGCTGGCATGTGCATGGATCGTTGCGTTCTTCCCGGTCCTTGCCAACGCCACGCTCGGGCTGAATTCAGTCGATCACAATCTGCTCGCGTTGTTTGAACTCTACAAAGCATCGCGCTGGCAGGTGCTGTGGAATCTGAAATTGCCTTCTGCGCTGCCGCAAATGCTCGCCGGGCTGCGCATTGCGGGTGGGTTGTCGTTGGTCGGCGCGGTGGTTGCGGAAATTGCCGCGGGCTCTGCCGGAGCTGGCTCGGGTTTGGCCTACCGCATTGCCGAATCGGGTTATCGACTCAACGTCCCACGCATGTTCGCGGCGTTACTGCTTTTGTCGCTCGCAGGCGTTGCGATCTTCTTCGTGCTGTCGGCGATTGCGCATTTGGTACTGCGCCGCTGGCATGAAAGCGCGATCGAACGCGAACGCTAGCTTCCGAGTACCAGTTGCACGGCGACGCCGAGCGCCGCCATCGCAAGCACAACTTCAATCAGGCTACGGTGCAGCCCGAATGCCAGCACCGCTGCAATCGCCGCCAAAGCAGCCGCGCGGAGATCGAGCGCCAGCGGATCGAACGCATACCAGCGGAGCGGCCCGGCGTGCATTTCCGTGACTTTTCCGAACAGCACATGCAGCGCGAACCACACCGACAGATTCAAGATCACGCCGACAACAGCTGCGGTGATGGCAGCAAGCGCGCCAGACAGTTGCCGGTTGGCCCGCAGCGGCTCGACGAACGGGGCGCCGGCAAAAATCCAGAGCATGGACGGTACGAATGTAACCCACGTCGTCATTGCCGCGCCGAGCACGCCGGCCGCAATTGGTGAGAAAGGGGCTGCATCGCGGAAAGCCGCAAGAAAGCCGACGAATTGTGTCACGAGAATGAGCGGTCCCGGCGTCGTTTCCGCAAGCCCCAGGCCATCAACCATTTCCGGCGCCGTCATCCAGCCGTAAGTTTCCACCGCCTGCTGGGCCATGTACGCGAGCAGCGCATAGGCACCTCCAAAACTCACAACTGCGAGTTTGGAGAAAAAAGTGCCGATGCTCACGAGGACATGCGTCGGGCCCAGCACAAGGGCGGCAAACGCAATCGGTACCCACCACACAATCAACCCGACCACCGAGGCGATAATGAATTGCCGCCAGCGATTTTCCGCCGGCGCGGGCACGTTTTCGACCTTTCCGCTCAGGCCCAGCTGATTGGGTGCCCTGCGTGCGACAAAATAACCAATGAGTGCAGCTGCGGCGACGATCAGTGGAAACGGCAGCGACAAAAAGAAGATGCCGACAAATGCTGCCCCCGCCAGCGAAAGGAGCAGCGCCGTCTTGAGCGCACGCTTGCCAATGCGGATCAGCGCTTCAACCACGATGACCAGCACGGCGGCCTTGATGCCGAACAGTGCGCCATCGATGGCCGAAATACCGCGCCCGAGCGCATAAAGCAGGCTCAGGCCCAGCATGACAAAGGCGCCCGGAAGAACAAAAAGAATTCCTGCGCTCAACCCGCCGCGAACACCATGCAGCAGCCAACCGAGATAGGTCGCAAGTTTCTGTGCCTCCGGGCCTGGCAGCAGCATGCAGAAATTGAGCGCGTGGAGGAAGCGGGCTTCATCCACCCATTTCTTTTCGTCGACCACGACGCGATGCATGAGCGCGATCTGCCCGGCCGGTCCGCCGAAATTGATGCAGCCGATCTTTAGCCACACCATGAATGCTTCGGCGAAACTCGGTCGGTCAGTCGATTCAGCAGTTGTCATACCCGTCACGCCGCCTTTGCCGGCCAGTTATGACGCTCTTCGGCGGCGAATCGCAGCCATGCGAATAAAGCATCGTAAACCATGAAGCCGCGATCGAGCAGGCCGTGATCGTCGTCTCCGGCAAGCGCCGAAAGACCGAGCGATATGGCATGTAATCCCGCCGCTTCCGCCGCAATATCGGGCCGTGCGGTGTCGGCGCCACGAACGATCAACGCGAGCCGCGCCAATGATGGTTCACCTTCGAGGCCGAACAGTTGGAGCATCGTGTCAAACGAACAGCGTTCGCCGACGTGGCTGAGCTCAACGTCCTTGATGTCGAACGGCACGCCGCCGCTTTCGCGCGCGACATTGACGACCTGATCCGGGTCAACGAACAGAATGCGCGCTTGTGGATCGAGGAAGCGGCGGATCAGCCACGGGCACGCGATGCGATCTATTTTTGGCCGTCGTCGCGTGACCCAGACGCTCGGCCGCGTTGGCGCCAGCCGCTCGAGTTCTGCCTTGGCGACAAAGGGCAGGCCAGCTTTTGTCCAGCCCTCATAGCCGCCTTCCAACACGCGCGCATCAATGCCGTCGGCACGTAACTGTGCGACCGCGCTTTGGCCCATTTCGTGGCCGGCTTTGCATGCGGCGATGATCGGGCGCGTGACATCAAATTCTGCCGCCCATTGTTTCGCTTTGGCGGCATCGCGCCAGACGGCGCCCGGCAGCAAGTGCGGCGATGCCTCGTAGGCATCACGCCGCCGCACATCGACGAGTTGCGGCACATCGCGCGTCGCAATGGCGTTCCAGAGTTCTTTCGGCGAGATTGAGTAGCTCGGAGACAGCATAGGTCCCCTCCGTGAACGAAGGAGACGGTGCTTGGGCTCGTGAGCCTTGGCAGTGCGGGGCGACCGTCGCAGGCCCCACGTCGATCTTTTAACCCGCTGCCACGCGGGCAGCAAGGCTTCGCTTATCGAAACATCGAGATCGGCACCACAAGCGACATGCCGGACACCAACAACAACATCAAGATCACTCTACGGAATGCCGCATCGTCGAGCTTGCCGTACAGCTTGAGCCCGGCCCATGTTCCGGCCAGCATGCAAGGCAGACCGAGCAAGTAAAGTTTGACGGTTTCGGCGGTGACAGCGCCGGCGACACTCAATGATACCGTGCTGGTCAATATGGTCGCGAGCAGGACTGGCTGGAAGATTGCGCGCTGGACGTCTTTCGGCCAGTTGCGCAGTTGGCACCAAACTACGACGACGATCCCGACCAGGCCGGTCAATCCGGCAAGCAGGCCATTGAGAAATCCGACGCCAACCTCGGTGGGGACTCCTTCGTGCGTCAATTTGATCACCGGCCGCGCCAAACTGTAGATGCTGTAAACAATCAGCAGCACGCCAACGCCAATGCGCATATTGGCCGGATCGATATAAGTGAGCAGCATCGTGCCCGCCGGCACGCCGATCAGTCCGCCAGCGATGAATGGCGCCGCGCTTCGCCATCGCACCGCGTGCCGCAACGCCCAAACGCCGTAGCCCTGCGTCACGAAGCCGTAGCCGACGATCAAGGTCGCGGTCTGGATCGGTGTCAGGATGTGCAAATAGACGCCGGACACCACAAGCCCCATCGCGAAGCCGGCGAGACCCGAGGTCAAGCCGCCCAAAAATGACGCCAAGAGAAAAATCGTCAGAACCATGCCATCCATGGGTTGTTCCTAATTGAAAGCGATCAGCGCTTGGATGGACGGCGTCGCATCTGACGGGGAGGCCGCGGAGACCCCGAACGTTGCAAATTGGCGATCGGCGGCGCGCATTGCGCCGGAATCGAATTGCGGAATTGTCTCGTGAGTTTGCTAGCTTGCGGTGAGCATAGGTCCCCTCCGTAAACGAAGGAGACGGTGCTTGGGCTCGCAAGCCTTGGAAATGCAGGGCGACCGTCGCAGGCCCCGCAAATGAGTATTTACAACACTTCGCCAAGCCCTACAAGGCCAGCCGCATTACACACCCGCATATTCGTCACTCGCCACGGCACGCGGCCTTCGCTAGTTTTTGCGTGGGAGGCGTCCCGATGGCCAACAAAATCGATCTCAGTGCGCGAAATGCAGTCGTCACCGGCGGAGCGCAAGGCATTGGCCGCGCGATTGTCGAGCGGTTTCTTGAATCGGGGGCGGCAGTCGCGATTTGGGATCGGGATATTGATCTCGCGAAAAAGACAGCGGCGGACTTGCAAAAGCGCGGCCGCATTGCGCCCTACGCGGTCGATGTCACCAATTATTCGGATGTTGAACGCGTGCGCGACCAAACGATCAAAGCACTCGGGCGTATCGATATCCTGGTCAACAATGCCGGCATTGCGGGGCCGAATGTGAAGACGTGGGACTATCCGCTCGATGCCTGGCGCAACGTGCTTTCGGTCAATCTCGACGGGCCGTTTCATTGTTGCCGTGCCTTGGCGCCGGCAATGATCGCACAGAAATACGGCCGCATCGTCAACATCGCTTCGATCGCAGGCAAAGAAGGCAATCCGAATGCGCCCGCCTATTCCGCCTCGAAGGCTGGGGTCATTGCGTTGACGAAATCGCTCGGCAAGGAGCTCGCGTCCTATGACATATCGGTCAATTGCATCACGCCGGCTGCCGCGAAAACAGCGATTTTTGATCAGATGACGCAAGAGCATATCGACTTCATGTTGTCGAAAATTCCGCGTGGTCGTTTCGTGACGGTGGAGGAGATCGCAAGCCTCGTCGCCTTTTGCGCGTCGAGCGATTGTTCATTCACCACCGGTGCGGTCTTCGACATTTCCGGCGGCCGGGCGACGTATTGAGCGAAGCGTCTCACCAGCGCCGGGAGCGGCTTATTGGCATTGCCCTTATGTGTGGAGCGGTGGCGTTGTTCGCATGCCTCGACACC
>WNFD01087017.1_pt1 | contig 10326 bp, 17 predicted proteins | sample 5400491 | NCBI WGS metagenome assembly WNFD01 (sample SAMN13153343, study PRJNA577476) | soil metagenome | isolation source: 120 cm saprolite under Douglas fir tree site 2 hole 2 replicate 2 | place: USA:California | collected 2015-04-18 | reverse complement strand
GGCCTCCTTGGTCGAATCGGTTTCTACGCCTCCGGCCCGGCGTAGGCGCCGGCCGTATGGGGGAACATCAGCTTGACGATCTTGAACTTCGAGATGTCCACCGTCGCGTCCATGTGCAGGAACACGGCGGCGTCGCGGAACAGCTTCTCGATTCCGAAGTCGAGCATGATGCCGTTGCCGCCGTGGAGCTCGACCGCGTGCTGCGCCACCTTGAAGACCTCTTCCGACGCGAACAACTTCACCATGTTGCACAGCTCCTCGGCGTCGGGCGCGCGCTCGTCCACGGCGCACGCGGCCTCGCGCAGGAGCGCGCGAACCGCGCGCAGGCTCGTCGCCATCTCGGCGAGGCGCAGCGCGACCGCCTGGTGCTTGATCAGGGTGCGTCCGCCCTGCACGTAGTTCTGCACGTATTCGGCGGTGCGCTCGAAGGCCGCGACGCCCACCCCGAGATTTTTCGAGGCCTGGATGATCTTGCCGGGCTTGAAGTAGACCCCGGTCTTCGCGAGTGCCTCGTTCTCCACCAGCAGGTGGTCCTTGGGCAGGCGCATATCCTCGAACACGAGCTCGCCGTTATTCATGAAGCGGCCGCCGAGCGTCTCGTTGCAGCGCGCGATGGCGAGGCCCGGGGTGCCGCGCGGCACGAGGAAGCTGGAAGTGCCCTGCAGCATGCCGACACCGGGCTTGGTCGTGGCGTAGACCACGTAGAGGCTCGCGTCGTAGCCGTTGCTGATGAACTGCTTGCGCCCGTTGATCACCCACTCGTCGCCCTTGAGCACCGCGCGCGTCTGCATCGCCGCCTCGGGCACGTTGTACGGCAGCCAGCGGTCGGAGGCGCCGCGCGGCTCGGTGAGGCAGTGCGCGAGCAGAAACCCGGGATCCTTCACGATGCGCGGGAACCAGAGCTCCTGCAGATGGCGCGGCGCGACGTTCCGCAGCAGCACCGAGACCTTCCAGATCTGCACCAGCTTGTCGGAGAGGCCCGAGTCGCCGCGCGCGATCTCCTCGGAGATGAGGGCGAAGGTCTGCACCTCGCGGGCCGGGTCGAGCGCAACCCCGCCGAATTCCTCGGGCACGCCGAGCGTGCGGATGCCGATCTTGTCGGCCTGCTCGAGGATGGCGCGCGGCAGGCGCGCATCCGGGTCCATCAGCCACTCGCGCTGCCAGTTCTGGCGGATGAAGGGGGTGACGAAGTCGTTGACGAAGGCGCGGCAGCTGTCGCGCATCATGCGCTGCTCTTCGGGCAAACTGCGGTCGATCGTGTCCATACGGGCTCTACTCCGGACTCTTGATGAGCGTCACGTCAGGGGAACGAAGTCGTATTCGCCGATTCCCTGCAGGACGAGGAACGTCGCCGAGGCGTCGCCGCCGTTGACGACGAGGTGCGGGCGCTTCGGCCTGACCGAGAAGGTCTCGCCCGGCCCGAGGCGCACCTGCTCCTTGGGATCGCGCAGAAAGATGCGGATCTTCCCCTCGAGCACGTAGAACGCGTCCTGGATGTTGTTGTGGTAATGCCAGGGCACCTTCTGCTTCGGCGAGATCTGGATCTCGTTGATGCGAAAGCCGGGGCGCGCGGCGTGGATGGTGCGCCGCTCGACCTCGTAGAGATGGCTCGCGTCCTTCACCGCTTCCATGGCGGCCTCCTCGAACTGTGCGCCGAAGCGCCCAGTATATCGCCCCGGAGAGATCGAAAAACCATCCCGCCCCGCTAAGGATTTCTCGGAATGGCGAGCGCCTGGCCGGTCTCGAGCAGGGACTTGAGGCTGGAGAGGATCTCCGGCCAGCCTTCCCTCACGGTCTCGAGGGTGGGGCCACCCTCGGGGAACTCGTCGTGGGTGACGGTGAGCTTGCACACCATGCCCATCGGCTCGATCTCGTAGGTCACGCGCGAGGGCCCGTCCTCGATGAACTTCGGCTCGAAGCTGTGCACCAGTTTCTTTCGCGGAACGACCTCGATCACCACGCCTTCCACGCCCGCGCCGGGCCGGCCGTGCAGCTCGGCCCGGTGCATGTAATCGAACCGGCCGCCGCGCTTCAGCTCGGCCCTGAGCTCGAGGCCCACGTAGTACTGGCGCGTGAAGCTGGCCTGAGTGAGCGCATTCCAGAGCGCCCGCGGCGTGGCGCGGATGTAGACGACGTGAACGAGTTCGGTTCTGGAAGGCTCGTTCATTTGCGTTGCGCGCAGGGTCGGCTCGCTCTAAGGCCTTGTGCGCCGGCGCGACGAGCACGCGGGGGGCATGGATGAGATAGAAGTATTTACTCCACCCCCCTTGCCAACGGCGCCCATACCCCCCATATTAGCAACGTCGAATTCGATTTGGGTCAGTCCGCGGCATCCCCTCGGGGCGCCGCTCCTGGTTTCTCCCACGGATAATTTGATGCCTCGCACACTCTCGTGCGGGGCGGCGCCATCTATGGAGAGATTCCATGCCTACCGGTACCGTAAAGTTCTTCAATTCAGCCAAGGGTTTCGGGTTCATCCAGCCCGACGACAAGTCCAAGGACGTGTTCGTGCACGTCACGGCAGTCGAGCGCGCCGGGCTCGGCAGCCTCAGCGAGAACCAGAAAGTCTCGTACGAGCTCGAGCGAGGCCAGAACGGCAAGACGTCCGCGGTCGATCTGAAAGCCGTCTGATCCATGTCGCGGGGGCGGTGTGCCGTCCCCGCGTTCATCCGGGTTTCCCGCGGCCGCCGATTGCAGAACGATCCGAGCTGGAAGGAGTGTTGACGTGGCAAAAGAAGCATTGATCGAAATGGAAGGCACCGTCAGCGAGGTGCTCCCCGATACGCGCTACCGCGTGACGCTGGAGAACGGGCACGTGGTGATCGCCTACGTGGCGGGCAAGATGAGGAAGCACCGGATCACCATCCTCGCGGGAGACAGGGTCAGCCTCGAGCTGACGCCCTACGATCTGACCAAGGGGCGCATCAACTTCCGGCACAAAGATGCGAACCCGACGGTGCGGCTACCCGTGCGCCGGCCGCAGTACCGGCGGCGCTAGGCGTCTGCCGCGCGGCGCGTTCCCGGCGAGCTTGCTCGGCGATTCCCTTATCAAGCATCGCCCCCGTGGCCGCTCCCAGGACCGAGCCACGCCTGCCAGCCATCATCGCGCTGCTTGCCGTCGGAGGCATTTATACCGCGCTGCCGTCTTTCCTGACCGTAGGCCCGCGTTGGTTGCTTCTCGCGGTGGTGGGTATTCTGCTGGTACCGACGGTGATCTCTCGCCGTACGGGACATCACGAGCTCAATCGCGTTCTGGGCTACGTGGTCAGCGCAGTCATCACGCTTGCCCTGGTTGTGTCGCTGGTGCTCCTGATCGAAGCGCTGCCGACGCGGGCGGAAGCGGCGCCCGAGCTCCTTCGATCCGCCGGGGCGCTCTGGCTCACGAATATCCTCGTATTCGCCCTCTGGTACTGGAGACTCGACGGAGGAGGTCCGCTGCAACGCGACCGCCGGGGCGCTCATACGGAAGGCGCCTTCCTGTTTCCCCAAATGACGCAGTATTCGAAAACGTCGGCTGAAAATAATTGGTCGCCAGGATTCATCGATTATCTGTTCATAGCCTTCAATACGAGCACGGCGTTTTCCCCGTCGGATACGCCGGTTCTTTCGCGATGGGCGAAAGTACTTACGATGCTGCAGTCGGCGATTTCATTGATCATCGTCGCTCTCCTCGCGTCACGCGCGATCGGTATCCTGTAGCTCGATGCGATCCAGGACCCGGATCTGGGGTCAGCTCGAGGACTAATCGGCATATACTTCTCTTTCCGGCGTCGAGTCGACCAGGCCGCAGCGGCCGGGTCACGGTCGGATGCGCATACTCTCAGGAGAACTCGAATGCCCAAGGGCGTACAAAGAAGCAATCGCGAACACAAGAAACCCAAGCAACCCAAGAAGCTCGCCGCTCCGCCGGCGCGCTTCATCCCGACGCCGGCGAGAACGGTTGTTCCGGTGCCCGACAAGAAAATATGACGGGCGAGCCACACGGTACCCAATTGATATTCACCGCTTTACGAGGCACACCTCGGAGCGTGAACTCATGAGCACTCAGCCGTCGAGCACGAAGCGATGCCCCGAATGCAAGCGCTCGGTAGATGCGAGCACCATGCGGCCGCTATCGCGCACAAGCTACGGCAGCGGCGTTCGATATGCCTGTCCGGACTGCTTTGCCCGGGTCATGGCGCTGCGAAGGGTTGCCTGGAAGGCGCGCAACAAGCGGTTTTCCGGCGTCACCTGACGATGAAGGTTCGAACAATCGCTTTTTCGGTCCGGGTGCTCGCGCTTGGCGCGTTGCTCGCGGGTTCGCCGTTGTCTTCCGCAGCCGAAGCCTCGGGTAACAAGGCCACCGCGAAGGACATCGCCAGGGAAGCCGACGAGACCGGCCAGGCGATCAAGAATTACACGGTGGCGCAGCGGGACGAGGCCGTCAAGAAGGCCAAGGCCGCGCTCGACGATCTGGACAGGCGCGTCGGCCGCATGGAAAGGAAGCTGGACGGCGAATGGGATCGGATGGACCAGGCGGCCCGCAGGAAGGCCCGGGCGACGCTGAACGCGCTGCGCAGGGAACGCAACGAGGTTGCCGAATGGTACGGCGGACTCAAGCACGGCTCCGCCGAATCATGGGAGCGGGTCAAGGCCGGCTTCGTGAAAAGCTACCAAGCGCTGAAGGAGTCCTTCGCCAAGGCGAGAAAGCAGTTATAGCCTGCGTCGGGAAAGGTCTGACCCCGTTTATTCCTCCCGAGCCGGGACTCCTTACCCCCGGATTGCAGTCCCCAGTAACGTCCCCACCCCGTAGGTGATCGCCGCGGCGGACATCCCGATGAGCAGCTGCCGCGTCCCCGAGAAAAGCACGCCGCGCCCGGTGAACACGGTGATCGCCGCGCCGATGAGGAACAGGGTCGTCGCGCTTGCCGCGGCGCTCGCGAGCACGCCTGTCGCTCCGCCGAAGACGAGGAAGGGGGCGACCGGCACGATCGCGCCGACGACGAACACCGCGAAGGACGATATCGCCGCTATCCAGGCCGACCCGCCGAGGTCGTCCGGGTTGATGCCGAGCTCTTCGCGCACGAGCGTGTCGAGCGCCGCGCCCTTGTCGGCGATGACGCGCCCGGCGAGCGCCTTCGCTTCCGCGTGATCGAGGCCTTTCGCCTGGTAGATGAGGCGAAGCTCCTCCATTTCTTCCTCCGGCACTTGCTGCGCCCGCGACGCCCATGACCAGGCTCAGATTCGACACCAGGCCGTCGTTCGCGCCGAGCACCGCCGCGCGCAGCGCGTTGCCGCCTCCCGCGCCGTGCCGGCCCTCGAGGCGGGAGAAAACGCTGCCGTCCCAGAGAGCGTTGGTGCGGTCGGCGAGGCTCTTGAGGACGCGCGCGTGCGATCGCTCCTGCGCGCGCATCGGCGTGCCTTCGGTTTCCGCCTGCAGATCGTAGTGGTCGCGGTCGATCGCCTCGAGGTTCTGCACCGTCGGCAGGACCACATCGGGCCCGAAGCGGCGCGCGAGCCAGATCAGGACGCGGGCGCGCCAGCCGGGGCCGAGCGGGGGCGGCTGTTGCCCCTGCTCGGCGATTTTCCGGGACCAGAAGCGCGCATGGGTCTCCTCGACTTCCGCGAGGCGACGGTAGACATCGGACAGCTCGGGCCTTGCCTCGATGCCGGCGAGCGCGCGGTAAAGCGCGGCGCTGTCGATCTCGCCCTGCAGATTGCCGCGGTAGCGCGACAGGTCGGCGGATTTCACGCTGCCTTCGCTGCCTGCGCCAGGACCTCGCGCTCGAAGGCGAGCGCGCGCTTGACGCTCTCGCGCTTCATCATCCGCTCCCCGTGGCCCGCGTAGTTCGGGAACGGGGGTATTTCGATCTTGAACACGCCGAACCGCCTCCACACCCAGAACAGGTAGGCGTCGACCGCAGTCCAGTGGTCGAACATCCATTCCTTCCCCGCCAGCATGCCGTCCACGATCTTGAAGTTCTTGATCACTTCCTCGAGGGCGAGCTTGCGCACGCTCTCTTCGCTGCCGGGCACGCTGCAATAGCGAGGCGGGTCGAAGATCCGCGTGAGAGGAGGGTGCAATCCCGATGCGCACCACGCCATCAGGGACAGCGCCTTGATCGAGTTCTTCGGATCGGCCGGTAGCAGCTTCTTCGCAGGGAAGGCGCTCGCGAGCCAGGTGAGGATCGCGACATTCTCGGTAAGCGGCTCGCCGTCGACGACCAGCACAGGCACCTTCGCCTTGGGATTGATCCGCAGGTAATCGCTGTTGTGCTGCTGTTTGTTCTTCAGCGAGATCGGCCGCACGTCGAACTCGGCGCCAGACTCGTGCAGCGTCACGAGCGGGACGAGCGAGCAGGCGATCGGGGCGTAGTAGAGCGTGAGCTTCATGGGGCTTCACGAAAGACCGAGTATCGGCCCGAGCGCGGCGGCTCCGTCTCCCAGCAGCGCCAGCGCGAGCAGGCCGACGACCCAGAAAGCGGGATATTCCCAGCCGCCGTCCTTGTTGGTGAAGAGCCAGCCGGCCTTGCCGTGGACCAGCACGATCGTGCCGAGCATGAGCGGCACCAACGCCAATGCCACCCAGCGGGTCTCGATGCCGAGGATGAGCAGGGTGCCGCCGCCGATTTCCGCGGCCATCGTCAGATACGCAAGCTCGCCGGGCAGGCCGAGCGATTTGAAATACTGGGCGGTGCCTGACGGCGTGAATACCTTGACCTTCACCCAGGCGTGCGCGAAGCAAGGCCGCAACCGCTGCCTGTTCGGGGTTCGTCATGGGAATCCTCCTTTGGGGGGAAGCCGCTATCTTATGCTTACTGGTCTTCAGAGTTGAAACGCCAGCCAGAGCACGATCCCTTCGGCGACGTCCCGTGCGAGACCGGGCAAGCGGGGCGTGTAGCGGCTCGCGCCCTGCATCTGCCGCTCGATCCAGCCGGCGAAGCGCCGGACATCCCCGCTGTCGTAGAAGGCCACCATCAGCTCGTAGTTGAGCAATAAGCTGCGCCCGTCGAGATTGGCCGAACCCGCGAGCGCGATCGAACTGTCGATCACGACGGCTTTTGCGTGAATCATCCCGGGAAGGAGCCAGACCTTGGCGCCTGCGCCCGCGAGCTCCCGCAAAGCCCGCGGGCGCGCCAGATCCGCCAGGCGGTGGTTCGATCTTGCCGGCATGATGAGATTCACCTCCACGTTGCGCCGCGCCGCGAGCGTCAAGCCCATGAGCAGGGAATTGCCGGGCACGAAATAGGGCGTCACGGCCACGATGCGCTCGCGCGCGTTGAAACAGGCCATCACCAGAAGCGCGTACAAGGTATCGTCGCACTGATCGGGGCCCGATGGAATCAGCTGCGCCATCGCGCCTGATGCCATTTCCGGCGGCGCCTCCTGCTTGGCGCCGGGCACGCCCGTCGCAAAGCTCCAGTCGCGCTCGAAACGCTCGAGCGCCCGCCCCGCCACGGCGCCGTGGAGATCGAACGAGAGGTCTTTCCAGGGCGTCACGCCCGGCGCGCCTTCGAAGTATTGCGCCGTCAGATTGCGCCCGCCGCACCACAACCATGAACCGTCGGCGATCACCATCTTGCGGTGATTTCGAAGATTGAGTCTCCCGCGGAAGGGTGAGTGCAGCGGCGGCACGAAGAGCGCAACCCGCACGCCCGCCGCGGTCAGGTCCTTTAGATTGCGGCGAGGCTCGAGCAGCCGCCCCACGCCGTCGATCAACAGCCGTACCTGCACGCCGGCGCGCGCCCTGCGGGCGAGCTTCTCGCAAAGCGCGTCCGCCATCGGATCCCGTCCGAGAATATACGTGCAGAGATCGAGCGTACGTTCGGCGGCGTCGATCTGCTCCCAGAGCGCCCGCAGCGCCTGTTCGCCGTTCTCGTGGATCCGCAAAGACCGGTACGACGCGGCCGGTGCCAGATCCATCGCGGCCGCGAGCCGCTGCGGCCATTCCGCTTCGGTGCTCCCGACGCCGGTCACGCGGGGCGGGCCGTATTCCCGGCGCACGAGTTTTCGCGTCCCGAACAAAAGGTAGAGCGGCAATCCGACGTAAGGAAGCAGCGCGAGCGTGACGACCCACGCGATCGCCGCAGAAGGATGGCGGCGCTGGTGCAGCGTATGCGACACCGCGACGTAGACAGCGAGCCCGATCATCACGATCAGGCCGTGCAGCGAAACCAGGAATCGAAAACTCAGGTTCAGATCAGGCCACATCGACGAGCTCCGCCTGCGAGCGATTTCCTCGAAGTCGTCAAAGTCACGATCGTGACCTTGAAAATTGGGTCAGCTTCCGGAGTGGAATACTAGCGGGAACTGCTCCAGGTGGCGAATTGAATCGACGGCTAGATCCACGTCGAGATCGGGCCAATGGAGATGGTGGGGTTGCGGACGCTCGACGTTCAGGAGCTTCGCCACCGGCGCGTGCTTGAACCAGGGAAACTCGGAGAACGGCACGAAAAGCTCCTCGTCCCCGAGCAGCAGCCAGAAGCCGTGCTTCGAAACGTTCGTGACCTTAATCTTAAAAATTCTTGCTTTTGACACTGAGCTAATACCCGCTGCTCGTGACTCTGATCTTGTAGCTCGTATGTGCCGCGGGCGGGTTGTCCTTGCAGCCGCAATTGATCTTGAAGTGCTGGCTTTCCCCGGCGGCGAGGGAACCGGAAAGGTAGGTTGAGTATTGATCGACGAACTTGTTCTTGTTGAACAGATCGATTTCGACGTGAATGCCCCGCGCAACCCGATCCGACTTGTTGGTGAGAAGTCCAATGAAGTAAGTCTGGCCTCCGGTCTTCATTTCCTCGACATCGGACACGAAGAGCTTTTCAATAATCGCTTTGGTGTCCGGAAGGTAGGCGGATGGGTCGATCGTAGGCGTCATTGCCTTCGTGAGTACAGATTGGCCGAGAAATACGACTAGCAGCACCGCTACGGTGAATCCGAGGCCGAAGAGAAAACCTTGGCCGAGGTGCTTGCCGATTGTGAGACCTAGTTGTTTCTTTTCAGCTTCCATGTGTGCTCCCTGTTGAGTTCCGACGGTGTCCTATATCAAATATATAGGGTCTGATCCCACCTATCCACCCTCCACAACTATCCATGCCACTTTAGCTTTTGCCTGCGCAAGCGCGTCGTCTGCCGAAGCGAAGACCTGGTGCGAGTAACGGTGGAGCGAGAACCAGCCTCTTCCGTCCTCGGGATCTCTGCGATATTCCTCGAAACCGAACGTGCCATCGGCACGCACGAAAATATCGACACAATGGTCGCCTGCGGAGTTTTCGAGAGACGTCAGAACCTTGATGGACGCGGGCATTGCCGCAAATAAATCGGTTCTGAGCTGACCGCCAGAATCTCTCATGGGGTGTCCTGTCGGCCTCTACGCACGCTTGCGCTCAAGCCAATAGGCGACACCCGCGAACACGCCGTACGCGACGAGCGCCATAATCGCGGCCGCTTTGTCGGACGGCGGCGGCGGGCCGAAGAACACGATCGACTGAACGCCCAGCATCGCGATGCCGAATATCCACATTCCGTAGCGGCCGCCGCGAGCGACGGAGCGGGTATTTCGGACGTAAAGATACATTCCGCCGAACAGGAGCGCGGCCTCGAGAGCGAAGGCGAGCACCGGATAGTTCCAGAGCCCGAGACCGACCTTCAACGTATCGTCGTATAGCGGAAGATCCGGCCGATGCACCAGGAGATCGAGAACCCAGTGCGAAAAAACCGCCGCGCCGACGATCCCCGCAGTCACCCAGCTGCCCAGCTTGGGAATCGCACGGTACGCGACCGCGGCGCCCAGGGACCAGAGAATCGCGGCAAGGAGACTGTGCGTGTAGGGCATGTAGTAAAGATCGAGAGGGTTCGTCGCGGTGATACCCGGAACAATGCGAACCTTTTCGATTCCCAGGAGCACGAACACCGACCACATCACGTCCACCCACTGCACCGCGATGAAAAGAATCCACAGAGGGATGGACTGCTTCAGCGCCTTGGCGGCGAAACTGGGACCGTAATGGCCTACGAACATGGTCGAGGTCTCTTTTCTATCGAGGGAGCTTTCGCATCCAGGCGACGATGGTGTCGACCACCGCGGCCGGCTGCTCGGGGACGAGCGCGTGGCTCGCGTCGGGGATCACCGCGACGGTGACGCGATCGCCGAACTCTTCCTTCATCTCGTTCATCATCGCGCGCGGCTTGAACGGATCGAGCGCCGCCTGCAGGTCGAGGAGCGGCGCCTTGCCGCCCGGCCACCATTCGCTTTGCTTCGTCGCGCGGCCGGCGGCGGACTGCGACTCGTCCACCTTGGGATGCCAGCCTTTCAGCCAGATGCTTGCGTCGTGGCCCGGCGCGAAAAAC
>WNFD01008147.1_pt1 | contig 10327 bp, 9 predicted proteins | sample 5400491 | NCBI WGS metagenome assembly WNFD01 (sample SAMN13153343, study PRJNA577476) | soil metagenome | isolation source: 120 cm saprolite under Douglas fir tree site 2 hole 2 replicate 2 | place: USA:California | collected 2015-04-18 | reverse complement strand
TGCACGGGTCGTTCTTTCCCATCCCGCGTGCGGTGCACTTTTCAACGAGCATCTTCTGACTTTTAGCGCGCCAATATTGCGTAGTGGAGTCCGACTGGCGAGCGTCGCTCCACACCGCAGGGACACGAGCGATGCGGGCGCTTTCTGTCATAAGCTTCAGCAGCCGGTTCTGGGCCCGCTGGAGTACCGCAACAGGAATACTTCTCGACAGACCGGCGTTAACCGAGGCGTTAAATTCCCGCCCGCCTTCGGTCGCTAGCACCTGGCCAATCTCTCGCCGAAACGATTCGCCTTCAGCCGATGCACGAAAACGGGACACTCCCCGCATTATTGACATGTCCTGCCGCACAAGAGAACCCAAGTCCGAATTATAGGGACCAGAGAAGATGTAGCTAGCCAGATGGTCGGCTTGGAGTTCGGCCGTCTGAATTCCAAAAGCGGCAGTCGTCAGCTGAACGCCCCCAAAAGGTACCTTAGCAGCCTGAATCCCATACTCTGTGTACAGCGCCGCGGTTTGAACCAAGTGCCCCAAACGGAGGTAAGGATATCGAAGCCACCTGGGGGCCTGTGTGGGCAGAATCGCGTCTCCGATTCCCAGCAAACTTGAGACTGCCGGCATAAGTAGGGCGCTTCGCACGAGGGAGGGCAGATCTATCTCGTCAGCGCGGCGGTAGACAGCGATCACTCTCTCCAGTTTCTCGAAGGTGTCCTCAGCGGCCTCCTCCCGGCCCAGCACCGGCCTAAAGACCTTGCGGATCAAGTCGGACAATGGTGCCGGCTCCGGTCCCTGGGGAGTGCCCACCGACTACGTTGCCGAGATACCCCACAGCTTCTCCCTTGCGGAACAGAACACCGATCTGCGCTTGGTTGTGGATGAATCGGAGGGCGTCCGATCCTACGAGCTCCTCGAACAACCCGCCGAGCAGAATGCTCGCGGGGCCTATGGCCGAAAACGGCAGGTATACGTAGTCAAAGCAAACGAGTCCCACCACCAAATCGTGGAGGGCCGACGACTCTCTGAAAGGGACTTCGTCGTTTGTGAAGCCAAGTCCAAACGAACCCTTGATCTCGCCGGCCCCGCCTTTGGCTGAAATTTCCTGGGATGTTTGCCACGTTCCCGGAGGTGTGAGATCTGAAATGTAGTACGCGGTTCTTCCGGGAGGAACGATGTGGTCGGGCACAGGCTTGCTTGCGGCGGCCTTGTGAACTACGGCGATGCCGGAATCCTGCGGAGTGGCCGATTGAGCAATGTAGTCCAGTACGCTAAGGGCAGCCCGATGATCTGGATGAAGCTTTATGAGGTACCCGATTCTTCGAAGGGAAGCGACGGGGATCGGTTGATTTGTTACCACAAAATGCGGCCCGGAGCCGAAGAGGCTCTTACTGGCAGCGTCCTCATTCAGTAGCCGTATCACGTAAGCATCGCGAACGCTGTAGCCGAGAAAAAGCAGCGAAGGCTTCCGTTCGTTGCGAAACTACATGGATCGGTGAGTTCCCTTCAAAGCACGGTATTTACTAGTGCGGACTATAACTCAATCGTAGAGGACACATCCTATTTGGATACCCTGAAATACGTCTTCACGAGTTGCACTGTGCAATAGATCGATGCACCTGCTGAAGTCGCTCTTCTGTACCGTGACCGAGGCAGGCATCTGGCTTTCCAGTGCCTCGTCCACGTTCGTTGTGAGCACAAATAGTGGGCTTACTTTCCGCAGAGCGCTTAGAAATCCCTGGTACAAATCAGTTGTTACTCTTGGAAGGAAGGCATCCGCTAGGAAGCGATGGTAGCGGGCAGAGTCCAGGTCTCTGCACATTTGGAAAATCGCGGGGTAGTTCTCCTTGTTGATAAGTTCTAGCGCACGTTCATTGTCAAAACCGGCGACGGCCCGGAAGAAATTCCTGCGTAGCTGAAGCGTCAAATCCTTCCACTCGGGATATCCCAACCATTTGCTCGATCCCGCTCCCACCCAGATGACGATGGGCCTAGTGCCAGCGGCGACTACGCTCCTGAGCCGCTTTAAAGAGATCCCTGTCTCGTCGTCGTTGGCGTTTAGCATGGCAGCTTAGTGATTTGATCCCGAGTGAATAGCAAAAGGGGCACGGCAAGGCCGCGCCCCCCTCTCAACTGACGATCTGAGTCAACGAGAAACTACGAGCACCCACTCGTACTTCCGCAGCTCATGCACTTGTAGCAACTGCCGTTTCTTACCATAATCGAGCCGCAGACGTGGCAGGTGGGCGCGTCTCCCAGGTCAATCATTCCGGCGAGGGCGTCGGCGGGGTGGACGGAACCAGTGGGCAGTGGGCGGTGGTCAGTGGGCAGTGATGAACCTGCCCCTGCCGCATTCACGTCCCCGGCTTCTGGCAACTGGGCACTGGACCCTGCCAACTTCGGTCTCAAATTCTCGAACAACAACTGCTGCTGGCCGGTTAGGAAGCGGAGTTGGAGCCAACGGAAGATGTAGTCCATGATCGATTTGGCGAAGCCGATGTCGGTGTTGTTGGTCCAGCCGCTGGGCTCGAAGCGGGTGTGGGCGAATTTTTCGCACAGCAGTTTCAGCGGGACGCCGTGTTGCAGCGCCAGCGAGACGGCGCAAGCAAAGCTGTCCATGAGGCCGGAGACGGTGGAGCCTTCCTTGGCCATGGTGATGAAGATTTCGCCAGGGCTGCCGTCCTGGTAGAGGCCGACGGTGATGTAGCCCTCGTGTCCGCCCACGTTGAATTTGTGGGTGATGGACATGCGCTCGTCGTCGAGCCGGTGCCGGATGGCCCGCGGCGGAGCATGCAAGTCAACTTCTTCTTGTTGTACTTGTGTGGCGCGGGCGCCCCCGCCCGCAGCCTCTGCGGTCTTCGTTCCCGCGGCCGACAGCGGCTGCGACTTCTTGCATCCATCGCGATAGACCGCGACTGCCTTCAGTCCCAGCTTCCAGGCCTGAAGATAGGCTTCCATGATGTCTTCCACGGTCGCCAGTTCGGGCAGATTGACGGTCTTCGAAATCGCACCGGAGATGAATGGCTGCGTCGCCGCCATCATCTTCAGATGTCCCATATAAGCGATGCTGCGTGTGCCTTTGGCAGGTTTGAACGAGCAATCAAACACCGCCAGATGATCGTCTTTCACTAGCGGCGCGCCTTCGATGGTGCCGGTCGCGTCGATGTAGCTGACGATGGCATCCGTCTGCTCATGCGTGTAACCAAGCTTGAACAACGCGGTGGGGACGGTATTGTTCACGATCTTAATCATGCCGCCACCCACCAGCTTCTTGTATTTCACCAAGGCCAGGTCAGGCTCGATGCCGGTGGTGTCGCAATCCATAAAAAATCCAATCGTGCCGGTCGGGGCTAGGACCGTGACTTGGGAGTTGCGATAGCCGTGCTTCTCGCCGTTGGCCAGGGCTTCGTCCCAGCAGGCTTTGGAGCCTTCGTAAAGGGCGCTGGGGATATTGTTTTTGTTGATGTTGTTTACCGACGCGCGGTGCATGCGGATTACGTCGAGGAATGGCTCGCGGTTGATGTAGAAGCCGGGGCAGGCGCCTCCGGGCATGGTAGCGGAGCTGCGCTCCTGGACGGGCGAGACGCCCGTCCCCCCACGATCTGTGGAGAAGCCTAGGTTTGTTTCAGCTAAGCCTTTCAGCGTGGGCTCGGTGATGGGAACCAGCGGCGGGCAGAGTTCAGCGATGCGGCTGGATTGCAAGTAAGCTTCGCCGCACATGATTGCGGTTACGCAGGCGGCGTAGTCGCGTCCGCCGTCGGAATCGTAGGGCAGGCCGCAGGCCATAAGCAGCGCGCCTAGGTTCGCGTAGCCGAGGCCCAGCGGACGGTAATCATGGGAATTTTTCATGATCATTTCCGTGGGATAGCCAGCGTTGTCCACCAGGATTTCCTGGGCAGTAATAAGGATGTCCACGGCATGACGGTAGGCTTCTACGTCAAACGTGCCGTTGGGCGCGAACTTCAGCAGGTTCAGGCTGGCCAGGTTGCAAGCGGAATCGTCGAGGAACATGTATTCGCTGCACGGATTGCTCGCGTTGATACGGGCGGTGTTCTTCGATGTGTGCCAGCGATTGACTGTGGTGTCGTATTGCATGCCGGGATCGCCGCAGCGCCAAGTGGCGTCGGAGAGTTTGTAGAGCAACTCTTTGGCTTTGAACGTCTGCATCGGACGGCCGTCTTTGACGGCGCGGGTGGAGAAATCGGCGTCGCGCAGAACGGCGTACATAAAGTCATCGGTCACGCGGACGGAGTTGTTGGCGTTCTGGAAGAAGATGGACGAATACGCTTCGGAGTCGGGCGAAGACCCGTCGTATCCGGCAGCGACCAGAGCGTGGGCCTTGGCTTCTTCTTTGGATTTGCACTCGATGAAGCTGATGATGTCGGGATGGTCCACATTAAGGATGACCATCTTGGCAGCGCGGCGGGTCTTGCCGCCGGACTTGATTACGCCGGCAAATGCGTCGAAACCCTTCATGAAGCTGAGCGGACCGCTGGCGGTGCCGCCACCGGCAAGGGTTTCCGTGGAAGAACGCAGCGCGGAGAGATTGGTGCCGGTGCCTGATCCCCACTTGAAGAGCATGCCTTCGGTCTTGGCAAGAGTGAGGATGGAGTCGAGCGAATCCTGTACCGAATTGATGAAACAAGCCGAGCACTGCGGCTTGGTGTATCCCGTGACTCCGAATTCCACGCGGTTGGTAGCGGGATTCCAGTGCCAGTTGCGGCCGTCGGATTTCGGCTCAATGCGGTCGCAGCCAACGTTGAACCAGACCGGCGAATTGAACGCGGCGTACTGGCGGATCAGCAGATGCACGAGCTCATCGTGGAAAGTGGCGCCGTCCTCGGGAGTGCGGAAGTAGCCTTGCGCCATCCCCCAGTCGCGAATGGTTTCGGCGACGCGGGCGACGAGTTGGCGGACGCCGGTCTCGCGTTGTGAGGTGCCGACCTCGCCGTGTAAGTATTTCGACGCGACAATGTTGGTCGCAGTTACGGACCAATCTTTGGGGACCTCGACGTCTTTTTGCTCGAAGAGGATTCCGCCCTTCGAGTCGGTGATCTGTGCCAGACGCTTTTCCCATTCGACCTCGTCATACGGAGAGACGCCTGCTTTAGTGAAGAGGCGGCGGATGGTCAGGCCGGTAGCTTTCTGCTTCGGGGTCGATGGGGCGGCGGTTGTGGCGGTCTGTTGGGTTTGGATTTCGGCCATGGCGTTCTCTCCGTGCGAAATTGTTCTGCGTTTCTTTCGCCCTTTCGGGCTTGCTTCATTTTCCGGCCACCCACGGCTTGCGCCGTGGGCTGTATTCTTGCGCCGCTTCGCGGCTGATCTTCTCAAGAAAAAGCTAACGCGGCGGCGACTGGAACCGCCGCTGTTCTACTGTCACCGCTGTTTGATTAGGCAGGGCGGCACCGGGTCACCTCGGCCAGAAGTGCCGTCCCGATTTCTGTTCGACTGCTTGTCAATCGTCGTTTTTCAATTCCCACCACACCGACTTGCTGGCGCACTGGAACCCCCGAAAACGACGCTTTTTACTGCCTCTGGGATAGCAACACTACTGCTGTATATAGTGCCTGTCAATAGATAATCACTACCTATTGTATCGCATTGAATTAACTGGGTGAATTCCTGCAATCGGCCTTCTTTTCCACAAATGCCGCTAAATGTGCATGTTGCCGGCGGCCGAAACCGGTTGGAGATGCCCGGATGAGGGCGCATCGAACGGAGACTTTGGTTCCTCGCTCTGTATCTCCGTCTCCAGCGTGACGTACACGTCTTCGAAAATCTCTTGCGGCGCAATGCGCAGGAGGCCATTGCTGGATTGCACCAGATAATCTCCGGGGCGACCGTGATGCTCCCGGCCGAGTGGATCGGTGAAAGCCAGCGGCTCAGTCAACTGCTTAGCGCGGACCAGAAAGCGAGTGCGGTAGAAGTTCCAATCGTCGGACATGTTTCTTGCCTCGTGAATTAGCTTCTAGCTTGGTTCTCCACTTCATTGGTGAACGCGATGAACTGGCGGCTGGAATTTCTGTTGCGGTGTTGTGAATGTACGCGCTGAATTGAGCGTGGTCAATTCTCAAATTTTGGTGCACTGGGAAATTCCCAGAATGAAATTTTAGTTAGCGCCGGATTTCATCGGAGTTGCTGAAAAGCGCGCTGGACGGTGGTTTGCGCGGGAGAGCGACAGTATCAGAAGTAAGCGGGGTGGAATCCTATTTTTCTTGTTGTCCGATTATCCACATGTCAAGCACAGGAAATGCAGAAGCAGCTTTCAGCCGTCAGCCATCAGCCGTCAGGAAATGATCCTGTTGGTTACTGTTACTTCGTTAGAAGAACGGTGTGGATTGCTTCGGTGGTGCTCAAGAAGTTTCGGAGAGTGTGTAGTCGAAGTTGTAGAAATGCTTTCCGTCCACGATCTGGATTGCCAGATTGCCGGAGATGCCGGCCAGTTCATCCGCGCCAGAGTCGGGTACGACAGCGATGGTCATTTGCGGTTGGCCGCGGGTCATGGTGCCGCTATGCTGAAGCAGGGAGCTGCCGTTGCGGCCATGCAGGGACCCGGTGACGCGCTCAATGGCCACATAAGCGCCGGAACCGCTGGGTGCGCCGGCGGTCAGCATCTGTTCCTTTGCCGGTGGCTTCGAGATCGCCGTGGAACTGCTTGTCGAGCGACATGCGGCCAAGGGCTGCATCTTGAGCTCCGCCGTCTGGCGGTAGCGGTGCAACTTTTACTTCAAATGTTCCCTTTGCCTGGGCCATATTTGCCGCCTTTAGTGCTGGAACGAGTTTGCAGGTTTATCATTCATGCGTCAAATTCCCCGCGTCAAATTCGGCGGAGGCCGCATGAAGAAAATCGTGAACGCAGTCTCAGTCATGTTGTTGTTCGCGGCTACCGCGGCTGCGGAAGCCGGCACTAATGCCAGTGTCAAACCGATTTTCATTCATTGCGGGACTTTGATTGATGGCAAATCAGAGCAGCCGCGGAAGAATGTTTTCTTCGAGATTGACGGAGGCAAGATCACCGCGATTCCGGCAGCGGTTCCGGGGTCAGCGAAGGTGATTGATCTGTCGAACGAAACCTGCCTGCCGGGGCTGATTGATACTCATACCCACATCCTGCTCAATGGCGACATCACGGCTGAGGATTATGACTCCCAACTGCTGAAGGAATCGCCAGAGTACCGGACGATTCTGGCGACCATCAATGTCCGGCGGGCGCTGGAATATGGCTTTACCGCGATTCGTGATCTGGAAACTGAAGGCGCGGGGTACGCCGATGTGGACGTGAAGAAGGCGATCAACAATGGCGTGATTCCAGGGCCGAGGATGCAGGTCTCAACGCGAGCGCTGAATGTGACGGGGGCGTATCCGCTGCTGGGATATGCGCCGAATGTAACAGTTCCGCATGGGGTGCAGGTGGTGGACGGGCCGGAGGAGGGGCGGAAGGCGGTCCGCGAAGAAATCATGTATGGAGCGGACTGGATTAAGGTCTATAGCGACCACACCTACTTTGTGAAGAAAGACGCCAACGGGCGCGACATCCTCGACGACACACCAACCTTCACCATAGAAGAGATGCGCGCGATTGTGGATGAAGCGCACCGGCAGCACCACAAAGTTGCGTCTCATGCGACCGCGCTGACCGGGGTGCACAATTCTCTCGAAGCCGGTGTGGACACGATTGAGCACGGGGACTACATCTCCGATGAAGATCTAAAGACGATGGCAGCGCGCGGAGTGTATTACGTTCCGACAATTTATGTGGGCGTGTATGTGGCACAGGGGCGGGCGAATGCCGGGGCTCCGGTGTGGCTGCAAATGACGAAAATCCACGAAGACACATTTCGGCGGGCGATGAAAGCCGGCGTGAGGATCGCCTTCGGCACCGACGCGGGCGGGTTTGACTGGAAAGAAAATCCAGCACAGGAATTCAAATACATGGTGGATTGGGGAATGACTCCGGCGGAAGCGATCCGGTCGGCGACGGTGACCGCGTCGGAGTTGCTGGGAATGCAGGACCAGATCGGCACGATTGAAGTTGGCAAGCTCGCGGACATTGTCGCCGTACCAGGCGATCCGCGGAAAGACATTACGGTTTTGCAGAAGGTGGATTTTGTGATGAAGGGAGGAGTGGTGTACAAGGGCGGACGGTAACGCAACCACGTAGGTCACTCATATTGTGTTGTGGCTTTGCGCCGTTCCCGTTCTGCTTTGAGCGCCCGTTTTAGTTTGTCGTGTGCTTCTTGCGGAAAAGAATAGCGCCACTGCTTCATGTAACCATCCGCTCCCCACGAGGCAAGAAGAGCATCGAGCTGCCTGTCCACTTCTGAACCAAAGTGCAGCAAGTCCTCATCGCCCTCGAAGCTCTCACGATCATCGTGCCAGCGCACCTTGACAATTAAGCGAGAATCGCTGCGGCGAAAATCCCACAGGACTGCGCCTGGTTCCTCTTCCCATCTGACTTGGGCATTGTCCGTAACAAATAGGCTTTGGACACCATCGACAAGATCGCGCAGTGCGTCGCAAAGGTATGAAGCCGGGAACGTCACGTCAGACTGGCCGTCGGTCAATGTCGCAGAAGCCCACCCGACGCCACCGAGCTTATAGGTAAACCGGATCATCAGATCTTGAATTTACATCATTCCCATGTTTCGCAAAAACGGCGGCGTAACGACATTCTGAGCGATATTCCTTGCGCCTTTGCCGGTGTCCTGGATGCTTTGCGGTGACACCTTAGTTCGATATCCTACCGACCTTCTTCCAGAAAATTAGAAAGAATCGCAACTATTCGGCGAAGTCCGGGTTTCGAGCGGTTGTGCCTTCACAGGCCAAATCACCGGGAACTCTCTCCGGCCCGGGTCAGAACGCTCTATCCGAGTCAGAATTAAGGAAATCATGGCCAACCTAAGATACGTCGCATTGTGTGGGATCTTGCTTTTCGGCGTTGCAAAAACGCGGGCGCAAGGTTCTTATGGCGGCGAGGCTGATTCCAATTACGATTACTCGCCCAACTACGATTACTCCGACGATTACGATTCCTCCAATGTCGGACCGGAACCGGTCTGCCCATACGGCTACTACGAGTATTACCCGTATGCCTGCGCGCCGTATGGTTATTATGGGCCCACATACTTTATTGACGGCGTGTTTATCGGGGTCGGTCCCTGGTATCAGAGCTACTCCGGAGGCGGCTACTACGGTGGTGGCGGATATTACGGTGGCTACGGCGGAAACGACTATCGCTACCAAGGAAATGGAGGCTATCGCAGAGGCTATGGAGGTGGCTACCAGGGAGGCTACGGCGGAAACGACTATCGATACGGAGGCAGAGGCTACCGCGGCGGCTACACGGGCGGTCATGGATTCCGTGGCGATGGCGGATTCTACGCTGGCGATCACGGCTTTCGTGGGGGACATCACGGCGGGGGCTTTTACGGCGGCGAGGGATTTCGCGGCGATCGCCACCACGGTGGTGGATTTCACGGGGGCGAAGGATTCCGCGGCGACCGGCACCACGACGGCGGTTTTCATGGCGGTAACGGGTTCTGGGGCGGTGGCCACCACGGTGGTGGCTCTCACGGCGGTGGCGGATTCCATGGTGGCGGTAGTCATCACGGCGACGGTGGACACCATGGCGATGGCGGACATCACGGGGACGGCGGCCATCACGACCGCCGCCGGTAACGGGTTCTTTGGGTCGGAGTTTTGGGGGAATCCGACCCTTTTTTCTTTGGTTTCAGGACTTTCCAGAACTTTGTCTGCGCAAAACTGCTCCCCCGCTCCTGCATTAGAAAGCGAGGTTTGGCGCTCACTGCATCGCATTTAGCGGCACACGGCGATGGGCCGCGAACCAGCTCAAAGTCCGATGCTCTAGTTCTGCGGGAGCGACTGAAATTGCGCCGCAGTGGTCGGCGCCGGGGACCTCCCAGAGGGCGACTTGAGGATTTGCGACTTTGATTCGGCGGGAGTGGCGCACGGGAATATTGCTGTCAACTTGGCCGTGGATCAGGAGTACGGGAACGTGCGTGTGAGCGACCGCGTTCTCGGGAGATACGCCCGCGAGGTCGAGATGATATTTCCTGCGAGTGTAGGCCAGCGCAATTTCGACCACGGGACGCAAGATCGTCCTACCAAGCCAGGGGCCGGTGTGGAATTGCTGTCCTATGCGATCGTAGGCAATTTCGCGGAAGGTGGAGAAGGATGACTCGGCCGCGACGGCGCAGAAACTTGGCTCTGCGTCGAGTGCTTGCAGAAGCTGCGCGGCCCCCATGGATTCGCCGAATCCGAAGATGCATCCTGGGTGATGCTCGCGTTCGATCCATTCAAACCAGCGGCGGACGT
>WNFD01008145.1_pt1 | contig 10327 bp, 7 predicted proteins | sample 5400491 | NCBI WGS metagenome assembly WNFD01 (sample SAMN13153343, study PRJNA577476) | soil metagenome | isolation source: 120 cm saprolite under Douglas fir tree site 2 hole 2 replicate 2 | place: USA:California | collected 2015-04-18 | reverse complement strand
GACACCGCCCTGCCTCTGCAGAGCAGGCGAGACACGCCCGGATGGGGGCCGTGGTCGGTGAAGGAAGGTATAACGTACGCCCATGCTCCCACGAGGGCGCTGAAACATATTCTCGCTCTGCGCATCCATCTGGATGACTCCACCGAGCAAAACGGCCCGTTGCGTGTCCTGCCTGGAACTCACAATCGGGGCGTCCTGAGCGACGCTGAGGTGGAGCAAGTGGCAAAGCAGTTATCGCCAGTTGCCTGTCTGGTTCCAAAGGGTGGAGTTATCCTCATGAGGCCGCTATTGATTCATGCTTCGTCGAAATCTCACACTGAAGCCAGGCGCCGGGTCCTGCATATCGAATACGCCTCGCACGATAAAATTGGCGATGGACTGTATCTGGCGGTATCCTGATCAGGATTCACCAACCTTGACTCCAACTCGATCACTCCATTCCCGCCTCTCTCTCGAAAACATCGAGGCCGCTTCTCGTGCCATTGATCCTGTCTTTCTAAACAGCCCCCAATTCGAAAGCCAACCGCTGGGTGAATTGCTGGGTATGAAGCTCGTCCTCAAGGTTGAGACCGTCAACCCTATCCGCAGCTTTAAAGGACGCGGCGCCGATTTCTTCGTCTCTCAACTTCCAGCCGGGCAACCGCGACTGGTTTGCGCCTCGGCGGGCAACTTCGGCCAGGGAATGGCCTACGCAACCCGCAAGCGCGGCCTGCCTCTGGTGGTCTTTGCCGCAGAGAACGCCAGTCCGGTCAAGTTGGATGCCATGCGCCGTATCGGCGCTGAGGTCCGACTTCATGGCGAGGATCTTGATGAAGCGAAAGAATGTGCACGCATCTTTGCCGAGGAAAGCGGCGCATATTTCGTTGAGGATGGGCGTGAGCCTTCCATTTCCGAAGGGGCCGGAACAATGGCGGTGGAGTTGTGCCGCCATTCCGCGGCCTTCGATGCCCTGCTCATTCCTCTGGGCAACGGAGCGTTACTCGCCGGCATCGGCCGCTGGATGAAGGCGCATTCGCCTTCCACACAGATCATCGGGGTGTGCGCGGCCGGCGCGCCGTCCATGGCGCTGTCGTTCCGACAGAAAAAGCCGCTCCATACAGACTCCGTGCAGACCATCGCCGACGGCGTCGCCGTGCGCGTGCCCATTCCGGAAGCGCTCAACGACCTCGCGAATCTTGTGGATGATGTGGTGTTGGCGGAGGACGACGCGCTGATCGAGGCCATGCGCCTGATCTTTCAGTATCACGGACTGGTGGTGGAACCGGCAGGGGCCGCGGGTGTCGCGGCGGCGCTCACTTTCAAACAAAGATTTCAAGGCATGACGATCGGCACTCCGCTGTGCGGCGGAAACATGACGCCGGAACAGGCTCGTTGCTGGCTGCTCGAACCATAATCGACTCGAATCTCGATGCGTCGACCGACAAGCCGGAATCGACTGAGCCGAGAGGCCGAAGCGCCGGCAGGTTCCTCTCCGCTGCGCGGCTCGGAATGACAAAAGAGTGCGTTTTCCGGGGCGTCATTGCCGATTACCCCTTGATTCCACCCCTCCGGAGGACTAACATTTCCCTTAGCTCTCCGCGACGATCTCCGTCTAATCCCTGTGCATATTCTTTCAGCTGTGGCCTGTCCAAATGCTGCACAGGTGGTGCAATATAAGGTAGTCATGTCCGGATATCCACAACATATTGTGGGCCTTCTATTGACCGCCGTTAACCCGGTAGGTACATTACAGAAAACGGGTTACTCTAACATCCAGCCACTTGAGACCCATGGTTGCCGACAATTGAATCGCGCCCGCGCATGGGCTTTTTTGACGGGCGTTGCTGTTGCGTGACGGCCTCAGTCTTGAAGGAGTGGTGTTTTGCTCAAATTAAAGAAGCTGCAAATCCTCGGATTTAAGTCCTTTTGTGACCGGACGGAGCTGAAGTTCCACGGCGAAGGCATTGCCGCCGTTGTCGGCCCCAATGGATGCGGAAAGTCGAATATCGCCGATTCCATTTCATGGGTCCTGGGCGAGCAGTCGGCCAAGAGCCTGCGCGGCGTGCGCATGGAAGACGTGATCTTCGCGGGCACCCGCGACCGCAAACCCACCGGCATGGCCGAAGTTTCTCTCACGCTGGTCGATCCCAGGGAATACGACGGCCCCGTATCGTCGGAACTCGAAGTCGACATTCAGGATGAACTGCCTGAAGACGACTGGGACGAAGCATCGGTCCGGACCGCGAATCTCGAAGCCACCGACGCCGCGGTCGCCGAAGTGCAGCCCGGCCCCCTCGACGCTAAAGACGCTAAAGAAGATCAGGAAGCCCCATCCGACGAACTTTCCACCGCTCCGCAGATCGAAGGCATGGAAGCCGAGGGCACACAGCCCGTCGCGGAAGGCGAGGTCGGCGAATCCCCTGCTTCGGCGGAAACTTCCGCTGAAATCTCAGAGACAGAAACACCGGCAGCCGCCAACGCCGAAGCCACTCATGCGGCCGGCAATGCCGTGGTGTTGAAGATTCGCCGCCGTAAGTTCAAAGCGACCCAGTTCGCCAAGGGCGAGATCATGGTCACGCGGCGGCTGTTCCGCACGGGTGAGAGCGAATATCTTCTGAACGGCAAGATCTGCCGCCTGCGCGACATTCAGGACATCTTCATGGGCACCGGTCTCGGCCCGGAATCCTATGCCATTATCGAGCAGGGACGCATCGGCCAGATTCTGAGCAGCAAGCCGCACGACCGCCGCGCCATCATCGAAGAGGCCGCGGGCATCACCAAATTCAAGACCAAAAAGCGCCTGGCCGAAGCCCGCCTCGAACAGGCGAAGCTGAACCTCTCGCGCATCAACGATATTTTCGATGAAGTCACGCGGCAGATGAACTCGCTCAAGCGCCAGGCCGCCAAGGCCGAGCGTTACGGCAGGCTGCGCGACGAGATGAAGGCGAAGCTCCGCGTGGTCATCGCCGGCAAGTTCGCGCAGATGACCGGGGAAGAAACCGGGCTGCACACCTCCATCGAAGGCATGGCCGAAGATATCCGCCGAAAGGCTGAGGCCGTCGGCGCGCTGGAAGGCGAGCACTCTGAGCGCACCCAGCGCGGCTATGCCATTGAGAGCGAGATCGCGCAGAACCGCCAGGCCATTAACGCCATTGCGCTTGAGACAGAACGCTCAACGTCACGCCGCTCGCACAACCAGGAGCGTTGCGCCGAACTCGACGCGCGCACGGCCGCCGCCCACGGAGAACTCGAAAACGCGCACTCCCGTCTGGCCTCACTTGAAACCGAACTGCTCTCGAACCGGCAGTTTGCGGAATCCGCGGCATCGGAAGTAGCCGCCGCGCAGCATGAGTGGCAGGTCAGCCAGCAGGAAGCCCAGGCGGCCAACACGGCCCTCGCCGACGGCGAGCGGCAGCAGGAAGGCCGCCGCCAGCGGGTGCTCGACAGCATGTCCGCGGGCTCGCAGGTGCGCAGCCAGATCATCCAGGCGGAAGAACACATGGCCGCCCTCGACCGCGAAGCCGAGCGGATGCAGCGCGAGCTTTCCGCCGCCCAGATCGATCTCGAAAGCTTCGGCGGACGGCGCGGCCAGATCGCGTTTGAATTCGAAACCATCACCCAGACTTCCAACGCGCTCAGCGCCCGCATCGACGAGATTCGCGCGCAGCTCGACAGCAAACGGAAAGACGAAGAAGCCGGCAAGCTGAACCTCGACACCCTGCGCGCCGAGTACGCCACCGCTCAGGGCAGGAAGAATTCGCTGGAGGCCGTCATCAACGAGCACGGCTATTCCACGGAATCTGTGAAGCGCCTCTTCCAGTCGAACCTGGTCGGTCAGGGCTTCGCTCCGGCGGGTGTGCTGGCCGATTTTCTTGAAGTCGAAGGCCGCTACGAGAACGTGGTCGAAGATTTTCTGCGCGATGAACTGAATTACGTGGTGGTCAAGTCCTGGGACTCGGCCAATGAAGGTGTCCGCCTGCTGCAAACCGACGTTGACGGACGCGCCACTTTCCTGGTCTATCCGCAGGATTCACAGGCGAAATTTTCGTTCGCCGCCAGCGACCAGCCAGCGCCACACAACTCCGGTCCCGGCCAGCTCGTGCCGTTGAAGAACTGCATCAAGGTCCTCAACGGATTCGGCCGCTCTCTGGAAGTGATCCTGCCCAAGCTGCGCGACGGTTACATCGTCGCCGACAACAACCTGGCCCGCAATCTGGCCCTCGAAAATCCGGACGCCTATTTTCTCTCCTCCTCGGGCGAGTGCTTTCACAATGTCACGGTCACCGGAGGCAAGCAGCGCACGGAAGGCCCACTGTCTCTGAAGCGCGAACTGCGCGAGGTGGTCAGGGTGACCACCGATCTCGAGGCGGCCATTCAGAGCGAGCAGTTCAGAGTCCAGGCACTGGGGCGCGAACTCACTGAACTGACGCAGTTGCTCGATAAGCTGGAAGGCGAACGCCGCGAGGCCGAAAAGCAGGCCTTGAATTCGGGCCACGCGCTCAGGCAGCTTGAATCGGAACTGGCCCGCACCGGGCAGCGCATCAGCTCCTATCAGCTCGAACTCGACCGCACCCGTTCCGCGCGCAATGAAAAAGAAAGCATAGTTTCGGAAAAGCGCGATCAGGCCGAAGCTCTCGAACAACAGCGCGCTGCCCTGGAAGCGGAAATCAACGCCGCACATATCCAACTGGCCGTGTTGAAAACCGCCCGTGACGTGGCCGGCCAGGTGGTGGCCGATGCCGGCGCGAAGCTGGCCGGACTCGAAGAGCGCCGTCGCTCCGCCAGTTCGGCCCTCCAGCGCATCGAAGCGCTGTTCACCGAGGCGAGCGCTCGGGTGGAATCCCTGAAGGCGCAGATCGAATCGGCGGCCGCGGAAAAACAGCAGCGTGAACTCGAAAACGCCGAGATCGCCGAACGTCTGATTGCTCTGGAATCGGAGAAGGTCACCGCCGAACAGGCCGCTCTGCTTCTGAAGCAGGAATCCGAGCAGGTGCGCGGGCGCATCGCCGCCATCGACGCGGAACTCAAGGCATCGCGCTTCGAGCTCGATGCGATCCGCGAGCGCAAAGCCGAACTGGGCCAGCAGCTGGCCAAGCTCCAGTCCGACATGGGCCACATGCGCGAGCTGTGCGTCAATGAACTGAGCCTGAGCGTGGAAGAGCTGCACGCGGACACGGAGATCGTGCTGGTCGAAGGCGAGGCCCTGGCGGCGGAAGACACGCTCTACCGCGAGATGCGCGCCAAACTCGAAGGCATGGGGCCGGTCAACATGATGGCCCTCGAAGAATACAAAGAGACCACCCAGCGGCATGAGTTCCTCGAAACGCAGCGCAAAGATCTGCTGGAGTCCATCGAGAACACCCAGGCCACGATCAAAGAGATCGACGAGTTCTCGCGGCAGAAATTCCAGGAAGCCTTCGAGCGCATCAACGAAAACTTCCAGTTCACCTTCCGCAAGCTCTTCGGCGGAGGCCAGGCCTTCATGCGCCTGACCGACGAAATCAACATCAACGAAAGCGGCATCGACGTGGTCGCCTCGCCTCCGGGCAAGAAGCTGCAGAACGTGCTCCTGCTCTCCGGTGGAGAGAAGGCCCTCACCGCGCTCTCGCTGCTGGTCGGCATCTTCCAGTACCAGCCCAGCCCCTTCTGTATCCTCGACGAAGTGGATGCCCCGCTCGACGACGCCAACATTGGCCGCTTCACCGAACTGATCCGCGATATGGCCACGCAGACCCAGTTCATCATCATCACCCACAGCAAGAAGACCATGGGCATCGCCCCGGTGATGTACGGAGTCACCATGCAGGAGCCGGGCGTCTCGAAGGTGGTGTCGGTGAAATTCGGGAATGAAAGCGCGGGGCAGAGGACGGCGTAAAACAAGATTTTAAATTTGTAATTTAGCAACAAGAACATTTGCCGCTGATTTCGCAGATAAACGCTGATAAGACTTTATGAATCTTCCTTATCAGAGTTTATCTGCGAAATCAGCGGCAAATATTTTTGAGCGTTCTCTTATTTTGCCACCAGTTCCGCCTTCTTTTTCTTCGCCGACTCCACAGCCGCAAGGTCCGGCTCGAAGCAGCGGCGGCAGCGGGCTTCGTACATTCCGGCCGCGCCCACCACGATCAGGTCTTCATTGGCGATCAGGCGCTGGGTGTGCTTGGCGGGATTGCCGCACTGCATGCAGATGGCGAGGGCCTTGGTGATTTCATCGGCCACGGCCAGCAGTTCCGGCATGGGATGGAAGGGGCGGCCGAGATAATCGGTGTCGAGTCCGGCGATGAGGACGCGCTTGCCCATATCGGCCAGGCGGACCACCAGAGGAATGATGGCTTCCCCGAGGAACTGGGCTTCGTCGATGCCGATGACTTCCGTGCGCAGATCGAGGTGGGCCTCCACTTCGGCGGCGGAGTTCACGCCCACCGAGGGAATGCGCGAGTCGTCGTGAGAGACGATGTGGTCGCTCGAATATCTCTGGTCGATGACCGGCTTGAAGATCTGCACGCGCTGGCGCGCAATTTCGGCGCGGCGCAGCCGGCGAATCAGTTCTTCGCTCTTGCCGCTGAACATCGGCCCGCAGACCACTTCAATCCATCCAAGATTCCCACGCATGGCATTCATCTACAGGCTCCCCTGATTCCCGATCGTCGGCGCGGCGATGGCCGCCAAAGGCTGATGGTTCATAAACTCGTGAAACTCGCCGAATCCGCTGAATACTCTGGTCGCGCAGCCCAGAATCCAGCCACTGATTTCTTCCGCCGGCATGGCGCATACCAGGTACACTGGGCGTCCCAGGCGGTGGGCGAACGTCAGCTCACCCTGAGTGCCGGCGCCTTTGCCCGCGTGGCTGTCCCAGTAACAGACGACCGCGTCGCATTGCCGTTCGATCAGGTCGAGATCGTAAGCAATGATTTTACGGATCGTGTGCTGGAAACGCGGCAGGTCCGACCTCTTCCACGAACGAAAGTCGCGCACCTCGACCTCAGTCAGGTTCTTGGTCTCGTCCTCCGCCGGATCGTAAACCTCATGGCCAAGGGACTTCAGCAGGGGCGTAATTTCCGCCCGCCATCCTTTGCCGAGATCTGGAGAATATTCAATGGAGCCCGCGAGATAGAACATCATGACAGTCAGAGAATTGTCGATGATGGGCGCGCCCCGCGTCAATGTAAATTGCCGGAGTTTTTGCCGCGTTTTCCACCGCCTTGCACAGCTTTTTGCTCAGGCAACCTCAATTTCGTATTTGGCACCGTATTCAGGGTGAAGTTTTTTTGGCATAATGGAGTTGCCATAGAACGCGGGACATTTATTCTCCGATCGTCTAATCAATTAAAACTTTTCACCACATGAGCGCCAACCGCGCTCTGTGCGATCTTTTTGCGGTTTCCGGTTTCGTTTGCGGCGGTCGCCGGAAAAATTAATTCAAGAATCGCGTTTCTCGGTACGTTAACGGATTGACAAAAGCGGGCGAATCGCTAGAATACGTCTCCGCTGCAGAATTCCGATTTTGACTATGACAACTTCTTCGATATCGAAAAGCACTCTTCAGCAAACATACTGGCCGGAACTCAAGCTGCACGCCAAGGGCAAAGTCCGGGATATTTACGATGTGGACGGACGCCTGCTGTTCATCGCGACCGACCGCATTTCCGCTTTCGACTACGTGCTGGCCACGGGCATCCCTGAAAAGGGACGCGTGCTCACGCAAATTTCGCTTTTCTGGTTCGACTTTCTCAAAGATACGGTCCGCAATCATCTGGTGACCGCCTCGGTGGATGAATACCCCGCCGAGCTGAAGAAATACGCCGACCAGCTCCGCGGACGCTCCATGCTGGTGAAGAAAGCGAAGATGGTGGATATCGAATGCGTCGCGCGCGGCTACATTTCCGGCTCCGCCTGGAAGGAATATCAGCAGCATGGCACCGTCTGCGGCATTGCGCTGCCCAGGGGCCTGCGCGATTCCGACAAGCTGCCCGAGCCGATCTTCACTCCGGCCACCAAGGCGCTCAGCGGACACGATGAAAATATCTCGTTCGATGAAATGTGTAAACACACCGGCAAAGACCTGGCCGCGGAGCTTCGCGATCTGACGCTCGACATCTATAAAAAGGCGTCGGACTACGCCGCCGGACGCGGCATTATCATCGCCGACACCAAATTTGAGTTCGGTCACATCGACGGGCAGCTCATTCTGGCCGACGAAGTACTGACACCCGATTCCTCCCGATTCTGGCCGGCTGACAAATACCAGCCGGGCCGGGCCCAGGAGTCGTTCGACAAGCAGTTCGTTCGTGATTACCTGGAATCGATCAAGTGGAACAAGCAGCCGCCTGCTCCTTCCCTGCCCGATGAAGTCGCGCTCAGGACCAGCGACAAGTACATCCAGGCGTACAGAATTCTGACCGGACGCGAGCTGCCGGTTGGGTAAGGCTGCCTGAGCGATGAATGGACTCGACTGGATCATCGTTGTTCTGATGTTCCTGTCGGTCCTGCTCGCCGCGGCACACGGGTTTTTCTTTGAGATTTTTTCTCTGGCCGGAGCGGCCGGAGGCTTTTTACTGGCCGCATGGGAATACCAGGCGATGGCATTGTGGTTCTTGCCGTATGTAAAATCGCCGGCATTCGCCGATTTGGCTGGGTTTTTGACCATTTTTTTCGTTGTAGTCCTGTTAGGGGGAACTTTAGCCCGCATCGCCCGCTGGGCGATGCAGGAAGCGGGGCTGCGATGGGTAGACCGGTTGCTCGGGGGCGCTTTCGGACTGGTCCGGGGCGTCATCATTGCGACGGCGGCGATTATGGCCATGACGGCATTTACGCCTGAATCACCTGAACTGGCCTCGTCGGAGCTGGCCGGGTACTTCCAGGTGGCCGGGCGGGGCGCAAGCTGGCTGACGCCTTCGGTGGTGAGGCAGCGGTTCCATGATGGCGTGTATAAATTGCGCCAGGGAGTCTGGCACATGCAGACGCCGCCCGTGAAGCCGGAAACAAAATAACGCAAGTCGACCTTTTTCATGAATGAAAGAGAGGAGTCCCAGTGAAGGACCAGCTTGAAACATTGGTAGCCCAGATGCACCAGAGCGGCATTCTTTATTCCGAGGCCGTCAGGGAATTCAAGAAGCGCTTCATCATGAACGTCCTGCAGCAGAACAAGGGGAACCAGTGCAAAGCGGCCCGCGAGCTGGGCATGCACCGCAATACTCTCTCCCGCACCATTGCCGAATTGAAACTTGAAGTCCGCCAGTTCCGCGACGGAGCGCGCCGCCCGGTGCGCAGCGAAAAAGCCGTGCCCGCGGAAAAGCTGGAAAAGAAGGTGGCGCGGTAGGAACGACGTCCGTGATTCGTATAGTTCGTTCGGCGCTCTTATAATCGTGCATGAAAGACGAAGAGCGTATTCCTGCGCCGAACCCGGGCTGCTGTCACTTTCCCTGCGGGACTCCTTTCCGAACCGAGTGTTTCTCGCGGAATAGAATGTATGAAGGCGCCAGGGCACGACTGAAAGCCGTGCCCTGATACCTGCAGCGGCCAAAGCCGCACACGCGAATCCTCTGACCCAACGCTCACCACAACTCACCCGTTTCGTCTAACCCATGGTTCGTTCCGGCAGTCAAAAATAGCATGGGCGAACTCCTGTATCATGTCCCTACCTCAAACATCAGGAGTCCACTCACATATGGGTCGACGGATTTGTCTTGCTTTATTGTTGCTCGTTCTCTCCTCACTCCTCTTCAGCCAGGCGAAGAAAAAAACTGAAGCGCCTAAAGCGCCCGCTGGCGAGGCAAAGCGCCTGGATGAAAACCTGTTCAACGCCCTGCGCTGGCGTCAGGTCGGTCCTTTTCGCGGAGGACGCGCGCTGGCGGTCACCGGAGTGCCCGGCGAGCCGAATGTCTTTTACTTCGGCGCGGCTTCCGGAGGAGTATGGAAATCCACCGATACCGGAGTGAGCTGGCAGCCTCTGTTTGACAGCCAGCCGATCGCCTCCATCGGCAGCATCGCCGTTGCGCCTTCCGACCACAACATTATTTATGTGGGATCGGGCGAGGCCTGCATTCGCGGCAACATCACCTACGGCGACGGAGTCTACAAGTCGCTCGATGGCGGCAGGACCTGGAAACATATCGGGCTTAAAGACACGCAGCACATCGGCGCGGTGATCGTCGATCCGAAGAACCCCAACATTGCGTTTGTGGCGGCGCTCGGTCACGCCTATGGGCAGAACGAAGAGCGCGGCCTGTTCCGCACCACCGATGGCGGCGCGACCTGGCAGAAGGTCCTCCATAAAGACAGCAAGACGGGCGCCATCGCCGTGGTTTTCGATCCCAATAACTCGAATACCCTGTTCGCCTCGCTGTGG
>WNFD01069972.1_pt1 | contig 10328 bp, 9 predicted proteins | sample 5400491 | NCBI WGS metagenome assembly WNFD01 (sample SAMN13153343, study PRJNA577476) | soil metagenome | isolation source: 120 cm saprolite under Douglas fir tree site 2 hole 2 replicate 2 | place: USA:California | collected 2015-04-18 | reverse complement strand
GCCACTACCTCATCACCATGGGCGACTGCCAGTGTCCCGCCCGGACAGAAGTCGTTTTGCACATCAACTACGATCAGTGCCTGCTTCTTTTCGTTTGCCATAGTGTTTTTGTCACTCTATCTCACAGTGATGAAAAGTCAAGGCGTTAGGGTTGCAATACTAATCGCTCGCAAAACCTTGCTCGTCCCGGGCTTTATGCTGTCGCCCGCTAGCGCAGGCTTTGAGCGGTCTACCTTTTTGTTGCGGCGTGAGCCGCGCTGCGTAATCTGCGGATGCCCGGAATGATGCTAAACTAACCCCATCTTTGATCTAAAACGCGGAAGGCTGGGAACTCAGCATGAACCCCATAGAATTTCTGACAGGCCCACTGGCCGGCGAGATGAGCGGCGCAATAAAGCAAGCCGAGGACGTCAACGTCGCAAAGCGCATTTGGCGCAAGGACGCTTCCCTCTGGAAGGCGGACGAGGCTAACCAGAAAATCATCAAAAACTCACTGGGTTGGTTGGTGTTGCCTGATGAAATGATTGGAGTTGCTGACGAACTCATTGAGTTTTCCGATTTGATTCGGCAAAGGAATTATCGACACGTGATGGTTTGTGGGATGGGAGGTTCGTCGCTCTGTCCGGAGGTTCTTGCCCAAACATTTGGACCACAATCCGGATACCCGGAACTGTTAGTACTCGACTCAACGGACCCGGACGTACTCGCCGCATATGAACATAGAATTGAAATCGAGCATTGCCTGTTCGTGATTGCATCGAAGTCAGGAACAACTACGGAGCCTACCGTCTTCTACAAATTCTGGTACGACCAACTCAGCAAACGTTCTGCCAATCCCGGAGAAAACTTTATCGCGATAACCGATCCGGGTTCTCCTTTAATTGAGACTGCTACTGAACTGGGATTTCAACGAGTCTTTCTTAATCAAGCGGATATCGGCGGAAGGTATTCTGCGCTTTCTTATTTCGGCATGGTTCCGGCCGCCTTGATGGGGATCGACCTAAAGAAGCTGCTCGATCGCGCGAAGCAAATGGCCCAGGCCTGCGCCGCCGTAATGCCGGCTGCGGCAAATCCGGCGGTGCAACTGGGCACCTTTATCGGGGAATGCGCCAGGGCAGGTCGCGACAAACTTACACTCGCGACCGACGAGAAGATCGCATCGCTGGGACTATGGATCGAACAGTTGATCGCTGAGAGCACTGGAAAGGAAGGCAAAGGCATACTTCCGGTGGCGGGCGAACCACTCGGTGGCCCCGCAGTTTATGGTCAGGACCGTGTCTTCGTTTCGGTGTCAATTGGGACGAGTAGTCAGGGCATGAAGTCGAAACTGGATGCGCTTGCTGCCGCAGGGCATCCAATTGCCCATCGACAACTGACAGACCTTTATGACTTGGGCGCGGAGTTTTTCCTTTGGGAGTTTGCGACCGCATGTGCCGGGTGGCGCCTGGGCATAAACCAGGGGAGTTTGCCCGAGCAGACTCCGCTAGTGGCGGAGAATGAGCTAACCATCTTCGCGGAGGGACACACTCGCGAGGCATTGCCGGCTAGTTCTGTTTCAGATGCTTTGCGCGCCCATCTCGCAACGGTCAAGCAGGGCGACTACATCGCCCTGCTGAATTACATCGAGGAAACTCCTGCGATTGAGGCCAAGTTGCAGGAAATCAGAACGTTATTGCGTGACACGACGACGTGTGCCACGACAACTGGCTATGGCCCACGCTTCTTGCACTCGACCGGTCAAATGCATAAGGGTGGTCCTGATACGGGCGTGTTCTTTCAAATTACCGCCAAGGACAAACATGATTTTCCTGTGCCGGGCGAGCCTTACAGTTTCAGCATTTTGAAGCAGGCACAGGCGCTGGGAGACTTCCGTTCGCTCGTTGCCCATGGAAGACGGGCCCTGCGGGTGGACCTGGGCGCGGATGTGCTCGCAGGTTTGCAACGATTGCATGAACTGATTGCTGCTGCGTTGCCGGCGAGAGTCGGTGCCGGAAAGTGAGTATTGGTCATTGGTCTTAGGCCTTTGGCCTTAGGTCTTTGGTGTTTGAAAGATCCTTGAGAACTGAGAACTAACAAAGACCTAAGTCCTAAGACCCAAGGCCCAAGGCCCAAGGCCGGAAAATCATCTGAATATGTCTGAAAACAAATACTCGACAGCCAAAATAGGAATGATCGGTCTCGGTGTGATGGGCCAGAACCTGACGCTTAACATCGAGCGCAATGGCTATCCGATAGCAGTTTACGACCGCGAACCGAAGGTGCTGGATGCTTTTGTCTCCCAGCACCCTGGGAAGAAGATTGTTGCCACTCACTCGCCTGAAGAATTTGTTCGCTCGCTCGAGAAGCCGCGCAAAATCATTCTGCTGGTGAAAGCCGGTGATCCTGTCGACTGGACCATCGATCTAATCAAACCCTTTCTCGATAAGGGCGACATCATCATTGATGGTGGTAATTCTCATTTCACTGATACGGAGCGGCGTGAGAAAGCGTTGAAGGTTGAGGGTTTCTTCTTCATCGGCTCGGGCACGTCGGGTGGCGAGAAGGGAGCGCTGTGGGGCCCGAGCTTGATGCCGGGTGGCGACAGGAATGCCTATGAACAGATTCGGCCAATCTGGGAAGCCATCGCCGCCAAGGTCGACGATGGTCCATGCGTGACTTATATAGGTCCTGGCGCATCGGGTCATTTCGTTAAGATGGTCCACAACGGGATCGAATATGGCGACATGCAGTTGATCGCTGAAGCCTATGATGTGATGCGGAACGGATTCACCCTCACAGCGGACGAGATGGCGGACGTGTTCGAGGAGTGGAACGAAGGTGAATTGGAGTCGTACCTGATCGAGATAACGGCAAAAATCCTGCGGGTGAAAGATCCTGAAACAGGGAAGCCCCTCGTGGATCTTGTGCTGGATGAGGCAGGTCAGAAGGGCACCGGAAAGTGGGCCAGTCAACTGGCGCTCGATCTCGGCGTGCCTATTCCGACCATCGATGCAGCCATTACTGCCAGGAATATTTCCGCACGCAAGAGCGAAAGGGTCACAGCAAGTAAACAGATCTCTGTGCGTAGTACCGGACAGTTTGGTGGGATAAATAATCGGATGAAAGATGCATTGCGCGATGCACTTTATGCTGCAAAGATTTGTTCCTATGCACAGGGGATGAATTTGATCAAAGCGGGCTCAGACGAGTTCAACTGGAATATCAATCTCAGTGAAGTGGCGCGGATCTGGCAAGGTGGATGCATCATTCGCGCCAGGTTTCTCAAGAAGATTAAGGAAGCCTATCTTCGGAATCCACAACTGCAAAACCTTCTGCTCGACAAAGAATTCAACACACGCGTCGAGCAAGCGCAGGAAAACTGGAGAACTGTGGTGAGCACTGCGATGCAGCAAGGATTGCCGGCACTCGCGATGTCGGCGAGTCTGGGCTACTTCGACATGTACCGGACAGCCAACCGTCGACAGACCCGATCTCGGTCCGATTCATACGGAGTGGGAGGAGTTGCTGGAGAAGCAAGGAAAAGGTTAGATAGGTGCGGTCCCCCAACTGAGGTATTGCAGAACTGAGAGCTGTGTGAAAACTCGAATTTGGATGCCACGGCCTTGCGCCGTGGAGACTCACGCTCGCGGCTACTAAATAAACTGCAGAAGTCTGTGAGATGCCACGGCCTTGCGCCGTGGAGATTCACGCTCGCGGCTACTAAACAAACCGCTGAAGTCTGTGAGATGCCACGGCACAAGGCCGTGGCATCAGGTGGAGTTTTCGCGCAGGTGATGCCGTTAAACGGACCCGGTCGCTAGCGCTCCCAGTTTCTGCATTGAGTTCAGTTCCTATTGCATGGAAAACTCTTCAAACGTTTTCGTCTTCGATAGCCCGGAACTGGTGGCTGAAGCTGCCGCGCAACGGTTTATCAAGTTTGCGCAGGAATCAATCACACGACGAGGTCGATTCAGTGTCGCGCTTGCTGGGGGCAACACGCCAAGGCGAGTCTATGAACTGCTTGCCTCCGAGCGATTCAAAGGTAGAGTTGAATGGCCGAAGGTTCATCTCTTCTTCGGTGATGAACGCTGCGTTCCGCCGGACCATCCGGATAGCAACTATCGTATGGCGAATGAAGCACTGATCACTCACGTCCCAATCCCGCCCGCCAACGTTCATCGAATGGCTGGGGAGGGCGAGCCTTCGGTCAGCGCGGCTCTCTACGAGACGCAAATGCGCCAGTTTTTTGGAAATGTGACCTGGCCGAGCTTTGATCTAGTTTTCCTTGGACTCGGCAAGGATGGCCACACAGCATCCCTCTTTCCGAAAACCAAAGCCCTCACTGAAGAAGACAGGTGGGTAACGGCAAATTGGGTCGAGAGCCTCGGCGTGCATCGACTTACCTTGACAATTCCGGTGCTCAATCATGCGCGTCGCATAATATTCCTCGTCACCGGCAGCGATAAAGCCAAAACTCTTAAGGACGTCTTAACACTCTCAAAGGATCCACTCCGCCTCCCTGCCCAACTCGTCGCTCCCCCTGAAGGCACCTGTGAGTGGCTCGTTGATAAGGCCGCCGCTTCACTGTTGGCAGAGTGATCCCACCCTATCTAAGCGATTCAACCAAGGCTCCTGTTTCGATCTGTCCTATCTGCGTCCATGTGTGCCCGGTTTTTAGGCGTCGCGACCGACACTCGATCACCGCGTTTCGAGATGTCGAGGTCCTTCTCCAACCAATTTGAATGACTTGAACTCGTACATCGTCCTCGCTTCCCCGCACAGATGTCATACATAACTGGAATTCGTTTCTTATTCGCATTCTGATACCTCTAGGCCAACTTAAAGCGAGAAATTCATTTCAGTGGGGCATACGAGTTGCCACTTCCGAGACGTCCCCCGTTGCCTCAGGACCCTGCCATTTTGGAGGAGGACCGCCACAATGAAGTTCCTTGAAAGGTTTTTTAAGCACGAACTCGCCATAGATCTTGGCACTGTTAACACTCTAATCTACGATCCCGAGAAAGGAATTGTGTTGAACGAGCCTTCCGTCGTTGCGATTGATCGTTACGATGGCGAGGTTCTGTCCGTCGGCATAGAGGCCCTGAAACTTCTTGGGCGTGAGCCTCGGGGAGTGGAAGTGCACCGGCCAATTCGCTGCGGTACTATTTTCAATTTCGACGTTACACAAAAAATGCTGCGTTCGTTTGTGCGATCGGTAACAGATAACTACAGACGCGGACACTTCGTCGTTGGAATTCCAGGTTCGGCGACCGCGGTTGAGCAACGATCGGTGCGAGATGCTGCGCACGATGCAGGCGGGAGTCGCATCGATCTGGTCGATGAAGGACTGGCAGCAGGTCTGGGAGCGGGTTTGAGTTTTGATGATGAGCGCGCCCACTTAATTGTCGACGTTGGAGGTGGCACCTCCAATGTTGCAATCGTCGCGTCTGGCGGAATCGTTTCGTCCGTGAGCTTGCCAGCTGCCGGAAATGCAATGGATGAAGCAATCCGCGATTACATACGCTCGAAGTACTGTCTGCACATTGGTGAATATAGCGCCGAGGCAATAAAGAAGGACCTGGGCGCGCTGATTACCGACGATGCGGACGGGGATCTGAGTATGGAGGTAGTTGGCAAGCACCTCATCGATGGCTCTCCCTGCGCAGTCAAGGTGACAGCCGGGGAAGTCCGCGAAGCGCTCGAGCCCATTATGGGAGAGATTGTGGCAGGCGTACGTCGCCTGATTGAAGAAGCGCAGCCCGAGGCGGTTGCCGACATTTATTACTCAGGAATCATTCTCACAGGCGGCGGTGCGCTGCTAAAGGGAATGAAGCAGCGTCTGCAAGACGAGCTCAAACTGCGAGTTAATATGCCGGACGATCCTATAACGACCGTTGTCTTGGGCGCGGGCAAATTGCTTGCGTCCGCAGACAAACTACACCGATGTTCTATCAGGCAGAATCTTCCTGTCTGGCAAGGTTCTGAAGAACTTGTGGTGAGTTGGTAATCGGATAGCGGGGTTCTAGGGTTTTATTGCAATGCCCCAGGCCCTTCACCAGTCTTGAGCGTAGCGATCAAGGTATTGGTCGCTACGTCTATTATCGAAACGTCATTTGAAAGTCCGTTGGCCGTATAGAGTTTGCGGCCATCGGAGGTTCGGTTAACAGTGCACATGGCCCAGCAACCAGAACACGATGATGAAAATTAGAATTGTTGAAATGCAGTCGTCGAATCAATCTTTTCAAGAAGGTCAGCAACTCTTTCGTGGTCCGCTTTTAGTAGTGTGAAGGCATTCATGTTTCTTATCATCCCACCCTTTGAATTAGAGATTTGCACCGAAGTCAGACAGCTTTCCGCTAGCCAGCCATACTAGGCAACCAACATGCCATTCTCTTCACCACTTAAGACGTCATGGCCCTTATCGAAGAGTTCGCCCTCTTCTTCTTCTTCTTCTACGTGATGTTCGACATTGTCCTTCAGCACGGTGACCTTGGCGGTCCATTCATCTGTTTGCTGTAGTCAGCCGCCAGTTCTGCGAGTAGATCCTTTCATCTCTCGTTCGGCGCCCCCTATTCGGACAGTCTGATATCGATCTGCCACCTCTCGGCAAGAACGGTGCCACCCACGGTGATTCAAAACGAAATTGCACTGTTAGGGCAATCCTGATTCAAAAGTCTGTTCGTGTGTTCGTGCCTTGATGCGTCGCTGCGATTGTCTTTTGAAATCAGACTCAACCGCAGAACAGGAAGCGGTAGCGACCTGGCCGGTTAGCAACACTCAACTCACTAGTTATATCTACAGTGACTTCAGTACCTTGACGTTCATCGCGTGGTTTGATGATTCGCGGGGGAGTGTTGCGAATCGGCCAGGGCGCTACCGCTTCCTGTTCTGCGGTTGAGTGCCATTATCTAGATGCTTCACTCTGACAATTGGACAACAGACCGCCAACCCTTATTTTGTCGCGTTCCGTTTCAAGAAGTTGAGCAGAGATTTTTCTGTTGGGTGTAGCTTTCGACCCCGGTAGGTAACGAGATCTTGCAACGTCCCAAGATTGCTATCGATTATCTTTCCACTTTCGAAGCCAATGAGGATTTCGGGACAGATGTAAGAACCGCGACAAACGGCAGGTGTATTGCCAAGCGTCTGAGCGGTTTCTTTTATGGCCGCCACGATCTTCTTCTTGCGGTCTGCCTTCTTCTCACCGTTTTCGCTTCCGGCGCGAGCCAAAGCGCAGGCGCAGACGAGTGTGCCCGCCCAGGTGCGAAAGTCTTTGGCACTGAAAGACCCGCCCATCACTTCCTTGATGTATTCATTGATGTGCCGGCTCTTCAGGTCGACAAACTGACCGGACCCATTCTTGTATTTGAAAACTTCAAACCCTGGTTCTTTGAGAACGCCTCGCACTATTCTCGCAACCTGCCGGTCGCGTATCTCTTGAATTTGCCGCACTCCTGACTTACCTGGAAAATCAAACTCGACCGCGTCACCTTTTACCTTCACGTGTTTCCGTCGGAGAGTGGCGAGGCCATAACTACCATTCTCACTCGCATAGACCTCGCTTCCTGAGCGAAGGAAACACGTTGAAAGAATTCGCAGCACGCAGGCAAGCACGCGCTCTCGTCCCAGATCGGGTTGCCTTAAGTGCTTTGCAATCGTCGTCCGCATTGCCGGAAGAGCCTGCGCAAACTTGATCAGGCGCTGAAACTTCCGAGCGTCCTGCGACCGGGTGTGGTTTTCGTTATAGAGGTATTGCCAACGTCCCGCAGCGTCCTTGCCGATGGCCTGCAACCTTCCCTTAGCCGCCGAGTTGATCGCCACTTCAGTCCAGGCAGGTGGAATCCTCAATAGCTCAATTCTGTCACGATCCGCTCGAGACACTTTTCCGCCCTCTGCACGTTCGTAACGAAATCCCCTTTTGCTCGTTCCGAGCCGACGAATCCCATTTCTTTGCAGCCGTTCAATGTGTGTCATGAGGTTTTGAGTGAGTTCGCTGACTTGGAACGGAAATTGTTTGTGGTATCCATGCGGCGCAGCAAACTGTCAATTTTGGGACGAAAAGAATTCATAGGTTCAGTAACTAATGAGGAAGAATAAGGACTCCCCGCGAGACTCCCGGGCAATAGATGATACCGAGTCGCGCTCGTTCGAGGTCATTTGTTCGTGGTGTGGCGCACTTATCAGGTCTACGACATCACCAGGTTCTGAACAGATGTGCTTGATTTGCCATGCACGTATTCTGAACGATTATCTTCAAGAACTACGAAAGCGCAGTCCTGCTGAGCGCGATTCTGCCGGGAAGCACAGCTGAGTGGTGTTTGTGTTCAAAGAAACATTTCCTTTCTGATTTCGGCGATCACCATTTTCTCTTTCGTGTGTAGGTTTCCTGTACAGCGATATCCCCAAGTTGTTTAGTTCCAGAGCACCGCTGAGTTATATCCCGTCAACGTCTTAAGAGGCGGCAAGCAGGATGCCAACGTTTTCGAAAAAGGATTTTGGATAATAAAAAGAGAAGTAAAGAATGCGTGAGACCGTCTTGCACTGGGCGGGGGCGCGCAAGTTGCATCGCGGGTCATCAGAATATGAATTCGATAATTTGGAGTCCCCAATGGTTCAATCCAGAGAAACGGTAGATGTTTGAGTAAAGAAAGGAGCTGAAAAATGCCTCAGGGAGACAAGTCGAAGTATACCAACAAACAGAAGCGTAAAGCGGAGCACATCGCCGAAGGTTATGAGGAAAGCGGCGTCTCCACGAAGGAAGCGAAAAGCCGCGCATGGGCGACCGTCAATAAGGAATCAGGGGGTGGTAAGAAAAGCGGAAGCGGCCGAGGCAAAAAAGAAAGTCATAGTTCCTCTCGAAAGGGAGGAAAAAAGGGCGGCAGAAAATAGGTTCTGAGCGAAAAAGAAGTGGACTCGAGCTACGTAACGGGAGAAGTTCTAACTTTGCTTGGTGGCGATACAACCGCGGGATAAGAAACGGATAGACCCCGCTTGATTTGCAAACGAGCTTCATACAGGAGGAAAATTTATGGGAGACAATGATGGTGGAGGGAGTGCGGGAGTAGTGGCTGTGCTGGTGATCTTCGTGATTGTCGTTGTTGCTGCTCTGTTTGTGTTTGGTGGGCGGCTGCTTAATGGCAACAAGAAGGTTGACGTAAACATATCCACACCTGCCAAATAGATGCTGTTAGCTTCGGCAGGCCTCGATTTGGATGAGAATGGTTTGACCAGAAATCCTGGTTCGAGCTCGCTCGAGCGCTCAGATGTTCTTGTCTGTTTAAAGTTGCCAGGTTCTCATTCATGTTTTGTCTTAAAAACCAGAGGGTTTTATCTCCTTGTGTACGGAAGCACACATATCTGTTATAGTCTGCCCTCTAGTTGGCAATCATTTTCATTTAATCTTTACATAATCCCCTTCCGCGACGCTTTCGCCCTTTACGTCGCTTCTCTTTAACGGCAACGAGTGGTAGAGAACAAGTAATGCGAATTCTCCTTTACAATCCTGATAACGGTGTGACCCGAAACTTCATGCCTCACCTGTGGATGTTTCTGTTGCAAACGCTTACGCCATCAGGACACGAGGTGTTGCTGGTTGATGGGAATGCGAAGTCAAGGTAGTCATGGGCGGGCCTCATGTTACTGAGGTGCCTGATGAAGCGCGTACTCACGCTGACGCGATAGCACTCGGCGAAGCCGACGAAACCTGGCCTCAAATCGTCGAAGATGCAGCCCGCGGTGAATTGAAGGAAGTGTACGCGCCGGTTGATGATGCGGGCAAAGAGCGTAAACCTTGTCTGGGAAACTATCCGACGATTCCCTGGGAATCTCTGGACCTCAAACAGTTCAATGTGGTTCCAAACCTGATCCGCCCTTTACTGACGCGGGTAGGACCCGGCTGGGGAACGTTTCGGATTATTCCAATTGAATCGGGCCGGGGTTGCCCTTACGGTTGCGAGTTTTGTACGGTGACCGGTTTCTTTGGAGACTCCGTTCGGTTTCGATCGAACCAAAGCATCGTCGATGAGATGCTGAGATTGAAAGCGCGAGCCAAAAGTGAGGGCGGTCAGATCGCCGTCTTTTTTGTTGACGACAACTTCGCCATCAACATCAAGCGCACCAAGTCGCTATTGCGCGACATCATCGCCGCCGGTGCACAGCTGCCATGGACCGCACAGATTAGTGCGAACCTGCTGCGCGATGAAGAACTCGTCGACTTGATTGCGGAAGCAGGCGGGATGCTCGTCTTTATTGGAATGGAGTCGATAGACCCGGCGAATCTTGCAGATGTCAACAAGAGCTTTAATAAGCCTAACGAGTATGCGGCCGTGCTCAATCGACTGGCGAACCGGGAC
>WNFD01016700.1_pt1 | contig 10328 bp, 9 predicted proteins | sample 5400491 | NCBI WGS metagenome assembly WNFD01 (sample SAMN13153343, study PRJNA577476) | soil metagenome | isolation source: 120 cm saprolite under Douglas fir tree site 2 hole 2 replicate 2 | place: USA:California | collected 2015-04-18 | reverse complement strand
GCCCGGTCGCTGAGTGATTATCTCGAGCAGCGGAGCCGGGGCCGGTGAGCAACTACCTTGCCGTCGCAACGGTGACGGCCGCGCTGCAGCGGCTGCTCCAGCAATCGGTCCCCGTCGACATGCCGGGCGCCACGGTCACCACCGTCCGGCGGGGAGCAACCGGGTGGCCGCCGCTCTCGCGGTCAACATCTATCTCTACCAAGTCAGCACCAGCACGTCCCGGACCAACGAGGACCTGCCGACGCACAGGGCCGACGGCTCGCTGGCACAGCGGCCCCGGGCGCACCTGGACCTGCACTACCTGCTCTCGTTCCACGGGGACGACACCGAGATGGAGCCGGAGCGGCTCCTCGGGAGCACGGTGCGGACGCTGAACGCCCGTCCGGTGCTGAACCGGGACCTGCTCAACCAGGTGGCGCAGAGCGCGACCGCCACGCCGCCCATGCACCCCGGGCTGGCTGCGACCGACCTGGCGACGGCGGGCGACGTCGTCCGGCTGCGCCCGGAGTCGCTCGACCTCGAGCAACTCTCCAAGCTGTGGTCCGTACTCCTGCGGACACCGTACGCGCTCTCCACGACCTACGTCGCATCCAGCGTGGCGATCGAGGGCACCGAAGTACCTCGGCCCGTCCTCCCGGTCCTGACCCCGGAGGTCGCGGTGGTCGAATCCGCCGAACCGCAGATCGAACGCGTGGGCAACGCGCTGGGCGACCTCGCGCCCATCCTGGCCACGTCGACGATCCGGGTATCGGGGGCTCACCTCGGGGGTAGGGAGAGCATCGTCACGGTGGCCGGCGTCGACCTCGCCCCGACAGCCGCCGGCGCCACGTACGTCGACGTCGACCTCACCCAGGCACCGCCGAACTCACTGCGGCCCGGGAGGCTGCCGGTCACCGTCACGCGCCGGATCCTCACCGGCTCACCGCCCGGGTACGCCGCCCTCGCTACCAGCGATCCCGTGCTGATGCCCCTGCATCCGACCGTCACGTCGGCCACGTTCGCCAACGGTGCGGTGACGGTCCAGGCGGACCTTGCTGTCGGGCCGGACCAGACGCTGGCCATGCGATTCTTCGACACGTCCGGGCTGCCGATCCTGCTCGTGTCGGTGGGACCGCCCCCGGCGCCGGCGCAATCGGTCACCGCAGCCGTCCCCGGGCTCACGAAGGGCCAGTACGCGGTAGCCCTGCTCGTCGACGGAGCCGACAGCCCGCTGAACCGCTCGGCGGCCGGCACGATCGCCGGCCCGTTGGTGAGCGTGCCGTGAGCACCCTCACTGCCGAGAGCTGGGTGGACCTCAATCAGCGTCACCTCATCGCCGCCCTGAGCGAGGTGCGGCGCCTCCTTGAAGCGCACATCGGCGGCGCAAGCGCCCCGAGCCCCGTCGAGCCGGGAAGGCCCGAGGATCCAGCGGCGGGCGAGGGGGGCGCCTTTGCGCTCGAGGCCATCCAGCAGGGATTCGGCCTCTCCGACTTCGAGCGCCTCGTCCTCGTACTCACGGCCGGTCCGGAACTCGACGGCAGCTTCGCCGCGCTCTGCACTGCGGCCCACGATGCCGGGGCCGGGACGACCGTGGCCGGGACGACCGGGGCCGAGAAACATGGCACCGGCGACGGGGACCGGCGACGGGCCTTCCCCACGTTCAGCCTTGCCCTGTCGGCCCTCCCCGGTGCCCACTGGTCCGCCATCACACCCGCCGCCCCGCTGCGTCGTTGGAGGCTGGTCCACCCGGCTCCCGGGCCTGTCGTCGCCGCTCCCCTGTCGATCGACGAGCGGGTGTTGCACGCCCTCACCGGCGTCGCCGCCGGGGACCAGGACCTCGGCGGCATGCTGGACCCGGTCCCGGCGCCGAGCGACCTGCCGCCCTCCCACGCGGAGCTTGCCGCCCGGCTCTCCGGGCTGTGGGAGGCCCGGCGGCAGCCTGCAGGGACCAGGGCGCCGGTTCCCCAACTCATCGCCGGGTCCAGCGGCTCCGCTGCGGAGGTCGCCGCAGCCGCAGCGGCCGGGTTGGGATGGCGCTGTGGGCTCTGGACGCCCGCGTCATCCCGGGCGAGCCGAAGGCAATCTCGGAGTTGGCCCGGCTCCTGGAGAGGGAGACGGTGCTGTCGGCGACCGCCGTCCTCATCGATGCCCGGGGGGCCGGCGAGCCCGAGCGTTTGGCGGCCATCCGGCTCCTGCTCGAGCGGATCGCCGCCCCCGCCGTGCTGGCGGTGCGGGACCGGATCAACCTGGGCAGGAGGGGGACGATCGTGTTCGAAGTCGGCAAGCCGACCGCCGCCGAGCAGCGTGCGCTCTGGGCGGCCGCGGCGCAGGCCCAGGCGGCTCAGGCGGCTCAGGCGGCCCAGGCGGCCCAGACGACGCCAACATCACCGGCAACGGTGCCCGCCGACACCCTCGCGGCGCAGTTCGATCTCGACAGTGCGACCATCCGCTCCCTTGCGGCCGGCGCCGCGGGAGAGCCGACCGGGGACGACCTCTGGGATGCGACCCGGGCCCTCACCCGGCCCCGCCTCGGCGCCCTCGCACAGCGGATGGACACGAGCCCCTCGTGGGACCAGCTGATCCTGCCCGCCCACCAGCGGGACCTGCTGGGACAGATCGCCCTCCACGTCCGGCACCGCCTCACCGTCCACGAGACATGGGGATTCGGCCGGGGCAGCCGCCGGGGCTCGGGGACCGCCGCCCTCTTCGCCGGCCCGAGCGGCACCGGGAAGACCCTTGCGGCGCAGGTCCTCGCCACCGAACTCCGCCTCGACCTGTTCCGCGTGGACCTGGCCAGCGTCCTCAGCAAGTACATCGGCGAGACGGAGAAGAACCTGGGTGCCCTCTTCGACGCCGCCGACGAAGGCGCCGTCGTCCTGCTGTTCGACGAGGCCGACGCCCTCTTCGGCCGCCGCAGCGAGGTGAAGGACAGCCACGACCGCTACGCCAACCTGGAGATCTCCTACCTGCTGCAGCGCATCGAGGAGCAGCGGGGCCTCGTGCTGCTGACCACCAACATGCGGGAGGCCCTCGACCCGGCCTTCCTGCGGCGCCTGCGCTTCGTCGTCGAGTTTCCGTTCCCCGACCATGCGAGCCGCGCGGAGATGTGGCGGCGTGTCTTCCCGCCCGAAGCGCCGGTGGCGCCGATCGACGCCGAGGCCCTCGGCATGCTCAACCTCTCCGGCGCCGGGATCCGCAACGTCGCCGTCTCCGCCGCCGTCCTCGCTGCCGAGGAGGGGGTGCCGCTCGGGATGTCCCACCTGGAGCGTGCGGCGAGGACCGAGTGCGCCGCCGCCGGTGAACGAGGTGCGGGTACGGTTGCGCATCGGCTCCCTGGACCTGGACCTGCCGGACGACCTGCCCACGGGCCTGCCCGCCGGACAGGCCCGCCGGCTGCTCGCCGACCTGCAAACCGAGCTCGCCCGGCGGTTCGAAACCGGGGGGCTGCCCCCCGGGATGAACGCTGGCGCCAGGCTCGACACGATCCGCGTCCAGGCGCCGGGCCACCGGCGCGGCGGGCCGCGTGCCCACCAACGGCTCGCGGAGCGGATCGCCGGCGCCGTGTACGAGGGCCTTGCCCAGTGACCGGCCTGAGCACGTCTCCCCTGGTGCAGAAGGGCGCGATCCTCGCGCTGGCCCCCGGCAGCCCGTCCCCCACGGTCGTCGTGGTGTTCCAGTACAACCCCAACGAAATCACCCGCGACCTCAAACCCAACGCCGGCAAGGAGGGTGGTGCCCCGGGTGAGCAGCTCCGCCTCAGCGGCCCACCCACCAGAGACCATCTCGATCTCCATCGACATCGACGCCGTCGACCAGCTCGCGCTGGGCGATCCCAACGCTGCGCAGTACGGCATCGGCCCCTCGCTGGCGGCCCTCGAGCTGCTCCTGTACCCGAAGTCGGCGACGGCCATCGCCGACGCGGCGCTGGGGGCCGCGGGCATGCTCGAGATCGTCCCCCAGGAGGCACCTCTGGCCCTGCTCTCCTGGAACAACAACCGCATCCTGCCGGTGAGGATCGAGACCCTCAACATCGACGAGCAGGCGTTCGATGCGAGCCTCAACCCGATCCAGGCGACGGTAAAGCTGTCGGTGCGGGTGCTCAACTACAACGACCTCGGGGCGGGGAGCGAGGGCGGCAAGATGTTCCTGGCCCAGCAGATACGACTCGAGCGGATGGCCGGCCTGGGCGGCTTCGGCGCGGCGGCGCGGCTGCCATGACCTTCGACCCGACCAGCCGCTATGCCGGCATCGCCACCTCCGTGTACGAGACCACGGACGCTGGCGGCAACGTGCAACTCATTCGCTACGTGCAGCGGCGGCTGCTCCCCACCCCCGACCCGACGGCCGCGGTGATCCAGCACCTGGTGACCCCCGGGGAGCGCCTCGACGTCGTCACCGCCCTCTACGCCGGTGACCCCACCCTGTACTGGCAGCTCTGCGACGCGAGCGAGGTCATGCTCCCCGAAGAACTCGACCAGGTCGGGGCCGTCATCCGCATCCCCCTCCAAGGGTCCTGAGGGGTACTCAAGGTGCTCGATGGAAAGCTGGGCGTCAGGCTCCAGATCATGACCGGCCCGAACCTGCCGCAGGCACGCCCCCAGCTGGCGGCGGCATTCCAGTCCGCGAGCGTGACCAACACCGCCGGTGCCGAGGACGGCTTCGAACTGGTCTTCGGCCTGACGAAGAGCGCCGGAGGGCGGTGGGACCTTCTGGCCGGCAAGTACCTGGAACCCACCTACCGCGTGATCGTGGCGGTGCACCTCGGGCTCACGCCCGTGGTCCTCATCGACGGCCTGATCGCGGAGCGCCACGTCAATCCTATGGCCGAGCCCGGCGCCACGACCGTCAAGGTCATCGGCAGCGACCAGACGGTGAAGCTCGACCTCGTGGAGAAGGACAAGCAGTATCCCAACCAGACCGACAGCGTCATCGTGACGAGCCTGCTCGCCGCCTACTCGAACCTCGGCCTCGTGCCGAAGGTCACCCCGACCACCGACGTCCCCATCCAGGTCGAGAAGGTCCCGACGCAGCGGGAGACCGACCTGCAGTTCATCCGGCGGCTCGCCCAGCGCCACGGGTTCGTCTTCTACCTCTCCCCCACCGAGATCGGCGTCACCGAGGCCTACTGGGGACCGTCGGTGCGCGCCGGCCTGCCGCAGCCCGCCCTCACCCTGGGCATGCCCGCCAGCACCAACGTCGAGTCCCTGACGTTCGGCTACGACGCCCTCGCCCCGGTGGAGGCGGCGCCCCGCATCGTCGAGCCCGCCAGCAAGAAGGAGCTGGCCGAGCCGACGCTCCCGGCGGCCCGCACCCCACCGCTGTCGACGTCGCCGGTCCCCACCCTGCGCAAGCTCCTGCTGCGTGACACCGCCAACACGGGGGCGGTGGGGGCCGAACTCGCCTCGGTTGCGGCGGCCACATCGGCACCCGAGCCCCTCAGCGCCTCGGGCGAGGTCGACATCGTCAAGTACGGCAGCGTCCTGCGCGCCCGCGGCCTCGTCGGGGTCCGTGGGGCGGGCACCGAGAACGACGGCACCTGGTACGTACGCTCGGTCACCCACACCATCACCCGCGGCTCCTACAGGCAGCGCTTCGAGCTGTCACGCGATGGCCAGGGCTCCCTCACGCCGGCGGTGCGCCCGTGAGAAAGACCGTGACCAACAGGAGGTGCCGCTGATGCCTCCCCAGCAGTTCTTCGGCAAGTACCGGGGCGTCGTCACCAACAACGCCGACCCGCTCAAGATGGGCCGCATCCGGGCCACCGTCCCCGACATCTACGGCACCAACGAGAGCGGGTGGGCAATGCCGTGCGCCCCCTTCGCCGGCCGCAGCACAGGATTCTTCGCCCTCCCGACCGTCGGGGCGGGCGTCTGGGTCGAGTTCGAGCACGGGGACCCCGACTACCCGATCTGGGTTGGGGCCTGGTGGGGCTCCGCCGAGGAGATGCCCCCGCTCGTAGCGGCCGATCCACCGAACGTGGTCATGGTCCGCAGCGCCGGCGGGTCCAGCATCACGATCAGCGACGCCGGCGAGACCGGGCTCGTCCTGGAGGCCTCCACCGGGGCGAAGGCCAAGATCGGCGCGGCCGGCATCGAACTCGACAACGGTCAGGGTGCCAAGGTCAAACTCTCGGGCCCACAGGTGTCGATCAACGACGGCGCCGTGGAAGTGACTTGAAGGGAGGCCAGGCCGTGGACGTCGCCTTTCCCCACCAGGTCGACCCCACGGGTCGGACCGTGCTGAGCCGTTCCTACGCGGCCCACATCCGTGACCTGATCGAGCAGCTCCTCTTCACCAGTCCCGGGGAGCGGGTCAACCGGCCGAAGTTCGGGGCGGGCCTGCTGCCCATCGTCTTCAAGCTGAACGGCGTCGGCCTCGCTGCCGTCACCGAGGCCACGGTGCAGGGAGCGCTCACCTTCTACCTCGGGGACCGGATCACCGTCGAGCAGGTCACCGCCACCAGCGAGGACTCCACGCTGACGATCTTCATCTCGTACACGATCATCCAGACCCAACAGACCTTCAAGGAGACCTTCATGCGGACAGCCGGATGAGCGCCCTCGCGCAAGGGGACCTCGCCGTCTACGGGGTGGGCAACCACCGCCGGCGCGAGTTGGTGCGCGGCCGTCCCCACCTCAACGGCATCGACTGGATCGAGGTCGACGCCGACCAGACGACGCTCCGGGTCCACCTCCTGAACCCCCTGGACCGGCGCCGTGCCCACGGCCGGTGGGCGGCATCGATCGTGCCGGGCAACATCAGGATCACCGGGGGCGAACGGGTGACGGGCATCGTGGTGACGGCCGTGAGGAACGAGGGCACGTCCCTCGAGGTGACCGTCGACCGTCCCGGGGACTGGTCGCCCTACGAGCTGCGGGTCGTCGGCCCCGCCGGGGGGCCGCCCGCCGGATTCGACCCGGTGCTGTCGGCAATCCCGTTCTCGTTCAAGTCCGCCTGCCCGACGGGGATGGATCCCCCGGACACGTCCGCCCCACTCCCTGCCGCCGGTCCGGAGCCCGTCCTCGACTACCTCACGAAGGACTACAACTCCTTCGTCCAGCTGATGTCCGACCGCATGTCCACCACCTTGCCCGGCTGGATCGAGCGGAACCCCGCCGACCTCATGGTGACGCTGATCGAACTGCTCGCCTACGTGGCGGACCACCTCAGCTACTACCAGGACGCGGTGGCGACAGAGGCCTACATGTTCACGGCTCGCCGCCGCGTCTCCCTGCGGCGCCACGCCCTGCTGCTCGGCTACCAGGTCTCCGAGGGGTGCAGCGCCCGGGTCTTCCTCTGCTTCGGCGTCGACCGCCTCACCACGATCAAGGCAGCCACCGGCGTCCAGGCCGACCTCGCCGTCGACGCACCGCCCGTGTACCAGACGCTCCACGAGCTCTGCGCGCGCCCCGAGCACAATGCCATCCCGCTGCACGACTGGAGCGACGAGGCACTCATCCTGGCCCCCGGGTCGACCAGCGCCACGCTGCGCCCATCGGGAGAGGTGAGCCTCGCGCCGGGCATGTACCTCCTGCTCGAGCAGTGCCCCGAGGAATGCCCCGACGAGGGCCCAGACGAAGGCTCAAAAGAAACCCCGGGGATGCGATCGGACCCCGCCCACTGCCAGGTGGTCCGGCTCACCGGCGTGATCGAGGGCGTGGACCCCATCGACGGCACGCCGGTCGTCGAGGTGACCTGGGACCCCGACGACGCCCTGGCGTTCCCCCTGCAGGTGAGCGGCAACCGGGCGATGGCCCGGGCCAACGTCGCACTGGCCGACCACGGCGAGCCCATGTCCGAGCAACGGCTCGTCACCGACGGTCTCCAGCCCGCCGGTCAGTGGCGCCCCGTCCTCCGGGAACGACCCCTCACGTTCGCGCAGCCGTACGATCAGCAGGCCCCCGCGTCTGCCCTTCTCAACCCCGACCCGGTGTCGGCGCTGCCCAGCATCCTGCTCGATGACGGGGGGGTCATCAGGACCCCCTCGTACGACCTCCTGGGCTGTGGCCCGGACACCCCGAGCTTCGTCGTGGAGGTGGAGAACGACCGGCAGGTCCGGCTCCGCTTCGGGGACGGGATCAACGGCCGGCGACCCGGCAGCACGGTGATGAGCGCCACCTATCGCCGGGGCTGCGGGACGCCCGGCAACGTCAATGCCGGCGCCATCACCCGCTTCTTCGGCACTCCCGCCGCCGGTGTCGTCTCGGTGGTGAACCCGCTGCCGGCGGCCGGAGGGCAGGAGCCCGACTCGGTCAACCACATCCTCCGGCTCGCCCCCCATGCCCACCTGGACAGCCAGCGTGCCGTCACCGAGGACGATTATGCGGCGGTGGTCGCCGGCGATCCCGCAGTGAAGACGGCAGCCGGCCGGCTGCGATGGACCGGGAGCTGGTACAGCGCCTTCGTCACGGTGGAACGATCGGGCGGGGGTGCTCTGGAGCCGGACGGGTTGGCGGATCGCCTGCGGGGTCTGCTCGACGCCAAGCGCATGGCGGGGGTCGACATCGAGCTGGCGCAACCCGTCCCCGTGCCCATCGAGCTGGCGCTCATCGTCTCGGCCTCGGAGGGCTACATCGCCGCGAAGGTGCGCCGGCGCGTCGTCGACGAGCTGTGCCCAGGGACGCTGCCCGATGGGCGGCTGGGTTTCTTCCATCCCGACAACTTCACGATGGGCCAGCCCGTCTACCTCAGCACCATCTACCGGGCGGTGCTGGCCGTGGACGGCGTCGACGCTGTCGTGGCAACGGTGTTCCGGCGCTACGGCGACCGCTCCGCCGGAGGGCTGACCGATGGCAGGATCCTCGTCGGTCCCCTCGAGGTGGTCCGCCTCGACCAGGACCTCAGCCTCCCCGACCGGGGGCTGCTGACCGTCGAGGTCTGGGGAGGGCCCTGAGATGGCCCTCACACCGGAGGACCTCACGAACGAGTACCCCGTCAGCCCGCTGCGGTACCGGGTGGGCACGGCGAGCAGCTTCCTCGCCAGCATGCTGGGCGCCGCCGGCGAAGGAGCCCAGGCACGCGCGACCGCGGGGGGCACGGAGCTGGCGTCGACCCTGGCCTCGATGATCGATGTCCCGCCGAGCATCGACGATCCGCGCCACGCCCTGTTCGACGCCTGGGCTTCGGCGCTCGACGTCCTCACGTTCTACACCGAACGCATCGCCAACGAGCACTACGTCCGGACCGCCACCGAGCTCGCGTCGCTGATCCGCCTCGCCCGGCAGGTGAGCGAGTATCGCTACCACGGCCTGGCCGCATCCACGTTGCTTGCCTTCACCCTCGACCCCAGCGCCGTGGGGAGCAGCGTCGTCACCATCCCAGCGGGAACCCCGGTCATGAGCGTCCCGGGTCCCGACGAGAAGCCGCAGGTCTTCGAGACCGACGTTGCCCTCGAGGCACGCACCGATTGGAACGCGTTGGCACCGGTGACGAGCCGGAAGCCGGAGATCGATTCCCGGGCGGCGGCGCTGGAGCTGGCCGGCACGCCGAGGATCGCCGTGGGCGACGTCGTCCTCGTGTGCCCTGGGCCGGATGCCGTGGGTGCCGGCTCCCCAGCCTGGACACTGCGGACCGTGCAAACCGCCACGCCGTCACCCGCGGACGGCACCACGAGGATCGAATTCGCCACACCCGCCCAGGCGAGCGCCGGGGAGGGCCAGGGCCTTCCCGGGGACCGGCGCCAGGAGGCCGGCGTCTTCGTCTTCCGCCAGCGGGCCGCCCTGTTCGGCGCCAACGCCCCCATCGCCAGAGACGCCGACGGCGTCGCGCTCTGGCCGTCGTACAACCAGCCGTTGCCTGGGGGGGCCACCACGCTCGACCTCGACGCGGTCTATCCCGAAGTCCTCCCGGGATCGTGGCTCGTGCTGGAGGCCCCCGGTTCCGTCGACCTCTTCGCCGTCTCCGGCGTGAGCACGGCGTTCCGGGACGACGCCGCCGTCGTGGCGACGACGGTGAAGACTCCCTCGCCCCGGCACCCGGATGCGACGGCCGAGGTCGACTCCCGGATCACGATCTCCGGGAAGGTCACACGGGTAGCCCTGGACCGCATCCCCGGCGCGATCGTGGCCCTCCACCTGGACGGGATGTCCGAAGCGCCACCCTCCGAGGCCCAGCTCCGCGAGGCCTTCTGGCGGAGCGCCACCGTGCTGGCCCAGACCGAGCCGCTGGCCCTCGCCCCCACCGCCGTCCAGGACCCGGTCGGGGGGTCGACCATCGAGCTGGCTGAGCCCGCCCCCGCCTTCCCCGGCGACCGCGTGGTCATCGTCACGGGCCGGGCGCCCGCCGCCCGGGTCCCGGACCACGTGCGGGACCTCTGGCTCGACGGCCCCGAGGAGGTGCCGGTCCCCCCG
>WNFD01008142.1_pt1 | contig 10329 bp, 10 predicted proteins | sample 5400491 | NCBI WGS metagenome assembly WNFD01 (sample SAMN13153343, study PRJNA577476) | soil metagenome | isolation source: 120 cm saprolite under Douglas fir tree site 2 hole 2 replicate 2 | place: USA:California | collected 2015-04-18 | reverse complement strand
CATCACGCGAAGAAACGCGGCGGGAAACGCCAGCACACCTCTCATCAACCGGCAGCGCAGTAGCGCGCCGCTCAGCTGATCCGTTGACAGGTTGAATAGGAAAGACCAGCAGAGAATTGCGGAAAACCAGCGTCCAATTTAATTCTGGAGTTTGAAGATACAAAGAGGGCCCTCGATGAGGGCCCTCTTTTTTTCTTTTGCTGCGTCGCTTGGCGAGCGGATTAGCTTTCAACCGGTTCGTTCGCGACTCGCACCGCAAGAGCGGTGTGTTCAGCTTGCTTGTGCTTCTAAGCCCGGTGGATTCATGCAACCCTCCGGAGCTCCAGGAGCTCACAATTTCCTTGTACGCCCGGGGAATGCGTGGCGCAAGCGAAAAGAAGAAAAAAACGAAGCCCCGGGTATCTCGCGCATTCTCAGCGGATTGACTTGTGGATTTCCAGAACGATGCTTGGAAACATCTGCCTGATCGCGCCACCACCCGCCGGAAACCTTATTTTGGTTGTGCCCAAGCCGCGCGTGTCCCCTCCTGCTCCAAAAAAATGGACCGCCCGATACTCCGGCGGTCCTCATAAAAACAAAAAGGGGAAAATTACTTGATAAAAAGAGTTTCCCGAAGCTGATCGCGTCCTACGAACGACTTCATGGTCCGGAAACGGCCAAAGAGATCCTGGATCTCGCGATTTTGATAAACCTTCTGCGCGGGGAAAATCGTCTTCGCTGACAAGACTTGCAGCGTAGTTGTATCAGCAACGCGATACCGCTGAAATCCCGCCGGCTTCTTACTGTGAAACATTGCAAAGACCACGCCGCCCGGCCGAAGCAGGTCCGTAAGCTGGGCAATCATCAGCTTGGCCAGCGATGGCTCCAGATAATCCAGCACGTCCCAAAGCAACAATGCGTCAAACGAAGCCGTCGGGTACTGCAGATTTTCTTCCAGGAATCGCTTGGCCCGCGCTTCTGGAGCCCGCTCTGCGTAGTCTTCAGCTGTGACATTGTCTTTTGCCTTGGCTTTGGCTTCTTCTTCCGCCAGGAACTGCGACCAGTCGCGAAGAATATCGTCGGAAGTAACCCGGAATCCGCGCTCGATGAAAAACGTCAGTGTGGTCTGCCAGGCTGGGCCCAGATCGAGCAACGTGCCTCGGCCAAGCCCATCCAGATTCCACAGAAATTCCTTCAGCCCGTTCGATCCGCGCGTTGTTTCCTGAGGTTCCGGAGGACGATTCGTTCCGACCGCCACCACCGAGCCATTGCCCTTGTGAGCGTTGCGCTCGCCAGCAATCGGCCGCGCGTCCTCGCGGGCTGTCTGCGCGCCAATCCCAATCCCCAGCTTGTTCAGGAATCCCATGTCTTCAGTCCGCCCCTGCTACTGCCGCACCGGGCGCGGGTTTCTCCAGGTTGGCATCCGCATCTTTTGGTTTCGCGTTTTCAATTTTCTTGATAGGAGGATTCTCCGCAGGCCGTGAGGGAGGCTTTCCAGCTTCCACTTTTCCGCGGAACTCCGCGCCATCTTCGATGGCAATGCGCTGCGAGCGAATGTCGCCGCTCACCTTTGCCGTATTCCAGATCTGGACGCGCTCCGAGCCATCCAGTTTCCCCTCCACGCGGCCACGAATTACGATTTCGCGCGCGTCGATGTCGCCCTTCACGCTAGCGTTGGGCCCAACCGTAAGCACGGCATTGCGGAAAGTCACTTTCCCTTCCACGTTGCCATCAATAAACAGGTCTTCGCTTCCTGTAATTTCGCCTTTGATCCGTATGCCTTGGCTCAGACAGGCAACAGCATTCGAAGACGTCGGAACGCTCGACAATTGCCTTGAATTCGCAGGCCCAAGAGCAGGGGAAGTAGTGGAATTCATAGGACTTGTGGAAATCTCATTCGGATTCTGCGCCCGACCATCTTCTTTTCGCCACATAAAGACACCTCGACGTTGAGTTTTTTGTCTCTAAAGTCGCCTATCGAGGGCTGGAAGCTTGTTGCGACTCAGAAAGAACAAGATATTACAGCACTTATGCCCTGTAAAGAGCAATGCAAGCCTTTTCCAAAAATAGTGTGACCTGAACGTTCACAGGCTGGCTCGCACCTGTGGAAAAAGCGCCCAATTCCCTTCTCTTATTTTTCGCCTGCCCTAGGTCCCCCGCCCTCCTTGAGCGCCGCCATCATGCCCACAACCTCATGCAAAAACAGCTCCTCGGATTTGCGTTTCTCCCACCAGTGCTCCGGGTCGAAATCTCCATCATGGGCCCCGGCGACCGATACAACAATGGTGCCCGGAAATACCTTGGCAAAGATGTACCGCGCGCGCCGGGTATGATAGTTCGAGGTCACGACGATCACGCTACGAAAGTGGCGTTCCGAACATAACCGGGCCAGAGCCACGGCTTCCTCAAGCGTGCTGTCGGCATCGTGTGGAAACCCGATTATTTTGTCCCTGGGAACGCCCCGTTCGATCAGGTCATGTTCCTGGAGCTCCGCAATCCCAGCGCTGGGGCGCAACCGACGTCCACTGGCAACCACCAAGGGAGCTGCGCCATGGCGAATGAGTTCCGCCGCGTGTGTCGCACGGTCAGCATAAAAATTATCGTCGCTCAACAGCAGCAAAGCGTCAGCGTGCGCGGCCGGCGCATCAATCACCCAGGACTCCCCGGCAAACCGCAGAATCGGATGCCGCGCCCAATATAAAACCGAACAAAGCACGATGAGGACAAGAAGAATGATCAGGCTGACCAGCGCGCCGCCGCGTTCCGAGTTGCGCCGCACGAAAGGATTCATGTGTTGGGATCGACGGCACGGAGCTGCTCGGCAGCCTGCTCCGGGAGCAATGAGTTGAAATAAACTTCCTTGATGCTGTAAGACTTGCTGCGCTTTTCAAGGATCGGCATGATTTCGATGTGCCAGTGGTAATCCTCGGAAAGAGTCTTCCAGTAGCCGGAAAGCTCCCCCTTCTTATTCCGCGTGTTCGGCGCGGTATGAACCACCAGATGAAAAGAGGTGGCGATTTTCTCCAGCCGCCGAAGCACCCGGCCAACCAACGCGGCCAGCTGCCGGCGATTGGCGCCGGGCCGCGGCTGCTCAAAGAGATGATTGTGGCGCCGGTGCAGGATCCAGATCTCGAACGGGACCCGCGACGCATACGGACACAGCGCGTAGTAGTCCCCTTGCACATCCACGATGCGCTTTCCCTGCTTTTCCTCCTGGCGCACGATATCGCAGAACACGCAACGTTCCTTGTCCTTGAACCAGTCGTGCGCGGAAGCGAGTTCGTACTTAATCCGGCGCGGAACGAAAATCGTCGCGGTGACCTGCGAGTGCGCGTGGCTCCATTCCTGCCCCGCCTGCGGCCCCTGGTTCTTAAAGACCGTGACGTACTTGAACCGCGCATCCTTCTTTAGATCGGCGATGCGCGAGCCCCAAACGCCGAGAACGTGCTCGATTTCTTCGTCGCTGAAACTCGAAAAACGCTTGTCGTGCTGCGGCGTTTCCACGACCACTTCGTGGGCGCCGAGCGGGCCCATCTTGTCGTAAATGCCCTCTGCAGCCCGCCCAGGATCTGTTTCTACGCGATACAGCGGTTCGGGGTGCGGTAAAACGCGTATCTGCCACGGCCCTTCCGATGGCAAGGACATGATGGCCTTCGCGTTGTCGATGGCCGGAGGATCGAACGGACATCCGCCGTCGCCCTCTTCCGGGCGTTCGCGCTGCCCGGATACAACCCAACTCTGTGTAACAGGATCTCTGCGAATTTCCATGGAGTTTTCTAGCGCGTGTAGCGCGTGGGAGTAGGCCCTTCCTCCAGCCGGTGGCGGTCCCAAATCGCGCCTTCGCGGCTGTAGTAAGCCATTTCAAAATCCTGCGTGAGTTCAAGCGCGTCAGTGGGGCACGCATCTTCGCAAAGTCCGCAAAACATGCACCGCGAAGTGTCATAGGTAAACGTGGTGAGCACCTTGTGGCGCGTAGCCTCATCGCGTTCCCAGCCCACCACAATCAAATTCTCAGGGCACGCCAGCGCGCAAAGATTGCACGAAATGCAAAGCGTCTCGCCGCTTTCCGGATGGTTGTTGAGCCGCGGAGCGCCGCGATACCGCTCAGCCACCATTGGCCGCTCCAGGGGATACTGCTCGGTGTAAACGTTGCCCGGATGCTGCGTCCGGAACGTAACGCCCATGCCCTTGAGCACATCTAGTTGGAAAAGCCGCCCAATCAGTTCCTTCATGTTCACAGTCTCATTTGCCAATCGCCGGATGTCAAGGATTCTCGAACCTTCGCGGCCCACACGATCTCCGCGAAGAGTTGAGCAAGCGAGAGAGCGTGATATTCTCAATCGGGAAAAGATGAGCGATCAAGAATTCATGCGGCTAGCATTGGACGAGGCGCAAGCGTGCGTGGAAGCCGGCGAAGTCCCCATCGGCGCCGTGATGGTCTATCGAAACGAAGTGCTGGCACGCGGCGGAAACCGCACCATCCGCGACTGCGACCCAACCGCCCACGCGGAAATCGTGGTGCTGCGCGAAGCCGCCCGAAAGCTAGCAAATTATCGCCTCGCGGAAACGACGTTATACATAACCTTGGAGCCGTGCGCAATGTGCGCAGGAGCGATCGTCCAAGCCCGCGTCGCCCGCGTTGTGTACGGAGCAGACGATCCCAAGGGCGGCGCCTTCCGCACCTGCTTCGAGATCTTGACGAACTCGAAACTAAATCACCAGGTGGAAGTCCTGCCAGGCGTGCTAGCCGAGGAAGCCAGTTCCCTTCTGCAATCGTTTTTTGCAGACCGCCGGTAGCTTTGCAGGCGCAACTTTAGGAATGCCTCCACAAACCGGGTGGAATGCAGCATAGCCCCGACATCGCCCTCTCTGATAAAATGAAATGAATGACCGCGGAGAGGTGACTGAGCGGTTGAAAGTACTCGCCTCGAAAGCGAGCGTACGGGAAACCGTACCGTGGGTTCGAATCCCACCCTCTCCGCCATTTTTGATTGGTTGATTGATTTTCTTGGTGGCTGCAGGCAGCGCGATCTCCGAAACCATTGGCCGTAGAGCAGCATCTATTTGGTATCGAGTGGCGGCTTGCGGTTCCTCAGGGTTGCTGCTCGACATCAGGGCTGGGGCAAGTACGCATACCTTCGCAACTCCCCGCGTTGAATAATTAACGGAAATAATAAATTGGTTTGGAGCTGTGCCTTGTCTGGTCATAGAAAACTCGAATGAATTTGCCTAACGCCATCTTTTTGTTTGTCGCCGGCATGATTGGCGGAGCAATGAACGCAGTTGCTGGAGGCGGAAGTTTCATCGCGTTTCCCGCGATGCTCTTTACGGGTATCGCACCGATCCCCGCGAACGCGACGAATACGTTTTCGCTGTGGGTCGGCACAGCGGCAAGCGGGGGAGCTTACCGGAATCACCTGAAACTCCCGCGGCGCATCCTGATTCCGCTACTGATCATGAGCCTGTTGGGAGGGGTGGCAGGGGCTCTGCTGCTGATTAAAACGCCCGTGCGAACATTTCTCCGCTTGATTCCGTGGCTGATGCTGGCGGCGACGCTGCTCTTCACCTTTGGCAAGCACTTAACCGGCCGCCTTTCAGCGCGGATTTCGCATGAAGCCAGCAACGGTGCGGTGTTGGGCGCGTCGATTTTCGAGTTGGTGGTGGCGATTTACGGGGGATATTTCGGCGGGGGCATCGGGATCATGAACCTGGCGATGTTCGCCGCGCTAGGCATGACCGATATTCATGAGATGAATGCGCTGAAGCTGGTGCTGGTGACCGTTATCAACGGGGTGGCCACGGCCACGTTCGTGGTTACGGGAGCGATCGTGTGGCCACAGGCGCTGGTGATGCTGGCGGGAGCGGTTCTGGGCGGGTATACCGTGGCGCACTACGCGCAAAGACTGCCGCACCAGTTGGTTCGGAGCATTATCATTTTCACCGGGTTCGGCATGACATTTTATTTTTTGGTGAAGGCGTACCGCTAGCTCGCGTTTCCCGCGACGAGCGAATAATCGGCTGTACAATCGCGATGAATGGTTTGCCATCTTAAGTGGGCAATGTTTGCCCCCCAATGGTCCCAACTTAAATCCCATGCAAGCTCTCAGGGTTGAGGTCCTTCGGCTATCCTCGTCGGATAGCCTCAGGATGACACCTTCTAAGTAGCGTTCAATGGTTGGTCCTTTTTAATTGTGAGAGGAGCTGGCTAGCGCAGCGAGTCCAGCGACAAGCCGCGGATGGAAGCGTCGAGCAATTGAATGGTGTGGACCACCGGGATGTGATGATTCGCTTTGGCGAGCGAAGATTGCAGTTGCAGCAAGCAGCCGGGATTTCCCGTGGCCACCACGTCTGCCTGCAGTGGGGCGATGAGGCGGGCTTTGCGGTCGCCGAGTTCGGTGGCCGCTTCCGGTTGGACGAGATTGTAGATTCCGGCGGAGCCGCAGCAGATCGGCGATTCAGGAATTTCCAGCAATTGCGTTCCTGGAATTTGCAGCAGCAGCGATCGGGGCTGCGCGCGAACGCCCTGAGCGTGCTGCAGGTGGCAGGAATCGTGAAAGGCCACGCGGGCGCGAATGGGCTTGCGTTCGGCGCGCGGCGATAGTTCGGCGAGAATCTCGCTGATGTCCTTGCATTTGGCGGCGAAACGCTGTGCGCGTTCGGAATATTTCGGATCATCGCGAAGCAGGTGGCCGTATTCCTTGACATTGGAGCCGCAGCCTGCGGCATTGATCACAATGATTTCCACGTTTGCGTTTTCGAATACGTCGATGGTTTTTCTTGCGAGTTCCTGGGCTTGCACTTCCTCGCCCGCGTGGACGAATAGCGCTCCGCAGCAGGTCTGCTCCGGGGGCGCGACCACTTCGCATCCCTCCGCGGAAAGCACGCGCGCGGTGGCGGCATTCACGTTCGAAAAAAAAGTGCGCTGGACGCAACCGAGGAGAAGCCCGACGCGTTTGCGCTTCTCGCCCTGCGCGAGGGTGATGGTTCCGACCGGTTCGATCGGCGTTGCGGTTGGGAGCAGGGCGTCCATGGCGGCGACGGATTTTGGCAACAACTTGAACGTGCCCATGGCGCGCAGGGCGGCTTGCAAGCCGCTTTTTTGGTAGGCGAGCAGCGGCCAGCGCAGGAATTTCATGCGGCCCGGCTTGGTGAAAGTTTCGAACAGAAACTGGCGGTGCAGTTTTTCGGCGGCAGGGCGTTGGTAATTGCGTTCGATCTGCGCGCGCGTGGCCTCGATCAATTTTCCGTAATCGACGCCGGAGGGGCAGGCGGGCATACAAGCCACGCAGCCGAGGCAGGAATCAAAATGGCTGACCCATTTTTCGTTCATCTCCGCTTTGCCTTCGAGAGCCAGTTTCATCAGGTAGATTCGGCCGCGCGGCGAATCCATTTCCTGGCCCCAAAGTGCATAGGTGGGGCACGCGGGCAGGCAAAAGCCGCAATGGACGCACTTCTCCATGAGTTCGAGCGATGGGGGATGATGCGCGTCGAAGGCGCCGGTCAAATCCGTTTTCTGCGTTTCGTCCGCCATACGGCTAAATTCCCCCTACGAACCGGCCGGGATTCAATGTGTTTTTTGGATCGAGTTGATGCTTTACGGCGCGCATCAGGGAGACGCCGTCGCCGACATTTCCCCAGGCGTCGATCGAATGCAATTCATGAGGACGGCGCAAAACAACGAGTGCGCCGCCGCGCGATTGCAAGTCCCTTCGCAATTGTTCTACCTTCACGGAGAGCTGATCCATGTCGCCTTCCAGCCGGAGCATTCCGATACCTGTGGCTTGGAGAACGATCTGCCACGTTACTTTTCGAGAGTCGTCAATCGCCCTCAGGGAGTCGAGCGTCTTCGCGATATCCGTAGGGAGCTGGCTGATTTTGGTCAGCAGGGTGTTATCGCTGGTTGAGTTCCAGATGTCCTGCCGTGCACCCCAGATATTTTCCGAAGATTGATCCACTCGGGTTGAGCAGAGGAGTTTGCGCAGTTGTGATTCTTGCGCGGCGAGGCCGGCGTCCGTTGCTTCAAACAAAATGTCAGCGGCCGGCAGTTCGCCGACCGCGCAGCGAATCTGCAAGGAAGTGTGAGCCAGTTGAGAATCTTGAATGGCCAGGATGTGTTGTTGCATGTCCGTGGAATTTTCCGCGGCGAAAGAGAATGTTTTTGCTGCGCGTGGAAGGGGATGGAGACGAAAGACGGCGCGGGTGATGACGCCGAGCGTTCCGAAAGCGCCGGTGACGAGCTTCGGCAGGTCGTAGCCGGCGACATTTTTTACGACTTTGCCGCCGCTGCTGGCAAGCGTTCCGTCCGGAAGAGCGATGGTGACGCCGATGATAAGGTCGCGAAGCGCGCCGAATCTCAGGCGCAAGGTGCCGCTGTCGTTGGTGGAGAGAACGCCGCCGATGCTTGCGCGTTCGGGCCACAGACCGTCGAAGGCCAGCCGTTGGCCATGTTGCGCCAAGGCATCCTGCAAAGATTGCAGAGTGCAGCCCGCCTCAACCGTGACCGTCAGATCGGCCCAGGCATGTTCGACAATTCGATTGAGCCGAGCCGTGGAAAGGATGAGCTGGGCTCTTTTCGGAGGGTTCCCCCAGTCGAGTTTCGTGGCGCCTCCGCGAGGGGCGACGGCGATTCCGGCATCGTTCGCGAGGGAAAGCGCGGCGGCCAACTGCTGTTCACCATCGGGTTCGGCAACGAACTGAGGAAGCGCTCCGCAGACTGCGTCACCAGTTGTAGCTGCGCGAAGGTTTTCCGGAGCAACCAGTGCCCGGAGATTCTCTTCGAAGGAGCTAGTTTTCAGCATGGCCGTGGAAGTGGCGCACCAATTCTCGTCAATAGCGCTCGGCGATCCCGGCGGTTTCCAGGGGATGCGCGATGTACTCCCCCGGCTTCTCGCCGCAGAGGCGCGGAGTCGGAAAAACTTTTGTGGGATTTGAAAGCTGCAGCGGGTCGGAGGCGCACCGGACTCGCTGCATGGTGTCGAGGTCGGGCTCGCTGAACATTTTTGACATCATGCGTTTCTTTTCTTCGCCCACACCGTGTTCGCCGGTGATGGAGCCGCCTGCTTCCAGGCACAGTTCCAGGATGCGGTAAGAGAGCGCTTCGGCGGCCTGCTCCTGACCGGCGATGCGGCGGTCGTAGAGAACCAGCGGATGGAGATTGCCGTCGCCGGCGTGGAAGACGTTGGCGACGCGAATGCCCGTCTCTTCGCTGAGGCGCGTGATCTCGCTCATCACCCGCGGCAGCGCGGTGCGCGGAATCACGCCGTCCTGCACGATGTAGTTCGGCGAAATGCGGCCCATCGCCGCGAAGGCGGCCTTGCGGCCCTTCCAGACAAGCATGCGCTCGGTATCGGTCTGCGCGAGGCGAACTTCCCACGCGCCGTTCTTGCGGCAGATTTCGACGACGTCGCGCATCAGAGCTTCGACTTCGGCGACCGGGCCGTCGAGTTCGACCAGAAGCAGTCCCCCGCAGTCTGGATAATTGGGGTGCACGGCGGCTTCGGCAGCTTGAATGGCGAGGTTGTCCATCATCTCGATGGCGGCGGGCAGCATCCCGGCCGCGATGATGTCGCTGACGGCCGCGCCCGCTTCGTTGGTTCCGGGGAACGCGGCGAGAAGCGTGCGAATGCATTCCGGTCGCTTCACAATCCGCAGCGTCACTTTCGTGGCGATGCCGAGTGTGCCTTCGGAGCCGACGAAAACGCCCATCAGGTCGTATCCCGGCATCTCCAGGCTTTTTCCGCCGAGATGCACCAGCGAGCCGTCGGGAAGCACGACTTCCAGACCAAGAACGTGCGTCGTTGTGAAACCGTACTTGAGGCAATGTGCGCCGCCGGAATTTTCCGCGACGTTGCCGCCGATGCTGCAGACAGATTGCGAGGAGGGATCCGGCGCATAGAAATAGGCATGCGGCTGCACGCGCCCGGTCACGTCCAGGTTGATCACTCCGGGTTCAACGATCACGCGCGCGTTCGGAAGGTCCACTTCGATGATGCGATTCATTCGTGCCAGGCTGATGACCACTCCGTTTTCAACCGGCAATGCGCCACCGCTCAAGCCGGTGCCCGAACCGCGCGCGACGAACGGAATGCGCTCGCGGTGGCACACCCGCACAATCGCCTGAACTTGCTGAGTATCCGAAGGGAGCAACACCGCGAGCGGCATGGTGCGAAAATTTGTCAGCCCGTCGCACTCGTAGGTGTGCAATTCCTCGGGCGAGGTAATCAGGCCGCGGTCACCGACGAGTTCCCGAAGTTCATGGAGAATGCGGGAGTTCACTGTGGCCTTTCCGGGGACCGGAAGGTTTTAACCCGGGGGGAATCCCCTGGGAACAGCTTGACGCGTCAATGGATG
>WNFD01030331.1_pt1 | contig 10330 bp, 9 predicted proteins | sample 5400491 | NCBI WGS metagenome assembly WNFD01 (sample SAMN13153343, study PRJNA577476) | soil metagenome | isolation source: 120 cm saprolite under Douglas fir tree site 2 hole 2 replicate 2 | place: USA:California | collected 2015-04-18 | reverse complement strand
TGCTCTCAGCTGAAACACTGCAATTCCTTGACGAGATGCAAGCTGCTGTGGAACGCGGCGATGCCATGCGCGTCCTCTCGTGGGGTGAGTGCCCCTTTGATCCTGTCTATCGCACGAAGCGTTCGCTGATGCTGGTCGGGACACGAGTACCGGCAGATGACGAGGTCCACTGGGACATCCACAAAAATACCTACCGTGGTGCAATCGAATACGCAAAGCGCTTCGGGCGCTCAAGCTCCTGGAGCGAGTGCGAAGGAGATGACGAGTAGGAGTTCCATGTTTGCACGTGCAAACGGGTGAACAAAACGATTGCACCGGTGTAGCCTGGCAGCGGCAACGGGGGTACCAGGGCTGCTTGATGTTCCCCCGGCGACCTCGCTCCATTTCACTCATCGAAGTCATGTTGACAGAGCAATAGGTCAGTACAGATCGATGCGTACAAGCAGCAGCTCGCACAACTGGCAGCGCAACAATCCCACTATGCATTGGAGCGATGATACCAGTCTGGAATTTGTGCAGTATCTAGGGCGGCACTATGCTCGTCAGCCGCTCACTGTTCTGCTGACCTACCGCAGTGATGAGATAGGCCCAAGTCTGAGACACTGGCTGGCACACATGGATCGCGAACGCCTGGCTCACGAAATCGCGCTCACGCACCTTACGCACAGTGAGACCGGAGCCATGCTACAGGCCATCTTCAAGCTGAAGCGACCAGTGCCTGCTTACTCTCTAGTCTGTTGCTAACTTGCACCAACCCTGTGTTGAAGTGACTTCTTCCCAGAAAGGAACCCTTCCATGCAAGAAACACCACCGTTGGCCCACACCGATCTCCTCTACCGCAGTCACGAGGAGATCCGAGCGATTCAGAATCGGCGGTTCCGGCACCAGGTGGCCCTCTGCTTCAGGGCGCATCCCTACTACCAGGATGTTTTCAACCGTCTTAAACTCACGCCAGCCGATTTTCAGACCATTGAAGATGTGCAGAAGTTGCCGGTCACCACCAAACAGGACATGCTGCGCAACCCGAAGGCATTTCGCTTGATCCCGCAGTCAGACTTTCTTCCCCAGGAGCGCATCCTCTGGGATGTGAGCTACACGACTGGAACAACTACGGGCATCCCTGTCCCGTTTTTCAACACTACCCATGATTTTTTTGCGACCCTGGAAGCTCTCCAGCGATTTTGCCTTTTTCTCGGCATCACCGCCAACGATACGGTGGTCAATCTCTATCCGCTGACGCTTTTTCCCCATCTCACTTTGCGCCTTCCCTACACTCTCATGGCACTTGGCGCCTCGGTCGTCAGTCCACTCACCGATACGTCCGCTCTCACCTCCTCAGGGCAGCGGAGCCTGGATGAGGCCGTGCGCATGATCGAACGGCACCAGGGGACGGTCCTGATTGGCATCGCAAGCTACATTCGCCGTCTCCTGATGCAGGCCGAGCAGTTAGGCGCTGACTTCTCGCGGGTGCGTCTGGTGCAGGCTGTTGGGGAACCCTGTCCTGCCGGCACCAGGGAGGAGATGCGGCAGCGCTTGCTACGACTGGGAGCCAACCCCCATGACCTCGCGATCAAGAGTGGGTTTGGCTCAACCGAACTGCAAGCAGCCACGGGGGAATGTGTCGAGTTGAGCGGCAGCCACCATCTGACGCCTGACCAGAGTTACTTAGAAGTCCTCGATGAGCAGAGCCATACCCCGCTGCCGGACGGGACGCCTGGCCTCTTCGTGATCACTCATCTTGACCGGCGCGGTACGGTCGTGCTGCGCTATGCCAGCGGCGATTTGACGGCGATCAGCCACCAAGTGTGCCCGCATTGTGGACGGCAAGGACCACGCCTCATCGGCAATACCGTGCGCCTCTTTGAACGCGTGCTGTTCAACGGCACCCTGCTCCATCCCGACGTCATCAAGGAGGCCATCGCTTCTGTCGAGGGCGTCGAAGAGTACCAGATTGTCTTCACCGGGCAGTCGGGAGGCGATCCTTCTTCCACCGATCGTTTGCTGGTGCGCATCGCCGCGCAGGAAGCCGAGCAGGAGCGAATACGAGCGGACCTGACTACGGCGGTGATCTCCGCCGTGTCGATTCGCCCGACCATCGAGTTTGTGGGCAGCGAGAGCGAGCTGTTCGATCCAGAGAAGGCATTGAAGTCGACCAGGGTCGTCGATCTGCGTCCAAAGGAGCAGTGAGGAAGTCGATGTCTCGACGAGCGGGTGCGTTCAGACGAGTTGATGCTCCACGGCAAAGCGCGTGGCTGCGCTCCGTGAAGAGACACCGAGCTTATTGTAGATCGTACTCAGATGGCTGGTGACGGTCCGCGGGCTGATGACGAGGTGCTCCGCTACCTGAGCGTCGGTCAATCCGCGGGCCACCCAGCGCAGCACCTCCACCTCCCGCGCCGTCAGCCCCACCGGATTGACCGCTGTACTCTTCGTAGAGATCAATGCCGGTTCCGTGGAGCGCTGGGAGGGCGTGGCTGCTTTCCCCTGTGCGGCGAGCGCCTGTTCAGGAGTCATGGTGCGCCCCTGCGCCCAATAGGCGGAAAAGATCCGCTTGCCAATGGAACTGCGTGCAGCAGCCACCCTCTCTTCATAGGTGTCGCACTCAACAGGTGGCAGAGGTGCTCCCATCGTCTCTCGCAAGGCCTCTGCCGCTCCCCAGAGTTGTGCGGCCCACAAGACATTGGCAAGCGACGCGCGTTCTGCGGCGAGGACGCCTGCCAGTCCTTCCAGCGAGGAGGCGATCTGCACCGCGTCATGGACCGCCTGCGCCTCGGCCAGGCTCTCTTCACTGCACGCTCGCGCGCTGGCCCAGTCCTGCTGTGCCGCTGCCACGCTCCCCAGCAGACAGAGCGCAGAGGCTAGGCTTCTCCGATTGCCCAGTTCACGCGAGAGCGCCACACTCTGCTCCACGAGCGTGCGGGCCATGACTATGTCGGCTTGTGCGAGCGCGATGCGTCCCTGGCGCCAGGTACATTCCGCGATCCCCCACTTGTCGCCCAGTTCCTGGAACAGCGCTTCGGCTTCGGTCAGGGAGGCCTCTGCCATCGTCGCGTCTTGTTGCGAAAGAAAGAGCGTATCGGCCAGAACGGCGGACGACCAGGCGATCCCGCGCTTGTTCGCCATCTTCCGCTGGATCGCCAGGATCTGCTCAAGCACCGCCTGCGCCCTGGCATACTCGCCCTGGTGGTTGGCAACGAATCCTCCAACATGGAGCGCCATCAGGGTTCCCCCCTGATCGCCCACCTCTTGCGAGAGGGCCACGCTCTCCAAGAGGAGGGACGAGGCCCTGGTCAGGTTGCCTTGCCAGCAGGCACTGAGTCCCAGAAGATAGAGCGCGCGCGCGATGGCAGAACTGTCCCCCAGTTCGCGGCACCGTGCCAGGTTCTCCTGGCACAACGCTTCCCCCCACGCAAAGTCGCCCTGGGAGAGGGCCAGGTGAACGGCTTCGTTGAGGACCTTTGCTCGCAGGCGGGCGTGGCTGCCCAGGCTTTGCGCCAGCGCTTGCTCCAGGAAGCCGCGCCCCTCACGAAAGTACCCTCGGACCTGCCAGAAGCTGCGCATCGCGCTTCCCAAACGGAGCGCTACCTCCAGGCGCGCTTGATCCCCGTCTGCTTCGAGTGCCCACTGCATGGCCGCCCGCAGGTTCTCATGATTTCGCTCGATCCGCCCCAGCCACAACGCAAACTGTGGCCCTTCCCATGCCAGGGCGGCGCGCTCGGCCAGCGCCAGATAGTAGCGAGCATGACTCTGGCGGGTCGCTTCCAGTTCCCCACAGCGCGCCAGCAGCTCGCGCCCATATTCACGTGTGGTCTCCAGCATGCCAAAGTGCGGCTCCCCGCCTTGCAGCTCCGCCTGGTACAGGAGGTTTTTATCGATGAGCGAAGCCATCCCCTCCAAGACGCCAGCGGCAGTTTCGTTCTGTCCATCGCCAGAGACGGCACAGACGGCCTCAACTGCCTCCAGCGTACAGCCGCGCGCGAAGATGGCGAGGTGGCGGAACAGCCACTGTTCAGCCGGGGACAGCAGGGAATACGACCAGGCCAGCATATTCCGCAGCGTCTGCTGGCGGACCGGGGCATCGGAAAGCAGCACCTCTGGCGGTAAGTGGGTGATTCTGGCCGCGGCCAGTTCGAGAGCCAGCGGTATCCCTTCGAGACGCACACAGATTTCAGCGATGGCGCCCGCGTTGGTCTGGCTCATCTGAAACGTTGGCTGGAGTGCTTGCGCGCGCTGGAGGAAGAGAGCTACGGAGGCATACTGCGTCAGTATTTCTCGCTCGGGAAGATGCTCCAGATCGGGAACGGCTAAAGGCGGTACGACCAGGGTATGTTCCCCCCGCACCCGCAGGCGAGCACGGCTGGTCACCAGGAGCTTCAGCTTCGGGCAGGCTGAGAGCAGTTCCGTGAGCAACGGTGCGGCAGGCGCGACCTGCTCAAAATTATCGAGCAGGAGCAGGAGGTGTTGCTCGCGCAGGTAGCTTTTGAGTTGTTCGATCACGGACGCGCTAGCGCTTTCGTGCAGGCCGAGAGTGTGCAGGATGGTGGGGGCCACCAGGGCTGGATCACGCAGCGCATCCAGGGCGATGAAGCAGGCTCCGGCGGAGAAGTCCTCACGCAGCTCTGTCGCGATTTTGAGTGCCAGCCGTGTTTTGCCGATGCCGCCAGGACCTGTGACCACCAGCAAGCGCACCTCAGTGCGCCGCAACAAGGCGCAGGTAGTGACGACCTCAGCTTTCCGGCCAAGCAGTGGGGTGAGTGGCGCAGGAAGGCTATATCTCTTGACCACTTCAGGTTGGATCTGGGATGTGATGGGTGGAGCCGGTGAGGACGCCTGACTCCCATTGAGTGGGTCTGCGTGTCCAATAAACGCCTGTTTGTCAGCTCTGCGCAAGTCGTCATCCAAGGTATCGCTCCCATCTGGTTGGGCAACCAGCGTCGCTGCCACCAGACTGAGCCGTTCGAAGGTGACCTCTTCTGTTTTCCCAAGATACGCTTTGCGCAGCTTGCCGCCTGACTTGCGATAGATATACCAGTACCAGCCACGCCGTATACGCTCACGCCGAACCGTGAACGTTCCTAGATGGTTCCTGAACGAAAAGGATCGATTCTGTTCATCGGCCAACCACACGTACCAACTGTCCGAGCCAACGACGACAGGAGTGTACGCATTCGCTCCCCCATCGGGCACGTGTAAGAGATGATTAGAAACCACTGGTAGAGGCTTCTGGGTCATGGTGTACTCCTGGTATGGGCAACCCACTACAGAGAAGGCGTTAGGTAACTTCTTGTAATATATCACGCGTTAGGTAACCCTGTCGAGAGCATGTGAAAGTAAAGTGAAGAGTTGCGAGGCATTGTCATACCTCCACTCATCGCAGCGGAGAAACTTTTCAGGTGGAAATCCTCTAGCAACACATCTCCCCCGCCTGAGGAGAGAAAATACGTATTCCACAGCCGTAGTTTCCAGGATACGCTAGAGTTTCTGAGAAGGTACACTCTCATCTGTAAGGTTCAATGTAGAGCAGAGAGCAACCTCTCTGTGGAGATCTGGTTTGCACCTGCGATGCGCGGGAAAACACCGATCTACGAAACCTCCCCACGACCTATTTGGACAGATATCTGTCCAATCCGTTGGACGAAAAACGCGATGTTAAACGCGCGTTGTGGGCAGGGAGATCATCCTGGGTTGTGGGAAGTGTCTTGACCTTCCCGGGAGATGGAGGAAAAAGATGTATTATCGTGTCGCGATCCAGGTGGATTCAGTACCCACCTGGCAATGGAAATCGACGGTCCTGAGTGAGCTTTCTACCCTGTTTCGCTTCCTTCGGCTCTATGGCGCCCTGTCGCAGGAATGCCTGCTGGTCTTCTCCTCCTCCTCACGGGAGGGCCTGCAGGAGCAGCTGGTGCAGCAGAACACGGGACTGGGGTCCCCTTCGGTCACGGCAGCCCACTTTCTTCAAGAGAGACTGATCCGTTCCCCAGAGGTGACACGGGGAACGCCAGCACGCGATGAAGGCGCGGACCGCCGATGGCAGCCATCGCTGATGGGTGCCATCGCGGCTCGCAGCCAGCCATCGGTGAAGGAGAACGGCAAAGAAGGAAACGGCTTGGTTGCACCAGGGGCGAGTGTTCTAGAGAGGAGACGGCTCGAGCTCGAGCGTGGTCCGGGTGGCGATCATGATGTCCCCTACCGCTTCGCCCTGCCTGCCTGTCTGCCGCAAGTTCTTGCCTGGATGGGGCTGCTGGCCAAGGTCCATCGTGGGGAGGTACAGCCCTAGGCCGTACTTGCCGTGTGCCCCAGACGTCACGCCAAGATTGCCCATTGGTTTGCAACTTCGGATGTAGTGTTATCAATTTTGTCAAAGAAAGAAGGAACGAAAATGCCAGAACAAGGAGCCTGGCGCTTTTGCCAGAAGTGTGAAGTGATGTTCTTCGACGGTTTCCCAAACAAGGGCGTCTGTGCAGCGGGTGGTCCCCACCAGGCCCAGGGGTTTGTCTTCGTCCTCCCGTTCGATGTACCGGAAACACCGACTGCGCAAGGAGCCTGGCGCTTCTGCCAGAAGTGTGAAGTGATGTTCTTCGATGGTTTCCCAACCAAGGGCAGCTGTCCAGCGGGCGGCGGCCACCAAGCCCAGGGATTTGTCTTCGTCCTCCCACATGATCTACCGGAGATCGCGACCTTCGACTCCGGCCCCCTCACCAGCAATCTTCCGCTGGGTGGCTCTGTCCATCTTGAGATGAGAAGGAATGGGGACTTCACATTTAGTTGTCACGCCCACGACAGCGGTTTCGATAATATCGACTACGTTGTCTCAGCGGTGCTCTTGGTACCTTCTGGACAGCCCTTTACCTTCCAGCATTCAGGCCACGTGGAAGGTACCAGCGCAGGGATTCCCCTTGGCACCCCAAAACGGAATGATGACTTCACCACTGGAGGCAACGACCCGAGGATTGAGAGCGAGTTTGGGAGCCTGGCTAACGCCAGGCTCGTTGCTAGTATCGGGGGCACAGACAAGCTTGTTGGAGGCTTGGAAGAGCTGTTGAAGAAAGCGGCCAGTGAGTTGGGAACGGCTGCTGGAGCGGCTGCCATAGCGCTCGTACTTTGATGTGCGATCTATACATCCGACCTGTTTGTAAATGTGATCGCTCTGTGGCGGCAAATTGAGGCTCTTGCGTGCACGAATGCGGTTCGTGTCGCAGATGGCAGTACAGACGATCCATGGGACGAGACCCTCTACTATCCCGCCGTTCTTGCACCCGAGGTGGACGGATAAGTAAGCATCTGAAAAAAGAAAGGACGTGACTGATCATGGCTTTCTCTCCAATTAGCGATGTCACAGACGCACTGGCACAGTTACGACAATTGCTTGGCACGTTTGACCGCTCCATTGCGGTTGAGGTCGTGAATAACACGGACTACACGCTGAACCTCACGCAATCTGACGGCAGCTCGAATTTCTCCAGCGGAGGGTACCAGGCGGGGAATCTTCCCAGTCTGTCCATTGATCCGCAGACTGCAGATGTGTTCGGCACAACAAACACCGCTCCGGCCACGGGAGTTGTTGGAGCCATCCACTATACAGCTACGGATAGCGACGGAAATGATGCGGGCGTGATGATCCATCTCAACTTTGCCGACCCCTTCATTGGCTCTGACCACTATGAGCAGAGCGTGGATGTCATAGGAAATACCCTCGCCAATTTCAGTGTCGAAGTGATTGGCAGTGTCGGCAACAATGCTCAAGTGCGATATGTGGTTACGGCAACACCCATGTAGCATCCGTGAGCGAAAAGTGTTACTCATAGCACAAGTCAACCTACGCTATTTGGAGGGAGCGGGAGGGAGGCTTAGTACACAAAGTCATGGAAATGAATCGCAATGAAGTGGTTGAGGAATGGGGCCGGGGGGACAAAGGCAAGTGATGGTATCCACCCCTCGGCCTCCCTCATGATAGAGGGCGAACAGAGCACATTTTCGGGTATGGAAGCGGTATTCGAGGTTCAGGCTCAATTCATGCCCCAAGTGTAGATTGCTGGTGCGTGCATACCTCTGCATGGCATGAGAAGGATGCTTGTGCTCCACTCTCACCTTGCAGCGGGCGTCTCTCAGCACCTGATGAAAAGGAGGTCGAAACGCATGTCACTCACATCGGATCTCTCCGACGGTTTTTTCGATACATTGAAAGATATCTGTGCCAGGCTGGGATGCGAACCCATAGACTTGTTGTCAGTGATGATGAGCGAGAGTGGGGTGAGAGCGACGGCCCATAACCCCAACGGTGACGCCAGTGGGCTGATCCAATTCATGCCCAACATCCTGGTTGGTCTCGGCTGGACGAACGGGCCGACTGCCTTTCGCCAACTCAGTGCGCAAGAGCAACTTCCCTTTGTGGAAAAGTTTTTTGCGCCCTTTGCAAGCAAAGGGCTCTCCCCTGCCGCACGGCTCTACCAGGCCACCTTCCTTCCCGCCACGCTGGATCTGGGTTCGGACCCCGATACGGTCATCTGTCAGCAAGGAGGAATTAACGCATTTGCCTATGCACCCAACAAGGGTTTCGATCAGAACAGCGATGGCCTGATTACCGTTGGCGAGTTGCAGGCCTTCATTGACCGTAGAACGAGTGGTCCGAGATGGCAGGAGATCGTCTCCCGACTCAACGGCACGCCCACTGACGAGACAATTGATCTGCAAACGGTCCAAGGCGTGCAGCGAGCTCTGCTTGCATTAGGGTTTGATCCGGGTCCCGTTGACGGCATTGTAGGCCCCCAGACACGAGAGGCAGTCAAAGCATTTCAAGACTCAGTTGGCCTGACCGCTGATGGTCTTGTAGGCCCCCAGACCCGCGCTGCCCTTGCCTCCGCCCTTGATGATGCCGCAATACCGCATACCGACTGATATGAAGTTGCGAACAAAGAGACAATTATCGCTTCAGGGATCATCTTGAGCGCAGAATGGAAGGTGACAGAGTTCACTGCAGGCCCTGTTTCAAATTCTTCGGCTCTATGGCCCTCTGCCGCAAGATCATCTGCGGGTCTTTTCCTCCTCATCACGGGGGAGTCTGGAGGAGCAGCTCGCGCAAGAGAACAAAGGACTCAGCTCCCATTGGGTCACGGCAGCACAATTCCTCCAGCAGCGGATGATTCTTTCCCCAGAGGGGACATGGGAACGCCAAAACGTGGAGCACAAACGCACCAGGAGACAACAGCCATCGCGGTCTCCACCCAGACACGGTTGAACGAGAGTGGCAGAGCGGTCCACACCCTGGAGCAGGGAGAGATGAGTTTATTGGAGAGGAGGCGGCTTGAACTCGAGCTTGGTCCAGGTGGCGATCTTGATGTCCCCTACAGCTTCGCCACGGCTACCTCGCCTTTCACGCGACCAATCGGGACTGGGTCTACGAAGCAAGCGCTATTTCCAGGAGCTGGAAGCGCGCTGGGCAATTGTCCCTGCCTGTACGTGACCGGTGCACCCACGGTTTTATATCGGAAAGAGGGGCAAAGTTGAGGTTTTCTGCCCTCATAAAATTACGGCCAAACTTTCCTGTCAGTTACAACATTACGGCTAAACTTTCTTGTAATTTCCCGCTACTTTCTCAGATAAATTCTCCCCTTTTCCGGGCGAAAGCGGCCAAACTTTCTTGTAAAAGCGGCCAAACAAAACTACCATTTGCAGAACATGTGCAAATTCAACATAAGTTTTGCCGCTGCGGCAAAACTTCCTTTAGTTTGTAGCGTGGCAAAACTTATGTTGCGATTCAGACATTCCTCTCGATGAAAGTTCAGTTTCAGCTCGAAAGTTTCTTGCTTCAAAAGCGTTATCGAAAGATGAGTTTGCATTCCCCCCGCTGGATATTGATGGGAAATAGTGAAGTACACGTAGTGAAACCGGTAAGGCTTAAGCAAGAGAGGTACATCGTGGAATTGCCTAGCCTGGCTTTTCTTCTCTTATCCCAAACAATCTCAATGTTTCTCGATATGCATCACTCACTTCTCTTTCGATCATAGAAGGTGGTTTACTGAGAAGCTTTCTCACCTTTCGAATGCTTGGATATTCTTCCTGCAAATGAAGGCTCAAAACTGCCTTTCGAACCTCTTCACATTGTCGTTCTAGCGCTTCGAGATGCTTAGTCAGGGTGTCACGCCACCGCTCGTTCTTGCGCATCTAGACTAGGAAGACCGACCCCTTGCACCTTGAACAGCAAACGTCGTCCGTCCGGTAGGCGTGGCTGCTCTTGGGCTACTTTTGCACACAACGTCTCCAAATCTCGGTTGAGAGCATGGTCGTTGAACGGCTTGAGTTCCACCTCGACGCTTTCTGTTCCCCAGTGTAT
>WNFD01021364.1_pt1 | contig 10331 bp, 7 predicted proteins | sample 5400491 | NCBI WGS metagenome assembly WNFD01 (sample SAMN13153343, study PRJNA577476) | soil metagenome | isolation source: 120 cm saprolite under Douglas fir tree site 2 hole 2 replicate 2 | place: USA:California | collected 2015-04-18 | reverse complement strand
AGCCGCTCGTTCTAACAAAGAGAAGACCAACAGAGAACCGTAGCCCACGATGATCGGTCTTCAGTTGACGGGCCAACGGAAGAACTGTTGTCTAATGAACTGGATCTCGATCCGCCTCTACCCAAGGCAGTCAATAACCCCTCCTGACAACACCGCGGGCTGCGCGAGCGAGGATATCCCGCTAGAGGAAGATATAGATGGGGAGCAGTTTGGGACATCATTTGGGGCATCATGCAGTAGTGATCGGCGGTAGCCTGGCGGGACTGATGAGCGCGACGGTGTTGGCCGACCACTTCGACCGCGTCACCGTGTTCGAACGCGATCGGATCGAAGATCAGCCGGTTCTGCATAAGTCGATCCCGCAGGGCAATCATATCCACGCCCTGTTGCTGGCTGGGCAGAACGTGATGTCGTCGCTCTATCCCGGCTTCACCGAGGAGCTGAAGAAACTCGGCGCCATAGGTTTCAGGCCGGGCATCGACATCGTCTTTTACGGCCCCAATGGCAAGGGGTACAACGGAACGCAGTCTGTAAAGGAACCGCGCGACCTCGGGTTCGAGGGCCACATCATGAGTCGCGGCTTGCTCGAATATCACGTCAGGCGGCGCACGGTTGCCCTCGCAAATGTGACGCTTGAGGCGGATACCGCGATCGAAGGGCTGGTTCACGATGGCGGGCGAGTTCACGGGGTGCGGCGCAAGCGTGCGTCGGGCGCGGAGTCGGTCGAGGCTGATGTGGTAGTCGATGCGGCCGGGCGCAGTTCTCACGCTTCGCGCTGGCTGGTCGAGATGGGCGTGCCGGCTGCGGAGGAAACGACAATCGGTGTCGACTTCGCCTATACCAGCACCAAGTATCGCAAACCCGATCTCGACCACGAAGCGGAACCGTTGCTGCTCATCGGCGGTCCGCCGCCCGAACACACAAGGGCGGCAGGGTTGTTCGAGATCGAAAATCGCACCTGGCACGTGAGCCTGGCCGGCCGCTTCGGCGATTACCCTCCAACTGACGAAGCCGGCTTTCTTGCCTTCGCGAAGGCGCTGTCTTCTCCGCGGCTCTACCAGCTGATCAAGGACGCGGAACGTATCGCCGACATCACGCACCATCGATTCCCGACCAGCGTCTGGCGGCACTACGAACGGCTGCAGGACTTTCCGGCGCGATTTCTGATTCTGGGCGATGCGATCTGCAGCTTCAATCCGGTCTATGGGCAGGGGATGAGTTCCGCGGCGCTGCAAGCGCAGGCGTTGCAGAAGGTTCTCCGCGAGCGCGCGGCTCAGTCTCGCGGACTCGACGGGTTGGCGTCGGCTTTTTTCCCCAAGGCTGCGGAGGCGATAAGCGCGCCGTGGACCTTGGCGGCAAATTTCGACTTCGCATATCCGCAAACCAAGGGCGAACGCCCACCCGGCCTGGCGGAAGGTGCCGGCTACTTTGCCGCGCTGGATTCGCTGCAGGCCGAGGACGTCGACGTGCAGCGGGTGGTCACCGAGGTATTTCAGCTCACCAAGCCGATATCGGCGTTGCGCGAGGAGCCGTTACTAAGCCGGATTCTGAGCCGCCTGCAAGAGCAGCAGCGTCGCACCTGAACGGCGAGCCTCGCGCGCCGCTGGAATAACATGGCGGGACGCGTCTTCGCCGCGCTGTTGATTTTCGCCGCGATCGCTGCCGCGGCGGGATGCAAGCACGCTTCGCCTCTGCCGCCGAACGTCTCGCGGCTCCTCGCGGAACTGAGAAGCCCCGATTTGCGGCGTCGCCAAGATGCGGCTGTCGCGCTCGGGAAAGTCCATCCGATGCCGCCCGAGGCGATCAAAGCTCTGGCGGAGGCAGTGAAAACCGAAGAAGCGGTGCGAACAAGGACAAACTCGGGCTGCGAGAAGCTGTTCGACATCCCGGTCGGAACTCCTTCAGCGACGGCGCGTTGGAATTTGCGTTCTCGATCTGGAACGCAAACGATTCGGAGTGCTGCCCGACCGGCGGGCAAGTGGTGGGTACCTACAAGATCATCAAGGAAACGGGCGCATCTTCCGGCGGGGGGATGCTCGAGCCCGAATCTGGTGCAATCATCAGGAGCAAACCGCCGGCGCGCGGGCGCTGACGACAACCTGGAAGATGGTCGTCGACACCGCCGCACGTGAGCCCATGCCCCGGCCCGTCACACGGACGCAATAGCCAGACGGCACGCGTGTGAGATGATACGCGCGCGGCCGCCCGTTCGTCGCTACAGCGCGTGGGGCTTTCCGCCCTTGTCCGAGCATTCCTTGGTGCTCGAGGTGTGAATGAACCCCTTGCCCTTGCAGGAGTTCTGACCCTTGCAATCGTTCTGCGCGCTCTTGCACGCGCCATGACCCTTGCAGTCGTTCGCCCCGACGCATTTCACCTTCGCGGTCTGCGCGCTCATCGCACCGGGGCCGCTCATGGACGAGGTTCCCTGCGCGATCGCGGTGCCCGCGATGAACATCATCGCCGCCGCGGAGGCCAACAGCGCACCGTTTCTTGTCGATTTCATTTCTCCGGACTCCTTTCGCGTTTCTGACCGAAGCTGCATCACGAATTTGCATTCACCTTTGGGAATTCTTCCGGTCCGGTCGAAAGTTACAGGCCGCCGGCGCGTTGACGCTGCGGGCGGCGTAACTAATTGCCCGCGCGCGAGAATTCTAAACTGAGGACTCTGGACCCAAATGAATCGTCTCTCGCTTAAGCAGCTTGCCGATCGCGCCTTCTCGTCCGATCACCGTGCTGGAGGATCTGTGGCGCTCACACGAGCCGGGGAGCTTTGACTTCCACGGTCAATCAGAGATTCTCGCAAAGATTCTCGCAATCTTCTCGGCAATCGTTCTCGCGATCGCCAGCGCGATTGTTTGCCACGCGCATCCGCGCAGGCTTGAATCTGCCGCCCATTCGCGGCGAACGCCTGGTGGCGGCGGCGTTTGTTGCGGCAGGCGGCGCTCCGTGCTGTCCTTATATGCCTGAATCGTGGGTCGAGCGTCGGTTGAGCGGCCTCGGCGCCAAAATCGACAAGATCGATAAGACGAATGGCAGCGCCGCTGGAATGAAAAAGGTCGACGAGGCCGAGCGGCTCCAGCGCAGCCGGATGCGCGCGCATCTGATGGAGCGTTTGCAGCGGGGTGACGCCGAGGCCTGCCGGCTTTTGCTCGACGATGTCGGTCCGGCGGTGACTCGCTTCCTGCGCGCGCGCGTTGCGATCGACGAAGTCGACGACGTTTACCAGGAAACCTTCATGGCGCTGTTCCAGGCGCGCCACACCTACGAGCGAGGCCGTCCGCTCGAGCCATGGTTATTCGCGATCGCGCGCAACGTCGCGGCCGACCACTTGCGGCGGCGCTGGTCGCGCGCGAGTTGGGAAGAGCTGACGGCCGACTTGCCCGAGCGCGAAAGCGACTCACCCGCGCCCGCACCTGATGTAGAGCGGCTCCTGAATAGCCTTCCGCCGGCGCAGCGCGAGGCGTTCGCGATGCTCAAACTCGACGGACTGACGCTGGAGGACGCGGCGGGGCGCGCCGGCGTCTCGGTCGGCGCGCTGAAGGTGCGGGCGCATCGCGCATACAAGGCGTTACGGAAACTGATCGGCGGAGAAGGTGAGTAAAGGTGGCTGACGCGTCGCAAATGCCTCACGCCGAGCGCCATCGCCTGCTGGTCGAGGCGCTCACCGCCGCCGTTAAGCCGGTGCGGCCTTTGTGGCCGGTCAGCGTGCGCCTGGGGCTTTGGCTATTGCTGGAGTCGATCGTGCTGGTGTGGGTCGCAACGCATACCGGCAACGACTTCATGCGCAAGCTCGGTCATCTCGACTACGCACTCGAGGTAGTGTTCTTCGCCGCCGCCGCGACGCTCGCGGCGATGATGGCATTGCGCGTGGCTATTCCGGGGCGGAGCGCCGGTCCGCGTGAAGTCGCGCTCGCCGTCGTGCTGGTGCTGATTGGAACCGCGCTGATGGCGGTTGGCGAACCCGCGCGCACGGACTATCCGCTGGGCGAATTCCTGCACGTGGGAATCGGATGCGCAGTGCAGACCTGCATCCTCGCTGCGTTGCCGTGGCTCGCGCTCTGGTGGGGTGTGAAGCGGGGCGCTCCGATGCGCGGCGCCGCCGCCGGAGCCTTGACCGGTGCGGCCGCTCTGCTCTTTTCCTTCGCCTTGACCGGTGCGGCCGCTCTGCTCTTTTCCTTCGCGCTGATGCGAATCGGATGCTCGATCGACGAACCGTTGCATCTTGTCACCTGGCATCTGCTGCCCGCGCTGGGGATGACCGCGCTTTCCGCCCTGGCAGGCGCCGTGTGGCTCCGCTTTCGCCCGCGCGTTCGACCAGTATGACTCGCAAGTGTAACTTTGCCTGTTTTCGGGAGAACAATATTGTGAGGCCAGCGCTCGCCCAAATACACGGGCTCGCGCGCGTAATCGACTATGATGAATCGTCGTTTCCGAGATTTCTCCTTCGTTTCGCTGCTTGCGATAGCGGCGCTTGCGGCGGTTGCAGCCGTATCGGCTAAGGCGGCTGACAACGCGTCCCAAAGCGCCGGCACGCAGCAGACGGCGGTCTTCGCTGGCGGATGTTTCTGGGGTGTGGACGCCGTCTTCAAGCACGTCAAGGGCGTATCCCGAGTAGTCTCCGGCTATGCGGGTGGAGGAGCCTTGACCGCGGAGTACGAGGTCGTGAGCACCGGGACGACCGGGCACGCGGAATCCGTGCAGGTCACTTACGATCCGTCGCAGGTGTCCTACAACGATCTGCTCAAGGTGTTCTTTTACGCCGCGCACGATCCGACGGAACTCAACCGGCAGGGTCCCGATTCGGGAACGCAATACCGCTCGGCGATTTTCTTTACAAACGCGGAGCAAAAGAAGATCGCCGACGACTACATAGCTCAACTCGATCACGCGAAGGCGTTCCCCGAGCCTATCGTCACCCAGGTAGTTCCGCTCAAGGGCTTCTATCCGGCCGAGGCGTACCATCAGGACTACCTCGAACGGCATCCTGACAACCCCTATATCGTGATCAACGATCTGCCCAAGCTGGATCTGCTGCGCGAAAAGTTTCCCCAGCTTTATAAGCCGTAAGCGATCGCCGGCGTCGCCGCGTGTCAGCGGACGGGCAAGCGATGAACGCCGCGCCCCGCACCTGATCTCTTCTTCCGTCATCCTGAGCGAGCGCTGCGCGAGTCGAAGGACGTCGCGCGGTCCTCCGCGCGCCAAACCGAAAACGATCGTTTACGCCGGGCGGCCGGCTCATGCTACGCTCCGCGCCTTGAGAGGTCACATGAAATCCATGATGAAATGGTTTGCGCGGATGGTTGTGATCCTTGTGAGCGTGGCAATTTGTCGAGTCACAGGCGCGCTCGCGCAGATGCCCCCGCAGGAACAGGTCACCATCTTGGAGCTGCCGCCGGTCGCGCCCCACTGGATTGCGGCGACCTCGTTCGGCGGCTCGATTATGGTCACGCCGATCACGCTTATCGATGGCGATTCATTGAAGGTATTGGGAACGATCACCGGCGGACTAACCGCGATGTTCGCGGCCTCCCCCGACCACAAGCAGTTTTACACCGCGGACACCTTCTACTCGCGCGCGATTCGCGGAGATCGCACCGACACGATAACGATCCATGACGCGCACAAGCTCGCGCCGGTCTCGGAGATTGTGATTCCCAACAAGCGCCAGCTCGCGGTCCAGGACCCGACGGCGATGAACGTCACTCCCGACGGGCGGTTTCTGCTCTACTCGAACCTGACTCCGGCAACTTCGGTCACCGCGGTCGACCTGCACGGTGGCAAGGTCGCGGGCGAGATCCAGACTCCGGGATGTTCCGAGATTCTGATTTTCGGGGCGCGCGAGTTCGCCTCGGTATGTGCCGACGGCGCGATGCTGACCACGCAATTCGACGACGACGGCAAGACCGTCGAGCAGAAGCGTACTGAGAAGCCGTTTTTCGACGTCGAAAAAGACCCGGTCTTCGCTTTGCCGGCGATGATCGACAAGCAGGCTTACTTTGTCAGCTACCACGGGATTGCCTATCCGATGGACATGTCGTCGAATCCGTCGAACCCCGGCGGATCGTGGCCGCTGCTGACGGACAAGGATAAGGAGGAGGGATGGCGGCCGGGCGGATGGCAGCCGCTATCCTACTATGCGCAAGACCATATGATTTTTGTCTTGATGCATCGTGGGGGCGAGTGGACGCACAAGAAGCCCGGGACCGAGGTGTGGGAATTCAACGTGGACCAGCACAGCCGCGTCGCGCGGATTCCGCTGCCGGTCGAGGCAAACTCGATTCGAGTGACCCAGGACAGCAAGCCGCTCCTGTTCGCGGCGTCCACGCATGAAGGAGTGATTCAGGTATTTTCGGCGCTCGACGGCAAATACCAGGGACAGATCGAGGAAATGGGTCAGCCGTTCACGCTGCTCGGTCTGTAGCCCGAAGCGAAAGTAACTGCGAAGGAGAGATGCGATGGAAATCGGCAAGCTGGGTGCGTTCTGTTTCATGGATGCGATGCCCGCGCCGGAGAGCGCCGCGTTTTGCCGCCGGGTCGAGCGGATGGGCTACAAGGTCATCTGGTCACCCGAAGCGTGGGGACGCGAGCCGTTCGCGCATGGCGGCTACGTGCTCGCGAACACCGATAGCCTGATCTACGCGACCGGTATCGCGAACGTCTGGGTGCGCGATCCGATGACGATGGCCGTGGCGGCGAAGACGCTGGCTGAACTCGCGCCCGAGCGCTTCATCCTCGGCATAGGCGTAAGCCATCGCTCGCTGGTCGAGGATCTGCGCGGGCACAAGTACGTCAAGCCCTTCAGCTATCTCAGCGAATACATCCCGCGGATGAAGTCGACGCTTTACAAGGCGGTCGCGCCGAAGGTCGATCCGCCGCTGGTGATCGCGGCGCTGCATCCCAAATCGCTCGGCCTGGCCGCGCGCGAGGCCCAGGGCACGCATACCTACATGTGTTTGCCGCCGCATACGAAGCAGGCGCGCGCGATCATGGGACCCGACAAATGGGTGTGCGCGAGCGTGGTCGTCATCCTCGAGCGCGACGCCGCCAAGGCGCGCGCCCGCGCTCGCGAGCATCTGAGCTTCTACGCCAACCAGGATAACTATCGCCGGATCCTTATCGCGCAGGGCTTCACGGCAGCGGATTTCGAGAACGGATGCAGCGATCGTCTGATCGATGCAGTGGTCGCGTGGGGCAGTGAGGACAAGATCAAGGAGCGGATCGACGCTCAACTCGCGGCCGGCGCGAATCATGTCTGCATGATGCCGCTGCGCTGCGACGACGTTCCGCTGCCCGATGAGCGCGCGCTGGAGGCCTTCGCTCCGCGCTGAAGACTTTTGCTACTTTCCCTCGCTCATTCGGGCGCGAGATCGGCGCGCGTGGTCTTGCCGTTGTCTTTGATGCCGTCGGCGTTGAGCTTGGGCGCCACCACCACCAGCCGCGCCGGATCGATCTTCCCGCTGAGCGCCTTGCGCACCGCATTGGCGCGCGCTTCGGCAAGTTGCTTTAGGTCGGCGTCGGTGACCTTGGCGTTCGCGATCATCAGTTTTTTCATCTCGTCGGGCGGCAGCGATTTGTCCAGGCCGAGCAGATCGCGAGGCTTATCGAATTTCGCCGCCTTGTAGGCGCGCTTTAAGTACTTGTTGTATTCGTCCGGCGTGATCTGGATGCTCGCCAGGTCGACGTCGGCCGTTTTTTCGTCCGAGTCCAGCACTTTCTGTTTCGCGACACTCTGCGCGACCAGCGCCTCGGGCAAGCCCGCGCGATCGAACTTCGGATCGACGCGTCCGCAGATGTTGAGCTTCAGCGCGGGCCGCGCCTGCAGCGCCTTGGCGACCGTGTCCAGCTTGCTCCTCGCGGCCGGGGTTATGGATGCCCATCCGGGTGAGAACACCACGTAGTTCAGATCCTCCCCGCCCCCGCCGCCGCCACCGCCGACCGCCGAAGCGATAAGGCTGAAGGGCGAGGTCACCGCCCGCATGATGAGTCCCACGAGGGCGTGCAGTATGATTCCGCCGACGCTGAATTGCGGGTCCGACAGCGAGCCGGACACCGGAAGACGCAGATCGATCTGGCCCTTGGAGTTCTTGAGCAGCGCAACAGCAAGGCGAATCGGCAGATTCATCGCGGTGGAGCTTTCCACCTTGTCGCCGAAGGTCAGTTGGTCGATGAAGATATGGTTCTCGGCAGTGAGTTTCTGCTCGGCGAGAATGTAATGCACGTCGACCATCAACGTGCCCTTGGTTATTGGATAGCCGGTGTACTTGGTCGAGTAGGCTGAGAGCTCGGTCAACTCCACGTTCTCGGCCTTGGCCTTGATATCGACGGATGCGAGCGGGGTGAGCGGATTTATCGATCCGCTGATGGTCAGCGGCCCGTTATTGTTAAGCTGTCCGTCGAGTTCGACGTCGGCCGGCGTGGTCGTGCCGGTGCCGAAGGTTCCCACCTTCCCGTTCATCTGGGTGAGGTTGGCCGAGTAGTTGGGTCTGATGAAGTTGTCGGTGTAGTTGACCTGGCCGCCGTGCAGCGTAATCCGCCCGATTGCGACGTCGGCCGGAAGCGGCGCCGGGCTCGGCGCTGCGGCCGGACTTGCCGCGGCTGCGCCGGTCGCGCCGGCGGTGGCGGCTGCACTCGGCGTGGGCGTGGGCAACGGTGTTGGTGGCGGTGTCGGTGTCAGGCCAGGCGTTTGCACTGCCCCTGTGCCGCCGGGAGCTCCGTGCGCTCGCGTGAGCGAGGTCCGCGCCTCCTCCGGACTCGCCGTAACGTCACGCAGGTTCAGGCGGCCGTCGGCATTGAGAATGACGCGCGCGTAGAAGTTGCTGAGGTCCAGCGCCGCGACGTGGACCTTCGGCGGTCCCGAACCAAGGGCGAAATTGATCCCGCTCGCACTGAAGGAGCTCCAACGCAGAAAACTGTCGTTGGTTATCTGGTCGAGCATCCCCACACCCACGAGCGCGGCGTCGCCGCGGTAGCTGACGCGCATCACCTTGCGCTCGTTGTCCAGTGCTACCGCGCCATTCATCGTCAACGCCGCTTTGGAGATCTTGGTGTTGAGATGGCTGGTAACGTAAGGATCGAACGGCGCCAGGTCGAGGCGGCGGGTGACGATGCGAAGATTGAGCTTGAGCGGCACCGGCGCGGCCGTTCCCGTCACTTTGAAGCTGCCCTTGCGGTCGAGCACACCGTCGAGGTCGAGCGCGATCGGCTTGGCGAGATCGTTCGACACGTTCTTCACGTGAAGGTTGAGCGGCGCGACGGCCACTACGACCTGGCGCGGCATCATGTCGTCCTCGACACGAATTTCAGTCTTTTCGAGCGCTACCGATGCGACTTGGTAGCGCCATCCCCCGGACGGCGGTGCCGGCGCGGGCGGCGTAGCAGCGCGCGACGCGCGCCTCCGCCGCTCGCGCGCGGTTCGCTCGGCGGCCCGGCGCTCGCGCGCCGGGGCCGCGGCAACGCGCTCCTCGCGCGTTGCCGGCTTTTTCTCGTGTCGTCGCGCCGCGGCGCGGACGCGCTGCGGCGCGACGACGACGACGGCGGCGGGCGTCGGCTCGGGCGACGCGGCTCCGCGCATCAGCGAGGCCACGCTCAACTGGCCGTTGCGCTCGCGCCGGACGAACATATGCAGCCCGTCGGAGCGCACTTCGGTGACCGTCGCCTGGCGCGTCGCGAGGTCGACCTGCCCGATCGAGGCGCTCAGCTTGTTCCATCCGATCGGATCTACTTTCTCTTGCGGAGCGCGCAACTCGAACTTGTCGAACGAGATGCTCACCGGCGCGGCATGCACGTTGAACTTGCCGGTGGCGAACAGAGTCTGGACGTTGGCGTGCGCGGTCAGCTTGCCGGACGTGACCGTAGCCGCCAGAGCCGACTGCGCGAAGCCCTGCAGCGCCGGAAGGTCGATCGCTTCGAGCGTGACGTCGGTCGTAGCCTGTGACCGCGCGAGGTCAAGCGCTCCTTTGACCGCGATCGTACCGCCGCCGCCAAGCGTCGTTCCCAGCTCATACGGAGCCGGTGCCTTCTGGCCGACGGTCCGTAGGTCCTTGAGCCCGACGTGCAGGTTGCGCAGCGCGAGCGTCGCCGGCGGCGCGACGCTCTTGTCGGTTATCTCCACCGTGGCGTTGGTCAGCGCCAATTCTTCAAGCGATACGTCGTTGGGAGCGGCTGGTTGGGCTTTGGACGCCGCAGGTTGCGGCGTGCTCGATGCGCCGGGCGGAGCGTTCGCGGTTAGCTGCGCGGTATTCGCCGCCGGCGTCGGCGTGACGGCGGGCGACTGCGCCGCGGCGGCCGTCTTTGCCGCCGCGGGGCTCGGCGCCACAGCCGCCACCGTCGGT
>WNFD01012982.1_pt1 | contig 10332 bp, 10 predicted proteins | sample 5400491 | NCBI WGS metagenome assembly WNFD01 (sample SAMN13153343, study PRJNA577476) | soil metagenome | isolation source: 120 cm saprolite under Douglas fir tree site 2 hole 2 replicate 2 | place: USA:California | collected 2015-04-18 | reverse complement strand
TTGAACTCGAGGCGGGCGAATTTGCGCGTCGGGTCCATCGATTTCAGGGCGCGGCGGGTCAGCCCGGGGGCATTGCCGTCGACGGTGAACAATGACAGGCCCTGCGGCGCGCGGGCGAGAATGACGATTAAATCGGCGGTGTGGCCATCGACGACATAACTCTTATGCCCGTTCAGCACGGTTTCACCGCTTTCGGCGGTCACGGTCAGCGCCGTGCCCTCGGCGTCCCAGCGCCCGTTGTCCTCGACCCAGGCAAAGGTCGCGGTTGTCTCGCCGGCGGCGATACCCGGCAGCAGCGTCTGCTTTTCCGCCTCGGTGCCGGCATTCATGACGGCGCCGGCGGCCAGCACCGCCGTCGCAAAATACGGTGCGCAGAGCAGGGCGCGCCCCATCTCCTCCAGCACAATGCATTGATCGCCAAAGCTGAGCCCGTAGCCGCCATAGGCTTCGGGAATGCGGATCGCTGTCAGGCCGAGCGCGGTGTTGATCGCGCGCCAGCCGTCGCGTTCGTAGCCATGATCGGTTTCCATCAATCGCCGCACTTCCTTCGTCGGCGAACGGTCTGCTAGCAAGCGGCGCAGGTTGGAGCGGAACTCTTCCTGCTCGCTCGAAAAACTGAACTTCACGGAGTTCTCCCGCCTGTGTGTCGGGTCTAAATGCGGGCGGCTGTTACCGACCGCTCCTTGTCAAGATGGCCGACGCCCAATTTCCTGACGTGCTCCTTATGGGCCGTCAACACGGTAATCGCGGAAGAGGCAAGGGGCGATGGGCACCACCTGCGCAAGCTTACGCGCCGACGCCGCAAAAGCAGTCAACCGCGCCCATGCCAAGTTTGGCTACACCGAGGGGAGGGTGGCAAGCAGGTGATCCTGCTGACGCGCGCCGGTGAAGGCGTGGCTTGGCGGGCGTGCTGATCGTGGTCGTCAGCCGGTTAATGCTGTGACCGCTTGTCGGCGCGGCTCGGCCCCGGTTGCACCCGGGCGGGAGCGGCGGTAGCGTCGCGTCATCGCAACTTCCACACGAGGAGGCCCCGTTGAGCGCTCATCTCTCTGCAGCGCAGATCAAGGCGCGGCTCGACCATCCGATCATTGACGCCGACGGGCACTGGATCGAATACGGCCCGGTCTTTACCGAGGAATTGCGCCGAGTCGGCGGCGAAGACGCGGTCCAAGGCTGGAATGCGGTGCGCAACGGCACGCGCAGCGCGCTCAGCATGTCGGTCGAGGAGCGGCGCCGGCGGCGCATCAGCCAGGAGGCGTTCTGGGGCCATCCGTCGAAAAACACGAAGGACCTCGCGACCGCGCTGTTCCCGCGGCTCCTCGCCGAGCGGCTCGACGAGATCGGCCTCGATTTCGCGATCATCTATCCCACGGGGGGCTTGCGAGTGCCGCGGGTCGGCGCCGACAAGCCGCGGCGCGCAGCGGCCCGCGCCTACAACATCGTCACGGCCGAGTATTTCCGCCCGTTCGCCGACCGCATGACGCCAGCCGCGATCATCCCGATGCACACGCCCGAGGAGGCGATCGAGGAGCTGGAATTTGCCGTCAAACAGCTCGGCTACAAGGTTGCGATGCTGGGCTCCCTGATGGACCGGCCGGTCGCGGCGGCTGGTAATGTCGAGGGCGAGGCGAAGCGGTTCGCCGTGTGGAAGGACATGATCGGCCTCGACAGCGAGTATGATTACGACCCGGTGTGGGCGAAGTGCCTCGAACTCAACATCGCGCCGTCGTTTCATTCCGGCGCGCGGCGCTCGGGTCTCCGGCTGTCGCCGTCGAATTTTGTCTACAACCATATCGGCCATTTCGCCGCCGCCAACCACGCGGCCTGCAAGGCGATGTTCCTCGGTGGTGTAACGCGCCGCTTCCCGGGCCTTAACATGGCATTCCTCGAAGGCGGCGCCGGCTGGGCCTGCCTCTTGTATGGCGACCTGCTCGGCCATTGGGAAAAGCGCAGCCTCAAAGGCCTGGAAGAGGTCGACCCGCGCAATATCGACAGCGCCGTGCTGCTGGACCTCGCCGAGAAATATGGTGGCGAAGCGTTCACTGCGGTGCTGAAGCGGCAGGGCGGCCAATTCTTCCCAGGCGAGGAGAAATTGACCGGCGGCATCGCCAATCTCGACGACTACAGCGCCTGTGAGATCAGCCAAAAGCGGGACTGGCGCGACCTCTTCGTGACGCCGTTCTATTTCGGCTGCGAGGCCGACGACCCGTCGAACGTCTGGGCCTTCAATGCGCGCGCCAATCCTCGGCCATTTCGACGTGCCGGACATGACCGAGGTCGTTCCCGAGGCCTATGAGATGGTCGAGGACGGGCTGGCGAGCGCGGCCGATTTTCGCGACTTCACGTTCGCCAACGTCGTGCGGCTGTTTGGCCGCCAGAACCCTCGCTTTTTCGCTGGCAGCCGCGTCGCCGCGGCGGCTGAAGCGGTGCTGCGCGAGGCCGCTGCGTCGGCGAGGGCGGCCGCCGAATAACGGGGCTAACGCGATACGAAGCTGTATGGCGTTCACAGCACGGCTTGCAGGGCGCGCGGCGGGCTGGCGCCGTCGCACGCAGCAGGCGGATTTTGCCGCATTGAGCCGGACCGCCGTCCCAGCCTTGGCACCCCGTTCGCTTCGAGGGTAGCGGCCAACGCGCGGTTCTGAAACATTGTGCTGCACAGGCGGAGCCGAGAGGCGGAGTCCGATGCAAATATCGTAGGGGTGATGGGGGCATGGGCAAGCTCGAAGGGAAGGTCGCACTGGTCACCGGATCGGGGCGCAATATCGGCCGTGCGACTGTGCTGAGGCTGGCCGGCGAAGGGGCGCATGTCGTGGTCAACGCGCGCTCCAATCAGCAGGAGGCTGAGACCGTCGCGCGTGAGGCCCGGGATCTGGGGGTCCAGGCGGTCCCTATTCTCGCCGACGTCGGCAAAAAGGCCGAGGTGGAGGCACTGGCCGCCAGGGCGCTGTCCGAGTTCGGCCGGGTCGACATCCTGATCAACAATGCTGCGATCCGGCCGCACAAGCCGTTCACTGAAACGACCGATGCGGATTGGGAGTTGATCCGGAGTGTGGTTCTTGACGGCCCGCTCTACCTGACGCGCGCGCTGATCGAGCCAATGGTCAGGGATCGCTACGGGCGCATTCTGTTCTTCGTCGGCGACGGCTCGATTTCCGCTCGCGGCAGTGGCCGCACTCATTTGTCTGCAGCGAAGATGGGGCTGATCGGCATGGCGCGCGGGCTCGCCTCGGAATTTGCTCCCCATAACATCCGCGTTAACGTCGTTTCGCCGGGCAGCATCGATACGCGACGCGACAATCCGGAGTGGTATCAGGGTCACCTGCCGAACGCCGCCGGCGTCCCGCTCGGGCGGCAAGGCAGCGTCGACGAGATTGCCGCGACCTGCCTGTTCCTGGTCAGTGAGGATGCCGGCTTCATCACCGGACAGACGATCCACGTCAATGGCGGCGCTCACTATTACTGATTTGCGGTCTTACGCCTCCGGCGTTCGGCCGGTTCCTCGGCCTCGTCGAACGTGACGGCTTTGGTCGGCTTGCGGCCGCAGCGAGCCGCGTCGGATCGCTTGCTCCATCTCTTCCAAGGTGCAGAGGCGGAGTTCACCGTGCGCCGCCTTGCAGCCCGGCTCTACGCGATGTAGTGACCGACCGCCGGCCCGCCGAAATCGATCCGGAAATCGGCGAGCCGCGCGCATGGACAGATATCGGCGGCGCCACCCCGGCCGGCGCTATGCGATCGCGAGACGACCCCTCAGTCGCGCCGAGCGGCGCCGGCACGGGTTACGGGATCACAACCCGGAAAGATGGGCCGCTTGAGCGAGGCGAGTTGGGATCTGACGACGCGAGAGCCCGTACACCCACTGGCGGGGGTATAGCTGCGGGGCGGCGCCGTCTTAGACCTTCTCGATCAGCTCCATCTGCGCGCCGTCGGGCGCGGCAACCCAGCACACATGCCGACCGTTGTTGACGCGCTCTTCGAGGATCTGCGCGCCATTCTTCTTAAAGTTCGCGAGGGCGCCGGCGTAATCGTCGGTCTCGATCGCGATGTGCTCGATGCCAACGTGCTGCTCATGGTTCTGGTCGGCGATGATGGTCGTCACGTTGAGCTGCACGCCGTGCAGGTCGAGCTGGCAGCCGCGGCCGGGAATTTCCCGCTTCACAGTCGCGCCGAAATTGTCGATGTAGAACTGTGCGACCTTCCGTGGATCCTCTCTGGTCTTGATGTGGACGTGCCCGAGTTGCATGGCCATGCCCGTCTCCTCCCGCTAGGGATTTGCCCGAGGCGCGCCGAGGCGGCGCCTGCCGCGGCAGCTTGGCAGCACGAGCAGAGGAACTCAACCGACATTGTCAGCTTCACGGCGTTTTCGAAAGCAGGATTTCGGCATCATCGGTGCTGCGTCACCGCGTCGACCAACGCAGGCTTGCCATTCTTGACCTGCGCGACGGCCCGCTGAAGCGCCGGTTGGAGATCGTCGGCGTTCTCGATGGGACCTTCGGCCCACCAGCCCATCGAGCGGGCGAGGCCGGCGAAGTCGGGCGCCGGTCCAAACAGATCCATGCCGATATGGGCGCGGCTCAGATCCGTGCCGCGGGTGCGCGCCATGACGATCTGATGGTTCCAGTCGTTGTAATAGGCGCGGTTGTTGTACATGACGATCAGCAGCGGGATCTGGTATTTCGCCGCCATCCACAGCGCGCCGGCGTCGTACATCAAGTCGCCGTCGGGCTGGAGATCGACGACCAGCCGGCCGTTGCCTTTGTTCGCGAGCGCGACGCCAAGCGAGGTCCCGATCTGCGTTCCGGTACCAAGCTCGCGCCCGGCGTGGCGGTAGGGGCGATCGAAGTTCCACAGCTTTCGCGCCCACTCGTGCAGTGTCCCGGCGCTGAGCACCCAGTCTTCGTCTTTGATCACCCGCCACACCTCGAGCGCGAGGCGGGGTACGGTCATCGGCACCTTGTTCCAGTGCTCCTCGGCCTCTTTGCGCCACTCTGCCCGTAATCTTTGATGCCGCTTGCTGGTCTCGGCGGCGCGCGCGGCGATTTTGCCCGCGAGATCCTCATTCCGGCCGATCCGCTCTTGCAGCAGCGCGACGAGCTGTGTCGTCCCGATTACCGGGTCCGCCGTCATGCGATGATGCGCGTGGAACGTGCGGCCGTAATCCATCGACCACTTGCTAACCTCGACATCGGTGAAGCCGATGTCGATCCATGTCGCTGTCTCCGGCACCATGTTGACCACGGTGCGGGTGGCGATATCGCGCACATGCGTGGGCCCTTCGAAGTCGGCGATATCGAGCGCGAGCACCACATCGGCGCCGTCATAACACTCCTTCGGCGCCATGCTGAGATTGAGCGGATGGTTGCTCGGAAAATTGAGCCGAGAATTGCAGTCCCATACCGGCGCACCCAATGTTTCGGCGATCGCGATCACATGCGCCCAGCCATGTGGCGGTCTGGCAGCGAAATCCGCGATGACGACAGGGCGCTCGGCCGCAGCCAGCGCATCGGCTGCGTTTGCGAGCGCGGCGGGATCGGGCGCAGGCGCGGCCGGCACGCGGACGGCTCCATGCGGGGGCAGCGGCACATCGTGATCGAGCTCCGCCTCCTGCAGTCCCGCGTCGTAGCACATGTAGATCGGCCCTTGACGGCCGCTCATCATGATCGAGTAGGCGCGGGCGAAGGCGTCCGGCACGCCGTCGATGGCGGCCGGTTGATAGTCCCATTTCACGATATGGCGGATCGCTTCGCCCTGAACATTGGCGGAATGGATCCAATCGATGAAGGGGCGCCGCTTGGGTTCGGCCAAGGGGCCGGTCGCGCCGATAATGAAAACCGGCGCGCGATCGAGATAAGCGTAATAGATGCCCATCGGAGCGTGGAGCAGTCCGACCACGTCATGGACGATGGCGATCATCGGCTTGCCGCTCGCCCGCGCATAGCCGTGCGCTATCTGCACGGCAACTTTTTCGTGGTTGCAGAGTAGTATCGGCGGATCGTTTTCGCCGTAATTGACCAGCGAATCGTGCAGGCCGCGGTAACTCGCTCCCGGATTGAGCGCGACGTACGGAAAGCCGTAACGTTTGACCAAATCGACGATGACGTCGGATTGCCAACGGCGATTGGATTTGCGGATTCCTTCCGTGCTTTCTGTCATCCGGGTTCTCCTATGCGCGATGGAGATCGTGTGCCGATCATTGTAGCTGTGGCAGAACGGACTGGAACAACTCCAGACGCCACCGGAGGAGGCCGATGAAGAATAGTGCACAGAAAACCCGTACCAGCCATGTCGGGCGGCTGCCCGTACCGCAGGGCTTCGAGCAGACAGCCCTCCGCCTTACGCGCGGCGAGGTTGGCGACGAGGAGGTGGCGGCACAGGTCGTGCCGGTGGTCGCGGACGTGGTGAAGCGGCAGGTCGGAATCGGCCTCGACTGCATCGGCGACGGCGAATACTGGTCGGCGCTCGATATCAAATGGTTCGACCAGCAGATGACCGGGCTCAGCACGCGGCTGCTGAAGCCGGGCGAGGTCGGCAGCATGCGCGAATCGACGCGCGAGCGCGACGTCTTCCGTACCCTCTATGCCGACATGGACCGCGTCGGCACCATCGCCTGCATACCGGGCGAGCGGCCGCGCCCGCCGACGCGCGAGCGCATCATCGTCAACGGGCCGATCAAGTCGAGAGGCACCGCCGCGACGCTACGCCAGCTTGACTGCTTCAAGGCGGCGATCGCGCGCTCCGGCGTCGCCCTGGACGAGGCTTTTGTCCCCGCACTCGCGCCGGGATGGCTCGACCATTTCATCTATAACGAGCATTACGGGACCGACGAGGAATTCGTCTACGCGCTCGCCGACGCCATGGGCGACAAGTACCGGGCGATCGTCGAGGCGGGCTTCATCCTGCAGATTGACGATCCCGGCATCGCCACCTCATGGGACATGCTGAAGCCGGAGCCCAGCCTCGCCGACTACCGGAAATACGTGACCTTGCGGATCGAGGCGCTGAACCATTCCCTCGCCGGCATCCAGCCGGAGAAAGTGCGCTACCACTGGTGCTGGGGCAGCTGGCACGGCGCACATGTCAACGACATACCTCTCGAACACATCATCGACATCGCTCTCAAGGTGAAGGCGCAAACTTACTCATTTGAGGCGGCGAACGTGCGGCACCAGCACGAGATGGAAGTCTGGAAAGAGACAAAGCTCGCACCCGGCACGATCCTGATGCCGGGCGTGATCAGTCATGCCACGAACATCGTGGAGCATCCCGAACTCATCGCGCGACGCCTCGTCGACTGGGCTGGCATTGTCGGGCGGGAGAATGTGGTGGGCGGCGCCGATTGTGGCATGGGCGGACGGGTGCATGCCGAAATTGGCTGGACGAAGCTCGCAGCGCTTGCCGAAGGGGCGGCTCTCGCGACGAAAACCTTGTGGCATTGACGGGCAACCGTTTTGTAAGCGCCACGGTTTCCCGCCCTGGCAGCCGTCCGCGAGGCAGCAAGGGACGGCGTCAACGCAACCGGGCCAGACAGTATCCGCCGGGGTCGAGGGAACGAGGGAGCACGCTTCCGGCGGCCCTGCGAGGTTGCTAGGTTTCCGCCGATGGCGGGCTCGGTCGGGAGGACAACATGGGCGTTGGCGGCGTGCGGCGGATCGAGGTGACCGAGCGGGAAAGGCCCGTGTTTGGCGGCACGGAATTCGGCGCCGTCGGGCCTTATGAACGGCTGCACGGCACGATATTCGGCGAACTCGATCCGACACATCCCCTGAATGTCGGGATCGTCAACCTCGATCGGGCCGCGCGCAACGCGCACGGCAACGTTGAGTATCAGAGCGACTTCCGGATCTTGAAGCCGCTCGATCTCGATCGCGGCAATGGGTGCCTCGTATACGACGTGCCCAATCGCGGCAACCAGCCGATCATGCCGCGGCTCAACGGTGCGCCGGACGGTGGACACCCCCAGCATGCCGGCAACGGGTTTCTGATGCGGCGCGGCTTCACCGTGGTGTGGAGCGGCTGGCAAGGTGACGTGCCGCCTGGCGCCGATCGCCTGACTGCGCGCTTTCCGATCATCCCCGGTATCACCGGCATGGTACGGGAGGAGTTCATCGCCGAGGCCACCGGGCTGCTCGGCGACAGTAACATCCAGGAGCTGTCCGAGGAGCGCTTCGTCGGCACGCTCGTCTATCCGGTTGCCGACCCGGACGGTGCGACGTTGACGGTGCGGCAACGCGAGGGTGATCCGCGCGTCACGCCGGCCGGTCTTGCGTGGCGTCTGGTCGACGACCGCCATGTCGAGATCACGCGACCAAGCGAGCCGGGCTTCGACCGCGGCGCGATCTACGAGTTCATCTACCGCGCGCGCGATCCGATCGTGATGGGCATCGGCTTTGCCGCGATCCGCGACATTGTTTCGTTCCTGCGGTACGAAACAAAAGACAATCCGCTGGCGCCGCAGGAGCGCCCGCGCATCCGGCACGCGCTAGGTTTTGGCATCTCGCAGAGCGGCCGCGTGCTTCGTGATTTGGTGCATCTCGGGTTCAACCAGGATCTTGCGAGACGCCAAGTGTTCGACGGCATCCTTCCGTCGTGGCGGGGTCGCGGCGCACCTCCGTCAACTGGCAGTTTGCGCAGGTCGGTCGCTATTCGCGCCAGCATGAGGATCACTCTTACGGCGACGACCAGTTCCCGTTCAGCTATCCGACGCTGACCGATCCAATCAGCGGCCGCAGCAGCGGCATCCTGCAGCGCGCCCGCGATGCCGGCGTGTGCCCGAAGGTGCTGCATCTCGATACCGAAAGCGACTTCTGGCAGGCGCGCAGTTCGCTGATTGCGACCGATACGAGCGGCGGCGACATCGCCATGCCGGACGAAGTGCGGGTCTATACGGTGAGCGGCGTGCCGCATGCGCCGTTTCGACCCTTGACCAAGCCGGTCATGCAGCTGCCCGGCAATCGGCTCGGCTACGGCGCATTCATGCGTGCGCTGCTGGTCGCGCTGTTCGAGTGGGTGGAGCACGGCACCGCGCCGCCCGACAGCCGCTTTCCGTCGCGCGCCGCCGGCACGCTGGTGCCGCTCGCAGAGGCCCGCCGGACATTCCCCCGGCTGCCGGAAGTGAAATTCCCGAACTTCCTGAACGAGCTGCGGCTGCGGGACCACTCGGTTGAGCCGCCAAGCGAGAGCACGGCTTACCCGGTCTTCGTGCAATCGACGGATGCAGACGGCAACGCTCTCGGCGGCATCCCCCACCCTCTGCTTGCGGCACCTCAGGCCTCGCCGGACTTGGCCTTATCCGCCGCCGGACGACTTCGCCCAAGGTGCGCCGATCAACATGCCGCGCCAGCGGCGCCTTGTCCTGACCGCGCGATGGCGACGGTCTTGAACCCCAGCTTTGCCGCGAACTGCGCGCCGAGATGGCCGAGCCCGCCGAGGCCCGAACGCCGAGAGACCCGTTCCAGCGCCAGGATCAGGGCGGCGGGATCGGAATGGACGGGACCGCATCGGCCACGGCCCCGAAGATCGCGAACGCCAGCGTAGCAAGCGTCAGGATCGTGGCCCTCACAGCTGCTGGGCTCATTCGACTCTCCTCTGTAGCGCGGAGGCTACCATCGCTCCGCGCTGCAGGGGAAAGAAAAACGGGACCGGATCGCTGCCGTGTGAGGTAGCTCACACTCGGCCGAACGTTCGGGAAGGGCGCGTCAGGGATGGTCCCCGAGCGGCCTCTCCAGCCGGATCGGCCGCTTGGCGATCTCCAAGACCTTCAGCACCTTTTCGAGCGGCAGCGCCAGCTTATCCGCGAGTTCTGCGGGGGTAGGCTCGCGGCCGATCTCGGGCAGCATCTGTTGCGATGTCCGCACCACTTTGTTGATTTCCTCGATGATGTTCGGGGGGACGGCCATTTCCGTGCCTCCTTCAGCAAAATGATGCGGACGGGGTCCCTCTACTGTACCGGCGAGAACGCCGTCGGGATCAGCAGCTTGTTTTCCTGCCGGACCGGACGCACCCCGGCCTGCGGCGGCCATGCACCGCCGGGCCGGCGGGATTCCTCGCGAACACGGGCGCGCTCGCCCAGATCCTTGTACACCCAGATGTGGGTGAATTTGTTGAGCCCGCCGAGCTCGCTCGTCCAGCACGCCGCGAGCGGGGAGAACCTCTCGCGCGCCTCGATCGCCTTCCCCCACGCCTCCAGCACCTTCGGAATGTCGCCCGGGGCGTAGGTGTAGGTGCGCATCTCATACACGTTCCCGGTGCCGTAATCCCGGCTCCCCAGCGGGCGCATGAACGGCGCCGGATTCATGATCTCGGATTCCATCGCCGCGATCAGGTCCCCACCGCCGG
>WNFD01008137.1_pt1 | contig 10332 bp, 9 predicted proteins | sample 5400491 | NCBI WGS metagenome assembly WNFD01 (sample SAMN13153343, study PRJNA577476) | soil metagenome | isolation source: 120 cm saprolite under Douglas fir tree site 2 hole 2 replicate 2 | place: USA:California | collected 2015-04-18 | reverse complement strand
GCAGACTACCGGGGTTCCTGCGAGATACAGTTCAACGGTTTCAGCGCGAAACCGGAATTGTTGCTCGCTTCCTCATCGACGATGAGGAGATCGTCCTGCCACAGCCGGTTTGCCGCGAATTGGCGCGAATCGCTCAGGAGGCGCTGGTGAATGTGCGCAAACATAGCGGAGCGAAGCAGGTGATCGTACAACTTCTAGAGACCCCGGGCAGATGGGAACTCATCGTCGAGGACGACGGCACCGGTTTTCCATTCTCGGGGCGTATTTCGCAATCTGAACTGGATTCCACAGGGCGTGCGCCGGCAATCATTCGGGAGCGCGTGCGCCTGATCCAGGGCGAGCTCACGATAGAATCAAAACCCGGACACGGTTCGAGGATCGAAATTAGCGTACCTCAGACCCAACCCGCAGCGTATGGATAATCGAAGAGCCCAAAACACCCGAATTCTAATTGCCGACGACCATCCGATTTTCCGGGACGGCCTGAAGCGTCTTCTCGAATCGGAGCCTGATTTCAAAGTTGTCGGCGAAGCCTGTGATGGAGTGGAAGCCGTAAAGCTCGTTCGGCAGCTCAAGCCAGAAATCCTACTGCTTGATCTCGCTATGCCGCGCCGTCCGGGACTGGAAGCATTGCGTGAGATGAATTCGGGGCCGACCTCATCTTCCGTCCGAGTCATCTTACTGACTGCGGCAGCGGAAAAGGACCAAATCGTCGAGGCGCTGCAGCTTGGGGCCCGCGGGGTTGTTCTGAAGGATTCTGCGACCCAGATTTTGCTGAAAAGCATTCGCGCAGTGATGAACGGGGAATACTGGGTAGGACGAGAGAGCGTTGCCAACCTCGTGCAGTACCTACGCACTCTTGTTGATTCGTCGAGTCACGAGTCGCGAAAGAAGAGGTATGGGTTGACACCGCGAGAATTAGAGGTGATCTCTGCGGTGGTGGCCGGTTATGCGAACAAAGAAATCGCTGAATATTTCAAGATCAGTGAAGACACCGTAAAGCACCATCTGAGCAACATCTTTGACAAGGTGGGAGTTTCTACTCGCCTTGAGCTTGCCCTGTTTGCCGTCAACCAATCTCTACCGTTCAAGCCACTTAACTGATCTGGCACTTTCGGGCCATTGTGTGCAGCGGGCGTTCGGCTTTAAGTTTCTAAGATCGAGAAGAGTGATGATTCGCTGTCCGCGGCCTGTACGTCCAGGACTAGAACCGAACTCTCAGTCGGAATGAAGACAATCATACAAACACTTCGTCAGCTCTGGCGGGCTGAGCAAGGTCAGGATATTGCTGAATACGCCGTAATGCTGGCCGTAATACTGCTCATCGTTGTTGGAACGGTCAAGCTGATCGGCACAAATGCCAACAGCACGTTCTCTAACGTCAGCAGCACCCTGCAGTAAGTTGGTTTCCTGGGCCTCCAATGACGCGCCCGGCGCGGCCTCAGCAATGAACTATCTTCGGGCTCTGGATCCCCCGTGTGGCCTTGCGCGTATCCACGACTAAGCTGGATTCCCGAACAATCCGCTCATAATCATAGTCCGAGTGGTCCGTCACAATCAGAACGCAGTCGTACTGCCCAAGATTTTCCAAAGGCGTGCATTTCATTTGGAGATCGTACTTGCGTCCTCTGCCCACCACGGGAAAGTAGGGGTCGTTGTAGCTGACCTGCGCGCCCTCTTTCTGCAGCAGTTCAATGATGGTCAGAGCCGGCGATTCGCGCAAGTCGTCAATGTCTTTCTTGTAGGCGACTCCGAGGACCAGGACTCTTGATCCGTTGAGCGCCTTCTTGTGCTGATTCAGCGCGCGTCCGACCGATTCGAGCACATGGTAAGGCATGTTGGTGTTGATCTCGCCAGCCAGTTCGATGAAACGCGTACGGAAGTCCCATTGTTTGGCTTTCCATGAAAGATAGAACGGATCTACTGGGATGCAGTGTCCGCCAAGTCCCGGTCCCGGATAAAAAGGATGGAAGCCGAACGGCTTGGTGGAAGCAGCCTCAATCACTTCCCATATGTCTATGCCCATCCGCAGGCACAGAAGCTTGAGTTCGTTGACCAGGGCAATGTTCACGCAGCGGTAGATGTTTTCGAGAAGCTTGGTCATCTCCGCGGCTGCCGGAGAAGAAACCGGTACGATGCGGTTGAAAATGGCACCGTAGAGCGCGCCCGCTAACTCAGAGGCTGCTGGGTCCAGTCCACCAACAACTTTAGGAATGTCTCTTCGGGCAACGGTCTGATTTCCTGGATCTTCGCGCTCGGGAGAGAACGCTACAAAAAAAGAGTCCCCACTCGATTCCCCGTCCCGTGAGGCCTTCAGGTTTCGCTTATTGCCTTTTTCGAGGATGGGCACCAGAACTTCTTCTGTGGTTCCGGGATAGGTTGTACTCTCCAAAATTACCAACTGGCCGGGCTGGAGGTGGGGTGCGATCGATTCTGCGGTCCCCGTGATATAGCTGAGGTCGGGCTCATGATACTCATTAAGTGGAGTAGGCACGCAAATGATCACAGCGTCCATGCGCTCGATCTCGGAGTAATCGGAGGTGGCGGAAAGTCCCTGGCTGCAGGCCCGCTGGATCTCAGGTGCCGTAATCCGGAAAATATAGGAGCCGCCAGCATTGAGCGTAGAAACTTTCAGATCGTCGATGTCGAAACCGGTGACCGGGAATCCCTGCTCGCTATACAGCAGAGCCAGTGGAAGCCCGACGTATCCGAGTCCGATCACGGCGACTCGTGCCTGACGTTGCTCAATTTTGCTCTTTAACTCGGAAACACGTGTCGCCGAAACGGTTTGGCTGCTCATGATTTTGAAGATAATTAGGTCAGATTCTAGCATGCCGAGATTCCGTGTCCGGATTTTCCGACAACTCTCAGGTTCGCAGATTTGCACTGGCGAAGACAGTGAAATGTTGGCAGTGACGAGTTACTTCGGTTACTGTGTTTCGCGCGACAGAAATGGGGCCTTACAACATGCGAAAGCTCCGCCTCGTCTTGGTTGCCGTGTTGCTTGTGCTGCTGTTTTTCTCAGCCACCTCCGGAAGATTTTTCGTGATCGATGATGCGCACCGCGCAGACGTGATCCTTGTTCTGGCGGGCGAAACTGATCGTCGTCCCGCGCGGGGCCTGGAACTGTTGTCCCAGAACTACGCCCCAAAAATGCTCTTGGACGTTCCCGCCGCGGCGAAGATTTACGGGCGGAGCATGGTGGAACTTTCGCAGCAGTACGTGCAGCAGTTGCCGCAGGAGCAATCCGTAACCATCTGCCCGATCCTTGGTCTCTCGACCAAAGCGGAGGCCCAGGACGCAGCTCGTTGCCTGCAGCAGTACCAGGCGCACACGGTGTTGCTGGTCACGTCGGATTACCACACGCGACGCGCCTTGAGCACGTTCCACAGTGAATTGCCGGAGTATGAATTTCATGTGGCGGCCGCTTACGACCCGCAACAGTTCGGCGTGTCCTGGTGGAAACATCGGCAGTGGGCAAAACTAAACTTCGACGAATGGGTCCGCCTTGTATGGTGGGAGACGGTCGACCGCTGGCGGTAGTGGTTACTGCAAGGATTCCACTGCGAGAAAGCCAATTGACCAGCGCAGGGGCGCTGGTTACGATTTCACCAAACAGACAGAGAACTCCGAAGCTTGTTTTCGGATGACGACTGGTGCAGTCAATATGGTGAAAAGCTATGTTGCGCAGACTCATTAGCTGGCTTTTGGTTCTTCTGACACCGGCAGCACTGATCGCGGCCGACGCAGACACAGCTGTGCTTTACGGCACCGGCTCGGTGTATTTGAATGGATCGCTGCTTTCAAACTCCTCCGCCGTAACCACCGGAGACGTCATCCAGACCAAGGAAACTGGAGCTGCGAATCTCAACGCAGCTGGCTCTAGCGTGGTAATTGAGTCGAATACGATGTTGAGATTCCAAAGCAGCGGACTCGCGCTCGACCGAGGAAGCGTGTCCATTGCCACCGGAAAGGGCCTGAGCGTTTTTGCCCGCGACTTCAAGATCAGTCCGGTTTCGGGCGCTTGGACGGAATTCTATATCTCGCGTGCTAGTGGCGTGATCCAGATCATCGCCCGCAAAAACAGTATCACGGTAAGCTGTGGCCCAACTACGGCCACCATTAAGGAAGGACAGCAAGTCTCGCGCGACGATGCGGCCGACTGCGGAGTCGCGGAGAAACGCGGGGGTGCGGCGACAGCGGCCAAGGCACCCATCCTCACCTCGACCTGGGCGGAACGGGCCGGCATTGGAGCTGGTGGCGCGCTGCTTGTATGGGTATTGGCTCACGATGATGACCCCGTCAGCCCCTCCGGTCCTTAGTTCTGAGATCACACCAGTGGCGGGTTGCATTCCTGCGGTATTGGGATCCAAGCTGTACAGCACCGACTCCTCGCTAGACGTTCACGCTGTGGCGATCAAGGTCGCAATCGCAACCAATAAAGCCAAGGACCGGTAGCCCGCCCAAAACCTATTCATGGACATCGACGAATCTCCTTCGTCGCACTCAGATGAAGGCGGAACAACTCCGGATGCCAAAAGACACCGGAAAAGAGATTTCCGATGATGACGAGAGACCTTCGCCCTGTGGTTGTCCTGTGCGGAGGATACGCCGGAAAGGTTCTTCGGAATCCTTCGCATTGCCTGATCCAATGTGTTGAGGGGTTTATGCGATAGGTTCTAGTCAATTTCCCGATTACCCAATTGGCTCGGCTTGCCCCTCCTCTGGCCGAGCGTTAGCATGAAAGGTTGCAAGGAGGCTTCATATGGCAACTGATACTCTCACCAGCCCTGTTATTGCAGGAAGCGCCAGTCATCCCAACGTGTATAGGAACTTCATAAATGGCGAATGGGTTGAAGCCAGTACCGGCGAGACTTTTGAAAACCGCAATCCGGCCGACACCCGTGATGTAGTCGGAATCTTCCAGAAATCCGGCAAAGCGGACGTTGATGCGGCCGTCGACGCCGCCAGACGCGCATTCCTGAAATGGCGACTGGTTCCTGCGCCCCGGCGTGCGGAGATCATTTACCTCGCCGCAGAAATGTTGGCCGAACGCAAGGAAGACTACGCCCGCGACATGACCCGCGAAATGGGCAAAGTCCTCAAAGAAACGCGGGGCGACGTTCAGGAAGCCGTCGACACTGCTTACTACATGGCCGGGGAAGGAAGGCGGATGTTCGGACCAACCACGCCCTCGGAGCTGCCCAACAAATTCGCCATGGCTATCCGCCAACCGCTCGGCGTCTGCGGAATGATCGCGCCCTGGAACTTCCCAATGGCGATCCCATCGTGGAAGCTGCTGCCCGCCCTGGTGTGCGGCAATACCTGCGTTATCAAGCCAGCTCAGGACACTCCGCTTTCCACCTTCAACCTCGTGCGTGTTCTCGCGGATGCTGGCGCGCCGAAAGGCGTGGTGAATATTGTCACGGGATTTGGCCCGGAAGCTGGTGCACCGCTGCTCGAACATCCAGAGGTGCGTGCGATTTCGTTTACCGGATCAAGCGCGGTTGGGCGAACTATCGGCACAACTGCTGCTAAGAGTTTCAAGCATTGCTCGCTCGAACTTGGCGGTAAGAACCCCATGATCGTTCTCGACGACGCGAATTTAGATCTCGCCATCGAAGGCGCCTTGTGGGGAGCGTTCGGCACTACTGGCCAGCGTTGCACCGCCACCAGCCGCATTATCGTGCACAAGGGCGTCTACAGGGAATTCGTGGACCGCATGGTCGAGCGCGCGGGCAAGCTGCGGGTCGGCAACGGCCTCGATGAAACCACCGACATGGGTCCGGCCATCAATGAGCGCCAACTCCAGGGCGACCTCGAATATGTCGAAATCGGCAAAGCTGAGGGCGCGAAGCTGCTGTGCGGCGGTAATCGTCTGGACAAAGGCGATCACCAATATGGATTTTTCATGGAGCCGACCGTTTTTGGCGATGTTGATCCGAAAATGCGAATAGCGCAGGAAGAGATCTTCGGCCCAGTGGTCTCAGTGATCCCCTGCGAGGGCTTCGAAGATTCCATCGCCATCGCCAACAACATCGAATACGGCCTGTCGTCATCGATCTACACGCGAGACGTGAACAAAGCTTTCACCGCCATGCGCGATCTGTACGCTGGTATTACCTACATCAATGCTCCGACAATTGGCGCTGAAGTTCACTTGCCGTTTGGCGGGGTGAAGGCCACCGGCAACGGTCATCGCGAAGGGGGAATCGGCGCGATTGACTTTTATTCCGAGTGGAAGGCCGTGTACGTGGATTACTCGGATAAGTTGCAGCGGGCGCAGATTGATCGGCCGGAATAAAAGAACCGTCGTTGGTCGTCGGTCGTTGCTCGTTGGCCAAGATCAAGCGCAAAAGCCATAACCACAGGGCGGCCCTAATGATTTCTGAAACGTAAAAATATAAACGTGAATAGTGCCACGATTCCGACGCCGAACGTGGATACCAAAACCGTCGGAAACCAAAACAGGAATACTCTCAAGAATCTACTTTCGAGCCGGCTGGCCGAAAAGAACAACGCGAAGAACAAAGCGGCCAGGACCCAGAACAGCGGCGAAAAGATACTCTCCGCCAGTCCACCTGCCACGGCAGCCAGCCCTGTTGCCTTCTCAGTACTGATGCCTTTAAACACAGACCAAGAGCCTGGGATGAATTCCGCTAATAATATCGCGGCAAGCCCGCTTAGAATGCCTTTCGCGTAGATCACAGCTTCAAATTGGAGGATTATACGCCGAGCGTCTCGCATCCTAATCGAGGTCCGCAGCAAGCCGATCCCGGATTTCTCCGTCTATTAACGGTTCTCAGCGGTTAAAATTGTATATGCCCCTTACCCAGACCCTAGCAATCACCCCCGCCCAGCGTCTCGACAACTTGCGCTACGCCATCCGCGACCTGGTCGGCCTTGCCAACGAGGTCAAGAAGCAGGGCCACAAGATTCTTTTCCTGAACGTCGGCGATCCCAACATCTTCGACTTTGCCACGCCCTCGCACGTGATCGAAGCCGCATATCGCGCCATGCGCGACAACAAAAACGGCTACGCGCCCTCAGAGGGAGTTCCTGAAGCGCTTGAAGCCATTCGCGCGGAAGCTGTTCGAGGGGGAATCAGCAGCGTGCAGGACGTTTTCATCACCAACGGCGCCGGTGAAGCGGTGGATGTTTGTCTTACCGCGTTGCTGAATCCGGGCGAAAACGTGCTCACCCCCAGCCCGGACTATCCGCTCTACACCGCGGTCCTTTGCAAGACGGGCGCCGAGATGAACTCGTATTTTCTAAACGAGGAAGACGGTTGGCAGCCAGAGCTCGACGACATTCGGCGGAAGATCAACCCGCGCACCCGGGCTATCATCCTGATCAATCCAAACAATCCTACCGGCGCGTTGTGTACGCGGAAGATGCTGGAGCAAATTGCCGAGCTTGCACGCCAGCACAACCTGCTCATCATCGCCGACGAAATTTACAACAAGCTGATTCTCGATGGCGCAGAGCACGTCTCAATCGCCGCTGTCGCTCCCGATATTCCCGTCGTTACCATCGGCGGGTTATCGAAAAACTATCTGGCTCCGGGATGGCGCATCGGATGGGGCATTGTAAGCGGCGAAGCTGCCGCCGTGAAGCCGTACATCGAAGGCATCCACAAACTGCTGCGGGCGCGGCTCTCAGCGAATCATCCCGAGCAATATGCGATCAAAGTTGCGCTCGAAGGGCCCCAAGATCATTTGATCGAGGTGCGCAGAAAACTCAGCGCACGCCGGGACATCACCGTCGAAGCCTGCAACTCCATTCCGCGGATGAGCTGCGTCGCTCCGCGTGGCGCCTTCTACGCTTTCCCGAAGATTGACATTCCTGACGGCGACGACGTGTTTGTGAAAGACCTTCTCCTGCAGAAGCACGTCCTGGTGGTACAGGGCTCCGGCTTCGGGCAGAAGCCTGGGACCAAGCACTTCCGCATCGTATTCCTGCCGCAAGAGGAAGTTCTTAGAAAAGCGTACGCGGAGATTGGTGAGTTCATGAAGGTCCGTTACTAAGTTCCGCGTGATCTTCCTTCACCAAGGAGATCCCATTAGCTTTTGAGTCTTTCTCCCGAATCTGCTTAAATCGGCCTACGTGATCGACATCCACTGCCACATCCTGCCCGAAGTGGACGACGGCCCTAAATCCTGGGAGACCGCCGAGAGCATGTGCAGGATGGCGGTGAAGGATGGCATCGAGCACATCGTCGCCACCCCCCATGCGAACGATCGTTATTTCTATGATCGCGAATACCTCTCCGGCCTGCTGCAAGATCTCCAGAAACGGATTGGAGAAACTCCGAAACTGAACCTGGGCTGTGACTTTCATCTCTCTTACGAAAATCTGCAGAGCGCCATGGCGACGCCGGAGCGCTATTGCATCGGAAACACCCGCTACCTGCTGGTTGAGTTCAGCAATTTCAGCATCCCGGCGCAGATGGACGAGTGGCTTAGCGAGATCCACGAAAAAGGGATTACGCCGATCGTCACTCATCCCGAGCGCAATCCAATTCTGCAGCAAGCGGCGGAACGGGTCTTGCAATGGGTTGCACTGGGATGTGCGGTACAGGTGACCGCATCAGCCATTACCGGCGCGTGGGGAGCACGGGCGCGGCAATCGGCTGACTGGCTCTTGAAGGAAAAGGCGGTTCACTTTCTCGCGACTGATGCGCATGACACCGAACGCCGGCCGCCGGTACTCTCCAAAGCTCGAAGCATCATTGCAAAACAATTTGGGGAGGAAGTCGCGCAGGCACTGGTTGCGGGAAATCCAGGGGCAGTGGTGAAAGACCAGCCGTTGCCTCATTTCAATCAATAGTTGGCGGGGAAAACTTACCGGCTAGGAGAAATGTCGGGCAAACTGCTGGCAGGCGGAGTAACCGGAGTAGAGACACGTGCCGGCGCGGAAGGAGCAGTGTTCTGGGCTGGCACGGAGGAAGGCATCGCAACCCGAGTAACGGCCTGAGTTCTTCGCGAGAGCTGCGGCTCTGAAACCATAGCGCTCTCTGGATTCAACAGGTGCACGTGATCGGGGCCAAGCCCCATCCGGATCAGCGCGCGAGAGTCTGGAATGCTCTTGCTTTGCCAGCCCTGCTCGGCCTGGTAACGGCGCATCGCCTGTTGCGTCGCTTCGTCCCACTTGCCGGAAGGCTCACCGGTCATGTAGTGCTCACGAACCAGCGCCTCCTGGATCTGCCGGGTACGTTCGCCATCGATCGCCTGCTGTCCGCGGGGTTTCCGTGATTTCTTGGTCGCGTGGCGGGAAACTTTGTGCGTCTTTGAGCTTGGGTGCGACGAGGCGGAGGTTTTCTTTGGCGGCGCGCTGGCCACAGACACAGATACGCTGAGCAGCAGGCCCACGGCTATGATCGCCGATTTTGTTCGCCGCAAAGAATCCATCCGCGAGTCCTCCGTTCCAGCTATTTCACGCAAAGGCGAAAATGGCGTCCACTCTCTAGAAAGCAATTCCAGAAAGCAACTCAGCAATTTCTGGCGCCGACCATCATCTCGCGGAATTCGATTCAGCGCCAGTGCCGTTGGTGCAGGGTAACAGTTACGGAAGTGTGCCGGCGAGGAAAATGGTGCCGCCGTTCTGCCCTGCGCCTCTTTGACGCACCAGGAACACCACATCCTGGCCGCTTTTCAGACTCAACTGGATGCGGTCGAATTCGTCCTCGCTATTTACTGGCTGCTTGTTGATCTCGAGAACAACGTCCCCTCGAGTCAGGCCGACATCGTCCGCAAACGAGCCCGGCTTCACGTCTTGGACGATCACTCCCTGTCCAGATGGAACATTTAGCCGGTTGGCCATCTCCGGTGTCAGCGGATGCACCGTCATTCCCATCTTGCTCTGTTTAGGCGTTGACTCTTCGCCGTTTTCCTCGTCTTCACCCAAACGAGTAGCGAACAGCTTGGCGCGGTCAGCCACGGTAACCGTAGCCTCTTCTTTCTTGGCATTACGGAAATAACCGAGCGCCACCTTGGCGCCGGGCTTGCGGCTCGCAATATCGGACACCAATTCGTCGCCGTTCTTTACTTGTTTGCCGTCCACCGAAACAATCGTGTCGCCTACCTTGAGACCAGCACGTTCAGCTGGGCTGCCGGCTATGACATTCGAAATCGTGATCCCGGATTGCACACCGTACACGCGAGCAATCGCTGGGTTTTCCTGCGCGTTGAATTCAATCCCAATCGATCCACGTTGGACCCGGTGTTCGGGACCGGTAAGCTGGTTATAGACCTGAACAATAGTATTGGATGGCAGCGCAAAGCCAACCCCGGCATAAGCATTCGTGTCCGTCAAAATCGCCGTATTGATGCC
>WNFD01016187.1_pt1 | contig 10333 bp, 8 predicted proteins | sample 5400491 | NCBI WGS metagenome assembly WNFD01 (sample SAMN13153343, study PRJNA577476) | soil metagenome | isolation source: 120 cm saprolite under Douglas fir tree site 2 hole 2 replicate 2 | place: USA:California | collected 2015-04-18 | reverse complement strand
GTGAACCACGCCGCGTTCTTGAGGTTGAGATCGTGTCCGTGCAGGAAATATTGCGGTAGCCACGATAGATAGAGCCACAACGTCCAGCCGTAACAGAAATAGACGATCGCCGTCGGCATCATGCGCGGCACGAGGAGGCGCCAAGGAACGGCATCCGCCTTCGCGCGCGAGCCGGTGCCGTAGGCCGGCAGTACTGCGAGCTCGGCCTCGCTGATGCCGGGATGGTCGCGCGGGTCGTCGCGGAAATACCAGACCCAGGCGATGACCCAGGCGAGGCTGATGAGACCGACGACCACGAAGGAGCCGCGCCACGAGATCACCGATATCAGTCCAACGACGATGGCCGGAGCGGCGGCGTTGCCGAGGCGCGAGAAGGAATGCGTGATCCCTTGGGCAAAGCCGCGCCACCCGGCCCGCGTCCAGTTCGACATCGCACGCGTCGCTGTCGGAAAGGTCGCTCCCTCGCCGAAACCAAGCAAGAGCCGCAACGCGATGAACGACCAGAAGCCCTCGACAAGACCGGTCAAGATGGTTGCCGTCGCCCAGACCGCGCCACAAATCCCAAGGGTCAGGCGCGGCCCGAAGCGGTCGCCGATCCAACCCCCGACGATTTGAAACATCGCATAGGTATAGCCGAACGCAGCGAAAATCTTGCCGTAGTCCGTCGCCGAGAACTTGAGCTCGTCGCGGAATACGCCGGCTGCCGTCGAGATGTTTACACGATCGATATAAGTGATCATGTACATAAGACACAGCATGCCGAGAATAGTGCTGGTCGCGACATAGCCTGATTTCCGCATCGCCCGCTCCCTACGTTGTTGTTGCAGCGCCTTCTTAGCGTCGTCGCCGATCGGCCGCCGTTCCGGCCCTCACGCCGCGCGGTTGCCGGCGAGATAGTCGAGCGCAGCGGTGATCCCGCCACGCTGGTGTGGCACCCCGGCAACCCCGAGCCCCATCTCGATGCCGCCCAGCGTGCCGGCGAGCATAAGATCGTTGAAATCGCCGAGATGGCCGATCCGGAAGACCTTGTCCGCGAGACGACCGAGCCCGGAGCCGAGCGACATGTCGAAGCGATCGAGGATCGTTTGGCGCAGGGCATCGGCGCTATGTCCTTGCGGCATCAGCACGGCGGTCAGCGAACTCGAATATTCACGCGGCTCCGCACACAGGATTTCGAGCCCCCACGCCTTGACAGCACGGCGGGTCGCCTCGGCATGCCGCTCGTGACGCGCGAAGACATTGGCCAGCCCCTCCTCGGCCAGCATTGCAAGCGCCTCTTTCAAGCCGTAGAGCAGGTTGGTCGCCGGCGTATAGGGAAAGTAGCCCTTGTCGTTCGCCTGCAGCATCGGCTGCCAGTCCCAATAAGAGCGCGGCAGGCGCGCCGTCTTCGACGCAGCGAGCGCCTTCTCGGAGACAGCGTTGAAGCCGAGTCCGGGCGGCAGCATCAGCCCCTTCTGTGAGCCGGCGACAGTAACATCGACCCGCCATTCTTCGTGCCGATAATCGATCGAGGCCAGCGAGGAGATCGTGTCGACCATGAACAGCGCTGGGTGCTTGGCGCGATCGATCGCGGCACGGATCTCGGCGATGCGGCTCGTGACTCCGGTCGACGTCTCGTTGTGGACGACGCACACGGCCTTGAAGCGATGCGCCTTGTCGGCGGCAAGACGTTCCTCGACCATTGCTGGGGCGACACCGTGGCGCCAGTCGCCGGCGACGAACTCCGCCTCAAGACCGAGTTTCTTAGCCATCTCGCGCCATAGCGTGGCGAAATGGCCGGTCTCGAACATCAGGACGGCGTCGCCCGGTGACAATGTGTTGACGAATGCCGCCTCCCAAGCACCGGTGCCGGAGGATGGCAGCACGATGACCGGTCCGGTGGTTCCGAACACCGGCTTCAGCCCGGCAAGCACGGCGCGGCCGAGCTCGCCAAAATCCTGGCCGCGATGATCGATCGTCGCATGGTCGATAGCGCGCAACACGCGGTCCGGAACGTTGGTCGGTCCCGGGATCTGCAGAAAATGTCGCCCGCTCCGGTGCTTCATCGCTCGCCATCTCCGATATGGTTTGCCCAGATTGAATGCAAATTTCATTCGCTGCAAGAGGCTGGTTAAAAATAATACATCCTTCGAGACGGCACCGGGCGCCTGCGCAGGATGAATAATTCGTTGAACCGTTGTCTTATATAACGTTGATATAAAGTGCGATTATCAACTTTAGGAGAAGCATCTCGGACGCGCATCGAAGGACGTACGATGGATAAGCGGCCGGTCTAGCGATCAACGAACGTTTTGCATTCAATCGGTTGAGCAATCCGATGAACACCTTGCATGCAATCGGAACCGCCTGCATCCTGACGCCATGATCCTGTCGACCGACCGTGCCGGCGACCCGGCCTTGGCCGCGCGCTTGCGCAAGAGCCTGCGCGGCGAGGTGCTCTTCGATGCCTTCAGCCGCGGCCGCTACAGCACCGATGCCTCGATCTACCAGATCGAGCCGGTAGGGGTCGTCGTGCCACGCGACGGCGAAGACGTCGCCGCGGCCCTTGAGATTGCTCGTGATGCCGGCGTCAGCCTATTGCCGCGCGGCGGCGGCACCTCGCAATGCGGTCAGACCGTCGGCCCCTCGCTCGTCCTCGACTGCAGCAAATACATGAACGGTATTCTTTCCGTCGATGCCGCGAGCCGGCGCGCCGTGGTGCAGCCCGGTCTCGTGCTCGACCGGCTGAACAAGGCGCTGCGCAAGGACGGCCTGTTTTTTCCCGTCGACGTCTCCACGAGCAGCCGCGCGACGCTCGGCGGTATGGCCGCCAATAATAGCTGCGGCTCGCGCTCGCTGCGCTACGGCAATATGGTGCACAACGTGCGCGCCATCGACGCAATTCTTGCCGACGGCACGGCCGCGCGATTCGGCGAGACGCCAGGCAATTTTGGCAACGACCCGGCGATGCCCGAGCGCGCGAGCGACCTCGTCCGCCGGATGCGGGCGCTGCACCGCCGCGAGGCCGACGAGATCGATGCACGTATTCCGAAACTTCTGCGCAAGGTCGGCGGCTACAACATCGACATGATCGCCGATGCCGGCCACAACATGGCGCATCTCCTCGTGGGCTCCGAGGGCACCCTTGCCTTCTTCAACGCGATCGAGCTCGATCTGCAGCCGGTCGCGCGCAACCGTGTCCTCGGCATCTGCCACTTCCCGAGCTTCTACAAGGCGATGGATGCGACCCAGCACATCGTCAAGCTTGGCCCCACCGCGGTCGAGCTTATCGACCACACGATGATCGGGTTGTCGCGGGACATCGCAATGTACCGCCCAACCGTCGAGCGCTTCGTCAAGGGCGAGCCGGCGGCGCTGCTGCTCGTCGAGTTCGCGGGCGATGACGGCGACGACAACCTGCGCCGCCTCAAGCAGCTCGTCGAGCTGATGGGCGAGCTCGGCTTCCCCGGCGCCGTCGTCGAGGCGATCGTGCCGAGTTTTCAAAGTGCCATTTGGGATGTCCGACGCGCCGGGCTCAACATCATGATGTCGATGAAAGGCGATGGAAAACCAATCTCCTTCATCGAGGATTGCGCCGTCGCACTCGAAGATCTCGCGGACTACACCGACCGGCTCGAAGCCATCTTCAAGAAGCATGGTACCTACGGCACGTTCTATGCGCATGCATCGGTCGGCTGCCTCCACGTCCGCCCGGTGATCAATCTCAAGCAAGACATCGGCGCCAAGACCATGCGGGCGATCGCCGAAGAAGCCTTCGCCATGGTGCGCGAGTACAAGGGCTCGCATTCCGGCGAGCATGGCGACGGGTTGGTGCGCTCCGAGTTCCACGAGAAGATGTACGGTCGGCGCATCGTCGCCGTCTTCAAGGAGGTCAAGGACGCCTTCGACCCCGCTCACCTCTTCAACCCCGGCAAAATCGTCGATCCGCCCAAGATGGACGATCGCTCCCTCTTCCGCTTCAAGCCGGGCTATGCGACGCCGGAGTTTCCAACCGCGCTGGACTGGTCGGAATGGGGCGGCTTCGCCGGCGCTGCCGAGATGTGCAACAACAACGGCGCCTGCCGTAAATCCGACCCCGGCGTCATGTGCCCGTCGTTCCGAGCGACGGCCGACGAGCAGCATCTGACGCGCGGGCGCGCCAATACGCTGCGCCTCGCCCTCTCGGGACAGCTCGGCCCCGATGCGCTGACGTCCGAAGCGATGCGCGAGACGATGGCGCTCTGCATCTCGTGCAAGGGCTGCAAGCGCGAATGCCCGACCGGCGTCGACATGGCGCGCATGAAGATCGAGTTCCTTTATCACTACAAGAGAAAGCATGGGCTAAAGCTGCGCGATCGGCTCGTCGCCTATCTACCGCGATACGCCCCAAGGGCGTCGCGCATCGGCCCGCTGCTCAACCTGCGCAACCGGCTGTCGCTCGTTGCGCGGCTCGGTGAGGCGCTGACCGGCCTGAGCGCGCGCCGCAAGCTGCCGGAATGGCATCGGCAGCCCTATCAGGATCCCAAGAATCCCCCTCTCCCCTCGCGGGAGAGGGACGGGGTGAGGGAGCTGCCCGAAGTCCAGGTACGCTGCGCCATCCCCCTCACCCTCCCCGCTTCGCGGGGCCCCTCCCTCTCCCGCGAGGGGAGAGGGGATAAGCCCCGCGCCGTCATCCTGCTGGTCGACACCTTCAATCGCTGGTTCGAGCCCGAGAATGCGCGTGCCGCCGAGCGCGTGCTGCGCCGCGCCGGCTACGACGTGCTGCCCAGCCCGGCACCCGATGATGGCCGACCGCTGTGCTGCGGCCGCACTTTCCTCGCCGCTGGCCTCGTCGACCAGGCGCGTACAGAGGCGCGGCGGACGATCGCGGCGCTCGAGCCATTCGTCGAGAAGGGAATACCGATCGTTGGGCTGGAGCCATCCTGCCTGCTGACTTTGCGCGACGAGTTCACCGTGCTGCTGCCTGGAAAAGAAAGCGCTGCGCTGGCGAGGCGCGCTTTCCTCTTCGAGGAATTTGTCGCCAGCGAGATCGCCGCCGGGCGGTTTGCCCTAGCGGTTGGCGCTCTCCCCGAGCGCGCTGCCCTCGTACACGGCCACTGCCATCAGAAGGCCTTCAACACGGTCGGCGCGGTCGAGGCGGCCTTGCGCCTCGTTCCCGGTCTCGACGTCAAGAGCTTCGATGCGACCTGCTGCGGCATGGCGGGCGCCTTCGGCTACGAGGCCGAGCATTACGAGATGTCGATGAAGATCGGCGAGCTTGCCGTGCTGCCGGCCGTGCGCGGCGTCGCCGCGGACACGCTCATCGTCGCCGGCGGCACGTCATGCCGACATCAGATCGGCGACGGCGCCGGACGCCAGGCGCAGCACCTCGCGCGCGTACTCGACCGCGCCTCAGCGGTGGCAGCATGACCGTGGGTGATAGCGAGACGTCGGGAGCGCCGGCGCGCGATCGTCTGAATGGCGGCCGGCGCGTCAACCTGCACGACACCGTGGTCGGCCAGCTGCGTGACCTCATCGTCGAGGGGACATTGGCGCCGGGCGCACGGATCGCCGAGCGGCAGCTTTGCGCGAGTCTCGGCGTCTCGCGCACGCCGCTGCGCGAGGCGCTCAAGGTGCTGGCCTCCGAAGGGCTCGTCGAGCTCCTGCCCAATCGCGGCGCGCGCGTTGCACGCCTGGACGACAGCGACATCGAAAACATGTTCCAGGTCATGGGTGCGCTCGAGGCGCTCGCCGGCAGTCTCGCCTGCACGCATATCAGCGAGGCGGAGCTTGCGGAGATCGCTGCCCTCCATTACGAAATGCTGGCGCAATACATGCGCCGCGACCTGCCGGGGTATTTCCGCCTCAACCAAGCGATCCACGCCGCGATCGTCGCGGCCGCCCGCAACCCGATCCTCGCGACGACCTATCAGAGTCTCGCGGCGCGTATCCGGCGCGCCCGCTACTTCGCAAACCTGTCGGATGAGCGCTGGCAACGCGCCGTTGCGGAGCACGAGGTCATCCTGCAGACGTTGCAAGCGCGCGATGGCCCTCGCCTGGCGCGGTTGCTCGAAGAGCATCTGCACAACAAGAGCGTCGTCTTGCGCGGCGAGCTACCATAACTAACGTAAATGTTTGCCGTGGCCCGGGCCGCCGTAAGAGCGCCCTACAGATTATTGCGAAGACGCAGACCATCGCGGGAGGATCACTATGAACTTCACCCTCGACCCAAAAACCACGCTGCCCGATGACGGGTTTGCCGGCACCCTCATCGGCCGCGCCTGGTTGCCGCAAGAGGACGGGCCTGCCGTGGTCCTCGTCCGAGAGGACGGTATCTACGACATCACGCGCAGCGCGCCGACCATGTCGGGGCTGCTCAACGACAAGGATCCCCTCGCCGCGCTCCGCGCCGCGCCGCGCGATCGCCGGCTCGGCAGCCTCGCCGAGCTCCTCGCCAACACGCCGCCGGACGGTCGTGACGCCAAAAAGCCGCATCTCCTTGCGCCGGTCGATCTGCAGGCGCTGAAGGCCGCCGGCGTGACCTTCGCGCAGAGCCTCTTGGAACGCGTCGTCGAGGAGCAGTCGCGCGGCGATCCCGCCCGTGCCAACGAGGTGCGCGCCAGCCTGACCGCCGAGATCGGCAGCGATCTCTCGGCCATCAAGCCGGGCTCGCCCGACGCGATGAAGCTCAAGGCGGCGCTGCAGAAGCGCAATCTCTGGTCGCAATACCTCGAAGTCGGCATCGGCCCCGACGTCGAGATCTTCACCAAATCGCAGCCGATGGCGGCCGTCGGCACCGGCGCCGAAATCGGCCTCCATCCCGGCTCGACGTGGAACAACCCCGAGCCCGAGATCGTCCTCGTCGTCAACGCCGACGGCATCATCCTCGGCGCAACCCTCGGCAACGACGTCAATCTGCGTGATTTCGAGGGGCGCAGTGCCCTCCTGCTTTCGAAGGCGAAGGACAATACCGGCTCGTGCGCGCTCGGCCCGTTCATCCGCCTCTTCGATGCCACATTCGAGCTCGACGACGTGCGGCAGGCGGTGGTCGATCTGCGCGTCGCCGGCACCGACGGCTTCGTCCTCAACGGCAGTTCGTCGATGAAGATGATCAGCCGCGATCCCGCCGAGATCGTCCGCCAGGGCATCGGCAAGTACAATCAGTACCCGGACGGCTTCGTCATCTTTCTCGGTACGATGTTCCGAGAAGGGCAGCGGCTTTACTCACAAGATCGGGGACATCGTCAGCATTGCGACGCCACGCCTCGGCGCTCTGGCCAATCGCGTCAATACGTCGGACAAGGTGCCGCCCTGGCGCTTCGGCGCGCTGGCGCTGATGCAGAACTTGGCGCGACGCGGGTTGCTGACGGGACGATGACCGCGCGATGGCGGCTTGTCGCGGTCAGCCGAGGCTAGGTTCGTCGGGCTCGCAGCGAAGAATTTCGATCGTCGACCGGGCTATCCAGCGCCACGCCGTGACGCTAAAGCCATCATCCCGACGACGCGCCTTCAGAGCTTGATGGTTGGCGACCGCCGTCGAGCGCTCGCCGAAGCGGCCGACCAGGTCGTGGGCCGTCGCCTGTACCACTGCAGGCGATACGCCGGGGCGCCTGCCGAAGAATTTGTGTTTGACCAGCATCGATATCACTGCCGAACGCGAGAGCCGTCGTTCATGACCTCCCTTATTAGAGGGGCAATCGATTACGATATTGTTAAGCCTGATCGACGAGCACCGGCGATGACCGGCGTTCACCGATCACGCCTCGCCAGCGGTCCCATTCCGGCTCCTGGCCAAAGCGCCCGACCAGAAAATCGATGAAGCTGCGCACCTTGACCGAGAGATGACGACGATGCGGATAGACTGCCTGGATGACGAGTTCATCGGGAGCGAACCCGGGCAGGATTGGCACCAGTTCTCCGCTCGCGAGATCGTCGCCGATTAGAAATGTCGGTTGGACGACGATGCCCTCGGCTCGCAGTGCCGCCAAACGCAGGATGTCGCCGTTATTGGCATTCAGCCTGCCGGAGACCCGCACCGCTTCCACGCCATCGGGACCGGTGAAGCGCCATTCGTTCTGTAGCGCGGCATAGCTGTAGCCGAGGCAGTTATGCGCGGCGAGATCGGCCGGACGACGCGGCGCGCCGTGCCTCTTCAAATAGGCCGGCGCGGCACAGGCAACGATCCGGCAGGGCGCGATCCGCCGCGCGATCAGGGTCGAGTCGGCGAGGCGCGCGATGCGGATCGCAAGATCGAACCCTTCTTCGACGAGATCGACGATGCGATCGGTGAGCGTCAAGTCGATCTCAGCCTCAGTACAGGCGGCGAGGTAATCGAGGATGGCTGGGGCCAGCTGACGTACGCCGAAGGAGAGCGGCCCGTTGAGGCGGAGAAGACCCTTGGGCGTCGACTGCAGGGCGCTCGCCGCCTGCTCGGCCTCGTCGAGATCGGCGAGGATGCGCATCGTCCGCTCGTAGAATTGGCGCCCGACCTCGGTCGGGCTGACTTGGCGGGTGGTGCGATTGAGCAAGCGCGCACCGAGCCGCTCCTCGAGTGACAGGACGTGTTTGCTGACCATCGCCGGCGACAGACCGAAATGCCGGGCGGCCGCGGCAAAGCTGCTGACCTCGACGACCTTGGCGAAGACCGAGAGGCTGGTAATGCGGTCCATGGGCTTATTGAATACTCCCAGTGTTCAATATCTTTCAGAATTTGCCGATTATCAAGGCAGCCACGTGCATGCATCTTTAGCCTTCGAGAACCACCACTTATAGCGAAGGAATCCTCTCATGCTCGCGATGCGGACGGCCTCTTACGGCGTCTTTCTGTTGCGCCTGTCGCTGGGCGTCTTATTCCTCGCCCACGGTGCGATGAAGCTATTCGTCTTCACGCCGGCGGGCACGGCCGCTTTCTTCGCGTCGCTCGGCTTGCCGCCGGCGCTCGCCTATCTCGCGATCCTCGCCGAGCTCGTCGGCGGCGCACTACTCGTCGGCGGCGTTCTAACCCGCTGGGCGGCCCTCGCGCTGGTACCGCTCATGCTGGGCACGATCATCTTCGATCATGGCGCCAATGGTTGGGTATTTTCGAACCCGGGCGGCGGCTGGGAGTTTCCCGCCCTCTGGACCGTCGCCCTGATCGTCCAAGCCCTTGTCGGCGATGGCGCCTTTGCCCTGAGGATATCGTTCCTCGGCGCGCAATCGGCCGCCCACGCCGCCTGATTCAAGCAGCCTCCCGCGTTGAACAGGAGTAGCGCGATGACCAAGGTATTGGTGCTCTATTATTCCGCTTACGGGCATGTCGAGACGATGGCGGGAGCCATCGCGGAGGGCGCTCGCTCGGCGGGTGCCGAGGTGACGGTGAAACGTGTCCCCGAACTGGTCCCCGAGGCTGCGGCGCGCGCCGCCCATATGAAGCTCGACCAAGCGGCACCGATCGCCACTGTCGACGAGCTGCCGGAATACGATGCGATCATTTTCGGCACCCCGACTCGCTTCGGCAACATGGCGGCCCAGATGCGCAATTTTCTCGACCAGACCGGCGGTCTGTGGATGAAGGGTTCACTGATCGGCAAGGTCGGCAGCGTCTTCGCCTCGACGGCGACTCAGCACGGCGGACAAGAAACGACCATCACCTCGTTTCACACGACGCTGCTCCACCAGGGCATGGTCATCGTCGGTGTGCCCTACTCAGCGGCGGGGCTGATGAATCTGAACGAGATCACCGGCGGCACGCCTTACGGGGCAACGACGCTGGCAGCACCCGACGGCAGCCGCAAACCCTCGGCGAACGAACTCGATCTCGCGCGCTTCCAAGGCAAGCACGTGACGGAGATCGCGTCGAAGCTCGCCGCAACTCGGAAAAGCTGAGACGACTCGTCCAGCACTGCATGTTCGGCTATAAGGGCCGAACATGCAGCCGCGGCTGAAATCGGGATTGTGGGTCCAGGCGCTCATCCGCCGCTATGATGGGGAGGCGATTCCAGCGACCGTGGTGCGCAAGGGCGACGCCGACGCCGGAGCCATTCTCGTCAAGGTCAATCGGCGCGAGCGCGGCTGCATCGTGCTCAATCGTGTCCAGGATAAGACGGGCGAACTCGTCTGGCGGCACGCGACCGGCGCGACGCCGGTCGACGAGGCAGCCGCCGATGCCTATGTCGCGCGCCAGGTCGGCCGTGATCCCGATCTTTGGGTGATCGAGATCGAGGATCGCGGCAGCGAGATCGTGCTCGACGGGACGACAGTCTAAAGGCACCGACCTCGATGCCGCGAGATTCGTCGACCGTGACGGCGCCGCCATTATCGTATTCAATAACTTTCTCGGGGTGGGGGAATGAGCGTGACGAGGTGATGTCGTGCGGTGCCGACGCGCCCCGACGTC
>WNFD01010687.1_pt1 | contig 10333 bp, 11 predicted proteins | sample 5400491 | NCBI WGS metagenome assembly WNFD01 (sample SAMN13153343, study PRJNA577476) | soil metagenome | isolation source: 120 cm saprolite under Douglas fir tree site 2 hole 2 replicate 2 | place: USA:California | collected 2015-04-18 | reverse complement strand
TTGCCACCACCTGCTTGACCACTCCGGCGTCATCCTCGTCCACCATCAACCCGATAATCTGCAGCTTCCCCGCATATCGTTCCTGCAGCGCGATCAAGTCCGGAATCTCCGCGCGGCACGGTCCGCACCACGTGGCCCAGAAATTCAACAGTACCACTTTTCCCCGCGCGCTCTCCAGGCTCAGCGGCTTGCCATCCAGCCCCGTCAGTTGAAAATCCGGTGCCGCATCCGGATTGCGCACAAAGCGGATTACATTTCCGCCCTGCGGCGCCTTGGCCGCTGCGCCGCATCCCGCGGCCACAAAGATCGTCGCCGCCAGAAAAATTCTGACCGCCCGTCCGGCGGCGTTGCTCCCGAGCTGCACAATCCGTTTCATCAGAGGCTTAATTAGGAGAACATATCCGGCGTCAACTCCAAAGCCGAAAATGAAATTGAGTAGGCCCAAAAGACATTCGCAGAGTGGCAGGTCGATTCCGAGTGGGAAAGGCAGCGAGTTTTCAACCCGCGCTACTGCAGGGCATCCATCAGCCGCGTGATCACGCGATTCAAATCCTTGTCCGAGCGGCGCATCTCCTCGATCTTGTTGATGGAGTGCAGCACCGTGGTGTGGTGCTTCCCGCCAAATTGCCGTCCGATTTCCGGAAGCGAGGCGGTAGTCAGTTGCTTGACGATATACATCGCTACCTGCCTCGGAAACGCGATCGCGCGCGTGTTGCTCCGCACCTTCAAATCCTGCTCGCGCAAATTGAAATGCTCACTTACGCGCTTCTGGATCAAATCAATCGTGACCCGCTTTTCCTGCGAAGCGATGATGTTGCGCAGCACCTGTTGCGCCGTGGCCAGCGAAACCGTCGCCCCGGTCAGCGAAGCGTAGGCCATCAAGCGCGTCAGCGCGCCCTCCAGCTCGCGCACGTTGGATTTGATCGCCCGCGCGATGTACTCCGCAACGTCATCGGGCAAGGGAAAGCGGTCGTTCTCCGCCTTCTTCTGCAAAATGGCGATCTTGGTCTCCAGATCCGGCGGTTGAATGTCCGCAATCAATCCCCATTCGAACCGCGAGCGCAACCGTTCTTCAATCGAGTTGATGTCCTTGGGCAAACAGTCGGACGAAATCACGATCTGCTTCTGCTGCTCGTACAGCGCATTAAAGGTGTGAAAAAACTCTTCCTGCGTCCGTTCCTTACCGGCAATGAACTGGATATCGTCCACCAGCAGCACATCCACGGTGTGAAAACGGTCGCGAAACGTAATCATGCGATCGAAGCGCAGCGAATTGATCACTTCGATCGTGAATTTCTCCGCGCTCACGTAGCTCAAGCGCATGGCCGGATTGCGCTTCTTGATGGTGTGCCCGATGGCATGCATCAAGTGCGTCTTGCCCATGCCCACGCCACCGTATAGGAACAGCGGGTTATACGCCTTGGACGGCTGCTCGGCCACCGCGCGCGAAGCCGCGTGCGCGAATTCGTTGGACTTGCCGACCACGAAGGTGTCGAACGTGTACCGCAGATTCAGTTGGTGATCGCTGCTCTCGAAATCCAGTTTCGATTGTTTTGCGGGACTTACCGCCGGCGGGGGTGCTGCCGGCTCCTCTTCGGTGCAAACGTATTGCACCCGCACACTGGGCGTCCCAAGCTCGTGAAATACGGCCTTAACAATCTCTCCATACGTGCGCGTCAGCACCTGCCGGAACACCGTGCTGGGAATCTGGACAAACAGTGTGTCCCCCTCCGCGCGATTCAGGCGCGTCGGCTGGAACCAGGTCGCGAAGGTGTTAACGCTGACCCTGGACTTCACCCGTTCCAGGAATTTGTCCCAAGAGTTGACTGGTTCACGCTCACGCGCAAGATTCGTCGCAGTTGTCATCACGAGAAAAAACCGCACCCTCGGCTATTTCCACAGATGTGCATAAGCTGTGGAAAGCAGTTTCAGAATATAGCTTGCTCTATCGTTCTTTCTTCAGAGTTCGGGGTTCGGCCCGCGCCGGGAACGCATTGAGTGCCCCTGGTTACCCGCCGCGGTCCGTTTCAGACTTGCCGGCCCTCGCCTGCCGCTTAGAGACAGCGCGGGATTGTCGCCCATTGATGCGTCCGGGGCAAGCGAAAAGTGCGCGTCCCCCTCCCACGGCATTCACACCTCGTGCACAGTTTTTCCACAACCGCAATATTTGTTTAGCTGGCTTCAATCGCCCCATTTAGCAGGGAATTTGACGAATTTTTGGCAACTGGCCGTCGCTGCCAAGAAAAATCCGTACCCCGCCGCCTGAGGAAAACTAAACCTATTGTGAAATTTTCTTATCCGGTCTTTCGAACCCGTAAATGCCCAGCGGGTCGTTGCCGACTATCAAGCGATCCTTCTCCACCAGCACGATGCTGGCTTCCAGCCGCGCGCCTCCAGGGGTATAGAGCTGGTAGCTCGCCCGGCGCGTTCCGTCTTTGTCGAAACGCAGCAGCGTGTTGCCCACCGCCATCCACACCTCACCCGTTTCCCGATCGACTCCGACCGCCGTCAGCACTCGCTTGAAGACCGGGGCGCCGCCCTTTTTCTCCTGCCGCTGGATCTCCCGCCGCACCGCTTGGGCTTCCGGCGCCGCTTCCAGCGCTTTGTACTGCATATCCAGCCCCGCATACCCGAAGCGGTCGTATTGCCGCACCGTCGGCTCCGGCGTGTACGCGAATCCATAGTAAAGATGGCCCTGCGCGTCCGTCGCCAGTTGGCCAATGTTGAGGAAGCGGTTCAGGTCCAGCCGTTCAGTGAGCTGTTCCGGATCGCCAAACTCGCGCACGTCGCGCCCGTTCTTGTCGAACACCATCACCAAGTGTGGCTCACGCAGCGTGGCCACCGCTGCTTCGCCGTCCGGCAACGCCGCGACCGATATCGGCGCATTGACGCTGCCCATGTGCGCGTTCCCGTTGGACTCCCAGACCTTGACTGCATTCGCTCCGCGGTCCGCGACGTACACCGTTCCGGCCGCATCGACGTCCATGTCTTCCCCGTAACGGATCGCCCGCAGCTCCGCCGATGCCGGGCCCGCTGTTTCCGCATAGTCCGGAACGTTCCTCACAAGTTTTCCGTCTTTGCCGAACACCGAGACGTAGCCGCTGGGCGCCGTCAGCACATACAAATCCCCATCCGCGCCAACGCGCACCGCGTGCAATCCCGGCCCGATGCTGGGAAGCAGCCGCGCCTTCGCGGTCAGTTGATCTTCGTCCTGCGCGTTCGCCGGCTCCGCCCATACCGCCGGCAGGCACAGCGCCGTCAGACACAGCCGCGCGCCAATTCTCACCAAGCGTCACCTTGTTTCTTGCATGAATCTTCAGATTACTTCAGACGTGCGGAAGTTGCCCTCCGTTGCGCGGGGCCACGGCGCTCTAGCCCTCATCTGCCCGATGCTTAGTCCACGCGAAACCGCAGCCGCTCGATCCCTTGCGCTCGCAGACGTCCCGCCGTGTTGCGCGCCCCGGCGTCGTCCGTCTCAATCAGCACGCAATTCATCTGCACGTCGCCTGACGCCACCTCAAACCGCGCTGGCAGCCCATCCAAAAACTTCTTGATAATGCCTTGCCGGTCCATGCCGATCACCCCGTCATGTGGCCCGGTCATGCCCACATCCGTGATGAACGCCGTCCCTTCCGGCAACACGCGCTCGTCGGCCGTCGCTACATGCGTGTGCGTCCCCACCACTGCCGTCACGCGCCCATCGAGGTACCATCCCATGGCCACTTTTTCGCTGGTGGTTTCCGCGTGCATGTCCACCAGTACGAAAGCGACGTCCGCGGGCAGCTTGCTCAATTCGCAATCCGCTTTGCGAAAGGGATCCTCAATCGGCGTCAGGAACACTCGCCCTTGCAGATTCAGCACCGCATACTTCACTCCATTTTTCGCCGTGCCGACGCACACTCCGCTTCCCGGGTTCCCCTCCGGGAAATTTGCCGGGCGCAACAGTCGCGGCTGGTGCGGCAGGTACTCCAGGATTTCTTTGCGGTCCCAGCTGTGATTCCCACCCGTGAGAACATCAATGCCCATGCCCAGCAGTTCGTCGGTCAGCCGCGGCGTGATGCCGAATCCCGAAGCGGCATTTTCCCCATTCGCAATCACCAGGTCAATCTGCCGCTGCGCCACAATATCCGCCAGCCGGTCGTGCACGATCTGCCGCCCCGGCGACCCCACAATGTCCGCAATAAACAGTACGCGCATTGAATTCAGTTCTTAGTTCTTGGTCTTAAGTTTTCGTTTCCAGACCAAGTTCCCGGACAGGTTCTGCCGCCGTTTTCGAGACGAACAACCGAAAAGTAACAACTAAAAACTAAGAAAGAGCGGACCGCTCGGCCGTGGGGAGCTAGGCTGTGAACCTCTGAAATAGTAGGGCGCCACGAGCCAGCCGTTAGGCTTTCCTGCCCCGCTCGCGAGTCTTCATCCTTTCTACTCGATGCGACTCGCCAGCGGGACAGGCCGTGCACACAGGCTGTCTATCCGCAGCACCTCAGAGATTCGTCATTGGTTCAAACAGCTTTCGCTCCCTCACCTGCTTCGAAGTCCGCTCCGCCAGCCATTGTAGCCCGCTCCATTTCCCGCGTCCATTCACGCTTCGTGGGGTGAGCCCGGAAATCTCAAGAGGAATAAGAGCCGGGAGAAATAGGAGTGGAAAAAGGCCACTTTGTATGAGGGTCGAAGCTTCACCGCCATGAAAACGGGGGGGAGGGGGGCGCCGCCCCTGCGTGACGCGTTCCCGGCCCGCCCGCCGCGGTTCTCTTCAGGGAGCGCGCACTTGCTTGACTCCAACACTCTTGCGCGTCTAACTTAGTTTAGTTAATGATGCGTTTGGCTAAGCCAATTTTTCTCGCGGTTCTGGTAGTGGCGCTCGCCGCATATGCGTTCGATTGCAGTGCCGCGACGACGCCAGAACAGGCCATGCAGTGCTGCAATTCCATGCCGTGCTCGTCGCACGGTCATCACGCTCAGGATTGCTGCAAGACCATGGCAGCGATGCACGCTCCATTTGTGCAGCCTTCTTGCGTGCATCGCGTTCCCTACTGTCCCGTTGTGATCGCAGAGCTGCCAGCAACCGGCAAATCTCACGCCCTAGACTCCTCTGACCGCGTAATTACGGCGCACTGCCACGCTCCGCCAATCCGCTACACTCCGGCCCCGCAGCCTCTTCGCATCTAGCCAATCCTCCAGTCGTCTCCCGACTCGAAGCATTCGTGTGCTTGGAACACCCGTATCTACTGGAGGAACCATTTGTGAGAACACGAAAGCTATTTTCCAATGGCCGAATTGCGCTTGTGGTGTCGCTCCTCTCGCTTCTCTCTGTTTCAGCGGTCAAAGCGCAAGGCCCCGCCCCCGAAACGGCCCCGCCCCTATTCCCCGGTGGCGGACTCATTTCTTACCATTCCATCTTCACCACACGAAGCCTCAGCCCTGGAATCTCCGGCGGCATTCCCGCAACAGCCTTCCCTACTTTTTCCCACGAGGCTGATTTCAACTTCACCTGGGGTTTCTATCGCGATTTTGACCTGACCATTCTCGTTCCGGTGGTCACGAATCACTTTGACCCCGGGATTGCACCCGCCGTCGGGGGAACAGGCCTGGGCGATGCCGTGGTGCTCGTGAAGTACCGCTTTTATCGTCGAGATTCGGAGCGGGGTACCACCCAGGCATCCGTTACAATCGGCCCCAAGCTGCCGACGGGGCGAACCGACTTGACCGACACAAACGGAAAACCACTGCCCGCCGGTCTGCAACTCGGCTCGGGTTTTACCGATCTGTTTCTCGCTGCGGATTGGACTTACACCGGGCTCTTCAATTTGAAGAGGCTTGTTGCTGATGAGGATTTCCATTCCCTTATCCGGTCGCAGGGAACTCAAGCAACACGACTCGGCAGCAACATCGAATCACGTTTCTGGCTGTCGTACAGGCCCTATGAATCGAAGAACGTGGCGCGTGAATGGTTCATTGGCCCAGCGCTGACTTGGCTGCGTTCTCAGGACGATGGCATCGGAGGCGTCACGCAGGGCGGCAGCGGCGGCGATGTGCTGCTGGCTGGGGTCACCACCTATGTGGGAGTACGCCCCGGAATGCATATCTGGCTCGGCATGGATTGGGATGTGGTTCATTCCACAGGCGCGATGTTCATGCCCGTTCGCCGTCACATCAGTTTTGGAATTACGCAGCAATTTCGGATGCACCGTTAAGGAAAGGGAGCGATGAACACGAAAAAACTCGCGCTACTTGCGCTACTTGGTTCGATGGTTGCGCCCATGGCTCAAGCGCAAATCAAGCACATTGAAATGCGCGTCGAAGGTATGACTTGAAACTTTTGAGCCTACGGGGTGAAGCAACACCTCGGACGCCAGTCTGGCGTTCAAACCGTTGAAGTCAGCTTGCTAGATGGAAAAGTGGAGGTCACGCCCAAAGAGAACGGACAGATTGACCCCGCCCAGCTTCTAAAGGCGACCTACGACAGTGGTGTGACCGCTGCGGAGATGGATATGACCGCACGCGGAAAGATCGTGAAAGACTCTTCGGGTAGCCTTGCCTTACAGGTTGAACCGAGTCGGTCTTTCGCGCTTACACCGAATGAATTCTCGAAAGGGCTTGAAGCCCTCGCGGATACCCAAACGATGGTCACAGTTCGTGGTCAGTTGTACAAAAAGCCCACAGGGAAAAAGAAAGCTGACCCCTCGGCTCCCATCAGGCTGCTGATTCTGGAAGTGCAGAAGAAGGAATAGATGCTGAGAAAACTACTGTTAGTTTTGAGCCTCGCTGCGACCGGGCTCGCCGGATGTAACCAGCATTCGGCGAGTCCTCCCCAGCCGAAAGAACCTGCAATCGCAGCGGGTGAGATAGGTTCACCGTTGCCTGATTTTTCTGTGAAAGATTTGCAGGGGCGCGAGATTTCCTCGGTTGACCTTCGCGGCAACGTGGTGCTCATTGATTTTTGGGCCACATGGTGTCAACCGTGCAAGAAGGAGATGCCGGGCTATCAGAAACTTGTAAACCACTATGGCTCTCGTGGATTTGCGGTTGTCGGATTCAAATTCGACACCATGATGGATATGGAAGACCCCGTCATATTTGCAAAGAAAATCGGCGTCCATTATCCGCTGGCGGTAGCGGCTGATGATTTGAAGCAGAAGTTCGGCGGCATTGAAGGTTTACCGACGACGATGCTCTACGACCGCCAAGGAATACTCCGCAAAAAGGTCATCGGGTTTGAGTACACCAATGTCATCGAATCGGAGCTAAAGCCGCTTCTCTGAATAGCCCGTTCTCTTAATACCTTTATTCATACCGCTGATGGCGCGCGCAGAATGGGACGCCAGGGGGGGAATAAACCGGTCGCCAGCGAAGCGCTTGCAATTTGCCCGATGACCGTTTATTCGTTAACCGGCCCGAGATTTCCCAAATGCGTGCCTTGACCTCGCAACCTTTCTTCCCTAAGCTCCATCCTATTAACCACATGCACCGCGGCCTATTGCGCATCCGCATCTTGGCAGTGCTCCTGGCGATTATCTTCCTTGGGGCGCAGTTCCATTTTTGTGCCGATCTCAGCGCTGGACCCGCTTCTACTCACATGTGCCCTGTCTGCAGCGCGGCAGGTTCCGTGGTGACTACGCCTGCTCTGCTGATCGCTGTCGCGCCGATCTCGCATCGCCTGGAAATTCCCGGCTATAGCCTCGCTGTTTCCACGGATGCTCCGCGCGCCATTTCTCCGCGCGCGCCTCCCTCCTTCGACAGCATCTCCTAACCACGGGTCTCGGTCACTCCAAATTCCTTAGGGGAGTAGTGCTATGAAGAAATTTGTCACCGTGTCCGCTATCTTTTGCTTGGCTTCGACTGCTTATGCGCAGCAGGCGCCCCCGACATCAGCGCCTTCGGCTCCGCCGACGCAAGAAGCACGCCTTAAAGCCTTGGAGGACCAGATCGGCACGCTCGCCAAGGAGGTCGCTGTGCTTCGTGGCGAGCTTAAAGCTGTCCGCGACGCAAAATCCGCGGAGCCCGCATCGGACTCACGAGTTCTGCTGACGGCTGCGCACGTCGAGCCGGGCATGCTTCCTGCGAACCCGGCACCGATAGCCGCATCTACCTCGCCTGACCCGGTGCCTGCATCCGCACAGGTGGCCCAGACTCAAGCATTTGGCGGCGCCACTTCCAACGCTAAACTCCTCAATCCCGACATCAGCCTCATCGGCGACTTCATCGGCACCGGCGGCCGCAACATCGTCTCCCCCTCCCGCTCCCTCGAACTGCACGAATCCGAAGTCGGCATACAAGCCATCATCGACCCATACGCCCGCGCCGACGCCTTCCTCTCCTTCGGCGAGACTGGCGTCAACGTCGAAGAGGCTTACGTCACCTTCACGTCGCTTCCCGCGGGCCTGCTGATGAAAGTCGGCAAGATGCGCGCTGATTTTGGCAAGGTCAACACCATTCACAATCACGCGCTCGCCTACATCGATCGTCCCCTGGCCACGGATAATCTCGTCGGCGGCGAAGACGGCATCGACGACTCCGGTATTTCCATCACTCGCTTCCTGCCCGCCCCGAAAAACTGGTTCGCCGAAGGCACCGCGCAAGTCTTCCGCGGCGATTCCTCCACCGTTTACGCCGCCAATCGCCGCGAGGATCTCAGCGTAGTTGGGCACCTGCGCGCCTACCGATTTTCCAGACTCAGCATGCTTTCGGCATGTACACCTCCGCCGAATATCGCGTCAATCGCCGCTGGACCGTCGGTGGCCGCTTCGACCGCAGCGGCCGCGCCGCCAATGCGAATCTCACCGATACCGGCTTTTCCGGTATCCTTACGTATTGGCCCAGCGAGTTCAGCCAGATTCGTGGACAGTACCGCTTTGGGCATCTCGCCCTCGGCGCTCCTGGCGAGTTTTCGAACGCCAATGAGTTCCTGTTCCAGTTTTTGTTCGTGATGGGCGCGCACGGCGCACACCCGTTCTAGCTTTGCGTTTTTACGGCACTCATGGAGAACGATATGCACAGACGTAGATTTGGCGCTCGCCTTAGCGCTCTGCTCGCGGCGTTCGCGCTTTTGACGGCAACGTTCGGGCCGCTGCCCGCTCGCGCTGCCGGCAAGATTCAGATCATCACCGCTACCACCGATCTCGCCGCTCTCGCGCAAGAAGTCGGCGGCGACAGAATCGAAGTGGAATCCATCGCCCGCGGCTATCAGGATCCCCACTTCGTTGACGCCAAGCCCAGTTTCCTCCTCAAGCTCAAGCGCGCCGACCTCCTCATTATTGTCGGTCTCGAGCTCGAAATCGGCTGGCTGCCTCCGCTGATCACGCAGTCCACGAATCCCAAAATCCAAGTCGGCGCTCCTGGCTATTTCGACGCTTCGCGTTTCGCCAAAATTCTTGAAATTCCCACGGGCGTGGTCACTCGCGCCGAAGGCGACGTCCACCCCCTCGGCAATCCGCACTATTGGCTCGATCCCGAAAACGGCCTGCGCATCGCCAAGGGCATTGCCGACAAGCTCAGCCAGATGCGTCCCGACGATGCCGCGTATTTCGCACAGCGCTACTCCGATTTCGAACAGCGGCTCAAACAAGCTGATCAGAAATGGCTCGCCGACATGAAATCCTACGCCGGCCGTAAAATCGTCACCTATCACCGCTCCTGGCCGAATTTCGCCGAGCATTTCAACCTCAACGTGGTTGGCTACGTGGAGCCGCGCCCCGGCATCCCGCCGAGTCCGCAGCACACCGTCGAACTCATCCGGCAAATGAAGCAGGAAAACGTCAAGGTGATTGTGGTCGAGCCATACTTCGACCTTAAGACTCCCAATGCCGTCGGCCGCGAAACTGGCGGCCAAGTTCTCGTTCTGCCGCCATCGGTCGGGGGAGAAAAAGAAATCACCGATTACTTTAAGCTTTTCGATTACGACATCAGCAAGCTCAAGCAAGCGTTCGACGCCACGCACTGATTCAGGAGACCGCTCGATGGAGATTTTTCTCTTTCTGCTCGCACCCTTTGTGGCCAGCCTCATTCTCACCGGCATTCACGCCTATCTCGGCGTGCACGTCGTGGAGCGCGGCGTCATCTTCGTGGACCTCGCGCTCGCGCAGATCGCCGCGCTCGGCGCCACCGTTGCCATCGTGGTCGGAATGGACCCGCACGGCCGCAGCTCTTACTGGATCAGCTTTGGATTCACATTTCTCGGTGCCGCGATTTTCGCGCTCGCGCGCACTCGCCGCGGCCACATCCCGCAAGAAGCCTTCATCGGTATCGCTTACTCTGTAGCTTCCGCCATGGCCATCCTGCTCATGAGCAAAGCCACGGGTGAGACCGAGCACCTCAAAGACATGCTCGTCGGCAA
>WNFD01008934.1_pt1 | contig 10333 bp, 8 predicted proteins | sample 5400491 | NCBI WGS metagenome assembly WNFD01 (sample SAMN13153343, study PRJNA577476) | soil metagenome | isolation source: 120 cm saprolite under Douglas fir tree site 2 hole 2 replicate 2 | place: USA:California | collected 2015-04-18 | reverse complement strand
GAGAGGAGAAAAGAGATGCTTGTTTCCAAAGAGGGGAATCTGGTCACGTTGATCAATGTCTTTGAGACGACGCCGAAGCCTCAGCAGGCGCTGATCGATCAGTGGACTCGCTTTACTGAAGAGATAAAAGATGAGCCTGCGTGATCGGGATAGCACTGCACAAAAGTATAGATGGCACCCGCATGATCAACTATGCCCAAATGAGATCCCAGGCGGACTTTGACCCCTTTTTGAGGAGGCATGGCGCCCAATTCGCGCAGTTCAGCCAGAACGCCTCACGCATCGATCCCCATACCTACGATGTCGTCTATCTCTCTGAACGCTCAGGCAGTTGATTGACTCTGCGCTGCGCCTGCCGGGAGAGAGCGGGTATCCTCGCCTTCTCCCGGCTCATATGAGCCGGTGGAGGGCGGCACTCCCACGTCTTGAAAAGCGAAACGGACTGACTCCTCCAAGCGTGAACAGACAACCGTCTTGTCCTGCTTGCGATATCTTCCATGACCAAAAAAATGACACCTATCCTGACCTCTCAGTCCACTTGAGGCGAGAAACATACGTCGGAAAGCGTATTGCAAAGGGCGACGGCACGTGCGGTCAGGATAGGTGTCTCGGCTCTCATGGAGATGGAAGGAAACGATCAAGGCTAGAAGCCACTTTAAGAGTGTGTGCAGTCACTATATTGGTCAGTGATATGGCCAAGTATTACTTCGAGGTACACTTACAGGTTGATGGCAGCCAAACCGTGCATACCGAGAGTAAACGAGATCTCACCACCATGATGCACATCATGTTCGATCAGATGCCAGATGACCCATTGACGCGTAAAGGTTTCTTCTTCTCCATTCTCATCAGTCTCATGGAAAATCTCATCTAAATCGGCAATCGTCCAACGCTGAAGGGCATCCTGGATCACCTGCCAGGTCGTTTCAAGTCCGCTGACCAGTTCGGCGGCGGATAGGGCGGAATGATCTGCATCATTCCGTGTACTGAGTGGAACGAGATTCTCGTCGTTCTCCTTTAGTGCATAGTACAGCCATCCGGCGCGTGCCCCAATGATATGTCTCGCAATGACACCAATAGAGCGCAGACGTGGCTCTGCACGCAGGGCAAGCTGCTCAGATGAAAGGGGCGCCAGAGCATGAACCAGGTGTTGCTGGTAACCATCCCAGCCTTTGTAGAAAGAGGCAACCGAGAAAGCAGGTTCAGTCATGAATATTTTCTCATTTCTTGTGTGTCAAAACGCAGTAAGCTCCAGGGCATAAACTGCCCTGGGAAGTTCTTGTCGGAGATAGGAAAAGCAGAGGTGATGCACTCAGGATGGGCAAGCGAGGGAGATGATCCCTGTCAAAACGATTGGTTTTCACTTGCGACCGCTATGCAAGAAAGACGAGAATGCCTGAATATTCCCAAAACGCGGTCCATTTTTGGAGTCGCGAATTCAGGCTATTGCGCACATAGCTGGTGAGGTGCATAGCCTCATTGAGATGAGTGTTTTGTCCATACATTTCTCCTCCTTTCAGCTATCGAAGAACATCATCCAGTGGGCTGAGTATATCATAGTGACCAGTGCTTTACCATATTCCGTATTCCCACGGGTTGCGCAACGAGATGCACTTTTGTGCTGAGGCGTCTTCACAGGCTCGTTCAATGCTCCGATTTTTTGCTGTCAAGGGATCGCAAATACCTCTGCATTATGTAAACGGGAGAGCAGCGAAGAACGCTCTCAAGCCAAATCGCTGCTCAGATAAAACTCGTTGCGCAACCCGTGGGATATTCAGACGCAAGCCTGGCCTGGAATAACTATCCGAACATGGAGGCTCATTTTTGCTCACATCCATCGTGCCTGGAATTACCAAAAACGATTCATCGTCAACGGCTCCAGAGGCGGTTTCTCAACCAATCAATGGGTGTGCTGCTCAAGATTCGGGGCAACTGCTCATGTTTGAGGGCAAAAGTTGCTCACTTGGTAGGTCATTTACCAGAAATGGCTATGGCTTGAGGTCGAGCACCGCTTTGCCTGTCTGCAAATCGACCGGCACCGAGACCTGATCATGCACGAGCAGCCACTGGCCTCCGATCTTGCGCCAGCAAGCGGTCCAACGCACCCAGGTACCGATCTGCTGCCCAGTGGGCAGGGTTGCGCTCGTCCGGTTGAAGCTATGGGTGAAGGCCATATCCTCGCCCACCGTGATGGACAGGTCAGCAATTTCATAGCCGACCGGACCCGGCAACGACGAGAATACCTCTTCCCAACGTTTCCTCATTGCATCTGCTCCCACGTATTGCAGCGGGGGCACTACGTCGAACGTCACGATCTCCGGCGCATAGATGGACATCACCCCATCGAGGTCCTTGGCGCGAAACGCCTCGACATAACCCTCTATGACCCTTTTGATTTCAATTTCATCGTTGTTCTTGTTCACTTCGCTTGTCATAGTTTCCTCCGCTCTTGTGCTTGTTCTGAACCGCAAGTTCTCGTGGTGATTGGCCCTCGAAACCTGTGGATGTACGGGGTTGAAACCACAAGGCGTTGAAAGTTCATATGAGAACGATAAACAGGCATCTCCGACATCGGCTCAATTCTTGCGCTCAAAACGATCTGGTTTTGGCGATCATCCTGAGATACGTATCATGCTAGCACTGCGCGCGGTGATCGACGCGAAACCGGACGTGTTCAACCACAACGTCGAGATCATACCCCGGCTCTATAAGCGCGTGCGCCCATAGGCCATCTTCGAGCGTTCGTCTGGGTTCCTTTCTTCGTTCGCGGGAAGGACTATCAGTTTTTCCCTTCCAGGAAAACGACGAATGAGGAGTGGGCGAATCGACAGCAAAGAAAGACTATTCCAGCTCGCTTTTCAGTGTTTGTTCTGCTGATGAAACAGAGTCACTCTAGCACAGGTGTTTTAATGAGAGAAGCCTTGCTTCTCTCTGCTTCTGAAGCGTTGCTAAACTAGAGGCTCGTGCCGGTTCTTGTGGGAATTCGCTCGTTTCCATGCCAGGATACCAGCGCTGGAAGGTCGCCGTTAAGGTGTTATCCAGCACACGCGTTCGCACTTATTTCGTCTATACGTAGGGCAATGTGATTTGCGTATTCGCTGAGCGCAGTTATAGGTATCCTCTTGTTTTCTCCCTATCTTACTTGAGCTTGTGATGAAGGGCAAGGCCCATTTTTATTGCAATGGATACTTTCAAAATGTGTCACCCATCATGTGAGTCGGTGTCACAGGGTGTTCGCATGACCTCTGGCTCTCTCCCGTGAGATGTTGGCCTCTCGGTATGATTCTGACGAAAAGATCAGTCGTACCATATAACCACTAAATGTGTGCTCATATAGCTGTGTTTTTCCAATGATGGCCTGATGATATTGGTAAATGACCCGAAATATCGACAGTTTTTGCCCTCAAATGCGCACATTTGCCCTGAATGTTGAGCAGCACAACCATTGATTGCCTGAAAACCAGTTTCTGGAGCGGATCGTTTCACACTGTTTTTGTAAATTCGGGAGGTCACCAGAGAGTGCATTTTGCGCGAGAACCATCATCTGCGAGCCGCTGGCTTCTCTTGTTCACGGTTGCCGATTGAAGATAAGTTTGTCGCATCATAATTGCCTTTTGCCAAAATGATTCCATTTTGTGTCATACGTTTTGCCGCCTCATCGTGACTCTAAACCAAGTTCTCGCAGAGCAGCATGCCAGGCGACTTTTGATCCTGGTATGCGCATCGCACCGGGAAGGAGAAGAGCTTGTACTGCGTGCTGGGATGGGTAATGTCCCGAAGCATGCACGGCAAAAGTTGCTTGCTGCACTTGCTCACCAATCAGCGCAAAGCGCTGTTCCTTCCGCTGTCTGCGATAGGCTTTCGCACGCCGCGTGATTTCAGCACATTCGTGGGGGAAATGCTGCAGAAGGCTATGCTCGTCATACCCAAGTCGTTGCGCAACCTGGGATATTCCTAGCGGCTCTTCCCTTCCCTCAAGAACGGCTTGGAGCAAAGTTTGACAGCGTTCTCGATCGACGACGCGACGCAGCGGGCGTGGTGGCAGAGAAGAATCATTCCCTGTTCCCAGCGCCCTCGCTTGGGGGAGATGATCCAGTTGATTCCTCATCACTTGTAAAGGAGTGACGTTGCAGACATAACAGAACTTGAGGAGCGTTTGGAACGTGGGAGCGTAAGGATCGTCGCTCTTGACCCAGCGGTGGAGTGCTTGCCTGGTGATCCCAGTCACTCGCGCCAGTTTCGAGTAGGCTTGCTGTTCTTTCAGGTAGGTTGCCAGGTGCCTGAAAAACGACTCCCACTGGAGTGGACCGGAGGCTTGGCTTGCGGTCAGCAGTTCCTCCAGCACGGCGATCACCCACTCTTGCCAGGCCATCTGTTGCTCATGCGCTGGCTCTCCAGAGCAGCTTCTTGCATCTTCCCCAAGGAATGTGCCACATGAGGTACATGCTCCGGGCTGTGTGTTGTTGGTAGCAAGGATCATCTGGCGCTTCTGACACCGCCGACACCGCTCCATCAAAGGGCTTCGGTGGCCAGGACAGAGGGTGACGATGTGAAACATCCACAGGAGAGGTTGATACAGAGGCTGTCCCTGGTTCCTCCATTCAGCCAGACACGAAGGGCACCAGGCTGGCGTTGCCCGCAGTTGCCCTTGGCGAGGCAGATCACCTACCCACCAGGGCAAGGTTAAGAGATGCAAGTCCGTCCGCATGGTCAGGTGGTTCAGCAGCGCTCCTCCAGCACTGGCAAGCGACCCTGTGCCATTCAGGCTCATCGCCTCATGAGCGCCAAACCTTGCAGCAGTGGACAGAGGCTGCCCCGGCTCTTTCTTGACGTGAGGCAGGATCATCTCCGCAGCAAAAGCACGCGGGGAGATGTGGTGGGCCCACCCTAAGCGATTGATGTAGCCAGTCAAGCTCTCGCGAAAGACCGTCTCGGTTGCATCGGGAGCAAGGCAGTACAGCCGACTCCGTGCAGGCATCTCGCTTTCCTGAAAGATATCCTGTCCCTCTCTGTGGGAAGGGAGAAGACACACGGCAAAGGCAGGGGCATCAATCATCCTCATCCAACTTTCTCTTCGCCTGCAAGAGGCTTTGATGGGTCTTCGTCAGGTTCCTGCCCGGTTCCATCTCGACCCGGTGATCGTTTCCCAGGCCGACCTGGTCTTGTGGGAGAGGGAAGTTGCTCATCGGTCTTTGCCTTTGGCTGTGGTGTTGTGTGAGGGCTGCGCAGTCCTACGAGGGAGAGCAGCCGCTCATCCGCGCCATCGGACTCTGTGAGCTCTGCCTCGCTTTCCAAGGCATTGCGTAAGGCCAGTTCGACGCGCGTTTCTGACAAAGCCGTTTTGCGCAAATGTGAAAGCTGGACCGTCTTGGCCTGCTCTACCAATGCCAGATTCAGGGCGCGATTCAGATGCATTTTCAAGAGCCCGATACAGCCAATACTGCGTGCATACAAAAATTCCCAGTGATCGACCAGAGGGGGTTCTTGCTCAACGGGGAGTTGTCGCTGCAAGGCCCACACCACGCTTTGAAACACGTGAGCATCAGAACCGATGGTGGCATCATAGCGGCGAAAGTGGACATCCACGCTGCGGCAGGCCAGTTGGGCATTGACTTTGCGAAACGGGCGCATGTCATACGTTCCTACCAGGAGGTGACTGACCCCAGTGGCATTCTCGAAATGTTTGAGATGGTTGAGTTGACTCTGGAGACGACTGCCCCTGGCGGCTGCCGCCAGATGATGGGCTTCATCCACAATGATGGCGAGGGGCTTGCGAGCGCCTAGCGCCGTTTCCATCGCTTCCCGCAGTTCCCTGGTGCGTATGCGCGCCACCTTTCCATCCACAAACGGATCATGGAAAGCACGCAAGACCGCGCGGTAATACTCTCCCCACTCGAAACGGCCTGTATCGGACCCTGCCGCCAGGATACTGGCAAAGGGAATGAAACTGGGATCGGATACCATTAATGCGCGGCTTTTGGCTAGCAAGCGCTCTTCGAGCAAACGGATGAGCGTGGTTTTCCCCACGCGACTGGGACCAATGACGAGCACCATGGTTCCAGGCCGTCTGACGCTTGCGCCCTCACCTGGCGGACAGATGGCCTGAAGGGTGGTCTCTAACGCTTCTTGGAGGAGGGGGTGTGAGATGAGGCAGCGCTGCTCGAAATATTCCTGTCGCGCTCCCACAGGTCGCTTGAGTAACTCAGGCGGAAAAGACTCAGGGGCTGCCTGATGTGTGAGAGCCTTGTTGGTTTCGTCGTTCATAGCTCGATCCGCCTGAGCACGAGCAAATTTTTGTAGGGATCAATTTTCTTCGTCTTCGTAGGAGACTCTCCTTCCATCTTCCCCTTCTCCGTATCAGCTTGCACAGGCTCTGTGGGCGGCTGTGTTGATGATTTCTTTCCCCCCTCTAGCACGAGCAGTGCGGCTCTGGTTTCGCGGTCATGGCGTTGCTGGCGCAGGATCGCCTCAATCCCTGCATTGTCACGCCGAAACGCTGCTAGTTGTTTTTGCGTCACTTCGATGTGCTCACGGCCTGCGTGCAGACGGTTCCGCTTCCGCAGTTCTTCGGTGAGGAGTTGCAGTTCGCGCTCAGAGCATCCAGCGAATTCCGTGTAAGGACAGTCACAGGTGCGCCAGCGGCCATCAATGTAGGCATACCCCACGCTGACGTCGAACGGGTCGTAACGCACCTTCACCTGGGTTCCTTCGACGGTTGGATCTCGCATGGCCTCGCACCAGTAGTCCAGGTAGTTCATGCGCACGCCAACTCCTGGTTCCACCTTTGCTGTCCCCTTTCTGGTTGTGGGAAACGTCGCCCTGAGAAAGGTATCGTCATACTCAATAGACTTGTGAGCCCGCTCACCATGGCGTTTCATACTGAGTTCGTACGCTTCGCGTGGGGTCATCCCAAGAGCTGGATGCCGGATGGTCTCATATTCCTCATCGGCCCACTGCCCGACACGCTCTGCAAGCTTGGGCAGAGTCCAGACAGCCAGGCGTTTGGGATCGGTCGCTTTGGTTAGGGTGCGTGGCTCTCGGGTGGCCTGCGTGTTTCCCAACAGGTGAGAGAGAAATTCTGTGTCCAGCGTGCCAAACAAACGTTCCTGGGGCGATCCGAATCGTGGCTCGGCGGCTGGTCGTTGATGTTTGCGCACGCGATACAAAGCGAGCAACTGCTCAAAGTAGACGCTGTGGAACTCCGGTCCCCCATCGACGGTGATAGCTGTCGGAAGTCGCCTGTAACGTTTCACACAAAGCCGCAGCGCCATCATACATGAACGGTAGGAAGGCGGATCAAAGGTCAGGTAGAACGACGCAATGCGCCGGGGATGAGAAAGGATGAGGAATGTCAACCAGCATTTTCCCAAGGGTTGACCTGTTCTGGAATCACAAAGAACCAGATCGAGTTCGGTATGGTCGAGATGGGCCATGGACCAGGCGTATTCACCATGCCGACTGATTGTTCTTTCTGACTCATGCACGTAGTCTTTGAAAGGATAGGCAGCGCGCGTTCCTTCGCGAACCAGGATTTGTTCATATCTGGGTTTGTGGTGGTGCACCTCGGTGTAAAACGTCCTCTGGCTAACTGGTTCAAGGTGCTGCTCTTCGGACCGTTTGAGATATTCGCCGTAGGCTCCTCGTTTCGGTTTGCGGGTGACGGTATCGTAGTGGGTTTCTAGCACGCGATGGATGAGTGCGATGACCTCCTCACTGATCTTTCTCGTGCCACCGCAGTTGTGATATCCCGGAAGAAGGCCGAGAAACCCGCTCCCATACAGTGTTTCCGCTTCTTGATAGCGTTGTTGCCAGCGTTGCTTCGTCCGAGGGTGAACGGCTGCTCGCGTCTCAGTCGTTTGAGCTTGGGCATCATCCTGATAATCGTCAGGATGAATAACTCGATTGCGGAAAACGGCAGTAGCGAGATCGACATCGCTGGCTTGTTCTAGCAACGCCTGACCTTCTGGAGTGATGCGCGAAGCTTTTTCTTGTGACGCGAGCATCATTTCGTTCCTCTGGCCTCTCACTTGAACAGCGGCTCGTGAAAGCCCCTTCGAGCGAAAGACCGGCGTGCGCCATGGCTCCGAGAGCCGATAAGTCGCCAGATCAACGTACAGGTCATGTCTGGCAATGGCGATATTGATGAGATCAGCAGAAACCTCGGAGAGTGCCTGAAGGTCAGACAAGAGCATTCCAGGGTGCTCCTCAACCCACCGGTAGAGGATGGCTAACGTCTGATCTTCCACGGCAAGGCAGTCGAGATCTTGGTAGTAGTCCTCGAGAAAGAGAGCGTTCTCTTGTGTCGACCAGTTAATAGTGTCAGAAGACCAAACTTGATAGGTGAGTCCATATTTGGCGGCAAATGCTTCGCCGGGAGGACAACGCCACACGCCCTGCGAATCCTGTACGTAGCGATTGGGCTGCTTCTCAACCAGTCGGCTGAATTCTTGCGCTGGTTTGCATTCAACCCATCCACACGACCGATATCGAAAGACAAAGTAGTCGGCGGTATGCATTGGTTGCTGGAGGCGACCATGTTTGTCGAGATACTCCAAGGGAATGGATGGAGGCTGATCCCACATCTCCAGAACATCATCATCGTGCTCAGCCTGCAGCAAAAAGGGAAACTCGACTTTAGTACTCTCCGCCTTGATGATGCAGTGCATCTTTTTGGAGGGATACCAGACCGGCATATTCCCGCGACGAGCGCCCGGGGTGCGGCTTGGGGGCGACGAGCGGATATGAATGAGCACTCCCTGAGTTTCTCGCGAAAAACCGAGACGGCGAAAGTAGGCGTACAGTGCTGTGCCATCAAGGGCTTTGGCCATGGCCGTTTCCTCCCACGAGCACTCTATCTCTCAATGCCTCTTTTCCAAGCCTAACACAGCCTTTTGTCTGAGACACAGCCTTTTGTTTTGAGTGGTACTTATGGCGACAAACTTACCTTCCGAATGCGACAAACTTATCTTCAATCGGCAACGGTAGAGAAGCCCCAAATCTGAGTATCAGCAGCAGAATGTTGGGATTTACACATATGGTAATGTCGCTTGCCGCACGTGCCGATTCATAAACAGAAACCCTGTTATCAGAAGCAGGCCACTCCACACAATACCCACCGTAGGCAAAACGCCCAGATACTCGAGGCTCAGCCCGAGCGCAGAGGTGCCGATGGTGAGGACGCTGAACAGGATCAGGCGATAGACGCCACTTACGCGGCCTTGCAGGGCATCTGGTACGACAGCGAGGCGATAGCTGTCCGCGAAGATCGCACCAATCGAGTCGAAGATGGCGATGCCCGCGAAGACCGCTCCCAGCAGGAGTGGCGTCGTGATGAAGCCATAGAGAGGCCAGAGCAGCACGAACACGATCAGTACACTGCCCAACGCGAGGCCTATGCGTATTCGCCGCTGGAAAAGCGGGCAGAGCGCCGTGCCAAGCAGGTTCCCGACGCCGCCAGCTGCGACGATCAGGCCGTAGAGCACGGGCGGGATATGCTGCTGTTGCACAATGGCCAGGACGAGAAGCACGCTGGCTGTTATGGTGAGGTTGACATAGCTGGAAATCAGGACGATCGAGCGTATGACCTTCTGCGACCACAGCCAGGTGAGTCCCTCGCGCACTTCTAAGAGCAGGTGGTGACGCTCCGTCCTCCGTTCGTCTTGCATGGGCGAGCGGATGGAGAGCAATGAGCTGAGCAAGATCAGAGAGGAAAGCGCGTCGGTGACGAACGGGAGCAGCCGTGTGATGCTAAAGAGCAGGCTGCCCAGCGCGGGTCCGAGCAGTGAGCAGGAGCCAACGATCAACTCGTTCTGTGCTACTGCTGTGGTGAGCTGGCTCTTTGGCACGACCCATGCCAGTGCTGCCAATTCGGCCAGCTCGTAGAAAAGCGAAATGGCTCCCAGGCCAAAGGCTATGGCGTAGAGGAGAAGCAGCCGCAGTGGTCTGCTGGTCAGGAACAGCGCCAGGGGAATGCTCGCCACGCACACCATCAAGCAGAAGGTACAGAGAAGCATCACGCGTTTGCGCGGCCAGCGATCCACCAGCGCCCCGGCGGGTAGGCTCAGGAGGACGTAGGGAAGCTGTCCCAGGCTATACGCCAGCCCGGCAGCAGCGATCGAACGCGTCAGTCCCACTATGAGCAGCGGAAACGCGAACTGCGTGCAACTTGTGCCGAGCGAGGAGACGGCCTGGCCGAGCCAAAGCAAAAGATAGTCACGATTGCGCCAAAGGGAAACGGGCTGTTGTGGAATGACTTCTGTGTCCATGCATTCTGGTCGCTTTCTCTCTGGTAAATAGGCTCAATCTTCCGGCGGGTGAAGGTGGTGTTGGCCAT
>WNFD01008130.1_pt1 | contig 10336 bp, 6 predicted proteins | sample 5400491 | NCBI WGS metagenome assembly WNFD01 (sample SAMN13153343, study PRJNA577476) | soil metagenome | isolation source: 120 cm saprolite under Douglas fir tree site 2 hole 2 replicate 2 | place: USA:California | collected 2015-04-18 | reverse complement strand
TCGACGACCTCGCTGCGCGCGCCGATGAAGCAATTGTCCTCGATAATGACGGGTTCCGCCTGCAACGGCTCGAGCACGCCGCCGATCCCGACCCCGCCCGAGAGGTGACAGTTCTGGCCGATCTGCGCGCACGAGCCGACCGTCGCCCAGGTGTCGACCATCGTGCCGCTGCCGACATGGGCGCCGACATTCACGAAGCTCGGCATCAGCACGACGTTCGGCGCGATATAGGCCGACCGCCGCACAAAGCATCCGGGCACCGCGCGAAAGCCCGCGTCGCGGAAGCGGTTGGACGACCATCCGGCGAATTTCGAGGGCACCTTGTCCCACCACCGGGAGGCGCCGCGCTCGGGGTCGGTCGGGCCGCCCGGGATCTCGGCCGTGTCGTTGAGCAGGAACGAGAGCAGCACCGCCTTCTTGAGCCATTGATGGACCTGCCAGCCGCGGGCGGTCTTCTCGGCGACGCGCAGCCGGCCCGAATCGAGCCCGTCGAGCGCCGCCTCGACGGCGTCCCGAGCCGCACCTCGGGTTGACGCGGAGAGCGCCTCGCGATCCTCCCAGGCGGCATCGATGGTCGCGGCGAGATCGGCGTCGGTCATGGATTTTTCCGAGACAAAGGGTGGCAGCCGAGATCGGCCGCACGATGATCGAGCCGCCCCGGCAGTGTCAACCGAGGCGTGGCGGTCTACGACCTCCTCACCCGCGCCATCGTGTCCGTCGACAACGCAACGATGATTGCGACCTTCCTGTGGGCGTCGTTTGTAATGCGCACTTGGTCGGCATTGTCAGTTGTCAATGGAGCCAGCCGGTCGCCACCCCGGCGAGCAACACCGCGCCGATAAAGGCGCGATAGATGACGAACGGCCAGGCCGAGAAGCTCTCCAGGATGCGCAGGAGGCCCCAAATCGCCACAAAGGCCGAGAGGCTCGCGACGAGGAGCCCGACACCGAGCACCGCCCAGCCATGCGTATCGAGGCCGACATGCCTCAGCTCGGCCAGCTCCTTCAAACCGGCGAGTGCTATGGCCGGCAAGCCGAGCAGGAACGAGAACCGCGCCGCCTCCTCGCGCCGGAAGCCGAGGAAGAGCGCCGCCGTCAGGGTCGAGCCCGAGCGCGACACGCCCGGGATCAGCGCACCGACCTGAGCCAAGCCGACGAGCAGGCAGTCGAGGAGACCGACCCGCTCGAATGATCGTTGATGCCGCGCGACAAGCTCCGCGAGGCCAAGCAGAAGGGCCATGATGATGCAGGAAAGGCCCACAATTTCAAGCGCACGCAGCGGAGAGCTGCAGGCATTGAGAGACTTGGCGAGGGCAAGGCCCGCTATTCCGATCGGTACCGTGCCGATCACGATCCCGAAAGCGAATTTCAGCGAGTGGTCGGAGAAGTCTCGCCGAGCAAGCGCCGACAACGAACCGAAGAGGATGCCCCTGACGTCACCCCAGAAATAGCCGATGACCGCAGCCAACGCGGCGAGTTGCATAGCGGCCGAGAATGCCGACCCCGGGTCTTGCCAGCCCAAGAGCGCGGGCACGATGCGCATGTGGGCCGTGGAAGAAATCGGCATAAGTTCGGTGATGCCCTGGACGACGCCGAGCACGGCCACCTTCGCATAACCAAGTGAGACAAACCCGGTGTCGATGCCGTCGGTGCAGGCGCTGGCCATGAGACTACTTCGCACCTCGACCAGCCTTGGTGCAAGAATGTTCCCTTCGCTCACGAAACCGGAGGGGATGTCTGGCGCGCCGACAGGGGGGACCCAGTTCTTTTTCTTTCTAGCGGTGCCGACGATGCTGGGTGCTGCGGTCTACAACCTCTACAAGAACCGCGCCATCATCTCGGTCGACGATGCGACGATGATTGCGATCGGCTTCGTCGTCGCCTTCATCTGTGCGCTGTTCGTCGTGCGCACGCTGGTCGGCTTTGTCAGCCGCCACGGCTTCGGCGTCTTCGCCTGGTACCGCATCGTGATAGGGAGCCTCGCTCTCGTGCTGCTCGTCCTGGCACGCTGAAGGGCACAGCCGCCCTCCAAGCCGGCTCGTCCCAATTACGCGGATACGTCGACCCCGAGAGCGTGCATGCTGTTGCGCCGATCGCTGGCCGTGCGTTCGATCGCAGACTGCTCCTGATTGATCTCGCTGACCTGCTGATTGAGCTTGCTGTAATTCTGCGCCATTTGGCGGGTGTTCTGCGACACCGGCTTCGCTGGTCGCGGCGCGGGCCCGCGAGAGCCGGGCGGCGGCGCGCCTGATTCGGCAAGGAGTTGGTTGGGCGTGGTATTCAACCGCTGCGCCTCTTGATCGAAAGCGACTTCGTATTGTTGGACGCTGGCGCGCGTCTTCTTGCCATATTCCGCGAGGATGGCGCCGACCTCGCGCTCACCCTGGTCGATTTCCGTGAACCGTTGGACGGCGTCGGGCTTTGAGATGGCACCGCTGCGCACACCCGCGACGAGCTGATTGTAAGTGCTGCCATAGCAGTTGTCGGCCTGGCGGGCGGCGACGACCGCACGTTGCAATTCGCTGCTGTCGTGATACATGTCGCCTGCGATCGTACCGCGACGAAGCTCGTCGTCAGGCTGCTGCTGCAGGCGGGCCGAGGCATAGGTGGCGGCAGCTGCGGTGACAGCACCGGCGGCCGCCCCGATCAGCGCGCTTTTCCAATCGCCGCCGATTAGCCCGCCAAGTGCTGCTCCGCCCGCCGCGCCGGCCAGTGTGTTTACCGCCATGGTCTGTTGAAACTGCTGGTCCTGCTGACGCAGCACTGCCACAGACTGGTAGCATTGTGGATAGAACGCGACCCTCGTCGACTGAGGAACCGTCGTGCCGCCTGGGGCCGCGCAGCTCGCCAACGCGAACGATGCCGCCAGAACCTTTGCTCCGGCCCTGATCGAAGTCTTCATCGAGCGCTTCTCCGCCAGTTCTGCGAAGTCGATGCTAGACGAAAGCTGCCCGTTTTTCAACCGTCAATTTTTAAATATAGGGCATGTCTCGCGAATACCGCTAGTTTGTGGCTATGATGGACCGACTATTCCTACTTCATTGTCTTGACGAAGATGCCGTCCCAGCGCGCCGGAGACGACGACGCGAGCTCGGCGCAGCGATTAGCCATGACCCACGGCGGCGATCTCGCCGCACCGCCCTGATGGCCAAGTTCGGCGAGGCATCTCCAGAGCCTTTGGGCAGCGGCAAAATCGCCGGCGCGGTAGCGTTCCAGCGCCTCCCGGTATCGCCCGGGGTAGGCGCGTTCGACCGGACCGGCGGTACTTTGCTCGTCGATGAGTTCGTAAACGGAAAATGCGTCATCCTTGCCCTTTACCCTGATCCAGTCGAGCTCGCAGAGCACAAAGCGATCGGCGACCGCCGCCGCCGTGCCGGGACCGATGACGATGCGGCAGCCGTAATCCTCGGGGACGCCTTCGAGCCGGGCAGCGACATTCACGGTCTCGCCGATTGCCGTGTAGTTGTAGCGCCTCGCTGCGCCGACATTGCCGACCACGGCTGGGCCCGTGTTGAGACCGATCTTAACCGTGTAGCCCGGCTCGCCGCGCCTATCGGCTTCGGCCTTCGCCCGCATCACGCTCGCGAGCGCACGCAATGCGCCCCGTGCGGCATTGGCCGCGTGGTCGGGATCGGGGAGCGGCGCGCCCCATAGCGCCATTACCGCGTCGCCGATGAACTTGTCGACATAACCGCCCGTTGTCTCGACGGCCTCGACAATCAGGCCGAGATAGGTGTTGGTCACCTCCATCAGCTCCTCGGGACCGACCTTGCCGGAAAGTGCCGTAAAGCCGGAGAGGTCGGCGAACATCACCGTGATCTCGCGCCGCTCGCCGCCCAGCCGCAATTCGGCTTCGTGCTCGGTCAGCCGGTCGACGATGCTCGGAGCGAGATAATGGCTGAAGGCTTCCTGGACGCGCCGCCGGCGGCGTTCCTCGACGAGAAGGCGCACGACATAGGCAAGCACCATCGAGACGACGGCGGCGGCTACCGGAAGGAATAGCGGGAGCCACCAGCCGAACGGGAGCAGAACGAGCGCCAACCCGAAGCCGGCAATTGCCAGGACGGCGACCCCAGCAACCGCGATCCACGGGGCAAAAGCGAAGCCGAGCAGCGAGCCGCAGATGCTCCAGACCGCCACCGCCGTGGCTCGACCGGCGGTGGGCACGGCACCGACGATATTGCCGCTCAGCACGGACTGCACCGCTGCAGCATGGAGGAAGACGCCGGGCGCCGTCCCGCTGCCAGGATCCGAGGCGCCAAACCGGCCGAGGCTGCACGTGCTACCACCGGCCGGGGCGGCGCGGGCTGGCGGCATGAACCGGTCGGGCGTGCGCCGGCGGTCCTCCTCGGGGAGGTTGGTGCCGATCAGGACAATCTTGCCCGAGAAGGCCTCGCTGAGGGCGGCCGGCTGGCGTTCGAGACAACGCAGGACATCGATCACGCGATAGGTCGGGATAGCTTCGAGCGGGGCGGCGGGAGCGAGCAGGACCGAACCTGGCATTGCCGGAGCCTGCGCCCGCGCGAGCAGGGCTGCCGACAATGTCGGCAACAGATGACCCTCGCCCGTCGCGAGGCTCGCCGGTACGCGGCGCTGCACTCCGTCTTCGTCCGGGACGAGCTCGACAAAGGCGACGGCAGCCGGCTGGTCCCTCTCGGTATCCGTATCGAGGTCGTAAACTGCAGCCTCGATCGGGGGAGCGAGCGCGAGGCCGGCCGAGCGCGCCAATACGAGTCGGTCGCGATGGCGCGCGAGCGCGTCCAAGAAATCACGATCATATTGCGCATCGAGGCCGGGAAAGTGGTTGGCCGAGTAATTGAAGATTATGTCGAAGCCGATCGCCTTGACGCCGCTCCCGGCCAGCCCGTCGATCAGCTTGGCCCAGAACGGGGCGAAGAAGACTCGCGGGGTCGAGGCGAGTTCGTCCGCCGCGAGGCTTTCGCCGTCGACCGCGATCACGGCGACCGGCTCGCCACCGACGCCCGGCCTCGCCCGTTGGACCGCGAGCGACACGTCGTAGAAGAACCCGTCGACCCATTCGATCGAGACGCCGGTCGTCAAGCTCGCCGCTAGGGCGAGCGCCGCGGCCAGGATCGTCGTAATCGCGCGATGGTGCCGCCTTAAGAAGGCTCCGCGAGGCACGGCTTGGCAGGATCAGTCGATGCGCAACACGACCAGAGAGCCGCCCGTGCCGGGTGCCACCGCGACAAAGCTGTGCTCGATGGGGTCCGGCTGATCGCTCATCTTCATCCTCAGTATATAGCGCTGTTCCGCTATCAGCGGCGCCGCAGCCGCGGGCTCGGTCGCGCGGTGGTCAACAAGATCGAAGCGGAACAGCGGGCGTTCGCGTTGGTCCTGCGCGTAAACGGTGGCCTCGGCTATCTTGTCGGCGCGCTTCCCGGCGAAGATGATTTCGGGGTTGACCGGCAGACGAGGCGGCAAATCGCGCGCAACCCACCCGCCGGCGCTCCCCGCGAGCTGGTAGACTCGGGGGCAAGGGCCGGGCATTTCCTTCTCGACCTTTCCGTCGGTGGTGAAATCTCGATCGCTGAGCTCCAGCGTTCCGCCGGTTACGGTGACGAATTTGCATTTGCGATAGTGGAGAAAGGTAAGCTCAACCGCCGGGCCGAGCTTGATCGCAGTATCAGCCGGGATTTCGGTCCGAACCGGAAGATCGGGAGTGGTTTGGCCGGTGACCTTCATCACTATCCCGGCAGCGGCGGACTCGGCCGCAAGCGCCGGGCCTATCGTCAACAAGCAGGCAAACAGCGCGGCAGACAGGCCGCATCGAATGTCGATCATAAAGTGCTCCCGTAACAGGCTGCGGAGAAATTCCCGGAATTGGAGTTCGTCATTCCGGCCGTAGCGAAGCGGAGAGCCGGAATCCACAACCACTGATCCAAGTGGATTCCCGCTTTCGCGCAGGGCTGTCCGGGGAAAATTTTCTTGAAAAAGGAACTTGTGCCAGACCCGCAGGAAACGATTTCAAGTCGCCTTGCGCGGACTTGATCCGCGCATCCACGTCTTTGCCTCGACCTCCCCAAGGCGTGGATGGCCGGCCCGAGCCGCCCGAGCCCGGCCAAGACGAAATTGGGGAGGCGATTTCCCTCCCTTCACCTCCCCAAGATTTCGCCGCACAGCCCCGCGCTTTCGCGAGAATGACGAGGTTGTGGGTTGAGCGAGCTCCTTTCATCGGCAGGACCTTCCTCGTAACCTAGTATCCCCCGTGAGGGGTCGCGCAATCATACCATCTCGTCGCTTATAGCAGATTGCGCGATGCACCCGAGTAAAGTCGTCATGACCGGACCTGACCCGCGCGGTCGTTATTGCTGCCGGGCGACCGTGATATCGCGGATGGCATTGGGCTTTACCGAGGTCGGGTGCTGTCGGTCCTTGGTCAGTTCTTTCACGCGGTCGCTCAGCCAGAATTCGAGGCCGGCCACGGTGATCTCCCGACGACCGCGAAAGATGTCCGCCTGGCCGTTCAGCACTTCGAGCAATGCCTTGGTAAAGGCGCCGTGTCCCCAGCTCTTTTCTTCATAGGCAACCTCCCTGCCCTCCGAGGCGGCGAACACCACGATCCCGTTCTCCGCACTGGTAAAATCGTTCACCACACCGTTGATGTCGGGCTGCACCAGGCGCGGCCCTCCCATCACCGAGCCCGATTGACAGGTGTCGAAGAAGAACAGCGCCGTGCCCCGGATCTGAACCAGTCGCTTGCGGATCTCGTCTTGCGGTGCCGCGGTTTGCTGCAGCCGCCCAATATCCGCATCGGCCGGCAGAAAGTAGTACTTGTCGTCTTCAGTCGTCCCGTGCCCGGCCATGAAGACCACCGCCACATCGCGAGCGGTCGTCTGCCGCGCTATCCCGTCGAGGCCCTCCTGCACATTGTGCAGCGTCGCGTCTTCGTCGCGCAGCACCCTCGCCACGACCTCGCGGTAAATCCCGCCCTCTTGCGCCTTTAGCGCCGCCGCAACATCGCCGGCGTCCGCCGAGGCGAAGGACAGCACCAGTCCGGGATCCTGGTAACGGCTGACGCCGATCGCCAGGACATAGAGCCTGGGCTTCCGCAGATCGGCCTCGACGATGCCCTTCCAAACCAGCTTGACGTTCGCTGCCTCACCGGCACGATCCACGGTCCGCGCCACCAGCGAGATCGTGCTGTCTTTTGCCAGCGGGACTGCGACACTCGCCTCCTGCTCCGCGTCCCGGGTGACGAGACCGGCATCGAAACCCGTCGCCGCCGGCAGATCGGAAAGCCGCCGCCCATCGACCAGCACGTCCACCCCGGTGATCGGCTCCCCCGACGGCGAGCGCACCGAATAGCGGATCTCGACCGGCGAGCCGCTCACGATCTCTCCCATACGCGGCGACAGAATGCGGATGACCGGAGGCAGGACCGGAAGGGCCAGCGGTTTCGGCGGCGCGCCGGCGTCGCGCTGCCCCTGCTCGTCGAGCGTGCGCAGCACCGCCCCGACCAGCTCGGGCCGGTAATAGCGGTCGCGCAAGCGGCTCGCTGGAAAGTAATCCGCGGCATGATCAAGGCCGCGGTTGACATGCCAGCCGATCAGATCTTCGCCGCCGGCCGACGCATCGTAGTACCCCTCGGGGGTCCACAGCACCCAGCGTTTCCCGTCGCGCGGCATAAATAACGCCAACAGCGGGCGACCGTCCTCGAAGCGATACCAGCGGATCGTCCCATTGGCGAGTGCCGCGACCGCCAGCCGACCGTCGCCGCTAATCCCCACCGCCCAGGCGGCAGCGGGGAGCGGAATCGACCAGACCTCCTCGCCGCCGGCGCCGAAACGGCGCAGGTACCAGTCCGTGCCCAGCACGAATGACCGTCGATCCGGAGCAATCGCAACACTCCGAGACGTTTCGTTCTTTTCAAGCCTGAGCGGCTTGCCGGAGAGCTTGGGTGCCGGATCGTTCCGCCAATCGCGTAACGGCACGCCGGCGGTATCGGCCGGGCGCAGGTCGCCGGGCGGGTTCCGGGCGATCAGTCGGCGCGCCCCTGCATCGAACCAGGCTGGCTTGCCGCCACCTTTTTCGAGGCCGAAGGAAACCCGCGTTCCGTCCGACGACACCCGGAGGCTCTCGATCTGCCCGCGGAGATCGGCGATATCCGGCGGACGGTTGAGCACCCGGTTCAGCTGCGCATCATAACGCCCGAAAGTCGGGTCTGCCGTGACATAGGCAAAGCCTCCACCGGCCAACGGCACGATACCCATGACCGTCTCGTCCGCAGCCGCAAGCGTCGTCCGCTCGTTCCATCGGCGATCGGCCCAGCGAAATATCGGGGAGCCGGCCGCGGCAGACCAATACGAGCCGCCTGCCAGCAACGCCCCGTCCCTGCTCCATGCGACTTGGCTGAGGCTGCCCCCCGACAAGCCCGCAACATTCGCGGCCCCGACGCGGCGCAGCTCGGGAACCGTAAGGATGTCAACGGCGAGCGTGTCGTTATATCCGACGGCAAGGGCACTGCCGTCCGGGGTCAGTGCCACCGTATAGGGACGCGTCCCGCCCGGCGCCTTGGCCTTTGCGACGGGCCGCAGCTCGGCATTGTAAAGGCGAATATATCCGTCGAACCCGGCCACCGCCAAGCGTCCGGCTTCGTCGAAGCTCAGACCGTAAATCGGTGCCGCGTAATCGGCGTCCTTGCCGACCTCGTGCCAGTCGCTCGTTGCGAACAAGCGGATCCCGTTGGCACCGGCGAGGCCGACCGCGACGTAACGCCCATCGGGCGACCAGGCCAGCCGGTTGATGACTTGCGGGAGACCCCCGACCCGGCGGACGAGCCGCCCGGAAGCGGTTTCGAACACATAGAGGCTGTTCGCCTTCTCCCACGCGAACCCGGTCCACCCCCCGGTGACGACGTATTGGGCGTCGGCCGAGAGCGCCACGGCCTTCAGCTCACCCTCGGCACCGGCGCCGATCTGCGGGCGCAGCACCCGGATCGGCTCGCCGGTCGGCATCATCCACAGCCGCAATGTCTTGTCATCCGAAACGGTGGCCAGCATTTGCCCGGCGGCGTCGCTCGCGGCCGCCCGGATCGGTGCCGTGTGCATGCCCGTCTCGAGGCGCAGCACAGGCGGCGGGCTCGCTTGCTGTTGCGCCAGTGCTGCACCCGCCGACAGCAGCCCCAACCCGGCAACGACGAGGATTTGCAGTCTTCTCGTAAGCTCCCAGCCTCCGACCTCAAATGAAACTTTTCTCTTCAATGTGTTAACACTCACAAACTGGCTCGATCGGAGCGTAGGGAAGCGGGGACGGCCGGGTCAAGCCCTGATCCTCGCCGGTAAGACTGCATCGGATTTCCCTGACAGCAGGGAGAAAACGCGTTTCAGCCTCCAAAAAGCCGCTCTCGCTGTCGAAAACCTACGGAAGATCAGAGGCTTGGTTGTAATTTGGGCAAGCTGCCCGACAGCGGAATTCGGTGCGCTCGGCGGGGAATTGGCAGCGGAATTCAAGGCACGGCCTCTTGCTTGTGTATCTATCACGAAAACGCATTTCATAATTGATATTATCACACTGGAGCGGCCAGCGCAAGGGAGCGCGTGGACGCACCCGAGCCCTACATGCCACAATGTGAGAAAGAGAGGGGGACGCGGCGTGCTGATCTTTGTCAGCTATCACACGCCCGATCATGACAAGGCGCAGGCGGTCGAGGCGGCGCTGGCCGCGCGCCGGCCGGGTAACGAGTGGTATTTCGCGCCGCGCAACATCACGGGCGGCGCCTGGTGGGTCCCGAGCCTCGGCGACGCCCTCGCCCGCGCCGACGCGGTATTGTTCCTGGCCGGGAGACATATCGGCCCGTGGCAGGAGCTCGAATATTACGAGGCCCTACGGCTCTCGCGGAAGCAAGCCGGACGGCCGCGCCTGGTGCCGGTGGTCATCGCCGACCAAGCCCCCGGCCTGCCGTTCTTCGCCCAGTTGCATCAGATCTTCGCGCCCGATCCGACGGCGCCCGATGCTCTCGCCGCGATCGAGCGGGCATTCGACGACGCTCTGCCGCCGGACGCGTCCCCAGCCTGGCAGCGCTTCCAGCCTTACAAAGGCCTGCCGGCCCTCGAAGAGGCCGACGCCGCCTTCTTCTTCGGCCGCGACGAGGAGACCGCGGCGATCCTCGATCTGATGGCGCGGCGGTCCGACCGCGTCATTGCCCTGATCGGGCAATCGGGTGTCGGCAAATCGTCGCTGGCCCGGGCCGGTGTCCTGGCCCGGCTCAAATCGCAGCTCTGGCCGCTTCCGGCGGGCGAATGGCCGGCGGGTCTGCACGACAGCCGCGCCTTTCTGCCGCTCGTCGTGCGGCCGGGCGAGCAGCCGTTGAAGGAATT
>WNFD01023085.1_pt2 | contig 10337 bp, 9 predicted proteins | sample 5400491 | NCBI WGS metagenome assembly WNFD01 (sample SAMN13153343, study PRJNA577476) | soil metagenome | isolation source: 120 cm saprolite under Douglas fir tree site 2 hole 2 replicate 2 | place: USA:California | collected 2015-04-18 | reverse complement strand
TAGCATCGTTGGATGAGTGGCTTTCAAGGACTTCCTTTCACTCATCCTGAGCGTAGCTAGATGCGCTAGCATCGTTGGATGAGTGGCTTTCAAGACGTTTCTGTTGAGCGTTTGGACCGCCGAGTTGCAATTGTTGTTTCATTGCTTGCAACTGGGCTTCTACATTCTGCTCGGTTGAGATCTTTTGCAGTTCGCGCTCGAGCGTATCACCTGAACCCGCTCCAAGCATTCCTTGTTCGCTGAGCGTGCCCTGATCTATCAACTCCTCCATCGCATTTGCGCGAGCTTGCATAGTCAATACCTTGTCTTGCGCTCGCTGCATCGCCAGATTCATCTCTGTCATTTCTTCAGAGATGCCTGTAACTGTTTCGTTGATCTTCACTTGCGCCTGTGCCGCGCTATACTGTGCCTTCACCATCTCTTTTTGCGTGCGGAACGCTTCCACACGAGCAGAGATTGTGCGCTCCATATTAAGCAACTTCTCTTCTTGTGCTTTTAATTGTGCCAACTGTTGTTCATAACTGTTGATTTGTACCAGCAACGTTTCTTTGCGTTGTAAAGCCATACGCGCCAGGTCTTCTCGGTTTGCCTGCAATGCCTGCATAGCCTGTTGATCCAATCTACTGATCTTCTCGATAAGTTGTGACTGTTGCATTTCAAGGCGTTTTTCATTCGTTACAACATCTGCAATCGAGCGACGAAGTTGCTGTAATTGCTCGATTTGTTTGCTATACGAATAATCCATAACCTGCCCTGGGTCTTCAGCTTTATCTAGCGCTGCATTGGCACGTATATTAAAAAAGGTTGCGAGACGTGAAAAAAAGCCCATAGAGTCCTCCTCTTAAGCAAGCGATATATGTGATTTTTTTACATAATGTCATAACAAACCTGCTCATTATTTGCATGATACCATACTTATAGCAAAAAAGATAACCAAAACTGACATCATCTCATCCATGGGATTGCAAGGGCGCAGCCCTTGCAATCCCATGGATGAGATGATGTCAACCCACAAACTATTGACTTTTGCTCCTCAGTCGGCTATACTCCACGTTGTCAGCAGAATGCTGCGCGCGGGTTTGGTGTAGTGGTAACATGCAACTTTCCCAAAGTTGAGATCACGGGTTCGACCCCCGTAACCCGCTCTTTAAACGACCTCTCTCGTTAGGACAGAGGTCGTTTTATTTCTCCACTTCGCGCAACTGCACTTGCATGCGATTCATATCACGTGCGACCGTTCTCAATCCAACGAGACAGGCCAGTCCTGCAAGAAACAGAAATGTTGGAGCCGTAGCGGTGAGCGCAAAACCAAGTGAAGCATTATTTGCAATTGCACCAATCACAAATGGCGCTGCTGCGTCTCCAAGTAAATGCGCAAGTAGCAGAGACAGGCCAATTGCGGTGGCTCGCAACGCGGGAGCAATCACATCCTGAATCACAGCATTCAACGGCCCGGTACAGAAGCTGAGCAAAATGGCGGCTATAATAAACACAGAGACGAAGAGTGGTAAGGTGTGGATCAACAGAGCAATCAATACCAGGGGTGCTCCGACTAGAAATCCAAATGCTGCAACCAACAAACGTCCTTCGGGTCGACGCCTCTGAGCGAAGTCAGCTAACCAGCCTCCAGCTACTGTTCCGATCAGTCCACCGCCCACCAGTACTGCGCCGGTGATTAACCCGGCGCGGCCTAGACTCAGGTGAAATGCATGAACAAAGTAAAATGGCAGCCAGTACGAGGTGCCGCCAATCGTGAAGAAACTAAACACAAGTGCGGCTACTAAAGTCCAGTAGGTTGAAATGTGACGCAGTTTTTTCAACGAGCCCTGGAAATCTTTTCCGAAGCTCCCATGTGCTTGAACAGAATCGGCTTCATTTTCGTCGCCCTCGGCGTTTTCGAATGCGCCGCGTCTGGGTTCAAGCATACGCCATGCGAGAAAAGCAGCGATCAATCCAGGAACACCAACAATAAAAAATGCGTACCGCCAGCCAAAAGCGTCTGCAACGAGGCCGCCAAGGGCAAGGCCTATAGCTGTGCCGAGTAATGTGCCTGCCGACCAGTAAGACAGGATGCGGGCGCGTTTCTCTTTAGAGAAAAAGTCGCCAAGTAGCGAGAGAGACGCTGGAGCATAACCGGCTTCACCAATACCTAACACAGAGCGGACACTGAGCAATTGCAAGAAATTACGTGTGAAACCTGTCAGAACAGTCGCCACACTCCAGATTCCTACGCAAAGCGCGACAATATTCTTGCGAATACTCCTGTCTGCCCAGACTCCCAGCGGCAATGTCGCAATCGCGTAAACGAATAGGAACGATGATCCAAGCAAGCCTGCTTGGGTTAGTGTCAACCCCATGTCTGCCTGGATTTTCGGCAGTACAGCAGGAAGTACGAAGCGATCAGCGTAGTTGAGCACATTGATGATAAACAAAATGGTAAAACCAAAACGGGCCTGTCCTCTTGTGGGCCTGAAGTGAAGCTTATCTTTGGCCTGCAATGGCGTGGTTATTTTCATTAATATCTACACTTTCACTAAAGTCACGCCAAAGATATCCCCCGTACCCTTGATCTCTTCAATTGCCCAGTCGGGGATGGGGTCATCTACAGAAATGATCATCAGCGCAGTATCAGGAGAACTTTTAGGGTCTCTCGCATGGGGAGCACGTACACTGGGACCCACGTCCATGTGGCGAATATTCACGTGGGCTTTACCCAGGATGGTGCCAACACGTCCGATCATGCCAGGTTGATCAGGGTTGCGACAAAAGAGAATGTAGCCCTCTGGTACAAATTCAGGCCAATAACGGCCAATACGCACGATGCGTGGTTCATGATGCATCACCGTTCCGCTTATCACCTCGACATAGTCGTCACCGGAGCCGGGCTTTCCCGCGAGGGAAGAGCTATAGCCATTAGCATTCATGAGGCGTATGGTGACGAGGTTGGCAAACTCGGTTGGGATGGTTGATTTCTGTTCACTGATCTCCAATCCCCACTGTTTTGCCAGCAAGAGCGCATTAATCATGTTGACATGTGCGTCTGAAACCGATTCAAGCAACCCTTTGATAAGCGCTGCCTGCAAGGGGCGCAAATCGTTATTCGCTATGTCGCCGCTGCAGGATAATTCGATCTTATTCAGCGGCCCAGGTTGGAGTTGTGTGTACAGACGTCCCATCTGCTCAACCAGGTGCATATACGGTTGCAATATGTTCAGGGTTTCGGGCAGGATCAGAGGCGCATTTACTGCTGCTCGCGGAAAACCACCGCGCAAGACTGCGACAATTTGTTCAGCCACATCCGTAGCCACACTCACTTGTGCCTCTTCCGTTGAAGCTCCCAGGTGTGGAGTAGCAATCACTCGCTCGTGTGCGAGCAGTTGCTTCAAAACCTCATTATCGCCTACTGGTTCCTGGCTGAAGACATCGAGAGCGACTCCTGCCAGGCGGTTCTCTTGCAGTGCGTTGAGCAAGGCTTCTTCATCGATCAACCCACCTCGCGCACAGTTGATCAGTCGCGCTCCGGGTTTGAGCAGGTGTAGTTCATGTGTCCCGATAAGCCCGCGAGTTCCTTGTGGGCCACTGGTAAGAGATGTGTGCAGCGTCACAAAGTCAGCCTGTTGGAGCACTTCTTCCATGCTCAGCATGGTGATATCAAACTTGCGAGCCTGTTCAGAAGCCACGTATGGATCAAAGGCGATCACCTGCATTTCTAGCCCCTGTGCGCGTCGTGCTACTTCTGTGCCAACCTTCCCAAGGCCAATAATGCCTAGTATTTTGTTTCGTACTTCAACTCCCAGGAAGCGACTCTTTTCCCATTTCCCTGTTTTTGTGCTGCTGCTGGCGGCAGGAATGTGTCGTGCCAATGCCATCAGCATAGCAATGGTATGCTCCGCAGCCGCGACGATGTTTCCTGTAGGCGAATTGACAACTATGATGCCCTGGCGTGTAGCTGCTTCGATGTCGATATTGTCAACACCAACTCCAGCACGTCCAACGATTTTGAGTTCACTGGCGGCGGCCAGTATCTCGCTCGTCACCTGGGTTTCGCTTCGCACAACAAGCGCTGTATAGTTGCCTATCATGCCTTTCAATTGCTCTGGCTTGAGGCCGTAATGAACGTCTATATGTGCCTCTGGAAGCTGCGAGCGCAGGAGATCAATGCCCTCCTGCGCGATGCGATCAGCAATGAGTATGTTGAATTCTTCTTCCACGTGATCCTCTTCCTCTCTGTTAGGCCGTAAAACCAGTATCTCGCAGGCGCATCTCCATTTTATCCATGGCCTCGACCAGGTCTACCTCCTCGAAGAAGCCGAGGTGTCCCACGCGCAAGATCTTTCCTTCCAGTTGTTGCTGGCCGCCGCCAAGGACCACCTGATCCTCCTCGCGTAGTATCTTCAGCAGCGCTTTTCCCATCTCTTTAGCGCGCCAGCGCACGTATTCACCAATGCGCTGATGTCGCTCAAAGATAGCCTCTCGACCCTCTTCCAGCATTTTCTCCAGTGCCAGGTCCAGCGCGTAGAAGAGCGAGACAGGCGGCGTAGTTGGATGCTCCCATTTCGCTAAGTACTTACGAGACAGTTCCCAGTCAAAATAGAAACGCGGTAACCTGGCAGTTTTATTGGCTTCCCATGCGCGGGGACTGGCGGCAAGCATCATCAGACCGGGAGGAGTCATCCACCCCTTTTGCGAACTCGTGAAGACGACATCAATATTCCAGGAATCCATTTCCAGCGGTACGCAGCCAAGTGAGCTAACAGCATCGACAACTATGAGCGTATCGGGGCCAAGACGGCGGATCAGAGCTGCCAGCGTTTCCAGGTCATTTGTAACACCTGTCGAGGTTTCGTTATGCGTCACGAGCACAGCACGGTAAGGTGCGAGTGATTTCAAGCGTGTTTCAACTGTCGCGGGGTCAGCGGCCTCTCCCCATGGAAATTCGATGCGTGTTACATCAAGACCGTATCGCTCAGCGATGGTCGCCTGGCGATTGCCAAAAGAACCAATCGTGATTACTACAACATGATCTCCGGGTGAGAAAAGGTTAGCAACTGCGGCCTCCTGACCTCCCGTACCAGAAGCCGAGAAGGTCAGCACCGGTGAGGATGTCTGGAAGAAATATTGCAGGCGTGCCGTAACCCGCTTTAGAATGGCGGCAAACTCTGGACCTCGATGGTTGATCAAAGGCTGAGTCAGTTCTTCCAATATCTCAGCAGGTACAGGTGTCGGGCCAGGAATGCGCAGATTCTGTACGGGAATAGGTTTGCGAGGCTCTACCTGCGGGATTGGGATTGCTCTTCGTTCTTGAATAGTCATAGTTTACTCCATCTATATCGGCCTGAAAAGCCGACCTTCGTTTAATTATAGGGCGAATTAAAAGTCAGGGGTGCAGGGGGCGAAGCCTCCCTGACGGGGTCTGGGGTGTCCCCAGAATTTCCCTTATCCCTCGCAGGCGGCGAGGCCCTTTGAACTCTGTAAAAAGGACTTATTAATTGCTCTAGTTTCATTGAACCTATGCCTCTTTGCAATAGGATACGGCGGACTAAAACGCAGTATCCGCCGCTTTGCTCGATAACTCTCAATCAAAGTATAGCATAGGAGGAGATTATAGGAAACCACTGCATCATTCCCACTCCATCGTCGCAGGAGGCTTTGTTGTAATATCATAAACAACTCGTGAAATATTTGGAACTTCATTCACGATACGAGAAGATATTTTTTGTAAGAGATCATACGGAAGTTTCGCCCAGGTGGCGGTCATAATATCTGTTGATTCTACAACACGAAGAGCAACTACTTCCCCAAAAAATTTTCCATCCCCTTTGGTAGCTGTTGAATACGCTCCTGTCATTACAGGAAACGAAATAAAGACTCTTTCAAGCCAACCGCTATGTCTTAATTCTTCAAGCACAATGCTGTCTGCTTGTTCTTCTTGAGCAAGACGCACCGTAGTTACTTCTCCTCTAATACGTACTGCATATCCTGGACCGGGAAATGGTTGCTTCATAATTAGTTCATCAGACAATCCAATCGTTCTACCTAACGAACGCACTTCATCTTTATAGAACTCCCGTAATGGTTCAAGCAATTTGAGTTTCATATGCTCCGGTAGTCCACCAACATTATGATGACTTTTAATTTTAGATGCATATTTCGTTCCTTGACTTTCAATAACATCTGAGTAAATTGTTCCTTGCAGTAAGAAGGCAACATCTTTATCCTTTTGAAGAAGCTTTTGCATTTCTTCCTCGAAAACTTCTATGTAAAACTTACCGATCACTTTTCTCTTTTCTTCACTATCGGTAATTCCTTGTAACCTTCTCAACATTTCATTTCGTACATCAACAACAATAGGAGTAATACCCAATGGTTCAAATGTTTTTTTAACCGTAAGAATTGCATCATCTCGCATTAATCCATTATCAACAAAAATAGGAGTAAATTGCTTGCCTATTGCTTTTGCAACCAACGTACCAGCAACAGTAGAATCAACTCCTCCTGAAATTGCTCCGATCACATGCTTTTCCCCAACGGTCGTACGAATCTGTTGTATCAGCTCGCTTGCTTCGATAATAGTGTGTTTTTTAGAAATTCCACAGATCTCAATAAAGTTTTGCAATATTTGTGATCCAGATTCTGTATGTTCAACTTCAGGATGAAATTGAATCATATACATCTTTTTCTTTTCATCTTCTGCAGCAGTATTTGGAACATGTGGGGTTGACCCGATCAAGGTAAACCCCTGTGGAATTTCAATAATTTCATCTCCATGGCTCATCCAAACGGTTATATCTTTGGCAACACCTTTAAGAATCTTGGATGTATCATCTAGTACAGCAAATGATGCAGGTCCGTATTCTTTTCTCCCTGCAAGAACTTTTCCTCCTAAAAGATGTGCAGCTAATTGAAAACCATAACAAATACCTAGGATCGGGAGTCCTGATTCAAAGATTTTTTTGTCAACTGTAGGAGCGCCTTGCTCGTAAACAGAAATGGGTCCACCAGAAAGTACGATCCCTTTGGGTTCTTCTTCTTTCATTGCTTCTAAAGCATCTTCAGGAATGATCATTTTTGCCGGAGAACCAAGGGCTCGAAGTCTTCGTACTATTAAATGTGCTGTTTGTCCTCCAAAATCAACAACCAGAATCATTTTAGTAATTCTCGCCGGCGTTTGTTATTAAAACATCATGTGGATGGCTTTCAGTTAAAGATGCTTGAGTAATCTGAATAAATTTTGCCTTTTCCCATAACTCATGAATATTTTTTGCGCCAGTATAGTAAAATCCTGACCGTATTCCTCCAAGGGCCTGATCAACAAGTGCTTGCACAGAACCCTTCACAGGCACTAATCCCTCAACTCCTTCTGCAACAAGCACACCATCTTCGTAGCTTTTTCCATGAAATTCATCTTCTGAATGAATTTCCATCCCTCGTTTGATTGCACCTGCAGATCCCATACCTCGATACTCTTTAAATAAATATTCGTTTTTATCTTTTTGGAAAATACTTTGAAATCTTTGCGGTACTTGATCTCTATGTAGCATAACCGTTTTTCCTGGAGCTTCTGCTGCTGCAGCAAAAAAGCTTCCCATCATAACTGCATTGGCGCCAACGGCAAGTGCTTTCACCATATCTCCAGAATATTTAATACCTCCATCTGCAATAACAGGTATTCCAGCTTCTTTTGCCACTGAAACAACACTTTGTAAAGCAGAAACCTGCGGTACTCCCATTCCTGAAATTATTCGTGTTGTGCAAATGGCGCCTGGTCCCATACCGACTCGTAACCCATCGGCACCTGCATCAATCAGCGCTTTTGCACCATCTGCAGTTGCAATACTTCCTGCAATAATATCTATTTCTGGATAGTTCTGTTTAATGAAGATTACTGTGTCAATAACATGTTTTGCAAAACCATGCGCAGTGTCAACAACAATGAGTTTCACTCCACTTTCCGCCATAGCAGATACTCGTTTTTCAAAACCAGAACTCGCTCCGACAGCCAATCCAACAGGTAGGTTTTCTGCGAGCGCTTTCTCTGCTTCTGCAACTTGATCTTCAATTGTTAAATTTCTATGGATAATACCAATTCCTCCTGATTTTGCTAACGCAATAGCAAGTCGTGCTTCGGTTACTGTATCCATGGGTGATGAGATGAGAGGAATCTTAATAGAAATGCGTTTTGTTAGCCTTGTAGACAAATCAATATCGCTTCGGAAAAAATCAGAATAACCAGGCAAAAGAAGAATATCATCAAATGTAAGACCGAGAGGAAATGAGGTTGTCAACTTGTTCTTTTCCATAATTTAATGTACGATGGAATTGCGTAACTGTCAAGGAATTTGCTTAGAGGAAAGACAAAAAATAAGATTGACAATTCTATTCCTCCATGCTATCCTAATCAAGCCGTAGTTCAGGAACGCTTAATGTTCTGCGCTGGGACGCGGCGCTACAATACACATAGATTCCCCTTTGTAGGGACCCGCCATATTATGCCCAAGGGGAAGAGGTAAGAGAAAAAACGCATGAGTGTCAAAATTCGCTTAAAACGTGTAGGGAAAAAGAAAGCCCCAAGTTATCGCGTCGTGGTTGCTGATTCACGCTCCCCACGCGATGGTCGTATTATTGAAAGCCTCGGCTGGTATAACCCGCTTGTAGAGCCATCTGCCATCCACATCGATGAAGAGAAGGCATTAAAGTGGCTCAATGTTGGTGCGCAGCCAACCGAATCGGTAGCTTCGTTACTCAAGCGCACAGGAGTAATGGAGCGTTTTGAGCAGACGAAATCCACTGCAACTACACCAGCAGCTACTCAAGCTGAATTATAATAGCGTTTAACAAAATAATCTGGATATCTGTAGGGGCCGATTTATCGCGCCCATCGCCGATTTATCGGCCTCGGTGGATGTTCCGCACTACAGTTTAAGAAGTTAAAGTTCATTATCATTAAGGGAAAAAATGCGTAGACTTGTTGAGTACGTCGCCAAATCGTTAGTAGATGATCCAGATGCCGTACAAGTTCGTGAAGTTCGTAATGATCGCAATGTCCTTGCACTTGAACTCAATGTCGCACCCGATGACTTTGGTAAGATAATCGGTCGTCAAGGGCGAGTCGCTAAAGCAATGCGAACACTCTTGCGAGCAGGCGGCACGCGTGAAGGTCGTCATACGTCACTAGAAATTCTCTAAGAGAGGTCTGGCTAAGTGCCAAAGCAGAACGAAACAGAATGGGCTACTATTGGGAAAGCGGTAGCCCTTTTTGGCATACACGGCGAACTCAAAGTACGCTTGCTCACCGATATCCCCAACCGCTTCGCTGAACTCGAAGCTGTATATATGGGACCAAATCACACTTCCCATCCCATCCAAAGCGTACGGCCCTACAAAGGTGAGATGATCGTGCTAAAATTGGAAGGAATCGACGATGCCAACGCTGCCGAACCTTTACGCAATCAAGACCTGTTTATTCCATTGAGCAAATTGGCTGAACTTCCACCTGGCTCTTACTATCAGCACGACATTCTTGGCTTGAATGTCTTGACGCTTGATGGACAGGAATTGGGCCAGATTGTTGAAATCATCGTCACGGGTAGCAATGATGTCTATATTGTCAAAAAGCCGGAAGGTTCTCAAATACTCATTCCTGCCATCAAAGATGTGATTAAGCAAATTGATCTGATTCGCCACACCATGCATATTGACCCTTTGCCTGGTTTGTTAGATAATGTGTAAACCAGGAGAAAAAAGAGAGGAGGAATCAGAGCCGTTAGATCACGGCGAATGAAATAAAAAGGACAACTGCATTGTTCTCATCAACAAGTTAGATAGTCACAGTATTTTGTAGGGAGGTGTCTTATGTCCGACCGTATCCCAACGCTGGCCGATCTCTGTAATGCAATCGCTGATGGAAGTATCGTTGCAACCCTTGAAGGGTCGATGTATACGGTGAATGCACTCGAGTTGAGGCGCTATCTGAATACGTTTCGTTCGCTCCCCACTCTTTCTTCTACAACTCCGTCGTCTCTTTCTTCACTTGCGGAATCGAGTAACTGGTCTGCTTCTGCTCAGACCTCTGTATTTTAGGCCAGGAGGGCCGTTCTTAGCGTAGAAAGGTATTTTATGGAGCCACTTGATACTGATCTGGAGTATGTAAGAAGCGGATCGCGCCCAGCCAGACCGGGTTCGCGCTATAACGTCATGCTAATTGTCCCTATCCTGGGTTTCCTGTTGGTGTTGATATTAATTGGCGCGGCAGTTTTCCAGTGGGATCTCTCTCAGCTTATTGATTCCTTGATAGGTCTATTTCTGGTGCTATTTTTCGTAATTATTGCGATGCTCTT
>WNFD01008129.1_pt1 | contig 10337 bp, 7 predicted proteins | sample 5400491 | NCBI WGS metagenome assembly WNFD01 (sample SAMN13153343, study PRJNA577476) | soil metagenome | isolation source: 120 cm saprolite under Douglas fir tree site 2 hole 2 replicate 2 | place: USA:California | collected 2015-04-18 | reverse complement strand
GGCACGTAGATGCCGGCCCAGCCGACCGAGCTGTAAGCCGGGTACCCGGATTCCGCGATCGTTGGCACGTCCGGCAGCGCCGGCAGGCGGGATGTTCCGCCAGTGGCAAGCGCGCGAAGCTTTCCGCTGCGGACGTGGGGAAGGCGGCCCGCGATGGGCGCCATGGTCCATTGCGAGTCGTTGTTGACCACCGCATCGATCGCCGGGCCGCCGCCCGGATAATGAACCACGATCGGCTTTACGCCAGCCATGGCGATGAACATTTCGCCCGCGAAATGGCCGGCCGTTCCGGCGCCGGCCGTCGACATTTTGAGCATCCCGGGATTGGCCTTCATCAGGGCAACCAGCTCTTGGACATTGTTGGCAGGCAGCGTCGGATTGACCGCGAGCAGCGTCGGGCTGATGACGAAACGGCCGACTGGCGTGAGGTCCCGCAGCGGATCAAACGACACCTTCTTGATGTGCGGCAGGATCGCCAGCGTGCCGGCGCCGCCGTAAACCACGGTGTAGCCGTCGGGCGCGGACTTGATGGCTTTCTGGAGTCCCGGCTCACCGAAAATGTTCTCGATCTCGATCGGCTGGCCGAGCAGCGGCGCCATGCCTTTAGCGATGATACGCGCCTGAATGTCCGTCGCCGATCCCACCACCTCCGTGGCAATGAAGTGGATCGGCTTGGTCGGATAGTCCTGCTGCGCGCGGCTAAGCGTTGCGGTTGCGGCAAGCGCTGCGACCGCCAGTGCCGTTGCCTTTGCCTTTGTCAATAGATGCCTCATTTGCTCGACCTTCCGATATGCGTGTTCTCACGTCGCGCCCATGGTAGCCCGGATGGAGCGAACCTGGTTAGTCGCCGCCCACGAACGACCGAAAAATCATGTCGGGCGCGCTGGTGTTATGGCGAGACGGCAGGCGCCGTCCGGCCCACAATTCGAGGGCGTCGGCGCGGCCAAACGACATGATCGGCGCGACTTCGTAGGCTTTGCCGCCTCCCGTGCGCCAGGCGACCTGGGCAACGTCCGCATTGGTTTCGGTCACGAACATGGAGCGCAGCGCCGCGAACGGACGCGCCGCGATGGTGCGATCGAATTTCACGTCGAGCGCGATGTGTTCGCGGTCGACGGCGTCAAGCCGCAGCGTCGCCTCGCCGCCACGCGCAAAGGCGAGACGGAAGCTCTGCGTCGCCGGATCGAACGCGATGTCGCGGATGTCCACGAAGGGCCGTCCCGCTGTCTCGACCGGCCCGATCAAAAACGACGATCCATAGGCGCTGTAGGACAAATGCTCCGGCGGCAGCGGGCGCGCGCGCCAGTATCCGTCGGCGGGATAGAGCACCAGCACTTCCTCGGTACGCTCCTTGAATTTCGTGAACAGCTGCAAGAGGTGAAGGCCGGTCTCAACGCGCGCTCCGACCCGGACCGGGACCGCGTTGGGCCGCCAGAACGACGTGAAAGTGTGGCCGATCAGCTGCATGTCGCCGGTTTCGTAAATCGTGACCCGGCGCGGCTCGGCGCGGTGCACGGGATCGGCCGACATGTCGCAGTTGCGAAAGTCCGGGGTGGTGCGGTCGGCCACGATGGTGCCGGCATAGGCCGGGTGGGTTGCCTCGATGGTGAACTGGCGCACGGCGGCCGAAGTGAGCTTGAGGTAGACGTTGTCGGTCTCGGCGCACAGCGTCGGTGTGCTGGCGTTCTCGACCGTCACCGCAATAGGGCCGGCCGCAAGCGAACAGGCAGGCATTGTCAGCATCACGAACGCCGCGGCGGCACAGCGCCAAACTCGATTAGAGCGGATCGCGGTCATGTTGAACCTTTCACTCGGAGTCATGGCCGGGCAGCAGCCCGTCGAAGACGGGCGTGAACGCCCTTATGTCCCGGCCATCTACGCCTTGCTTGGCTGAATCCCCGCAAGAAAGACGTGGATGGCCGGGACAAGCCCGGCCATGACTCTGAGTAAATCGTTCCATGTCACCGGAACGCGCTCTCGCCGGTGTCTTGCGGATGGCGGCATTCCTTTGATTTTCGACGGCAGCGTTGTATATTGGCAAATATGACAGGCTTTTGCCTCAGTAGCAGCAGAAAAATCGGAACGGCCGCCGTTTGTGCGTTCGATTGTTCCGATCATGGGATCGAAAACAAATGCGCCACCGTATCGCCGGCTGTTTCATCGCCCTGATTTTGCTGGTGTCGCCCGGGCTTGCCGAAACTTTGCAGGTCGTCGGTGCCGGTAGCCTCACGGATGCCGTCACGGATTTGATACGCCGTTTTCCGGCCGGCGCCGACACCATCGCGGCGCCTGAATTCGGGCCTTCAGGCCTCATGCGCGAGAAGATCGAAAGCGGAATGAATGTCGATCTTTTTGCATCCGCCGACATGGAGCAAGCGCGACGCCTCGCCATCGGTCATCTGGAGCGTTCTGTCATCCATTTCACGCGCAACCGCCTCTGCGCCATCGCGCGCACCGCCGTTGGGCTCACGCCCGCCAATATGCTGGACCGCCTGCTCGATCCGGCGGTGCGTCTCGCCACTTCGACTCCCGGCGCCGACCCCGGCGGAGACTATGCCTTCGCAGTGTTCGCCCGCGCCGAGGCCACGCGAACCGGCGCCCGCGCTGTGCTGGAGGCCAAAGCGCAGCAACTGTACGGCGGCGGGGCGAAGACGCCTTTGCTGGCCCCCGGCAAGGGCGCCGTCGAGGGTATTTTCCTGGCAGACCGAGCTGACGTGAGTCTCAGCTATTGCAGCGGAGCCCCAGCCGTTGTGCGTGAGGTATCCGGCCTCGCCGTTGTGCCCCTCCCGGCGGCACTTTCTGTCGGACCGGCCTACGGCATGGTGCTGCTCAATACCAAGCCGCTGACATTGCGCTTCGCGACTTTCATCATGTCGGAAGGCGGCCAGGCCGTCCTGAAGGCGCACGGGTTCGATCCGGTGGGGCTCACCGAGCCAGCACCTCCTTTGCCCGGAATTCTTGTCCAGCGCACCGGCCAGGCTTCGCACAGGCTTTCTTTCGAGCGCTTTGCCGCTCTCAAGCCGATGACGCAGCGTGTGAGCTTCCTGACAGGCCAGGGCGAACAGCAGAACGAATGGACTGGCCCCCTGTTGTGGGACGTGCTCGCCGCTTCCGGCGTGGCTGATGCGATAAAGCCGGCCGAGCACGTGCGCCTTGCGGTTCGGGTCACCGGGGCGGACGGCTATACGGCTGTTGTTGCTCTGGCGGAAATCTCTCCGCAGTTTGCCGGCAGACCCATTCAACTTGCCGACCACCTGAACGGAGCTTTGCTGCCGGATCACGGACTGCGCCTCGTCGTTCCCGGAGACAAACGCGGCGGCCGATCGGTGCGTGATGTCGTTCGGATCGATATCGAGTAGTCAGGATCGCAGCCTCCCCCAGCGAGCTTCGGGCATTTTGATCCAGAGCCGATTTCGACTACGTTGAATGCAGCCATGTCGCCGCCCTTCCCAGGCCGCGAGGAATTGGCTAGGCTGGAGAAGCTTTTCTATCGTCGGCGGGAGACATCATCATGCAAAACCCGCGTTCTCTGGCCAGGGGTGACGCGTGATCCTGGATAGGCCATTGTTGAAGTACAGCTCACTTGTCATCCGTCGCTCTCCTCAGCATGTTCTTTTTCTTTGCGACGAGAGCATAGGCGCCCATTTGATTCGACAGCTTCTAGAATTCCGCATTCCATACACCTTCTTAGACGTTCCTGTCAAAGATTGGCCGATATGGAAGTCTCTGCCAGATTACTATGGCGATCCCTGAATGCCTCCGTCCGCGAAGAGCGCCCGCATCCTCGTCGCCGATGACGACATGCCCGTCGCTCAAAGAGTCAGCGACATCCTGTTGATGAACGGGTTCAAATTCGTCGATAGCACGTCAACGATTTCCGAGTTCTCCATATTTTCCGCTTATGATCTAATTATTATTGACATCGTCTGGCCCTCTCCGCGACGTCCAAAGTATGAGAGTTCTCCTTATTTAGGGTTGACCGTATTAACATACCTTCGAAAGACTGACCCGCTCAAGCTTGTGGTCCTTATGTCTGGAAAATTATTTGACCTGGAGCATTTGGCTCAAATTCAGAACGCTGACGGCTACTTCAATTCTCATGCGAATGCTTCTGAAATATTACAAATTGTAGACCGGCTCACTCATAGTCGTTCTGCTGGCGCTCCGATAGGTCCGACTCATTTGCCTCCTCATCAGCTTCGCGACCTTTCAAGAGGTCTTCTCACTCTTTCCAATATTTTACACGAGGTCGAGGGGGCGCCTTCGTTGTTAGGCCTTTCGTCGCCAGAATTTGATAAAATCAGAAATTATACAAAAGAACTGCAAACGACCTTGCATCAACCGCCGCCGTTGGATCACTCGAAGTGGAAGTCGCGCTTAGACTTTATCAATGGCGCCTTATCGGGAGCACGCAATGTCGCTGAAATTGTCGAAAAGCTTCTCAAATTTTTTACCTAACATTATTTGTAAGAGATTGAAATGATAGAGCGTCACGATACGGAGCTGACGGCGCAAGTTGTACTTCAAATGAATATATTAGTCTTTTCAAGAATACCAGGGCTAGTGGATGCTATCATTAAGCAATTAGGTAATATCACTACGAAACTAGGTCAGACGTCGGACATGTTTGCGATCTTTCACGCAGCCGATGCCGCGAAGGCGTTTAGTGTTGTGACTGGTAACGATATTAATATTATCGTATGCTCGCTTACAGTTAATGACGATTTTAGGGATTATGTGAGGTTTCTGTCATCGTACCGGACGATTCCGGATCCTGACAAGCAAAAGCTCATATTTCTTGGCAGGCACGGAGAGCAAGTAATTCCAGAGACATTTGACCTATATAGCAAGCTCGCATTTCATTGGTTTACCGGCCAAGTCGAAATTACCGAACTGTGCGTACAAATCCTACGGGCCGCGCTGTCCATCATGGACCACAGGTTGAAACCTAGTTTGAGAGAAGCGTGGTCCGCTGCAATATCGCTACTTGAGAAGTCAGTTTTGAAGAAAGAGCTGCAATTAATGTATGTAGAAATGTCATTTCGAACTATTCTTATTAATATCGCGAAAATGGATGAAAGCGTGAGGAAGTCTCCTGACGCAATGGTTTTTGTGCATTGTCGGCATATCGATCAGGCTCGGAACTTGGCAATTGCCCTTGGAGCCATTTCATTTGACGTGATATTTACTTATTGTCCCGACTCGTCGAGTGACATTGTCGAAGATGAAGACGTAATGTTCAATCGATTGTCGGTCTGCGATGCAAAAGAGCTTATGTTTGTACACCCATTATCGTTTGTGAGGAAACTTTTAGACAATGTGGATGTATTTAACAGCGAGCGAGTAATGTTTATCCCTACGCCAAATTATGTGCGTCAACAGTGTAGCGAGAGCACGGACGGCGCCGCATCATTCCCGACATTGTATAAGAATGGCCTCGGCCTTGGCATGCTGTGGGGGACGGATCTAGGGGCCTACACGGTCGAATACGCAGACGAGGCGGTGTTTTCGGTAGTCCCGGCGTCCAGCGCGGTTAGTTTTCGAATTCCATGGCTTGCGAGTGGGAGTGATGCGCCGATATCGGCCGAAGTGGTTCCAAGTTACTGGGGCGGGCTACGACAGCTTAAGCAAGCGATTGTGGCGCTTTGTGAGAGCTTAAACAGATCACCGAATGCCGACGAAGCGGTTCGGGAGCTACGAAGACGTGCCAAGGCATTTGCCAGAGATGCAGGAAGGGTACGACGAGAAATTGCTGACGCGAGCTGGTTTCAGCGATATGCGGCGGCGAGCGGAGGTCGCTTGGCCGAATTCGAAATGCTTTTTGCTGTCTGCTCGCCGACTGAGCTCGAAAACCACCTGTCCGAGCATGGGAATAAATGGTCATCCACGCTATTTCCGGCCCTCTACGCGCTCCGATTGAAAGGAGAGATAGAGTTGGAACGGCGAAAGTTTTATGTGCTGGTAAAAATACAACTTCCCAAATAAATCGACGAAATGAAAGCGGGTTATCGTGGCTGGGGCTTCGCGGATGGCATGGACGGGCTAATACAAGGGTGGGCAAAGCCAACGGGTCCGGCCGGAGTCTGCCATCGGGCCGGCCAAAGACCGGATCCGGTGGGCCGGCCCGACGACAGGCCCTGCGTGCCCACCTGGGACCTTCCAGGTTGGGCACGCCGCGCAAGAGCGCGCCTTTGCCTACCCTGCGATCCGCGCGATATGATTCGGACTTCGAAATAGCTTTGCGTACTGCATCTTCTGGTGACCACGCCGCTATCCGCACGAGGAACTCACTCGCATCCGGGCTATCGGCCAATCGCCAAAAGCGCTACAATTCACGCAAGCCATAGGTCATTGGTGGAATCGCGTTGCAGCAGGCACGCTGCAGGGCAAAAGGGAGGCCATCATGCGCGGGAGGGTCTTGCGCCCAACGATAAGGGTCGCCATTGCGGCGGCGGCCGTCAGCGCCATCGCCGCCGTGTCCATCACGCGGACGTCAGCTCAGGCACCGGCGCCTTCAATACCAGCGCTGAAGACGCCCTGGGGCGACCCCGATTTGCAGGGCATCTGGACCGACGAAACCGACACGCCATTCCAACGCTCGCCTAAGTTTGCAAACCAGGAATTCTTCACCGACGCCCAGCGGGAAGATTTCGACGTACAGCGCTCAACGCTGCGCGGCCGCGACACGCGCGCGGAGCGCGGCAGCGAGATCGACGTCGCCGGTGCGTACAACGCAGTGTGGGGAGGCCGCAAGCGCACCGGCCGGCGCACGTCGATGATCGGCGATCCGCCCGATGGCCGAATGCCGCCGCTGACGGCAGCGGCTGAGAAGATTGCCGCCGCCGATCGCGACTTTCGTCTCACGCTGATGCGTGCGACGCAGACATGCAAACTCCAGTTGCCCGGGTGTGCGGGAGGCAAATACGACCCGACACCGGCCACGGCGCGACGCGACGAGCTTTCCCCTCGTTACAATGTGGCGCGCATGAATCGCCACGATCGTCCCGAGGACGGCGCGTTGGCTGACCGCTGCTTAACCATTGGGCTGCCCGAATTCGGAGCCGGGAACGGCGGCGGCAGCTTCCGGCGGATCGTGCAGACCCCGGGGGGCATCGCGATTTCCTACGACGTGGGTCAGGGCCAGGGATGGCAGCGAAGCATTGTCATGAATGGGAGCCCTCACTTGCCAGCCAACATCCGCCAGTGGTTTGGCGACTCGCGCGGCCACTGGGAGGGCAATACCCTTGTGATCGACGTGACGAACTTCAGTGCGAAAACCGATTATCGGGGCTCGCGCGAGAACTTGCATCTTATCGAGCGCTGGACGCGGACCTCCCCGACCACGCTCGAATACGCCGTCACCATCGAAGATCCGACGGTGTGGACTAAGGCCTGGACGGTCAAGCAGGAGTTCACCAGGCAGAACGAACAGGAAAACAGAGTTTATTACGAGCCACGCTGCGTTGAAGGAAACTTCGGCTTTCCCGCGATGATGAAGGCGGCGCGCCAGGAAGACCGCGAGTTTGCCGAGGGACGCGGGCCCGATCCGCTGATGAAGGACAACGCATCGGGCGGCGCTGATTCGGATCCGTTGCAGCAGTAACAATGCCGCATGGCAAAAGGAGGCTATTCATGCGCGAGAGGTTCTCAGGTTCGCTAATAACCGTCGCTATTGCCGGGGCTGCCGTCAGCGCCGGGTTTTCTATATCGATTACGCAGACATCGGCTCAGGCGCCGGCCCCGGCGCTGACAACGCCGTGGGGCGAACCCGATCTGCAGGGCATTTGGATGGATGAAACCGACACGCCCCTGCAGCGCCCCGCCAAGTATGCGACCCAAGAATTTTTCACCGAGGCGCAGCGAGCCGAATTGGATGCACAACGGGCGGCGCTGAGCGGCAAGGACAACCGCCGGGAACGCGGGACCGAGCTCGATGTCACCGGCTCCTACAACGACCTTTTCATATCCAGGAAGCACGCCGGCGTGCGCACGTCCCGGGTTATGGATCCGCCCAATGGCCGGATTCCGCAATTCACGCCGGAGGCTCAGAAGATTGCCGCCGCCGAGCGGGAATTTCGTCTTGCCCTGTTGCAATCGACCGAGACTTGCAAGATCGAGTACCGGTCCTGTGCCGGCGGCAAATACGATCCGACGCCCTCGCCGCGATTCGCGGAGCGCTCTCCCCGCTACAACACGATATCGATCAATCGCCATGATGGTCCGGAGGACAGCCCGTCGGCGGTGCGCTGCCTGACCGCCGGGCTGCCGGGGATCGGAGGCCAACGCACGAACCGGATCGTGCAGACGCCAGGCGGCATTGCGATGTTCTACGACGTGGGTCAGGGACAAGGGTGGCAGCGCAACATCGTGATGGACGGGAGCCCCCATTTGCCGTCCGGCATCCGCCAGTGGTATGGCGATTCGCGTGGGCACTGGGAGGGCAACACCCTCGTCATCGACGTAACGAACTTCAGCGCGAAGACGGATTTTCAGGGCTCGCGCGAGAACTTGCATTTGGTCGAGCGCTGGACGCGGATCGGGCCGACTACCCTCGAATACGTGGTCACGATTGACGATCCGACCGTGTGGACGAAGCCATGGACGGTCACGCAGGAGTTCATCGGGCAGGGCGAGCAGGCGAACAGAATCTATTACGAGCCGCGCTGCAACGAGGGAAACTATGCCCTTCCGGGGCTGATACGTGGAGCGCGCATGCAAGAGTTCGCCTTTGCGCAGGGACGAGGTCCCGACCCGGCGACAAGAGACAGCGCCACGGGTATTTCGGGCGCCGAGGATGATCCGTTGCAGTGACACTGCTCCCTCTCTCCCCGCTTGCGGGGAGAGAGTCGGGGTGAGGGGGCCTCTCCGCAAGCTCAAACTTGCAACGCCGAGCCTGTGGAGAGGCCCCCTCCTCTCCACCGCAAGCCGGCAGAGGCTATCCCACCCGATAGCTCCGCCCGGCCTCGCCGCCCCACAGGTCGGCGATGATCGTCTCTCCGGCCGTAGCCGTCTGCCCTTCCGCCGCCAGCGGTCGCACGCCCGCGGGCAAGTAGACATCGACCCGCGAGCCGAACCGGATCATTCCGATGCGCTCCCCGGCAGCGACGGTCGTGCCCTGCTTCACGAAGGGCACGATGCGGCGCGCCACCAGGCCGGCGATCTGGACCACCCCGATCTGGGCGCCGGCCGCGGTCGTGATGACGAGGCAGTTGCGCTCGTTGTCCTCGCTCGCCTTGTCGAGATCCGCATTGACGAAAGCCCCAGGCCGGTACGCCATGCGCTCGATGCGGCCGGTGACCGGGCTGCGATTCACATGGCAATCGAACACGCTCATGAAGATCGATATGCGCGGCACCGGCTTGTCGCCGAGCCCGAGTTCGGCGGGCGGCGTCGCGTTGATGATGCGGCTCACCCGCCCGTCCGCAGGCGCGATCACGAGCCCGTCGCGCAGCGGCGTGACGCGGGGCGGATCGCGGAAGAAGTAGAAGCACCATGCGGTCAGCGCGACGCCGATCCAGCCGAGCGGCGACCACAGCCACATCAGCACCAGGCTCGCCAACGCGAAGGTGCCGATGAACGGATAGCCCTCGGGATGCACCGGAGCAATCTGAGAGCGGATAGAGACGAGAACCGACATGGTCACTCCGCGGCGTCGACGAACTCCTGCACCGCCTCGCCAATGGGCGTCTCGCCGACCTTGATGTCACCGATTTGCGGCGGATTTCGGTTGGACGCAATCTCACCCTCGCCCACCAGCGCAAGCTTTTCTCGCGCCGCCTCGGCCTCGCGCTGGCGGTTCCACATGCTGGCATAAAGTCCACCGTCCGCAAGCAACCGCTGATGGGTGCCGCGTTCGATGATCACGCCCTTGTCGAGCACGATGATCTCGTCGGCCGCGATGATGGTGGAGAGCCGGTGCGCGATCACCAGCGTGGTGCGATTGCGCGAGACCCGGTCAAGGGCGTCCTGGATCTCCCGTTCGGTATGGCTGTCGAGCGCCGAGGTCGCCTCATCGAGCACCAGGATCGGCGGCGCTTTGAGGATGGTGCGGGCGATGGCGACGCGCTGCTTCTCGCCGCCGGACAGCTTGAGGCCGCGTTCGCCGACCTCGGTATCATAGCCTTTGGGCGCCGCGCGGATGAAGGCGTCGATCTGGGCGTGCGCGGCAGCCGCCTCGACCTCCGCATCGGTCGCATCCCAGCAGCCATAGCGAATGTTATATCGCACCGTGTCGTTGAACAGCACGGTATCCTGCGGCACCATGCCGAGCACGTTGCGCAGCGAGGTTTGCTGCACGTCGCGGATGTCCTCGCCGTCGATGGTGATGCGGCCGCTGG
>WNFD01011455.1_pt1 | contig 10339 bp, 11 predicted proteins | sample 5400491 | NCBI WGS metagenome assembly WNFD01 (sample SAMN13153343, study PRJNA577476) | soil metagenome | isolation source: 120 cm saprolite under Douglas fir tree site 2 hole 2 replicate 2 | place: USA:California | collected 2015-04-18 | reverse complement strand
TACTTTGAGGGCGCGATGGAAGAGAACCCCAAGGCCAAGTACGGTCACAGTCGCGATAAACGGACGGACTGTTTGCAGGTGGTGATCGCGCTGGTGATCACCACCGATGGTTTTCCGTTGGCCTACGAAGTGATGGACGGCAACACCAGTGATCGCACCACACTGCGCGGTTTTCTCGATCACATCGAGAAGACCTATGGAAAAGCAAAACGCATGTGGGTGATGGACAGAGGAGTTCCGACCGAAGAGATTTTGCAGGAGATGCGGGATCCGGCACGCGAGATTTTCTATCTGGTGGGAACACCGAAAGGCAAGATCCAACAGTATGAAAAGAAGTGGCTGGATCTGCCCTGGCAGAAAGTCCGAGATTCCGTGGAGGTGAAACTGTTTGAGCAGGACGGCGAACTCTATGTGCTGGCCAAGAGTGAAGGAAGAAGAGCCAAAGAGACCGCCATGCGCCGAAACCTTCCTGCCCGCGACCAGTTGTTGATGCGCTTGGGTGCCGCGAAAGCAGCAGCGGGCCGCGCATTCCAGTTCGTGCAGATGCAAGTACCAGAGGAAGGCCAGCCGGTCACGCGCGAGACCTTCCAGTTTCGTGTAGATAAGAAAAAACTCCAAGAGGCGGAATGGCGTGACGGGCACTACTTGTTGCGCTCCAACCTTACCGCAGGAGATCCCAGCGTGCTGTGGACGCGTTACGTGCAGTTGACCCAGATCGAATCGGTCTTCCGATCTCTCAAGAGCGAACTCGGCCTACGCCCCATCTATCATCAATTGGAGCATCGCGCCGACGCGCACATTCTGATCGCCTTTCTCGCCTACTGCTTGCAAGTGACGCTGAAGCAGCGCCTGTTGCTGCACGCCCCGGGGTTGACACCTACGGCGGTGTTGGAGAAGTTGGCCGAAATTAAAATGATCGATGTCTGGATTCCTACGGTCGATCAACGTTGGTTAATTCTGCCGCGCTACACACAACCTTCTCCGGACACCAAGCTGGTCATCGAGAAGCTGAAATGGCACTTGCCCAGCCAGCCGCCACCGCGTCTTGTGGCGCAAAAAGACAGCTCCGAAATCGAAGTACAGACCCTCCGGTAGGAGGGTCGTTTGTGGTGAAGACCTTTCACTAACCTCAACTGATTCCAAAGCACTTAACTGGATCAGAAGTGCCCAACTGCGAAAGTTCGGTTAGGTTTTGACCGAGTACAGCGAAACAAATCGCTTCTCCCGGGGAAGCAGTGTCAAATCAACACATTGGAAGGGGTTGGCTCGACCGAGTGCCTGCCATTGTCCAGTGCGTCACATATCGTTAATCCATCGCACCTTTCTCGGCGGCAATCCGCTACGATTTGCGTTATTCCAGACTGGATCAAGCTCAGAGCCGCACGACGGTAAGCGGGTGCCTGTATAAGAGCATGATCTATTACATCGTCACGGCAAAGCACAGCTACACGATCGGGACATACTTGGCGTCCTGGGGGCGTAGTCTTGTCGGTCTCATACGCCCCATCAGCTACGAAGAGTTGCTGAAGCGAGAGCAACTCTCCGGTGGGACTTACATTTTCTCTGATCTGGAGCGGCTCTCTCCAGCCCAAACGGAGATAGCCGTTCAGATATGGGAGCAACTCTCCCAGGCAGGGCCGCGGGTGCGGTTGTTCAACCACCCTGGGCGCACCTTGCGGCGTTACGACTTGCTGCGCGCTCTGTACAAAAGAGTCGTTCGCATCGCATCACTTCCCTGTATTCGTGAGGCAAGAAAACGAGCATACGGCCAGCCTGACCCCGCTGCTTCACAACCCGGCCGAACTAAACCAAGCCTTACTCGGCCTGCTGGTCCGCGGTCATCGTCTGCGCGACCTTCTTGTCGTAGAGTTCTGCGATACTTCCGATGCGAGCGGCCTCTTCCGCAAATACTCCGCCTTCCGTATGGGAGCAGAAGTGTTGCCTGGGCACATATATATTAGTCGGAATTGGGTGGCGAAGCGCGTGGATGCCATCCTGGATGAAACCTGGGAGCGAGAAGAGCGAGAGTACCTGGAACGGAATCCGCACGTGGCCTGGCTGAAAGAGATTTTCGGCTTTGCGCGAGTCGACTACGGCCGGATCGACTACAGTATTTTTCGAGGCGAGCCCCAAGTGTGGGAAATCAACACGAATCCTATGCTCTTTCATTTCCCCGAAGAGTACCCGCCCTCACATCTTCCAGCGCAGGAGCGGCTGGCGCCCCAATTTCCGCCGTTGTTTGAAGCGATTGACTGCCAGGATTCAATTCCGGAGATCCCCATTTCCATTCATCCAACTCTGCTCCGCGCAGTAATAGCCGAGGACAGAGGGACAAGTCGGGCTCGACTCTCTAGTGCCTTCATCAGGAAACTCGTCGGAACGCCCCGGGTTAAAAGCGTCGTGAGCGCGCTGAAGCCTCGCATTCAGCGTCATGCGGCTTTCGTTGTGAAAATGGCCCGGCTTGTGAACCGGGCGATAAACGAGTGACAGGAAACTTGCCTCTTACAATGCGGAGCGAATCCCGCCGCAGATCGGCTGTTTCTCGAACCCCAGAGAATGCATTGCGCCCGACGGGAGCCTATCCAATCGTAAACCACTGAGGAAAACTGCAAGCCTATTGCGAACTCGTCTCCCTTCAAGGGCCCACAGTAAGTATTCCGCGCACGTGAGGGGGGCACTCAACCAGATCATTTGCGGTCGATTCCCGTGCGAAGTCTTGCTCGCGCAGATCCTTTTTCTTCAGTGTCTTTCGACCGAGCGAAAAATCGTTCATCAAAGAGTGCGGATGGAAGGATGGCGACAGAGGCGGCTCGGCTCGAACGCAAGGAACCACAGAGAGGAAAAAGAAAAACAAACTTGACTCACACTGGCCTTCTCATGGAAGGAGTTGGATGTCAGACTGCCCGTCGCTGCTGACGACTCACACAACTCAACATGAGATTCCAGAATCGCTTGTTGTGTACTCCGCTAGTCTATGAATCGGTATGAAAAGTGAACGGCTAACCTTGATAGCGGGATTCGGCCTGCTTGTTCCGGCTCTATTCTGGCTGCTCTCCAAAAACGACCCGACAATCTTGTACCCCTTTCCGGCGCTTGTACTGATACCTGCTCTGTTTGGACTAAGCGTCGCCGCAATTGTCGTCCCCATGCTTTTCTTCTTCATCTGGAATCCAGGACTGTTACAGGGAGACATTAAGCTTCCAAGGAGGTCTTACTTTTTACTTGCGGTTGCGACGTGCTTGAGCTTTTTTTGGTTTGCGATTGGTTGGAAAGATGGACTGCATTTTCAAGGCAGCCGATACACCTACTCCGTTTCGGTTATTAACGTTGGATAGCTACTATTATTGTGGGTGGTGTTCATCCGAAGTCGGAAGCGAGAGCAATCATTTCACGTAGCCCTGCTCTTACATTGGCTACTATTTGCGTGGCTGGCTTGGTACGCTTTCCCATTTTTCGGGGAGCTGCCTTAACGTGCCTGGTAAACGCCGTATCAACCGGTAAAGTGGCCGAGAGGCAGTCCAAGTTACCGGTTACCCGACCCGGGCGGCAACCCGCTTTGCGCTACACGCCCGTGTGGAGACCGTGGCTATCAGGTCTCGACCCGCGAACCCTGAAACAAAAAGCCGCCGATAATGATTAGCAAGGATGCGGCACCGATCATTTCGTTCCCGATGAAGAACCCCACCATTGGAATAGTGAATACAGCCTGAACCAACACAGCGAAGCCGCAGATCAGGGCGATAGGCTTGCCCAAACGTACTTCCCCCAACGTGACGACCAGCACAATGAGTGCAAGGACGATCCAACTCCACGCCATCGAGAGAAAGGCAACCTCGAAAACAGATTGCAGCGCAATCGGCAGATTCGATGCATGCACGGCCGGGGCGGTGAACTTTTGATACGCGAGGCAATGCATGGCGGCAGCCACAAGCAGCACAACGCAACCCAGCGTGCGACAACCAGCCATTGAGCTACGCGCTCTAACGCATGTCCGAAAATCTCAACGTAGCCATTCAATTATTGATTCCACACTGTCCCGGGTTCGCAGATCCTCGTATGCGCCATTCATACATTTTTGGGCAGGCTACGAATGGCCCTCTGGGCGGTACCCTTGCTCACCCCCGTTTCCTGTACGATCTCACGCCAAGAGCGTCCCTGGCCGCGCAGAAGCACGATCCTCAGCGAGTCCACGGCAACCTTGGGTCTCCCTAGGCTTCTTCCCTTGGCGCGAGCTAAATCCAGACCGGCTCGCACCCGTTGAGATATGCGAACGCGTTCCTGTTTCGCAACGGTTGCAATGATGGCGATTACCGCATCCTTGAAGATGCCGCACGAATCGAAATACTGCTCGGTGAAACTCCGGTAGCCCACACCATAGGATGTGAGCCGATTGAGATGCTGGAGAGTTTCGAGCACTCCTTCGCGGGACAGACGGTCCAGCGCCCAGAAGAGAAGCACGTCAAACCTGCGCTGGCTCGCGTCCCTGAAAATCGCTTGAAATTCGGCGCGATCGTTGGTCGAGCCTGTCTCGTGGTCAATGAACTCGCGGTAGACGGCCCATCCCTGAAGCTTTGCGAACTCGCGCAACTGACGGAGCTGATTCTCTACTTCCTGTCCTTTGTCCCTGGTGCTGACTCTAGCGTATATCGCGACTCGCGCGCTCATAGCGCCATCAACTCGACTTCCAAACGCATTAGGCAATCCCTCAAATTGTTCCGCGAGTCCTTCGCCAAGCGCACCAAGTCTGGCCCGTTTCCGTTCCCTCCCTCCGCACGCCACACCTTGTCGAGGTATGCGGCGATCTGATCGGATAGACCGTAGCTGGAGAATTCCAGCGTCTTACAGCGAGAGAGAAATCTACGTTCCAAATGTTTGGTATCGTTCGCAGTGAAAATCCAAATTGTGTTGGGTGCCGGGTCGATAGAATCCAGTTTCGATAGCAGCGCCAACTGCGCCGCGTTCGTCATCTGATCGGCCTCATCGGCTAAAACTACATGGAATCCGCCGGGAGTCATCGGCGCGTACCAGCACTGCCGCACGGTGTCTTCAATTGTCTGTGCGCTGCATTTCTGGCTGGGAATTTTGTGCAATTCGGCTTGTATTTCTTCGGCCAGGGCTAATGCCATCGTGCTCTTGCCCACCCCGGATGGCCCGGCAAAAAGCCATGCCCCAGACGTGGGCCGTTTGGAGAATGCGGAAAGCACCTTCTTGGGACGTTCTAGGCCGACGAATTCAGCGATAGTTTGCGGTCTGTACTTCTCCGCCAGCGAGACGGGGAACGGTATCCCCGTCTGTGCGCTTTCAGATTGCATCTTAGTTGCCCCTTTCCGCTTCAGATTCGACGGACTGGGTCTGTCCGAGAATGTAATCACTGGCCTTTTGTGCGGCAGACGCAGCAGAAACTAGCAGGAGCGAGTCAGACTTAAGTCTTTCAATCCATGCTTTCAGATACGCGGCGGAGTTTTGGAGCGTGGCAGGTGCAATGCCTGTGACGCCGCACAGCATCGCGGCCCCCATCTCTGCTATTAACTCTTCCCGCGAATAGGAATCAGAACCAAACGCCTCCAGGTGTTCAATCCCGTCCCTGCCAATTCGCGAAGCGTGTCCCGTCGAATGCGTCAATTCGTGGAACAAAGTGCTGTAAAACTCTTCCGAGGAATTGAACAAAGTCTTGCCGGGCATACCTACGGTGTCCGACATTGGTCGATACCAAGCGGCATTCGATGCTTCGAACCGTGGCGGATTCGGCATGCCTGAAACAATTGCTTCGCATGCATCGATGTTCGGGACGGGCTCGGAAGCATTGCCAAGTTTGAGCTTTTCCAAGCCATCGATCTGCGTTGCGTTGAAAACGGAGTAATACCGCAATAGAAAGGGCTTCGACATCTTGCCGGTTTTGGCGTTGAGTTTTTCCTCGCCAACATTCCAGAAAGTCACCGTGCTCGCTCTTTCGCCCGCGCGAACGTGTCCACCTAGTTGATTGGCTTGCTTGAAAGTCAGCCAATACTTCGACGCGCGGCATTGCATGCCAAGCAAGAAAATGTTGATACCGCGATAGGGCTTGCCCGATACGAGATTGCACGGCATCTCTGTACGCCACGGTTTACGCCAAGGTGCGACGCCAGATTCCAATTGCTTGATGACTTGCTCTGTGTCGATTTCGTAGACGGATGCGTGCGACCTGGGACGACTTACGGCAGATTGGACGGGATAAGGTACGGACGAACGGACAGACTGACTTACAATTGCTGTAGCCACGTTGCACCTCCATTGTGCAATTCGGTTAGGGCTTGTCGGCTGTTAGAGCAGTCGGCAGGCCCGTTTCGTTTTCAGACTCGTTTCAAACCCTCATCAATGAAACGACGAATCAGTTCCGACATCTTGATTCCCGTCCGCTTTGCCAGTTTCTTGAGCGCAGCGATCTGAGAATCGGAGAGAAACATGGAAACGCGTTTCATGGCACATATATACGTTAGGCATACGTCCCTGTCAAGCACAAAACGCACTCGCGCAGAAAATAAATTCGCGGAATTGGAAAGAGCGTTGCTTGTAAGTGCGCCGCGTGAATTCGCAGGACACTTTCTAGCGATCTTCAGCGCATTTTGCAGACATCGTCCGCGGTCGCATTCATCGAAAAGAGTCGACAAATTGTGCGTGGCAGGTCGCAGAGCGAACCAGGAGTGGCCGAGTTGTCCAGCCCGAGAGCCAGCGATGACAGCGACGCCTCTCGGGCCGATTCGAAAGCTACTTTTTTTTGGGAATGCAGGTTGTTGTGATGGGGCCGCTGGGTTCGCTCCGTGTCTCGGGCGCAGCAAAGCCTGACATTTCATGTGAACTATTGAGTCTTGAGCATTACCATAGAGCGCTGTGACCGAGTTCGCTTCCACAGATAGCTATAACCGATTTGAACAGACCGTCAAGCGGAAGGCTAGGTACGTTCACGACGATGAAGTGAGGGCGTTTCTTGCGGTGGTGGTGGAAACTAGCCAGACTCGAAAAAAATCAATTGAGGCGTCCACAGTGCTTTGGCGCGCACAAAGAGGTTACACCTGGCGTACAGAAAACCAAGGACAAGAGGAGGAGGAATTTGAAGTTCCTGATGCATTAGAGCCGGAGCGGATGAGGCCAAAAGCGGAATTTGTGGGCGACGGGCGTGTAAATCCACGAGGGATTCCATGCCTTTATCTTGCCTCGAACAAGGATACTGCAATGGCGGAGGTTCGACCCTGGGTCGGTTCTTACGTGTCACTTGCGCAGTTCAAAGTGATGCGCGACGTGTTTGTGGTGGATTGTACGACCGACAAAAGGATTTTTCCCAATTGGCTCCTCAATCAGGACCAGCGTGAAATACCTGCTGAGAAACGCGAAAAAGTTGTGTGGGGCGATATTGCCCATGCGCTATCCAGGCCGGTCACACCGGATGAGCCCGTTACCGAATATGTGCCGACTCAAATACTGGCAGAGGCATTCCGTGCGCACGGGTACGACGGGATTGTCTACAGAAGTCTACTTGGAGATGGATTCAATATCGCGCTGTTCGACTGTGATGTTGCGGAATTGTTAAATTGCGGCCTCTACGAAACCAACTTAGTCTCGTTCCAATTCGATCAGTGCAGCAACCCGTATTTCATTTCCAAACACTATGCGGAAGCGCAGAAGCAACCCGCCGACGACTTGAAAGCCGAAACGCCCAAGCTTCCGGAGAAGTGATACACGGATACGGATTTGTGGCGGGCACAAAACTGGGCACAGTCGAAATCGTAGTCGGCACGGTCCGAGTTGTCGCGGGCCAGTGTTAGTCGGCACGCGTGAGCGCCATTGAGCCATCGGGCGCAATTCACCTTTTTTTTCAATCCATCAGAAAGGGATCAAGTAGCATGTTTCTTGCTTACTATTTGCGCTCAATGACCCTGCTCACGAAATCGATCACTGGTGTTAGAATCTTCGCTCGTAAGAATTCTGATGAAAACTAGGGCACAGTCGGACCGGAGCATGATCCCTGAGATAGGGGGCATTGGGGATCGCGCAATTCGAACAGCCTTGAAACCGAGACTGATTGCTGAGCAGCCCCATAGCGGCACAGTCCTTTTTGAGGAACTTGGACTTTGCCGTGGTTTGGTCCGTGCGGACATTGCCGTTGTGAACGGATCGCTACACGGTTATGAGATAAAGTCTGATCTAGATAGTCTGCGCCGTCTGCAGAACCAAGTTAGTGTGTATAGTAAGGTCCTCGACTACGCGACGTTGGTTGTAGGAGACCGTCTTTTCGACGAAGCCGCAAAACTGCTTCCCGAGTGGTGGGGTGTTTTGCACGCTCACTTCGGTACGGCTGGTCTCGAATTTCGCACGATGCGCAGCGCGAAACAGAATTCCGCCAGGGATCCGCGCGCTCTTGCCGAGTTGCTGTGGTTTGAAGAGGCCATTGCCCTGCTACAGAAATTCGATGTATTGCGGGGCGTTCGAGGGAAGCCCCGGAGAATTTTATGGGATCGCATTAGCGAACGAGTACGACTTGAGGACATTGCGGCCGCTGTTCGTGACGCTCTCAAGTCGAGGGCAATACGCCAAGTTGTTCAACCACCGTCGAAATGTGGTGCATCGTACCAAGTCGTCGCCATGCTTCCGCAGAACCAAATCCCGGGGCGCCATCCGCGGCGGCCTTAATCGAGGCGCACCCCGCGCAGTGCGTTGCGCCTCGAAAGCACGCACGAAGATGTCCGTACACGAGCCTAGTTGCAAGCTCCGGAAACTGAATGCTCGGTTGTATGAAGCGCGTGCTTACACCCTTTACCAGCAGCCACTGGTCTGGCAACGTGTACCTGATCGACGCGGAAACTTGCATGATTCTGGGGTCAAATCCTTCCACACCACGCGGGTGTTGAATCACGCAATCACTAAATGTTGGAACGCGTAGCAGAGTTCGACGGCGTCCATACAGGTGATCTCTCCAAGCGATCCAATCGGCCCGGTCGGCGAAATCGTGTGATTGCCGGTCTACCAGGGCCATACTTAAGGGAAACGCACACGACGATACCGTAAATGTTCGCCAACGACTGTGATCCGGGATGTCAGCGATAAAAGCATCAGTCAAACTTGCAATGCCTTCTACAACCAGATCCTCTACCGGTCCTAAATCAATAATCAAATCAATTTCTTCCTCTTTCAAGTGATACTGTCGGAGAAAGTATCTCAATCGATCAGTCAGGTCACCTGTGGCTCGCCAAAATCCTGCTCGGCTTCGAAATCAAGAGCTTACGGCGGTTCGTTTCTTCTCGGTGGGATGTTACACCTGAGCGATGCTCAATATCATGCGGCTCTGTCTGGGCACCATTGCCCGTCTGTTTTGCGCTCGTCGCAGCCTCCTACTAGAAAATCTCGCCCTGCGACAACAACTCGTAGTCTTTAAGCGTCGGCATCCAAGGACCCGACTGACCTTCCTCGACAAACTGTTCTGGATCGCCGCCCGCCAAATCTGCTCCGACTGGAAGCCGTTTCTCATCGTCGTGCTTCCCGACACGGTCGTGCAATGGCACCGATCAGGGTTTGCGCTCTATTGGCGCTTAATTTCCAGGTTCCCTGGACGGGCCGGCAGAAAACGAATTGCAAAAGAGATCCGGGATTTGATTTTCCGGATGGTCGCCGAAAATCCGACCTGGGGAGCACCTCGGATTCATGGTGAACTTCTCATGCTCGGCTTCGACGTTTCCGAGCGAACCATCTCCCGCTGGATGCGCAAAGCGCCGCGAGATCCCGAGCCTGCGAAACGCTGGCTTGCGTTCTTGCGCAACCATCGAGAAGCCATTGCGGCGATGGACTTCTTCACCGTGCCAACGATCACCTTCGGTGTGCTCTACTGCTTCTTTGTCATCGGCCACGACCGTCGGCGCATTCTGCATTTCAACATCGCGCGGGACCCGACGAGCCTGTGGGTTGTCCAGCAGCTAAGAGAAGCCTTCCCGTATGAGTCCGCTCCCCGGTTTCTTATCTTTGATCGAGATGCCAAGTATGGGACCGAGATTCCCGCCGCGATCCGGTCCATGAAAATCAAAAGGATTCGCATTTCCTTCGAGAGTCCTTGGCAGAATGGCGTTGCCGAGCGGTGGGTTCAGAGTTGCCGCCGCGACTTGCTAAACCACGTGATTCCTTTGAACGAGAGGCACCTCATGCGGCTGCTTTCTGACTATGCCCGCTATTATCATGAGGATCGCACGCATCTTGGACTCGGGAAGGAAACGCCGTTCGGCAGACCTCACTCCGATGGTTCAGGCCTTGTTCTTTCTCGTGCCCGACTTGGGGGGCTGCATCATCGTTACGATCGAGCTGCTTAATCCGCACCAAT
>WNFD01008125.1_pt1 | contig 10339 bp, 7 predicted proteins | sample 5400491 | NCBI WGS metagenome assembly WNFD01 (sample SAMN13153343, study PRJNA577476) | soil metagenome | isolation source: 120 cm saprolite under Douglas fir tree site 2 hole 2 replicate 2 | place: USA:California | collected 2015-04-18 | reverse complement strand
CCTTTCTCCCTGCGGCGCAGTGAGCCCTGAAATCGTCTTGCTCGAAAACAGAGAGGCGCGGATCATTCGGTCCGCGCTCTTTTCTTTGTAATTGGAAAAACAGTCCCGCACGGTTTTGCCAGGCCCTACTGATTTTGCGCTTTTCTGAAGGAAAGTAATCTTCAGTCGTCAGAACCGCTGAGCACTGCCGCTCGCGTGGAATCGCGGATCACCAGCTCCGGGTTCATCTTGTGCCGCGAAATACTCCAATCGCGCTTTTCCAGCCCGGCGTTCACGCCTTCCATTACGATATTCACCGCTAGGTTTCCCATCGCTTCCAGCGGCTGCCTCACCGTGGTCAAAGACGGTGCGGACAGCGAGGACAGCGGCACGTCGTCGAAACCCACTACCGAACAATTCTCCGGCACTTTCACGCCCGCTTTGGTCAGCGCCCGGATCGCGCCCAGTGCCGTCAGGTCGTCGAAGGCCATCAATGCCGTGAACCGCTTCTTTCGCTGCAGCAATTCTTCCGTGAACCGGTAGCCGCCTTCGAAACCGGAGTTAGGGTCGAAAGAATCCGGCAGTTGCAGAACGAGCGCCGGATCGATCTCTAGTCCAGCCGAGTGTGCGAATTTCTGGATCCCTTTCCACCGCGGTGCGCTGTCGATTAGCATTTTTGGGCCGCGGATGAAGGCGATTTTGTGGTGCCCCAGCTGATGGAGATGTTCGAGCGCGAGGCGCCCTCCCGCTTCGTTGTCCACCATCACCGAGCTGACGGAGTTCCCGGGCATCTCCCAGCCGATGGTTGCCGCGGTAATGTTTCTTTTGCTGAGGTCCGCGAGCAGGTGGATGTCCACGAAGAGCCAGTTGGCCACGACGATCAATGCCTCGACGTGATGCTCGAGCAGCATTTCCAGGTATCGTTCGAACCGGTTTCTCTGGTTGTGGGCGTCGGCGAAAATCGGGACGTACGATGATTGATAGAGTGCGTTCTCGATGCCCCGCAAGACTGGCGTGCAAAAGGGATCGGTAATGTCGAAGAACATCACTCCAACGGTCTGGCTCCGTTTGCTGCGAAGAAAACGTGCCATCGCGTTCGGACGGTAGCCAAGCTTCTTCGCCACCTCTTCGATGCGCTTTTTCGTGGCCGGCGCGATGTAGCGCGCCAGCGGCGCATTGTTCAGCACGATCGAAACCGTGGCGGGAGAGAAGCCGCTGGACGTCGCGACATCCCTCATCGTGATGGTCTGATTCTTTCCGCTTTGCCGTTTCACCGGAATGAGCGCCTCCGCGGACATGACCATCATCCTTCTAGAGTCGCTCATGATGCAATGGGCTCTTCTGAAACGGACCCGTCATTCCGGAGCTACCTCAAACGAGAGTTGTTCGCGGAACCCGCGCGTTTTCCAAACTCCGAACGCGATGCCCGCGGCCATCCAGATCGAGCCGACGATCATCGCGGGCCGGCTCAGATTCAGCCACAGCGCGAGGCAGATTAGAAACCCCAGGATGGGTGGAATCAGGTTGATCAGCTTTTTCTCTTCGGCGCGAATGTAATAGCGCACGAACGCCGCTGCGTTCACGCCCATAAACGCGATCAATGCTCCATAATTCAGCATCTCCGCGCCGAGTCCGTAAGCCTTGTCCCCATTTAGGATTTTCAGAAAAAGTCCCCAATTCAGCGCCTGTGCGTCGTGCATGTAGGATCTATATCCGGCCACCGCTTCAAGCAAGAACGCGCCGATGAGTGCGACGCCTCCGACGAAAAGAACATTGTTCTTGGGAATCCGGTGCTTTCCGTCCAGCTTTCCGAAGAATGACTTAGGCAGTGCATTGCTCCGCCCCATGCCGAAGAGCAGGCGCGCCGCGCCAATTTGAGCCCCTAGTCCCGATCCGAAATTGGCGAGCAGCAGCGTGAAACCAACGAGAAGAAAGAGCGGAGCTATGGTTTGCGTTCCGAGGTGCAGGGCGGGCCACAGGCGACGCATGATTTCCGGATAAGCGGTATTTACGTCCGGGAACTGCTGGGATATCGGCCAGATGAGCTGCGCGATGTAGACTTCTGCGGCCGACAGAAGACCAATTACCACACAAGTGAGCACAGTCGCCAGCATGATATTGCGCCGCGGATTCTCGGCCTCTTCAGACAGCGTGGAAATTCCGTCGAAACCGATGTAGGTCAGCACCGCGATGGATGTGCATCCAAAGAGGCCGCCGAAGGTAAAGGTTTGGGGATCGTAAAACGGCCTGGTAAAGAAGGCGGGATCGGTGTGCGGATGGCCGAAGATGTAGCGCGCGGCAACCACGAAGATAACCACGACGACGGCGCCCATGCCCGCAGCCATGCCAGCGTTAATGCGCGCAGACGTCTTGATGCCGCGAATATTCAGGAGCGTGAAGACCACCGCAAAGAAAACTTTCCAGCCCCAGATGGGGACTCCTGGCGCAAAATCATGGGCCTGTCCCGCACACCACACCGTGCAGATGAGCGGGTTGAGCATGTAATCCATCACCATGCTCCAACCTGTCACAAATCCAACGCTCGGGTGAATTTCCTGCGCGACATAAGTAAATGCCGAACCCGCGCTCGGATACGCCCGCGCCATTCGCCCGTAGCTGATCCCCGTAAACAGCATCGCTACCATCGCGATCAGGATTGCCGTCACGACGTGGCCCTTGCCCCGATCGCTCAGGACGCCGTAAATCGACATCGGTGCCACCGGTTGGATCACGATGACGCCGTACAGAATCAGGTCCCAGAGCGTCAGCGTCCGCCGTAGGCGTGGCCCGGAACTCGCAGTGGTTTCGTTGCTCAAGCAATTCTCCTTCTCGCTGAGGAACTACGATTCGAACCCGGCGTCACTCTTGCAGGTGGGCCAGCAAACTCTTGCCATCACCCTGCCCCGCGCCACACTTTCATTCGCCTGTATTCAATCGTTTCAAGCCTGACAGTGTGCGCAATCTTACTCCCCCGCGCAACTGCAAAAGCTTGCTCCCCGCCCTCGCTCATCTCCGCCGGTGTTCTGCTGCTACATTTTGTCCTGCACTTTCGTACAGGTCGCGAAATCCACAGGACGGTATCTCTTGCCTCACCCGCTCCTCGAATCCCGCGCAACGGAGATGCCCGCTGTGGAGTCTAATGAACTAGGCGCCCGGCCCGGAGAATAAAGGAAAATTCGGCGTACCCATGGGCAAGGCTCCTCTCACGAACGGCCGCAGTAACACCAAGATCTTTCTGGCGCATTTCGGCGCTTTTCTTTTTGTGGTTCTCGCCGCTTACTGGCTCCGCCGCGTCACTCTTCAGCCCGATGCCATTCTCCAAGGCTACCTGCAGGTCGTCAGCGGCCTTCTCGCCTTTGTTTTCGCCGCCGTGACCCTCGTCCGTTTCCAGGGAACTCAGGATCGCATTTCACTGATTCTCGGCGCTGGTTTTCTCCTTTCCGGCGCCGTCCTGACGGCGACCAGCGTTCTCTTTTTTCAATTGTCTCCGGACGCCCCTCTGCGCCTCCTTTGGGCGCCCATCGCTTGGTGGCTTGGCCGCATGGTCTTGGCGCTTCTCCTCGTCGTGGCGCTTCTCGTCGAGCGATTCCTCCCGCGTTCGCGTCATCCCCGCGGCGAAATTGCCGGCGCGCTGCTGACCGTGATCGCGCTGACCTATGTGCTCGCGGCCGCCCTTCGCCGTTTGCCGCCGGAAGTCTCCCGGCATCCCGGCGCTTTCTTCCCTAATCCGGAGCAATTGCTGCCCGGAGCAATTTTCCTTGTGAGCCTCATCTGGTACCGCCGCCGCTTGTCCTTCGAAGATTCCCCTTTCGACCGCACCATTTATGCCGCGACCTGGCTGAATGTCGCCGCTCAACTCTCGGCCGCTCAATCCGCGCGCTTGCTGGATGCTCCCTTCGTTTTCGCCCAGGCGCTCATGGTGTTGGGCTACACCGTCGCGTTGGGTGGCGCGCTCCTCGATAACGCGCGGCTCTTCGAACAGGTCCGCCATCTTGCCGTCAGCGATCCGCTCACTGGCCTTGCCAACTACCGCCGCCTCCTCGATGTCCTTGAAAACGAAACGGAGCGCACCGATCGCACCGGCCGGCCCTTCTCCGTGTTGCTTCTCGACCTCGATGAACTGAAAAAAATAAACGACAACTACGGCCATCTCGTTGGCAGCCGCGCCATCTGCCGCCTCGCCGATGTTCTCCGCATTCACTGCCGCGCCGTGGATACTGCCGCGCGATATGGCGGTGACGAATTCGCCCTGGTTCTCCCGGAATCGCAGGAAGACGAAGCACGTCGTGTCGCGAATCGTATCCGTGAAGTTCTCGCCAGCGACGACGAACAGCCGATTCTTTCCGCGAGTATCGGGATATCCACCTACCGCGGCGATGGCGAACGTATCGAAAAACTGCTCTCGGAAGCGGACCAGGATCTGTACGCAGAAAAGGCTCGGCGGGGAAGACGCGCCATTACTGCGCCCAATCCCCGCCGTCGTACTCCCAAAACCTGAAGCTGGGAGCGCATTCTCCAAGGCCCAAGACCTGACAGCCCGCTGAAAGGCCTCCTACATTGTCCTCCCGAGCGAAGCGAGGGATCTGCTTCTCTCAAGCTTGCCGGAAAAACGAAACGTGTTCGTCCCCTGGTATTCCTGGAAACAACACAAATGAGAGTTCTTAAGCAGCTTGTAAAACTCAAAACTTAAAACTTAAAACTTAAAACTTTCTTCTTCCTTCAATCACTTATTCGAATCACCGGTTGCAGCGTACGGCGCAAGCTGTTCGCTGATCTTTGCCTTGTCTCCCACCACCACAATCGTCATTTGGTCCGGCTTGATGTACTGCGCGGTCATGCGCTGCACGTCGGCCGGCGTGACCGCGTTGATTTTCTGCACGTACGTTTTCAGATAGTCTTCTCCCAGACCTTGCAGGTCCACGAAGCGAAGCTGCCCGATCAGCGCTCCCCGCGTTGAATTCTGAATCACGAAGAGCCCTGAGAGATAACTCTGGATGCCCTGCAATTCCGCCGCGCCCGGCGCTTCTTTTTGCAAGCGCTCCACTTCGCTGAAAATCTCCTTCAGCGAAGGCCCCGTTACGGCGGTCGTCACGTCCGCGGTTTCCACCCAGTAGGCGTCGCGCACCCGCCGGGAAATCTGGCTGCTCGGCGAGTACGTGTAGCCCTTCTGCTCGCGGATGTTCGTCGTGATGCGCGACCCAAACGATCCGCCCAGCAAAGCGTTCATGACGCCCAGAGGAATATTGTCCGGGCTGTTGGCTGGCGGCACCGGAAGCCCCACGTAGATCGTGGATTGCGCCGCGCCCGGCCGGTCCGTGACGTCCAGCACACGCTTCGGTTGCGGTTTGGGCGGCACGTTTGCGGCCGGCGTGCCTTTTGCCCAGCCCGTGAAACTTTCGGCGATCGCCTTCTTCACCGCAGCGCTGTCAAAGCGACCCGCAACGTAGAGATGCGCCCGCGCCGCGACGAAATTTCCCTGATAAAACGCCTTGGCTTTCTCGATGCTCTGTTTCTGGATGTCCTCCGGCATCGGCAGAACGCGTCCATAAGGATGATCCGGATAAAGAATCTTGCGGAAGCGTTCGTTCGCAATCTGCTGTGGGATCGACCGCGCAATCGTCACCTGCCGTACCGCATCGTTCTTCAGCCGAGCCAGTTCCGATTCCGGCAGCAGCGGATGTTGCGACACATCTGCAAGCAGCCTCACTGCTTCCGGACCGAATTCGCTAAGCACGTCGGTCGTGAAGGAACTCTCATCCTCGCCGACGCCCACGTTCAAGTCGCCGCCCATCTGCGCAAATTCCTCGGCGAGCTGTTTCGCGCTTTTCGTCGCCGTCCCCTCCTTCAGCAGATTCCCTAGGATCGGCGCGACCCCGTATTGGTCAGCCGTCTGATTCACGCTCCCGGCGCGCACCACCAGGCTCGCCGTCACCTTGGGGATCGCTCCGTACGGCACCAGCGTCACTTGCAATCCGTTCGCCAGCGTGTAGCTCTCGTGCGCGGGCAACGTGAACGCTTTCGGCGGACCGCCCGCGGGCGGTGTCTGCTTCTGTGCAAACGATGGCGCGCTCGCAAAACTCAACGCCATTGCAAATATCAGAACCTGCTGTCTACGTTTCAGACTCATCATCTCTCAGCTCCCCGTCCGTCTCTCCGCTAGTCGATGTCCAACAATCCAAAAGCTGAATGTAAAAACCAAAAATCAAAAACTAGAACCTAGAACCTAGAAACTAGAACCTAGAAACTAGAAACTAGAAACTAGAAACTAGAAACTAGAAACTAGAAACTAGAAACTAGAAACTAGAAACTAGAACCTATCCCCATTCAGCAGTCTCGCTCTGAATACTGACAACCGAAACAAGCAACTCAAAACCACTCCCATTCGCCAATCCCTTCCTAAAAACTAACAACTAACAACTAAGAACTAAAAACCTCCCCATCCACCAATCACTCACTGAATACTGACAACTGAAAACCGGCTACTAGTTCTTAGCGGGCGGTGCCGCCGGTGCTTGATTTTGGGGATTCAGAACAATCACCGTGCGATTCCCTGGGCGCAGATATTCCTGTGCCGTCTTCTGGACCAGCGCCGGCGTGACCTTTCCAAATTCAGCCACCAGAGAATTCACGCGCGCCGGATTATCGTCAAATAGCGCAAAGCTTGCCAGCAGGTCTACCAGCCCGAATCCACCCTGGCTCCCCATCGTGTCGTACAGATCGGAACGCAGCTTCACCAGCGCGCGGTCCAGCGTATTCTGATCTGCCGGCTTCGTGCGCAACGGCTCCACGACTCCGTCTATCGCCTCCAGGATCGCGTCCGGGGTGGTCGATGGGTCATACACAAAGTTGGTGATGAACAGCATCGGGCCGTTGTAGTCATAAGCGTTGCCAAGCAGGTTGATGCCGCCGTTGACTCCTCCGGTCATCCCCCGCTTCTGCACCAGTTCCTGGTGGAGCAGGCTATCGTCGCCTTCGATCAGCATCGAATCGATCACCGCCATTGCGTAGTATTCCGGAGTGTTGCGTTCCGGCATGTGGTACCCCACCGCGATGGCTGGCCGCTTTGCCAGCGGATCATTCTTCGTTGTCCGCTTCTCCTTTTCCTGGCGCGGTTCGCTCAAGTCCGGCTGCGCGGGAAGCTCCGATGCCTTCAGCGGCCCGAAGTATTTCTCCACAAATTTCTTCGCCTCCGCCGGATCAAAATCCCCTGCGATCGCCAGCGCCGCGTTGTTCGGCGCATAATACGTCTTGAAAAATGCCTGCACGTCCGCCAGCGTCGCCGCGTCAATGTCCTTCAGGTCTCCGTAAAAGTTGTGCGCATTGAACCAGTTCGTGTTCGCGGCCATGGGCATATCAATCCACGGGAAGCCGCCATATGGCCGGTTCATCACGTTGACTTTCACTTCGTTCCCGACCACGCCCTGCTGGTTCTTCAAATTGTCTTCGTTCACGGCCAGCCCGCCCATGCGGTCCGCTTCCGCCCAGAGCGCTGTCTCCAGTTTGTTCGCCGGCAGGATTTCGAAGTAATTCGTAAAGTCGAAGCGCGTCGATCCGTTCAGCACCCCGCCGTTCTGCTGCACCAGCTTGACGAACTCCATCTTCCCCAGGTTCTGCGATCCCTGGAACATCATGTGTTCGAACAGGTGTGCGAACCCCGTGCGGTCCCGCGGCTCGATGCGAAACCCAATCCGGTAGTACACGCCCACGCAAATCGTGGGCGAAGTGTGGTCCGGCGAGAGCACCACGCGCAGCCCGTTCGGCAGTTTGTAGTACTCCACGGGCACCTTGAACTCGGCAGCGCTGGAAGGCCCCGCGCTGGCCGGCACCGCCCACAGCAGGATCAGCGCCGCGAGCAGCGCGAATGCTCGAGCCGCTCGATCAGTTTTCAAGACCATTTCTCCTCCGTATTTTCTAACCTCTTTAGAATCTGCAACGCGGTGAGCCAGAAAGGCCGACGAAGAACCACCCCTTTATTACAAGACGCATGGCGCGGCCGGAAGTTTCAAAAGGCAATTCAGCTTAGGACCGGGACCGTCAGTATACCGCGCGGCTCTGGACGGTGTCCTTTGTTGCCAGCGAAAATCGTGCCTCGGCTGCGCTGCCATCGAGGATCCGCCCCGTAACATACTCCCCGATCGCCGGGCCGTGCTTGAACCCATGCCCGGAGCCTCCGCCCGCGAACCACACATTATCCATCTCCGGATGCCGGTCGATCAGAAAATCCCCGTTCGAAGTGTTTTCGTACTGGCAGACGCGCGTCTCCACAATCGGCGCGTTGCGCAAGGCAGGGAATCGCCTCGCCACATACTTTCGAACCATCTCCGTCATCGCCGGAGAAACAATCCTCGATTGCGTGTCCGGATCAACCCGCTCGCCGTGCTCGTCATACGCAATCTTCAATCCCCGTGCCTCGATATCCGGCATTCCATAAACCAGGTCTTCCTGAAAGAGCCACGTGGGAAGCGCCGGAGGCGCAAACCGCGTATCGCCTGCCGGAATGCCAAAGAAGAACACTTCCTGCCGTGAAGGGAAAATCCGCTCGCCGAGAACTTCCGGGAAAATCTTGCCAAGCCACGGGCCGCAAGCAAAAACGAATTGCCCCGCGGCAATTTTCTCACCATCGCTTGTCGCCACCTCGTGCACGCGGCCGGATCCCATTGGTCTTAGGACCTGCGCGCAGCGATACTCCGCCCCAAACCGAACGGAGTCTTCCACCACGGTTCCCACCGCGCGCCGCGCCATCAGAACACCGCTTTCCGGTTCAAAGATCCCCCGCTTGATGCCATCGAGTCCGATTTGTGGATATCGTTTCTCGAGCGCCGCGCGGTCTAGCTCTTCGAACGTTACACCGCATCGCTTCAGAGTCGCACTCGTCTGCCGCAACCGCGCATCCTCGTCACCGGCCATCCAAAGCACCCCGGTTTCGAGAAAAAGCGGCTGTCGCGTCGCTGCAAAGAATTCCTTCCACTGCGCTAGTGAACGCTGCGACCATCGTGTGTACAGTTCATCCGCGCCATATCCCATTCGAATGATGCGTGATTCGCCTCCGGAGCTGGCCCGCGAATGCGCCGGTCCGTAGGCATCGATCAGTACAACACGTTGGCCTCGTCTGGCGAGATGCCAGGCCGTCCAGGCCCCGAAAACGCCCGCTCCGATCACCGCCACGTCGAATGTTTTTTGACCGCCCATTGCTGCAGCATCCTATCCCAACCTGTACCCCAACGAAAAACGCGATTTGCCCGGCTGAAGGGCGTCTGCTAAACTCTCCGCGCTCGTGCACGGGCCGGGCGCTCAAGCCCGGCCCCTACAACCCCTGCAACACCACGATTTTCGAATTAGTTTTGCAAATTGTTAGAGGAGATTTTTGATGACGATCGAACGCATTCAGGCAGGGCCGCGCATGTCGGAGGCAGTGATACACAACCGGACCGTTTACCTGGCGGGGCAGGTTGCCTCTGAAGCGCGCGGCGGGAGCGTGGCCGAACAAACGAAAGACATATTGATGGCGATTGACGCTCTGCTGGCCGAAGCGAAAACCGACAAGAGCAAGATTCTTTCCGCGACCATTTGGCTCACCGATATGTCTGCCTTTTCTGAAATGAATGCCATCTGGGACGCCTGGGTGGTGCCGGGTGCGACGCCGGCTCGTGCAACGGTTGCAACTCCGCACTTGTCGTCGCCGGACTTCAAAGTGGAAATCGTAATCGTGGCCGCGCAATAGTGAAATTTAGATTCGGGCGCTTCCGTCAGGGAGGCTGTAGCGATATCATTTTTGGTTTTGCGCCATTTTCCTCGGAGGTGTGTGTGACCTTTTCTCGTCGGCCTGTTCTTTCCTCGATCTGCGCTTTTGTTTTCGTCTTTGTGAATACACTGGCCTTACAAGCGCAACAAGTCGACCGCTCTGCGGTCGCCAGTCCAAAAGACCGCTCTGCGGTCGCCAGTCCAAAAGACCGCGCTGCGGTGGCCAAGCCCGTAGACCACCCTGCGACCGCCAATCCCATCGACACCAAAACCTACGGCGGAATGAAATGGCGCCTCATCGGCCCCTTCCGTGGCGGCCGGGCCCTGGCCGTGACTGGAGTCGTGAGCCAGCCGAACACTTATTATTTTGGCGCTGTCGCCGGTGGCGTTTGGAAAACCACGGACGGCGGAGTTTCCTGGGATCCTCTCTTCGACAAGCAGACCACCTCCTCCATCGGCAGCATCGCCGTCTCCGACTCCGATCCCAATGTGATTTACGTGGGCACTGGCGAAGCCTGCATTCGCGGCAATATCTCTTTCGGCGATGGCGTCTATCGTTCGAACGACGGCGGCAAGACCTGGAACAACGTTGGGTTGAAGGACTCGCGCCACATCGGCA
>WNFD01024022.1_pt1 | contig 10340 bp, 12 predicted proteins | sample 5400491 | NCBI WGS metagenome assembly WNFD01 (sample SAMN13153343, study PRJNA577476) | soil metagenome | isolation source: 120 cm saprolite under Douglas fir tree site 2 hole 2 replicate 2 | place: USA:California | collected 2015-04-18 | reverse complement strand
AAGAAGCAAGAAGACCAAGGCACTACCTACTCTCATGACCCGGAGCCTACCCCCTGGATTCTCCCTCGGTCAAGCGGCGGCAAGACGTCGGAGCGGTGGGCAGAAAAGCCACGAGGCAAGCGGTACGGTGCGGTCACCGTTTGCCTCGCGTCGGTGAATCTGGAATGTTGGTGGAGCTGAGGGGGCTCGAACCCCTGACCCCAAGACTGCCAGGTCGTTCACCCGTCGAGAAACCAAGGTAGTTTGCGGCCCGGAGGTGTGCAGATCGCAGCAGAACGAACTGTCCGACTCCCTAGCGCTGACCTGTACCAAAACCCATGATGCCAGCGGCCGCCCGCCGGGGACCCAACTTGCGTCCTAGGCCCCTCAGCGCCCGCTACAGCGCTCGGCACGTCACGGCAGTGCCGGCGATCGGCCGTTCCCAAACCAGTTGATTTCTGAGCAGCGTCCGGCACCGGCTGCGGGAAGCGTCAGACGCTGTCCGTCGGGAGGACAAGGACTCGCGTCCGGCGGATACTGAGACTCTCATCTTCAGCGAGGCTGGGCCCGGCAATTACCAACCGGGCCCCGTGGCGCGCGGTCACAAGAACCAGGTCAGCCCGGTGAGCGCGCACGTACCAAGCGCGATCGCCTACCTGAAGGCTGCGACTCATTGCGAGACTCACCCACCCGGTGACCGGACGCCACCGGATCCGAATGGGGCGAACCACAAGAGCGAGACACACCAGGATGAGTGACAGCGCGGCCGCTTCTCGTGCCCATGCCCGTCCTAGGACCGATACGCTTGTGCCCCATAGAACTGTCCACGCGACGAGCGCGTCAAGCCCACGTAACCAGCGCACGCGCGACATCCAGCAGGCAACCACGTGAGGCACCGGTTTTATCGGAGTCGTCATGAACGATATGGACCCACCCCGTGCAGTCGGCCCGGTGGACGTTTGCGGCCCGCCACGTCCACCCCATCCGTCAGCGGCTCGGCGGACCTGGGGGCGCCGGGGGCGGCGGCGGCGCGGCCGGCACCCAGATCCACGCATAGGCGACCGTCACTCCATCGCCTTGCAGGTGGTAGCAGCCGCCGGTGTAGCAGACGTCCCGCTGGACTGAGGGCGCCATGGAGACTTGCGTCTGGTAGACCGGCGCCGGGACGTAGACGGGCTCCGGATAGACGGGGTACGCCGCGTAGGGATAGGCATAGTACGGGTACGCGAGGGCGGAGCCGACGAAGACCCCACCGACAAAGGCGGGGCCGAAGCAGCAGCCGAAGCGATGGAAGCCGTCGTGATGGAATCCACCGCGAGATCCGCCACGGGCCCCACCGTGGAAGCCGCCGCGGCCCCCTCCGCCATGCCCACTCCCGGCAGAGACCGGAGCGGCGAGGGCGAGGAAAAGCGTAGCCACGAGCGCCACACTGAGGATCTTCTTCATGACCGCCTCCCGCTCACTTCCGTGAATCTGAGGGAAGTGTACGCCGAATGGGGAGCCGCTGCTTGCGCTCGGCTATCCATCGATAGGCCGCCACCTCGGGCTCTTCCACCGGACAACTGGACCGTGCTACGCTCCGCGCCCCAGGAATCGAGAGCGCTGAACTCGCGTCGGCGAAGCTTGCTGCGCTCGGCGACGACGCGCAGTGCCTCGCGCGGACCCGGGCCGACGAACCAATCCCTGGGGTGAAGTCTGGGTAAACGAAAGGGGCTAGCGGGCGCTGGGTCCGCTAACCCCTCGCCGTCAATGGTTGCGGGGGCTGGATTTGAACCAGCGACCTTTGGGTTATGAGGGGAAGACCGGTGGCCTACCAGGGCGTCGACGTCAGACGGAAGAAGCGCGCCGCGTTCTCCCACATGAGCTTCTGCGTCGCCTGCTCACCCAGCGACTGGCGCCACGCGATCACGGTCTCGGCGTGATCGGGAAAGATGGTCTCGGGGTGCGGGTAATCCGACTCGAACATGAGCACATGATCGCCGAGGAGGTCGATCACCGCTCGGGTCAGCTCGATGCCTTCCGAGAAGTCGATGCCGCAGAAGATACGCCCCATCTGGGCGTACTCGACCGGCGTGTGCTGGAGCGTCGGCGACACGGAGCCGCGGACGTAGTCGATCTGCCGCGTGAGGCGCACGAGCCAGTGAGGCAGCCAGCCGTGGCCACACTCGAGCGTCGCGACCCGGAGCCGCGGATGGCGATCCAGCATGCCGCCCATCAGCATGAACGACAGGAACCGCTGACCACCCCAGGTCTGGCCCGCGCACCGGCTCATGGCCGGGTTCTCCCAGACGTCGCGATAGCCGGGGAAGTACGGCGTCTCGATGGTGAAGCCGTGATACATGATCGGCAGGTCCGCCTCGTTCGCCGCCGCCCAGATCGGCTCCAGGTCGGGATCGTCCACCGGTAGCCCCTCGGGCAACAGGGGCCACACGGCCGCCACCCAATCATCCTTGGCGAGCTCCTCGATCGCCCGCGCGCTTGCCGTCGGATCGGTGGCCGGGGCGAGAACCATGCTCTTCAGACGGCGCGGGTCCGCCGCGCAGTATTCCGCCATGTAACGGTGATAGGCGTCGACCAGCCCCCGCGTGAGGTGGGGAGCGAGCGCTGGCGCGCCGTACGCCCGGCCCTCGGTGTCCATGTCCGCGAGTCGGCCCCGCGCGTTGTCGTCGGCCACGCGCGCGGTGATGGGCTGTCGCGTGACCATCTGCGTCCGTGCAGAGAGGAACCCGCGATCGCCCTCCGGCCCCGTCGGCGTGCTCGGTTTAGCGCCGGCCACGCGCGCGTAGCAAAGCTGCTTGATCGATAGGATCGTGGCCTGGCCCTGGTCCTCGGTGTCACCCCGGCCGGGCGAGACCTTCACCTTCCTGAGGTACGGCGCCAGATCGGCCATCCGGTCGCGCAGCGCCGCGTCGGCGTACCGCAGGAGCACGTCCATCGATGGATTGACATGCGTGTCGGAGTCGATGACACGGATACCGTGTTTCATGGCGCGTCCACGACTCAGCTCCGGACTGTCAGCCCCTCGACGTCGAGGTCGGGCATGCGGCCGGTCATGAGGTCGGCGACGATGCGGGCGGTGCCGCAGGCCATCGTCCAGCCCATGTGGCCGTGGCCACAGTTGAAGAAGAGGTTGCGGTGGCGGCCGAGGCCCAGGATGGGGGGACCGTCGGGGGTCATCGGTCTCAGACACGCGCGATACTGTCCTCGGTCATAGTCGGCGGCGTCGGGGAAGAGGTCGCGGGCAAGGCGCAGAATGTTGTTGAAGTCACGCGCCGTCCAGCTCCAGTCGTAACCGGCGAACTCGGCCGTCGAGGTGAGCCGTAGGTGGTCGCCCAGGCGAGACCAGCCGACCAGCCACTGCTCATCGACGCCGGAGATCGTCGGGGCCAGCCCGCCTGTCTTGAGCGGGAACGTCGACGAGTAACCCTTGGCCGGATAGATGGGCAGGCTCACCCCGGCAGTGCGCGCCACGATGGGCGCGCCCACACCGAGCGCCAGGACGTAGTTGTCCGCGCTGAGCAGGCCGCTGCTGGTCACGATGCCGTCGATCCGCTCACGATCCGCGTGCAGCGCGAGCACGCGCGTTCCCAGCTTGATGGTCACCCCGTGCTTGTCCCGGCACACCCGCGCCAGCTCCTCGACGAACACGCGGGAGTCGCCGCTCGAGTCGCCGAGGTCGCGGATCGCGCCGGCAATCTTGTCCTTCACCGGCTCGAAGGCGGGCTCGAGCCGGGCTACCGCGCTGGCATCGAGGATCTCCTGCTTCTGCCCGTGCTCGGCCAGCAACGCCATCTTCTTGATCCCCGCCTCCAGCTCGGCCGGATCGCGATGGAGGTAGAGCGCGCCCTTGTGGATCGCCTGGTACTCGATGCCCTCGGCCCGCACGAGCTCGTTGAGCACGGACTGGCTGTACTGGCAGAGCCGGAGCTTGATCAAGGTGTTGCGGCGAGCCCGCCCGGACGTGCACTCGCGCAGGAAGCGGAGACCCCACGCATAGAGCCGCGGATCGGCCGTGAGCCGCACCCGGATCGCCGTCTCGGCGCCGCGCAACGACTGCCAGAGCATGCGCGGCGCCCGCGGCGACGCCCATGCGAAGGAGTGGCCGGGCGCGATGATCCCCGCGTTCCCCGCGGTGGCCTCGAGGCCCAAGCCGTCCTTCTCATCCAGTACGGTGACCTCGTGGCCCGCTCGAGCCAGGAAGTACGCGGTGGTCACGCCCACGACCCCTCCACCGAGGACGAGCGTCTTCATGGCGAGCGCCTCACGCGTCGAGCAGGAAGCCGTCCCGGAGCGGGTCGGCGGGATCGAACAGGAACTGGCTGAAGCCCGTGAGATAGGCGGTGCCGGTGACCTCGGGCAGGATGGCCGGGCGCCCCTCTACCCGCGTCTCGCCAGCGATGCGTCCTGTGAAGTCGAGACCGAGCAGCCCCCGGCTGACTAGTGTCGAGCCGACGGCCATGAGACCGCGATGATGAAAGAGCGCCATGCGCGCGCACGTGCCCGAGCCGCATGGCGCCGCGTCGACTTGACCCGGGCCCCACACGAGCGCATTGGGCGAAACGCCGTGGGCGTCCGGCAGCTCGTGGACGAGGACGTTGTCCACCTGGGTCTTCCCAAGTCCGGGGACCTCGACGTGCAGCTGGGCATTGACGGCCTCGCGGACTGCCATCCCGCGCTGCGCAAGCTTGCGGGTGTGCTCGCGCCGGACCGCGACGCCAGCGCGGGCGGCGTCGACCACCGCGAAAACGTTGCCGACGCCTACCGCGATGTCGAGCGGCAGCTCGCCGACACCGTCGACCTCGACGACCTGGTCGGCGAGCGCGACGAATGACGGCGTCCACCGGAGCGTGACCGCGCAGACCCTATCGCCTTCCGAGCGGGCGATGGTCTCGACCGGCCCGGCCTCGGTGTCCACCACCACGCGGGTCTCCACGCCCTGGCGCGCGACCATCCCCGTTTCGAGCGCCACGGTGGTAGCGCCGATGGTGCCCTCGCCGCAGGAGACGTAGTAGCCGCCGGGGTAGATGAAGAAGAGTCCGAAGTGGGCCCCAGGCGTGACCGGCTCGGTCATCACCGCGATCAGCAGGCTGCGGTGCCCGCGCGGCTCGAGGCAGAGCCCGGTCCGGAGATGGTCGAGATGCTCTTGGAACCAGCGCCGCTTGTCGCCGAGCGTCGCGCCTGGCAGCCGGCCGAGCCCACTCGTGACGAGGCGCATACCGATGCCGGCTGTGTGAAAGTCCGTCGTGGCGATCACTCGATCCGAGCGCATCGACACCTCCCGGCGGTGGGAGCCATGAGACTGCGTCGCGCGGACGGTGTCAAGTGTCCCGACGCCGCGGCCGTGACGCCTTCGGCGACCATCGATTGGCGGCAGCAGACGGCGCCGCCTGTCGACCGCGGTGGGGCCGGATTTGAACCAGCGACCTTTGGGTTGTGAGCCCAAGGAAGCCGGGCTGACCTCGCGGAGTACCAGGGATTTCCAAAGCCGAGCACTTCCTCCCGTCACTGAGCGGGGTCAGGACCTGCCTAGTCCCAGTACTTCAAGCAGATAGCCGAAGCGGTGGCTGCTGTGGTGCGGGTGGGCGGTGAGCCTGCCGATACTCCTCGCCAACGAATTCATCCCGATCCTCGCGAGGCGGGGACAGCAAATCTTCCTCGTCGTGGGTGTCGCGCCGATCGTCTTGGGGGCAGTCCTGGTGGTCGTAGGGACGATCATGTCATGCATGTGGGACACGCCCGCTGAATCGCGCCGAACGCCCAACAAGAGACCAGCCACTATCAGGGTCATGGCGAATGACTCGCCTAGGCAGCCAAATCCTTTGTTCTGGCACCGAAGCTACTGAACTCCCCCTTGCCAGCCGCATTGCGCCGATTGAACGCGCGCCGCTGAAAGAACACTAAAGAATACTATGGTCGCGCCGCCACCCGCCAGGCACAGCAGGCTCAGGATGAGAAAGAAGACGCCAATGGTCTTCAGCACAGCCGGCGCAGGCAGAGGCGGTAGCGGCGCCGCTATAGCGGAACTCGCGCTCATACCGATGAACGCGAACGGGAGCACAAACCTCGGCTGCTCGAAGCATCAACCGTCCCCCGTTTCTTGTTAGAGGAACAGGCAGGACGCTACTTCTTCACACAGTGCGTGCGACGGACCATATCGTCCGCACTGCAACTGTATGAGCCGTTCGGCGTCTGAGCGTCCCAGGTAACTGACATAGCGCCCCGGTTGACGTTGGAGACCGTGACCGCCTCGGGAAGTGTGTTGCCGCCGATGTTCCGAGCTGTTTCGCGTTGCAGGCTTTCCGTTGAACTAGCACAGCCGCCAAGCAGGATTCCAAATGCAACGAAACTGAGGACAACTCGCATGTGGCGGGGACTCCTCAGAGAACGCAGACGGGCCGGCACCACCAAGGACGGCACAATGCCGCGGGGAGTGTAGGCGGGCAGGCCTTCGACTGTCAAGGGCTGTGAGCCCTAAACGGGGCTGACGTTCTACTCAGTAGGGACAGCGGGCATGGATACGGGGGGATCAGATGATCGTCTGGCCAGCGCGGAGGGACCATCCGTGGATCATAGTTCCCGGGCCGCCACTCCCACAGCGCCCGCCCTCGTAACCTGTCGCCGCATTGGAGGCACCGTCACCTGCGATCCGTGGCCGCCGTAGCCCGTGCCCGCCGCCCTGTGATAGTCTCCCGGGCGCATGACGGACGCGCTCAAGGCCTTGGTGGCCTTTGTCGCTGAGCATCAGCGCTGCGGGGATCTGGATGGTGGGAGGGACGGCGAGAAGGTCTGGCTAGCCTGCTCTTGCGGAGCGCAAATCGTCCACCCGGTTAACGCGCCTCCCCAAACACCGGCACGAACGGAACGCGGCCGTCGGGCAGCGGCAGGAGAATGACTTCCTGCCCATGCCCGCACCAGTTCACGTAGGTCGCCGGCATGAAGAACTGCCAGCCGACAACATGACGGAGGTTCTCGACGCGGAAGCCCCCGAACCGCGAGGCTACCTCTAGGCCACAGCGCGGGCAGGGGTAGTCGGGATGGGGCGGCCCTGCTCGTCGGGCCAGCGGGGGCGGGACCATGGGCAACAGAATAGCCCAGCCGGTGCCGTGGGTAACTCCCACACGTGACTCGTCTGTAGTAAGGTCGCTGCTGGCCGCCCCGCCCCGTCCCTCCTAGACGACGCGGCCAAGTGAGGGCTTGGTAGTGGACCGACGAGCGTTCATCGGCGCCGTGGCTAGCGGCCTCCTCGCCGCGCCGCTCGCCGCCGAGGCGCAGCGGAGTTACCGTCTCGGCATTCTCGAGGCAGCTTCGGCGGCAGCTTCGGCTGGGGAGGTCAAACTTCGTGAGGATGCGTTTATCGCGAAGCTTCGCGAGTTGGGCTGCGCGGAGGGGCTCAACCTCGCAATCGAGCGGCGCTATGCGAATGGTCGCAACGAGCGGCTGCCCGGATTGGGAGGGGAGTTGGTGGAGCGGGGTGTCGGCCTCATCTTCGCGCCGACCACCGCCGCCGCCCTAGCCGCACAGCAGAATACGCAAACGATCCCAATGGTCTTCGCTACTGTGTCTGACCCCGAGGGGTCAGGACTCATCGACTCGCTCGCCCGCCCCGGCCGCAATGCGACCGGCCTCTCCTCGGTCAATGCCGACCTGACGCGCAAGCGCCTCGAGCTCCTCCGAGAAATGGCTCCCGGGGCCCAACGCATCGCCATTCTGTGCAACCCCCGAAATCAACCAGACGCGCTCCGGCTCGCGCAGGCCCAGATTGCCGCGCCGAGGATCGGGGTCCAAATCATCATCGTCAAGGCAGCGGCGGCGGGGGACTACGAGGCCGCGTTCCGGGTGGTCGCCGTCGAGCGCGCCGGCGCGTTGCTGGTCATCCCGAATTCTTGGAACGTCATCCACCAGCGGACAATCTTGGAGCACGTGAACCGAGCCCTGATCCCGGTGCTTTACATTGGCGGCGAGTTTGTCCGGGATGGTGGGCTGATGAGTTACGCGGCCGATTTCTCGACGCTGTACCGACAGGCCGCGCTGTACGTGGATCGACTCTTCCGCGGGGCGAAGCCAGCCGATCTCCCCGTCGAGCAAGCTACGAGCCTCGAGCTGGTCATCAACCTCAAGACCGCCAAGGCCCTCGGCCTGACGATTCCAAGTCACTGCTGCAGAGAGCCGACGAGGCGATTCACGGCTACCAGAAGTTCGCGGGTGGACTCGGTGGGGTAGCCACCTTCTTTGCAAAAGTTGCGATCCCTTTCCCGAGTCTCATGGCACCCTTCATCGCCATCCTGGAACTCGTCGGCGGTATTCTCCTCTTCCTCGGCGTTGCGACCCGTGTGGTGGCATGCCTGTTCGCCGTGGAAATGCTTGTAACAACCTTGTGGGTCAAGATGCCAGGCCAAGGTTGGAACGCGAGCGACCTGGATCGGATGCTCCTCGCCGCCTGCGTCCTCTTCGTCCTTGCTGGGCCCGGGGCTGCGGCGCTCGACCGCCTCTGGTGGGAACGTGACGAAGTGGGCAACGGATGATCCGCCGCCGCGATGCCGCTTCGCTCCTGCAGCGGGTGGATAGGTAATCGAGTAATGGACCGGCGGGCGTTCATCGGCACTCCTACGGGTGGCCTCCTCGCCGCGCCGCTCACCGTCGAGGCACAGCAGGCGAGACGGCCCATCATCGGCGTCACTCTGGGCGGCTCCCAGCCCAATCCCTACGGCGAAGCGCTGCGCCTGGCGCTGGCCGAGCGGGGATGGATCGACGGACAGAACGTACGGATCGAGTACCGCTACGCCGAGGGCCGGCCTGACCGTTACCCCGGTTTCTTTGCGGAGCTACTCCGCCTGAACGTCGACGTCATCGTGGCTGGAGGCGGGACGGTTGCCGCGCTGGCCGCCAGACGGGCGACGCACACAACCCCCACCATCGTCTTCGTGCCCGACCCGGTCGCGGCGAGCTTGGCGGCAAGCCTCGCGCGACCAGGAGGCAACGTTACCGGGCTCTCGATGCAGATCATGGAAATTGGCTCGAAAAAGCTGGACCTGCTTAAGGAAGTGTTCCCAAAGATCGAGCGGGTCGCGGCGCTGTGCGATGCCGCCGACGCTAGCGAAGCCGGTGCAATCGAAGCGGCCGCTCCCTTACGCGGCAGTCAGGTGCAAGTCCTACGCGTCAGCCGCGCCGACGAATTTGAGGGAGCCTTTCGGACGGCAAAGCGGGGCCGCGCCCAGGCGCTCATCGTCTGCGCGTCCGGGTTCTTCACCGCTCATCTGAAGCGTTTGGTGGATCTTGCCGGGCAGTCTCGGTTGGCCGCAATCTACGAGCATCGAGATTTCCCCAATGCTGGCGGTCTCATGTCGTATGGCCCGAGCATCGCCGAGATGTATCGGCAGGCGGCGACGTACGTGGACAAGATCCTCAAAGGCGCCAAGCCGAGCGACCTCCCCATCGAGCAGCCCACGAAGTTCGAGCTCGTCATCAACCTCAAGACCGCCAAGGCCCTCGGCCTGACGATCCCGCCGTCGTTCCTGCAGCGGGCGGATCAGGTGATCGAGTGATGGATCGGCGCACCTTCCTCGGCACCTTGGCGGGGGGCCTCCTCGCCGCGCCGCTCGCCGCCGAGGCGCAGGGCGGCTACAAGCCCGAGTTCAAGATGTCCGTCGTGGTAAACGAGGAGACCGCCTGGGGCCGAGCGGCGGTCAGATTGCTGCCCTTCATCCCTTCACCGACGTGAGTAACCGCCGCCAGGGCCGACGCCGCATTCTCGACAAGAGCGCCACCGTGGGTCCGCTCAGCGCCACATAGAACAGGAAGGCGACCACGACGAGCCCGGCGAGTGCAAGCGAGACTCTGGCCGCTGCTTCGCCGTCCGTGGCCTCGGACTCGGCAGCACCAACCAGGTATCCCAGAATGACCAGAGCGCGCATCGCTACACTGATGGTCCGGTTCATGTCTCTTCCTCCTCCGAAACTATCCAGCCCCCATGCCAGCCTCCGGGGCCGCGCGACCCCGGAGACCGTGGCTTGGAGCTTAGCCCCCCGTCGGGCTTCGGCGTTGCCTGCGCCACGCGGCGCTGCCAACGCCGAGCATGCTGGTGGCCAGCAACAGGAGGGTGCCGGGCTCGGGGGCATGAGCCGGCGGCTCGCCCTCCGCGGCGAGAAGCCCCGCTCCCTCCGGAATGAGGAAGAACTGTTCGCGGCCGGCGTCGGCATTGGCAAAGGTCGCCGAGAACACGCCGCTCCCGGTCAGGCCCGTGATATCGACCGACACCAGTCGCGCGTCTGAGAAGCCGTTGCCTTTGTTGACAGCCGGAATGTCGGCCGGGCCGGTGAACGTATACTCCGCCGTACCGCCGTTGATGTTGAACTGGAAGCTCT
>WNFD01014079.1_pt1 | contig 10340 bp, 11 predicted proteins | sample 5400491 | NCBI WGS metagenome assembly WNFD01 (sample SAMN13153343, study PRJNA577476) | soil metagenome | isolation source: 120 cm saprolite under Douglas fir tree site 2 hole 2 replicate 2 | place: USA:California | collected 2015-04-18 | reverse complement strand
AACAGCGTCTCTCCCCAAGAGAGAAAGCTCGGAGAGTCGGTAATGAACGCTCTCCAAATCGCCGGCGACGGCAAAGATAAAACCAAGGTCCAAGCAGCAATCGGAGCAATAGCCGGAATCATTCACACACATCCGGATTATTCCGATGCATATGTTGCTAGAGCAACTTACTCGTTGATAGCTGGCGATACTGACTACCAGCAGATACGGAGTGATCTGGACCTCAGGGGTCACATCAAAACCGGCCAACGGTGGTCACTTCAAAACCGGCCAACGAAAGTCGGCCTGGGACTAGGTTGTTTTACTCCGCCGCCTCCTGTGGAGGCAAGTCTGTTTTTGTGCGCCAACTCCGTGGACCACATTTGAGTACATGGCCATGATGAAGGATGCGGTCGAGCATCGCGGTAACGGCAGCGCTATCGCCGAGCAGTTTGCCCCAGTCGTCCACCGGTCGATTCGAAGTCAGCAAAGTGCTGGCGCGCTCATAGCGCCGCATCACGATTTCCAGCATGTCCTCTGCGGCGGTCATGGGTAATTTCCGCATACCCAGGTCGTCGATAATCAGAAGGGGTATGGAAACGAACTGTTCCAAGCATTCTCTGCGGGTTCCATCGATCGTGGCTTCGGCCAAGTCGTCCAGCAGTTTGTGGGTTTCGCGGTAGAGGACGCGATAACCCTGTTGGATAGCGGCTTGTCCGATGGCCTGGGCAAGATGACTTTTGCCGGTGCCAGGTGGGCCTAAAAACAAACCGTCTTCATGGCGAGCGATGAAGGCACCGGTTGCGAGATCGAACACCAGACTGCGATTCATCTTGCGGTTGAAGTTGAAGTCGAAGTTATCGAGAGTCTTCTGAGGGTCTCGGAACTCGGCTTGTTTTTTTCTTCGCTCCAGCAGTCGCTCGCCACGACGAGTGAGTTCGTCGGAGACGAGGCAAGAGAGGAAATCAATCGGGGGCATAGCTTCGGCCTGAGCTTGGCGCAGGCGAGTTTCGAGCACGGCGGCGATACCTCCCAGGCGTAGTTGTCCTAACGCACGATTCAACTCAATGAGGTTCATCTTCTGGCTCCTTGGTTTTGAGGTTGATGAGATCGCGGTAGTGAACCAGTTCGCGAATGAGCGGGTCGACTTGCCGCAGGGTAAGTTGTGGGGCACGTTCGAGATAGCGACGAACGAAGCGGAGTTCATGCACGCCCATTTCCAGAGCAACCGCGCACGCCTCTTCGACCGCGGCGGTACCGAACTTCTTGGCCAAGGAGAGGATGCCGAAGACGCGGCGAACCCCCGGTTCTCCGAGCTGGTTATAAATAAGGTTGCAGAGTGTGCCGATGTGAGTACCGGCTCGTCCGGCTCGCCACAGTAACTGGGAAACCTGAAGCGGCATCTGCTTGGGATGGTCTTCTTTTTTTATGCGATACCAGCCACGTTTCTGCCGTACGTGCTCTCGCAGCAGTAGTCCGTTTTTAGGATCGAGGATGCGAACATAAAGCTCATCCCACTGCACATTCACTTCTCGTCCGATCCAACCCGGCGGCAGGCCGTAGTAGGCGGCGTCGACTTCGACGCAACCGTCCAGATTCACGCCCCGCTTGCCATGCTGGTAGTAGCGAAAAGGTTCCAGGGGAAGCGGCAGCAAGGTTGGTTTTTCTTCGGCAAACATGGCGGCGACTTGTCGTTTCGTGGTGCCATGAATGCGGGTATCGGCACAGCTTGTCTCCCAACGATCCAGATAGGCTTGTGCCTCCTCCAGGCTCTCAAAGCGTTTTCCCTGGAGCGCACGTTGGGCGTGTCCGACGCCGGATTCAACTTTTCCTTTTCGATCTGGATCCTTGATCCGACAAGGCAGGGCTACGGCGCCATAGTGCGCCAGGACGTCGCGATAGAGAGGATTCAGAGTGGGATCGTAGATGTCAGGGACGAGCACGCCCTCGCGCAAATTATCCAAGACGACGACACGCGTAGCGCCACCCAGTCGACGGAATGCTTTCTCATGTAACTCGGCCCAGATGCGCGAACTGGAACGGAAGGTCAGAAAGCGTGCCGCCTTGCGGCTACAGCCCAGCACCATCACGAACAGTCGGGTGCGTCGATATTTTCTGGTCTGCGGATCACGGACCATTGCGCCCGTGCCGTAGTCCACTTGGGACTCTTCTCCTGGTCCCGTCAGAATCACCGCGCGTGGCTGCAGTGGCTGGTTTCCGCGCAACTTGCGCACGTAGCGCTTGACCGTCTGATAGCCCCCGTCGAACCCATTTTCGGCTACCAGGTCTTGCCAGATAGCAGTGGCATCCCGACCGCGGCTCAGACCTAATTCGATGGCTTCATGAAACGGCTCGCAGGCACTGGCGGATCGAATCCGCTTAGGATTTACTACTTCTAGGCCTGTCGACTCCACGCCAAACCCGGTGGTCACCTCGTTGGCCGGTTTTGCGCTTTTCGTTTTTGTTTTTCCCTTAGAGGAAAGGTTTTCGGGGTTGGGGTCGGGGTCGGGGTCGGGGTCGGGTTCGGGGTCGATCGAGTGAGTCGGTTTGGCTGCGTCCGACCCGGTGGTCACCCTGTTCTCGTTGGCCGGTTTTGCCGGTGGTCGCCGTCCCCATGCGCCCGGCGGCCGCACCGGGCAATCACTTGTTGTTTTTTCGCTTCGCTCAAGACGTTGCTCATATCGACGAAGGCTACATGCCTCACGCCGAAATCAACGTCCCGGGCCTCATTCTCGTTGGCCGGTTTTCAAGTGACCCTCATTGGCCGGTTTTGGGTGACCCCTGAGGATAAGTACTTGTTTGGGGAAACTTCTACTGCCAGACAGCAGGATGCATCCAATCCCCCTCGAATATTTAAGTGGTGTTTAGACCGAATCGAGGATGTCAATGGAAACTACATCACATTTAGCTATTCAAAAGATGGCGGCCAGATCTATCTCGCTGAGATTGAGTATGCGGCTCGGTTGAATACTCCACCTACGAATAGCGTCGAGTTTATAACAGAGAAACGAGACGACCAGTTTGATTCCTATTCTTTAGGATTCGCCGTCCGGACAGCGTTACGCTCTAAATCGATAGAGGTACGAACAAATGGCATCTTGGTCAAGAGATATTGTAGGCGAAGTTCGAATGGCACCGAAACCTTCGCGAATCGCTTTGTCCAGTAGGGCTTGATCTGGCGGTATTCAATCTTCTTGGTGCCCGCAATGATCTCGGCGAGCCACTCGCGCTCGATTGTTGTCGTGATCCGGTCGTAATGAATTGGCTTCATACAGTCGTGGGATAAGTACGAACTCAGAGGGTCTTTGGATCGCACTTGAGGGTTTTGGACTTGAGTGTGTCCTTAAGACACTTAAGCACACCTTCCAGCTTGGTGGCATCCGTTAGAGCGACATCCAGTTTTTTCAGAGCAGCATCCCGGAGATTCTTGTCTTGAGGCTTCCAATTATATGCAAGATCGATCAACTCCCGCGATTTCGCACTGACCAGACGATTGCCCTGTTCGGCCCGAGTACGTTTGTACCTCAACTTTCCAAAACGTCGACCTTGCCGTCCGGTCTGCGGAACTTTTCTGTTGGGTTTGTGAAGCCACAGAATAACCACGCGACGCGCTGGTAGATCACTCCTCGCTCACCTCAGGCTAAGCAAAAACTCTTATCGGAGTGCCAACGTCGCTATAGACAGAAGGGCAAAACCTATCGGTACGCCTACTTCCAGACGAAAATAAAACCTCCGAATAGCGGAGACTTTCTTTTTGATTTCAAGGATTGCTTTCGCCTGTTGAACCTCTACGGCGTGTTCGATGTCGTCGAATTTTGACGCTGACAGATTCTTTGACGACAAGTCATTGTACGCGTCCAACCAGTTCTTTAGGTTCTTCTCGTGGATCTTTTGTATCTGGCGATAGCCTAATTCTCCTTTACCCTGTGACGCCCGCTCGGCTTCGATCTCTTTAGCGAATTGTTCCTTATCCGCAGCGAGTTCTGCTTTTAGAGCCGCAAGACCATTTTCCAGCACGGAGATTTCCTGCGCCGATTCGGATCTTTTTCTCAACTCGGACAGGTCAACGCCTAAGAAGTCCTTGGCCGCACTGAACCCAGATTTCAAGGTTTCTGTGTCGTTTCGATCTGCCGAGAATGCTCGCTGGTAAAGTCGCGATGCCCTATCAAGTTCTTCGGCTAGTTCTAGCCAGAAGTATTGCTGAATTCGCTTCCGAAGCAGCCCTAGGCTAACCAACTCTGTGACAGCATGAGTCGAAGGCAAGTCCTTGATTTGCACAAAGCGTGCACGCTTAACGTCGATCCAGACTTTCGAGAGAAACAGAACGCAGAGGGCGACGATGAAAACGCTGTACAAGACCAACAGCTTGTGGTTAACGGTGAGTAGGGTGTCGCCTATTTTGATGGTTTCTAGTTTCAGCAAATTCATCGACGCGAATAATAGAGCCACAAATAGCAAACTCGCCTGATAGTGCACAGTTTCAGGGCCAAGGATCGGCTCCGTTTCAGCGATGGCTGAATCAAGCAGTTCTTGGTACTTTTTAGAAAAAACAGCGCGGTCTACCGAGGTAGCCTCCCCAAAAACAATTGGGGTATTATTTTCGATAGATCGTTCGATTTCCTCTTTTGCCCTCATCGCGATTCACTCCGTGCTGTCTAATCCTTGCCTTTCATGCACTTTTTCTTTATCTTTTCCGTCACTTCTGACTTCGGTACTTTTGGAAAAGGGCGTACCGTATTGAATCTGGAGATCAGGGTGGCCTCTCTTAAACTTTTTATTCGCTCGCAGCGTAGCCAAGATTTTGCGAGGGGAAAATATTGCCCGCCCCTTGGAGAAGTGTTGACCCGATCTTACGCAGGCAATTATCGCCCGTGCCTTATCCAACACCACAGCTTCCTCGCGTTGTAACTCACCACGAGGTGTAAACAGGAACTCCTGAGTGCTGCCTTCTGCTGTATCGACGGCTGTCGACTGGAGAACCCCCGATAGCACAGCTTCCTTTACGATTGGATTCTGAGCGATTTTGGGATAAGTGCGGTGGAGTCCTTGGTACTTGTTTAACTTCATCAAACGCCTTAGCAATGTCACTCTCCCTGTGCTCTTTAAGTAGTTTCATCAATGGTGCCGGGTCTTGATCCAGCATTAACGGCGAACAGAGGATAGAACGCTACGAAGTTCCCGTCAATCGAGAGTTCTTTAACAGCCTCGTGATGATCCCGAGCGCGGAGGGCAATCCCAACCACATCAGGTCTTGTGACTTGGGCAGTCATTGTCGCTTTTCGATCCGAGTAGCTGAACATCCGATTCTATGCTCGGAAGCAGAGCGAAGGAAGCGACACCCTGCGGGTGGCAGCGGCTCTGTTCAACCTGTATGGCTAGGCGAGGCGGGACCTTACCCTGATGATTCTGCGAGGCTGGGAAGCGATGCAAGGCAAGTCTTGCGCCTGCGCTAATGCCCTAATGTGGAGCAACGGTTCGCTTTCGAACCCAGCCGAACGCCGATGCCGGAGGGAAGTCATCATCCTCTCTTCCTCGCTGCCGTCCTGCGGCTACGCCCCGCCTTGATCCGGGCTTCTCGCGTCCTGTCGTTAATGTCGCCGTCCTGTCCACCTGCTGGTTTAATGGTCTCCTGTACAACTGGTTCCCTCGCGAGGCTCAAGTGATTAGGAACCGAACAGACAAGCCACGCACCGAGTTCTTCGCAATAAGCCATGGCTTCTTGCGCGAAGTCCTTCGTCAAAGATGGTTCGCGTATGAGCAGACGATCATTATCCTCCTGCAAGCGGTTCTGGGCAGAAAGCGCATTCACACTACAAAGCTTGGAAGTATCTCGGATTTGCCGCAGGGCCGCGACACCTTGGCCGCAGCGATGCAGCAGGTGGAACGCACTGAGCGGGTTCTGAAGCTCTTCTGGAGGGAAAGAAACCAACAGCAATCAGACTGGTCGGAGCGGTTTAAGAAGCTGGACTCTCAATCGGGGCAGGTTCGTGCTGCAGCACTCGTCATTCTCGAGAATCTTCTCGTTTATCCGTAAGCCCGGCTGCCTGCGCGACAGCCTGACGTGCTCGTGCTGACGCATGGAATGCCGGAGTCAAAAGGTATACTGGCTGACCATCTTCGGTGGAGGCGAAACAGGGGGCGAAAGGCCGCGAAAATTGGGGTCGCCACGCGCACCCTTCTTGACCACGACTTTCAACTCCAAGAGAAACAATGCGTCGGGACAGTTCTTGGCAGTTTTCCCATGTTCATTGACCCCGTGCCTTTAACAGTCCTATGATTCCGGTCAATGGCGACTTCTTCCCAGCTTGTGGGCCAGACCATCTCGCACTACCGCATTGTCGAGAAACTCGGCGGGGGCGGGATGGGTGTCGTCTATAAGGCTGAGGACACCGAGCTTGGTCGATTCGTCGCCCTGAAATTCCTGCCCGAAGACGTTGCCCACGATCCGCAGGCGCTCGAAAGGTTCCGCCGAGAGGCGCGTGCCGCGTCCGCGCTAAACCATCCCAACATCTGCACGATCTACGAAATTAGCAGGCAAGGCGATCAGTCTTTCATCGCGATGGAGTATCTCGAAGGGCTGACGCTGAAGCACCGGATCGGTGGCAAGCCGATGGAGATCGAGACCGCGGTGTCGCTAGGAATTGAGATCGCAGACGCACTCGATGCCGCACACTCTGCCGGGATCATCCACCGAGACATCAAGCCCGCAAACATCTTCGTTACCAAAAGAGGGCACGCCAAAATCCTCGATTTCGGACTGGCGAAGGTTGTACCTGTCCTCAACGTGGGAGACGCTGGCGCGACCGCAGCACCGACGGTGACGCTGGAGGAGCACCTGACAAGTCCCGGTCAAGCGGTGGGAACCATCGCCTACATGTCGCCGGAACAGGTGCGAGCCAAGGAACTGGATGCACGCACAGACCTATTCTCATTCGGTGCGGTTCTCTACGAGACTGCGACCGGGACATTGCCGTTCCGAGGAGAGACCTCAGGAGTTCTTTTCAAAGCCATTTTGGACGGGACGCCAATACCAGCGATGCGATTGAATCCCGACCTCCCACCGAAACTGGAAGAGATCATCAGCAAGTGTCTGGAAAAGGATCGGGACGTTCGTTGTCAGTCCGCAGCAGAGTTGAGAGCCGACCTGAAGCGACTCAAGCGGGAATTGGAATCGGGTCACTCTTCGTCTGTCGCGGTCTCTGCGACTGTGGATTCATCTTCGCGACGACCGTCGGAGAGTCGGGTAAGTTCTTTGGGCAGAAAATGGAAGTCTTACACAGCCATCGGTGTTCTGATGGTGCTTTTTGCTGGCTTCATTTCCCTCACATGGCTGCGTTCGTCCTCGTCGCAACTTCGCGTGAGCGACGTAAGGCAGTTGACGAATGATGGGCACACTAAATACCAGCCGCTTTACAGTGACGGACCGAGACTCTATTTTCGTGAGGGCACGCTTGGAAATTTTCTCTTGTTTCAAGTCTCGTCGGCGGGTGGGGACACGTTACAAGTACGCTCCCCGTTCGCGTCTATGCTGGACATCTCACCGGATCGGTCTGAGTTCTTCGCGGGCCATTTCACGGGACCGCAAACCGATGCCCCTATCTGGGTCGTTCCACTTCCCACCGGGTCTCCACATAGGTACGGCAACATTAGCGCCCATGAGGCAACGTGGTCTCCAGACGGAAGAACTATCGCCTATGCAGCAGGCCGCGAATTGTACTTGGCTGCGGAGGACGGCACCGACGTTCGTAAGATTGTCGCCGTCGGAGGCTGGCCGTTTTTCATTCGCTGGGCACTGAACGGAAGGGCGCTGCGGTTCACGCAGCAGGGTGCGACTTCTGACTCAACCTCTCTCTGGGAGGTTTCCATTGACGGAAGCAATCTTCACCCTCTACTTGCCGGGTGGAGCACTCAACCTTCTGAGTGTTGCGGGAATTGGACGCGTGGCGGCACGTACTACGTTTTCAAATCGCGCCACGGAGGACGTAGTGACATCTGGGCTATTCAAGAAAAAAGAGGTCTATTCGACATCGGTCACCATGAGCCTTTTCGGCTAACAACAGGCCCGATTGACTACTCGGGTGTTCTGCCAAGCCGAGAAGCGGCAACGTTGTTTGTGGATGGGCTCACAAGCCGTGGTGAAGTACGAAAATACGAGGCGAAGTCCAAGCAGTTCGTCCCCTACTTGCCCGGAATCGCCGCTGAGGGGCTTAGTTTCTCACGAGATGGGCAAAAAGTCGCCTATGTGAGCGTCCCAGATGGCAGATTGTGGCAAAGCAAAACGGACGGCAGCGAAAAAGTGCAACTTTCCCTTGCTCCGATGCGAACAGCGATGCCTCGATGGTCGCCCGATGCCAAGAAGATTGCATTTATGGGCGGTTTGCCCGGAAAGCCTTGGAAGATTTACGTCGTTTCGAGCGACGGGTCCAGTCTCCGGCAGTTGACTTCGGGCGAGGCAAATGACGGTGATCCAAACTGGTCTCCAGATGGCAACATGCTCGTCTTCGGTGGAGAACCGGATTTGGAAGGTGGTAGTCAGCACTCAAGAACCGCTCTTCAACTACTGAACCTAGCAAATGGTCAAGTCTCTACAGTTCCCGGTTCCGAAAACCTCTATTCTCCCCGCTGGTCGCCGGATGGACGTTATCTGGCAGCCCAGTCGGCGGACTCAACGAAGCTCCTGCTCTACGATTTTGAGAAGCGGAAGTGGAAGGATATTGTGCAGGTGAATGCCGATTATTTCAGTTGGTCTCACGATGGAAAATATATCTATTTAACCACCGCTGGAGCGCAGTTGGTCTTTGCTCGTGTGAGAGTGCCGGACGAGCATCATATCGAAAGCCTTGCCAGCTTGAAGGATGTGCGACTCTTCAATGGAACTTTTGGCGCGTGGACAGGAATCGCCCCGGACGATTCGCTTTTGGTTTTAGAGAACACCAGCACTGACGAAATCTAAGCTCTGGATTTGCAATCCCCGTGAAGCAAGCCAAAGCGGAGTACGCGAAGCTGCAATAACCAGCCTTGAAAAGGTCGCTGTTCTTGCGGATAATCGCATTCGCCCATGCCAAAGAGCACCATTAACTTCGACACCGTGCGAAAGATCGGCTTGGCATTGCCCGGCGTGGAGGAGAGCACTGCGTACGGGTCGCCCGCACTCAGGGTTCGCGGAAAACTTTTGGCATGCGTGCCCGCTCACCGTTCGGCTGAGCCGGGTTCGCTTGCGGTTCGGGTTCACTTCGACGACCGCGCCGAACTGCTCGCAGCGGCTCCCGATGTTTACTACGTGACCGACCACTATCTCAACTACAACGCCGTGTTGGTTCGCCTGTCCCGCGTCACGCCCGGTGTCCTTCGGGACTTGCTCGGCATGGCTCACAGGCTTGTGACCGATGACGCCGCACGCCGCTCGCCATCGCGGAAACGACGCAAGGCTCTCTGATTTCGGCTGGGTTCCGAGCAATCCGAGAGCGACAGCGGCTTATAATTTGCAACAAGCAGTGATCGTTCTGGAGTGAAACCATGACTATGCCCGTCGCATCCACTACGAGCGTTAACGTCAAGCAGACGGTGCCCTTTTTCGGCGTGACGAACATGGAAGCCTCGCTGCGGTTCTATGTTGACGCGCTTGGATTCAAAATGAAGCACTGGTGGATTCCGAATCGTGAGGAGGACAAGCCAGACGGGAGGATTCGTTGGTGCTGGCTTGAGCTTGGCGATGCCGCCATCATGCTTCAAGAGTTCCTGCCGGAAAGCCAGCCACAGGAAACGCTGGGGACTGGAGTGAACGTCTGTTTCCAGTGCGAAGACGCGCTCGCGCTCTATCGCGAGTTCAAATCACGTGGAATTCAGACACGGAAACGCCCATTCGTTGGCAATCGTCTTTGGGTAATGCCGCTCACCGATCCCGATGGCTACCGCATCGAGTTCGCAAGTCCCACCGATGCGCCAGAGGAAAGCGAATTGGAAGAATAGCGGCGGAAAAATAGGAGGCAACGATGAAGCGAGAACGGGCACTGAAAATCGTGCTAGTGGTGGTGGGATTGCTCTTTTGCGCTGGCGTTTATCCGCTGACAATGTTTTTCTCGCGAGAACCTGCGGTGCCAATGATAATGAGCATCTATGTCACACTCGGAGTTTTCTTGCTGCTGGCAGTGCGTGACCCAGCGGCGAACCGCAGCCTGATCGCCTTCGGCGGATGGGCAAATCTTGCGCATGCTGGGGTAATGGCTGCTCAGGAATACCGGAATGTGATCGAGCGCCGAGAACTCGCGGGAGTGGTTGTGTTCGCAGTCGTCGGCATAGCTCTGGTCGCTCTGGCTCCGGCAAAGAAGTCAGTGGAGCGAGCCTCTGCTGTTATGGCGCAG
>WNFD01031626.1_pt1 | contig 10341 bp, 7 predicted proteins | sample 5400491 | NCBI WGS metagenome assembly WNFD01 (sample SAMN13153343, study PRJNA577476) | soil metagenome | isolation source: 120 cm saprolite under Douglas fir tree site 2 hole 2 replicate 2 | place: USA:California | collected 2015-04-18 | reverse complement strand
TCTCGCAAGAGCGGAAGCGGCGGGAGATCGATCCGACCCTGCGCGTGTTGCAGGAGTGCGTGGGCGAACTGAAGAAGTCCGGCGCGGGAGGCGCGTACACCAGGGAACGCTTGGAAGAGATGCTGGAATTCCTCAGCACCACGTCAGGCTTGTTCGAAGAATTCGTGAGCATACCGACGGGCGCGCTTAAGGGGATGGCCCGCCTGCGCGGAAAACTAAAGTTGCTTTTGGGAGTAGGAAAAAAAACAACTGTGAAATGAGGCAAGGGTGATCTCACTCGCGTCGGAAATGACGGATAGCAAGGGGCAGCACGCCCGGGGATGGCTTTTCTTTGATGCGGAGTGCGAGTTCTGCTCGGGATTGCAACCTGGTTGATGGGTCCCATGAAACGGCGCGGCTTGGCCGTGGCCCCTCTGCAGGACCCGCGAGTGGGCAGCCTGCTCGGCCTTTCGCAGGGGGAGCTGCTGCGTGCAATCTGCTTTGTGCGGACCAATGGCAGCCGCCACATGGGCGTAAGCGCCGTGCTGGCCGTGGCGCGAGAGTTGTGGTGGGCGTGGCCGCTGGTGTGGATAACGAGGTTTCCGGGAATGATGTCGGTGATGCAGGCGGGATATCGATGGGTAGCCCGGCACAGGAGATGTCCGGCTGAGCACTGCACCACGGGCAAAGTTGCCAGCCGCAGCTGATAGGAACGATGCAGGTGGATCCCTTTATGAAAATCACATTCGCTGAGCTCTGGCGTTCGAGTGGAACTATAGATCGCGGGCCGTATGCTCTTGTGGGGTTGATCGGGTTCACTCTGAAGCACAATCTTGATCGTCTAGTCGCCACTTACGTCTTTCATCGTCCCTGGGGATTGTTCAACTATTGGGTTCCGGTGCGCGATGTGGCACGGATTACTGCGCTGCATAGTGGGGATGCCCGGTTCCTGGAGACGATGATAGTGCTGGCACTTCCTTTCATCTGGGTCGGCATGGCGCTCACAACGAAACGGCTTAGAAGTGCGAACCTGCCGTCCCCGCTCGTTCTGCTGTTCTTTGTCCCGTTTCTGAACCTGCTGTTCTTTCTTTTGCTCTGTCTAGTGCCCGCCCGGAACTTAGCTACGACCGAGCTGCGAACGGAGTGGCCAAAGGGCTCGGCTTTCGCACGAATAATCCCTGAAAGCGTGCTGGGGAGCGCCGCGATTTCCCTTCTCTTCACCGTCCCGGCTGGACTGGCTATGGTCCTAATCGGGGTACAGCTGCTGACGAACTACGGTTGGGGTTTATTCGTTGCTTTGCCGTTCACCATGGGATTCACGGCCGCCCTAATCTACGGACTGCGCCAGCCACGGAGTCTCGGCGGTTGCGTGGGGGTCGCGTGCCTGTCCACGGCGCTTTTGGGCTTGGCGCTCCTGGCGCTCGCGGTTGAGGGCATTTTCTGTTTGGTTATGGCAATGCCGATCGCGCTGCCGCTTGCCGCTATCGGAGGAACTTTCGGTTACCTGGTGCAGCGGCGGCGCTGGCTCCAGCAAGGAACCCCTGCATTCCTTTCCGTCCTACTCATCTTCGTGCCAGGGATTCAGTGGATGGAGCACGTTGCCGCACCGGTGCCATCCGTTTACATCGTTCGTTCGGCGATCGACATCAAAGCCCCGCCGGAAAAAGTGTGGAAGCAAGTGGTTGCCTTTGCAGAGATTCCGCCGCCCAGGGAATGGATGTTCCGAGCTGGGATCGCTTATCCCATACGAGCGGAGATACTGGGAAGCGGGCCAGGAGCGGAGCGACATTGCGTGTTCTCTACCGGCGCGTTTGTCGAACCTATTGAAGTTTGGGACGAGCCGCGCAAGCTAAAATTTTCTGTAACATCGAATCCCGCTCCGATGGAGGAATGGACACCCTACTCTCACATCGAACCCCCGCATCTCCACGGATTCCTGGTGTCGAACGGCGGGCAATTCTTGCTAACGACACTGCCGAATGGAGGGACGCGGCTCGAAGGCACAACATGGTACCGGCACACGCTTTGGCCGGCCGCGTATTGGCGGCTGTGGTCGGACGCGATCGTTCATCAGATACATTTGCGGGTTCTGAGGCACATTCGAGATGAGGCCGAGAATGGGGCACAATGAGTCTCACCACTGAGTTCCAAAAACGTTGCGGAAGCGGTGCTCACAACCAACTGATTCTTCTGCAGGGGTGTTGCGATTCACCGCCTTTCCAGAAACAACCTGTTTCGGGAAGAAACCGGGTCAAAACGCCGAACGCTTCTTGCTCACCTTGGTTCTAGGATTTGATTCAGCCTAGGCCAGACCTCGGCGTAGGAAAGAGGAAACTTCAGTTTGGCTTGTGCCCACCGATACGTCTTCTTCTCGTTCTTGGGCTCGCCCGCAACGGCCTCCCCTTCAGCTATCAATCTTGTCACCGTCGTATTCTGGTGTCAGTTCGTTTTGAGACTGTCCGCGTTGGTGCTCGGCTAGCGGATGAGATTAAGAGTCAGTTGCTCTGCCAATTGAGCTACGCGCCCGAGCGGGAAAATTGCGGCAGGGGTGAATTCGGATTGTAGCATCCGAGGGCTCTGCGGACCGTCCATCAGAGCGTGCACGGGGCAATGAAGACCAGGCAAATCTTTTGCAGGTGGCGATTCCTTCCCCACTTACAAAATTGAAGCGATGGGCCCATTCGAAACAACAAGGTGCCCCTAAGAAATCTCAAAGAAGTAATTCTGGGCGCACCAAAGCCGTTTACCGGAAGCAAGATCGGCAAGCGACAACAGGGTTATGAGCGCTGTCTTGCTTCGGCCGCCAAGCTCGAGTCCTCGGCAATGGCCGCGATCGGGCGGTGCGGTGGCAAGGGCTGAGCTCCCATCACCGGGCGTCGCTCGATGGTTCCGATCACCGGCGCTTCATCCATGCCATCAGCGTAAGCCATGGACACAAAGCGCTGTTCGGAACACAAGCGGTCAATCAACCGTCGCTGTCTCCCGCTGAGAACAGCGTGCGGGAGAATGGGAAAGTTGCGGAATATCCACAACAGATAGACGCGCTGAAGAAACGAAGGCATGATGTAACGCGGGCCAATCGGAGTTTGCACTCGCACGATTCCGTCTGCCAGCTTTTCAATCCACATGACCGAACCCACCTGATTCTTAGGAATTGGCCCGAGCAATCCGAGGGCCGCTATTATTGCACCAAACGCGATGCACGGGTAGAAATTTTTGGAGGCCAGCCCGAATCTTCTAACCGCAGTGCGGACATTATAACCACGAAAAGGCTGATACCGAGGCGAGTTTCGAGGTTTTTTGCAGACTCAATGCACCATAATTGGTGCAAGGCTTGGAGGCTTACAGACCGATCTCGGGCAAAAAATCCATTTTTTTGATCGCCGCAGCGACTCCAAACCTCGGTCCGGAGCTTTCTTCCACGCGCACCACCGTCGCGTGACAACAGACCCAGCATTTCTCGCCGGTGAGCTCGGCCGGAAGAAGCATGACCATCTCAATCTCGGAGCCTTCAGTCATCTGGGACTGGGTGTAAAGGAATACGCCATTCGTGCTGAGGTCACGGGTATGAGCAGTCTGCTCGGGGTCTGCCGTCGCAGTTCGGATTTGCACGGGAACCTGGGCGAGAATCCTCTTGCCCAAACGGCGCTCTGCTGTGGGATTCATGAGAGGTAACGTTACACCACCAGGCGCCGGCAATACTAATCTAATGCGGGACGTCTTGAGCGAGCGGCTGGAACTACCATCGCCTGCTCCATAGTCGGTACATTCGTGCCCCGCAGCTTGGCCTCTATTTCGTGCAGCTTGTCGGGCTGGTTGGTCTGGTAGTAAGCGCGCGCCAGCAATTCCATAGTGAAGGGATTGTCCTGATCTTCTTCAAGGTGCGCGATGGCATCCTCGTATTTTTTCTGATCCATCAGTACGGATCCGGCCGCGCCGTGGTACGAACTCTGAATGACCTGGTTGCGGCTGGAAGCAGCCATGGTCTCGAGTTGCTTGAGCGACTGATCTCGCAGCAGTTCATTGCCTGCGTGTGATGCGAGCACCACGCGATTGCGAAGAATGCGGGACATTTCTTCATTGCGATCCGAGGGCGAAATCACGCTGCGGTGTTGCAGTGCTTCCTCAGCTGCCTTCAAACGTCTGAGCGCGATGGCATCGTCCTGCTGATACTCGGCGAGATGACGCAATGCCTGCGCCTCTTGCAGATCCTGGCCCTTGGCGTGACCGGTCTCGGCTATCTCGATGAATGCCTTGTCAGCCTCAGCGAAATTGCTCGCGCGCACCCACGTCATGGCTTTTTGCATGTCGTAAGTCAAACGGTCTGCTTCGTTGTGGGCGAAGCGGATTGCCTTTTCGTACTCAATTCGCGCCTGCTCCTGATTGCCCATCAGCGCATAGGTGTCGCCCAGCCCCAGCTGGGAAGTCACGAAATCCGGATCGATCTTCAGTGCTGCACGATAGTGTTCCAGCGAATGCTCGAAGGCGCCTGCCATGCGCAGAAGTTCCCCGTAGGAGTCTTGCGGGTTCGGTTCCTGGGGCAGCAACGCGACGTAGCGGTCCATGGCGGCGAAGGCTTTAGCGAACCTGCGGTTTCTTGCATCCACATAAGCCAGGTCGTTGAGCGCCGCGGGATAGTTCTTATCGATGGTCAGCGCCTTCTCCATCATGCGCTGCGCCTGATCGTCGCCATTTTCTCCCATCAACCAATTGCCGGCGAGATACAGTAGGCGCTTGTCTTTGGGATACATCTCCAACATGTCGTTCATGGCGGAGATGCCGGCGATGAAGTCGCCTTCCTGCACGTCGACGAGAGCAGCATTGACCTCCTCGGGATTTCCGCTGTTAAAAGCGATCCAGGCCCACGCCACCGCCAGATTCGGATCTTCCTTCACGGCCGCTCGCCAGTCTTCATTGCAACGTTCGAGGTAGAGATTCTCGTAGTCCTGCATGCCCTTTTCGTAGAGTGCGCGAGCTTTGGCAGACGAGGTTGTGACCGGCATTGTCGTGGTCGACGCCTTCTTAACATGGTGCGCATACACCGGCGCGGCAGTGCAAAGACCAAAGACAACGGCAGCGCAGATAAGGCGCCGCATCGAAGAACGTGGCATCGAAGTCTCCCGCAACAAAAGCTGTGGTTTGCGCTACTGTTGCGGAGCGTAGCATGCGCTCGGATTGGGGACCAAGTTACCCGGTGGGTACTTTCGTACAGGGACTTTGAGGACGGCCGCGCTCACAGGCCTGCCGCAATCGGCATAGGGGAAGCGGTCGCCCGCTCTCCCCTGCCACACCACCTGGACATGCGGGTCCGCATCCGGCGGTTCAGTGGGGTTACGCTAGGTCATCGAAGAGTCGAGGAAGACTGAGAGCGTCAAAGTAGGCGATGGGAAACGCGTATTGCAGAGCGGGGCTACTCGCCAGTCGCCACTTTCACCTCCAAGCTATCGAACCTGCTCGGCACACAAATAAGGCGGATGCGCAGGGCGCATCCGCCTGGAAGAACTTCAGCAATCGTTAGAAGACGATCTTCAAACCCAGCTGCATGTTGAAGGCTTCGCCGGGTCCGATACCAGGCGCGCCGTTGAAGTCGCCGATAGTGTCGGCGATGACTCCGCTGCCGGGCCCGGTAGCCCCAATGCCAGAAGCCAGGTTGATGCGATTAAAGGTGTTGAACATCTCGATTCGGAACTGGGCTTTGACGCGTTCCGTGATCGGAATGTTTTTGAACACTGATAGATCCACATCAGAGAAGCCCGGACCGAAAATCTGGTTGCGGCGCAGGTTGCCAAGGAAAGTAGCTCCCGGTGCAAAGCTATTGGGGTTGATCCACGTGACGCCGGACTTGTTGAAGTTATGAGAGATGCCCGCGAAGGGATTAGCGATCTGATCGAAACCGGTTCGAACCCCGTCAAGGGGCTGTCCGCCGTGGAAGGTCATGAGGCTGTTCACCTGCCAGCCGTGGGTTAGGATCTTCGGGCCGTGCGAGGACCCCGGAATATCCCAGGTAAAGGTCGCCGAGAAATTGTGGCGGGTGTCGAAGTCTCCGTTGCCGTACTCGGCTTTGAGGTTCGTACTGTCCCGAGGAATGGCGCCGCGGTAGGCGGTAATTTCGTCCAGGGCATGGGCCCAAGTGTAAACAAACTGTGACGTAAGGCCGTGCCAGGCCCGAAGCCGCAGGGTGGATTGCAGCGAGTTGTAGTTTGAGGTGCCAATGCTGTTGAGTTGATTGATACCGCCATAGTTCGGAAATTGCGACAAAGCTCCCTCGGTGGTCGGGTTGCCAGTAATGGGACTGATAATTGTCGCTCCGCCGGGAAGTTGATTAATGTCCAGCATGATCGAAAGCTTACGGCCCTGGCTACCGACATATCCGACCTGCCAAACCGCCATCCCGTTGCCGAAGCTCTTTTGGACGTTCAGGTTGTAATTAAAGAAGTACGGCGTACGGAAGTTCTGGTTCACGGAGAAGACGTCGAAGATCGAGCCGCCGCAATTTGGATCAGTGGCCACATTCCCGGTCACGCAGGTGGAAATCGGGTTGAAAATATACGTGTTGGGCTGCCACGTGTAGAAAGTCTGTCCCAAAGTGTTCGTGGCGTAGGTGGACACCGCGGAAGGACCGGCGGGGTTGTCTTCGAGACCGTCGGCAGCGTTTGGCGGACGGAAGTCCAAGAACGGGTTCATATTGATTTGATCATAGAACACGCCGAAGCCGCCGCGAACAACGAGGTCTTCCTTGCTCGTCGGCTGATAGGCGAAGCCGAGCCGCGGCGCAAAGTTGTTCTTGTCGCCTGGAAAGACGTCCCCGATACCATTGCCCTGAATCTTGATGCCTCCCGCGGACGGAATGAAGACCGCAAGATCTTTGTGGCTGCTGTGAAGCGGACCGAAATAGTCCCACCGAAGGCCCCAGTTTACGTTAAGTCTGCGCGTGAGCTGCCAGGAATCCTGAGCAAAGAAGTCGAAGCCGTTAACCACCACTTTTCGCTCCGCATTGCCCACAGCGATTGACGATGACACGACCCTGCCAGCCAAGAAGTCGGACAAGGCGTTGGTGGCCGAGCAAACCTGGTCACCGGCGCACGCCGGCCACGGTCCCTGCGTTCCGTCGAAGTTGAACGCTCCTCTTGAGTGCCGGAAGTAAAACTCGTCCACGTGACCCTGGCGCATTTCGCCGCCAAAGCGGAACTGGTGCTTGCCCACGTTGTAAGAGACGATGTCAGTCAACATGCCGGTGATATCGTTGCGACCGGAGGGATTCGTGATTCCCACTTGTTCAAATCCCGAAATGGCGATGCTGGGCGCACCGAGGATAGGCTGCCCGTGAATGAGCGCGTCCGGACTAGTGAATAAGCCCATGGCGTGTACGTCAAAGCTGTGGTTGGCATCATTAAACGTCTGGTTGAAATAATTCACACCAAACAGAAGCTGGTTGGTCACACGTGGATTCAACACGGAATTCAACACGGCCGAGTAGTTTTGGAGATGAATTGGCGCCTTCTCGAAGTAATAGAAGAGGTTGGAGCTAGCGGTGGCCAGCGCAAGGCTGGCGCCGAGAGGTGCAATCTGGTCACCTTGTCCATTAAAGGCACGCAGCATCAGGTGGTGCTTGTCATTGAAATTGTGATCGAGCTTGAGATTACCGTTGTAGCTGTAGCCGATAGAAGGGTCCGTGCCGAAAAAGTTGCCGGTCGTCAATCCGAGGTTCGCCTGGGTCACGCTGCTGGGCCAGAGCGAGTTGATGAGGTTGGTTGAAATCGGACTCTCCGCGATGGGCGGACGGCTCGGTGGCTTTGCCCGACACGCTGATGACGTAGCGCTGCTTCTCGAAAGTCAGGAAGTAGAAGGTCTTATCTTTGATGATGGGTCCGCCGACCGCAAAGCCGAAATTGTAGTTGCGCAGTTCGGGCTTTTTGACGTTGGATGGCGTGAATGGCGAAGCCGCCCCGTACGCTTCATTACGGTTGAAGTAGTAGGCTGAACCGTGAAGTTGATTGGTGCCGGACCTAAGGACGACGTTGACAATGCCGCCAGCGTTGCGGCCGCCTTCGGCGTTGGATTGCGTTTGGGCAGCAAATTCGTCGATTGCATCCAAGGGCATGATTGTGCCAGCGATGCCAGAGACGCCGCCCTGGTTCACGGCGGGAATATTGTGCCAGAAGTCGTTGTTGTCGACGCCGTCGATCTGCCAGTTCATCTGGTTGGCGCGGGTACCGTTGAGCGATCCGAAGCCGCCGACGGAGTAGCCACCGTAGCCGGGCTGCACCGCTGCGAACTGGGTGAAGTCACGGCCGTTCATCGGAACATCCTGAACTGCTTCAGATGGAATGATGTTGTCCTGCGTGGCAGTCGTGGTAGCAAGGGTCAGCGCGGCTGCGGAGACCTCCACGGTCGTGGTCTGCTTGGCAATGGACAGTTTGACCGGCAGGGTGTAGGCGGAGCCCGCCGTAACCTCGATCTTATCCACGGTCGTCACTGGAAATCCGCTGGCAGTGACCGCAATCGAGTAGGTTCCGAGCGGCAGATCCTGGAAGGAGTACTGGCCGTCACTGGTGGTGGTGGTGGTCCGGGCGACGCTGGTTCCGAAATTTGTGGCTTTCACGCTGGCTCCGGCGACCATTGCTCCGGAGGGGTCGGTCACGGTGCCGTTAATGGCTCCGCGGAATGTCTGGGCATTTCCGGCAACCGCCAACAGGGCGAGGGCAACTAAGATACCGAATATACGTCTCATATCTCTCCTCCAACAAAACCTGAATATCTTGGCACGGGTGGGTACAGGTGTATCCGGGTTACTCTGCAGCTTGGAAGCCAAATCGCCCATTCGGGAAGAAAGATTATGAAATTCCGTAGCATCTGGCGCCGTGCCCTAATGCGTCTCTACATGGAGACCAAGTGCATAGGTCCCACTTCGCCTTCGCTCAGAGCAGGCTTTCGCTTCGCTCAGGATCACAACATTGACGACGCGGGCCGGGATGATCGGATAAGAAGACGCCTAAAAGGTAAACGCAACGCCGCCTCGCACCGACCTTGCGGATTGCACCAGGTAGACGGTTTGTCCATCCTGACCAAGGACTGGCACGTAGCCCTGCGCCAGGAGATTGCGCACATCAATCACTGCTTCCATGTGGGAGGGAAGGAAGCCGAGAGTTGGAATGGGCTGACGAATAAAAAGGTTCAAGTAGGGATCGCTTTGACCGGCTGAGGCATTGAACATGTCCACCGGTGTGAGCCCGGGACCATTCACCCAGCGGTAAGAAGTGATCCAACGAGTGCGAGTGCGAGGCAGACTTCCGCTCAATTTTGCTGCCACAGCGTGGCGCTTCTGGGTTGTGATCGATTGTCTGGCATCCTCTAATTCCACATTTGGCTGGGTAAGATCGAGGACACCCCCGTAGGCGTAATCCAAGGTGGCGGTGAGATCGGCAGAAAATTTGCGCTGCAGCACAACCCGCAGACCCTGGGTTCGCAAATTATTGCCCGCATAGCTGAAGGTTCCGGAATAGACGTCGGGCAGGAGGAACCCGCCGGCGGCGCTCACCTCGCCAGTACCGGTGAGAGCGGTGTTCCCGACGCGGTCAGAGAATGCCGCCAACTGCAGATTGTTCTTGCCAATTCGCCGCGAAAGGCTGATCTCCTGATGGTGGGCACGCTCTATCTTGGGGTTGTAATCCTGCACGCTCACTCGCGGATTGGATTCACTCAAATCTGCCGGAGATGAATCGAAACCTTTTTCCCTGCGACTGTCCGGCAGAGAGGTGGCATAGGAATATTCCAAAACGGTGTTGGGCGAAAGATGCAGATCGGCCGAGCCATAAGGCCGGAATGCGGTCACCCGTCCGAGGAATTGGATGGTCTGCAATTCGCTGCCGAACTTCAGTTCCAGCACATCGCCGACGGAAAAGTCATCGCCCACGGCCAGCGCCAGCGCCTGCAGCGCAGCATTATGCAGATTGGGATCTGAAGGCGCGAAACGCCGCACAGTCAGTGCCACTGACGGCTCCGAGCCATCCGCACGCTGGTGCGAGTAAATAGTGCGAAGGACGGCGGCGGGAAGGCCTTCTCCGTAGCCGACGTTACCGCTCACGCCGACGTGTCCGGCAGAGAAAATCGAACGCTCCACAGAAAATCCCGTGCTCAGGTCGGAGCCGCTGCCGTAACCGCCAGCCGCTGAGCCGGCCAGGAAGGAAAGGCTGCCCGTGGTTTCGTGATTTTCTTTTTCCGCAGGGCCATCGAACACACGCAGAATCGGACGGTTGGCTACGGAGCGCAGCGTCCACTTCCAGTCTTCGTCATCGGTGCCGCCACGAAGAGGTCCAACTTGAATGGCTCCCAGAAGCGTGTTCAGCGTGACGTTCACATTGA
>WNFD01008122.1_pt1 | contig 10342 bp, 8 predicted proteins | sample 5400491 | NCBI WGS metagenome assembly WNFD01 (sample SAMN13153343, study PRJNA577476) | soil metagenome | isolation source: 120 cm saprolite under Douglas fir tree site 2 hole 2 replicate 2 | place: USA:California | collected 2015-04-18 | reverse complement strand
CCAACCGTTATACACCACGGTCCGCTGATTGCCAGAAAGAATTCCCGTCATTCACCGCCCTCCAAGCACTCCCGCAACTCCTGCCAAAACACCGCCACCGATTCCGCCCGTCGCTCCTCGCGGTGCGCAAACGCGCCTTCAAAAAACGCCTGCCATCGCGCCGGAGCCTCCGGCAACACTTCCGTCACTGGCGCAAAATTCATCCCCATGATCGCGCCTTGCAGTATCACCGAATCCTCTCCCGTAAACGGAGCGCGTCCGCAAAGCGCTTCATACGCAATCACCGCCAGCGCCCAAAGATCCCATCGCGGCGAAGCCGAACGCCCGCGCAACTGTTCCGGCGACATATACTTCATCGTCCCCACCACCACTCCCGTAATCGTGTCCCGCGTTTCGTCCATGGACTGCGGCAGCGCCTTCGCAATCCCAAAGTCGGTTATCTTCACCACCTCGCTCACATTCTTCTGCGACAGGAAGATATTCTCCGGCTTCAGGTCCCTGTGAATCAGCCCTCGCGCATGTGCCGCCCCCACTCCTGCACAAATCCCTTCAAACAGTTCCAGCGTCCGCGCCGCATCCAGGCGTTTCTTCATCCGCAGTTCGTCCCGCAGCGTGATCCCTTCCAGCAGTTCCATCACCAGAAACACCCGCTGTCCCGCCTCCACCCCAAAGTCATACACGGTCACCACGTTGGGATGAGCAAGGCTTCCCGTCAGCTGTGATTCCTGCCGGAATTTCTCGATCGCCTTTCGGTCTGCGAAGAATTCGTCCCGGATCATCTTCACCGCCGCTTCGCGGTTCAGCGACATATCCGTCACCCGGTACACCTTTCCCATGCCGCCTTGCCCCAACCTTTTCTCCAGCCGGTATCGTCCCCCCAGCATCCGCGGAGTTGCCACCAGCGTCAGTGCCGTTCCTTCCTTGCTGCATCGCGTCGTTCCCGTGTCGTAACAAGTTCCGCACGCGGGGCACTCCTCAAACGACCGCCCCGCCTGCATCGCGCTCCCTCGCATCAGCAACAGCGCCAGCGCCCCCGCCACGTTTTCCAGCAGCGCCGTGTCTTCTGTGCTGTACGGCTCCTCCGACAGCTTTCCTCCCAGCACCAGCAACGCCTCCGTGCTCCCCTCTTTCAGCGCGATTGGCACCAGCAATTCGATTCGCGCCTTCTGCAGGAATTCCTTATCCACCTGCGGCAGTTGCTGCCCCAGCCAGCCGGTTCCCGCCTGCGTAATCGGCACTGGGCATTCCAGCATCCGCACCAGTGGTATTAATCGGTTCGTTGCCGGCAAGTCCGTCGAAAGCGACCCCGGTGGCGCTGCCGCCACGACGCGATAAACGCTTTCGCCTGACCGGCGCATCAGCAATCCGCATCCTTGTGTATGCAATGCCTCCGCCACGCGTCCCACCACCCGAGGCGCCACTTCCTCCATGCTTTCCGCCCGCCGGATCTCTTCCACAATCTCGCGGAACAATTGCTGCGCATCATATTTGTCTCTGAAAAATCTCCGGTCCAGCGCCGACAGCCATTTCTGCCTCCGCGTAGACGCCAACGCCGCAAGCGCGGCGATTGCCACGTAACTCGCCGCATGCGTCTTCAGCACGGAAAACAGCGGCTGGCTTCCCTGGGCAAGCACTGTCACCACCAGCAGTCCTATCGCCACCACCGGAATCGCCAGCAGCACTCTCCTCGCCAGCGCATACTGCACGCCGCGCCGGATAATTACCCGCAAATCGAACAATCGCTGCTTCAGAATCGCGTAAGCGAACGACATCGGGAAAATCAACATGCCCACCGTGCAAGCCATATACACATACGGTGAATCGAAGAATTGATAGAACCATGGGCTCAGGTTGATCAGCGATGTGCCGATCACGCGCGGCAGATAAAAAACCATCGCCGCCAGCGCTCCAAATACCAGCACCCGGAAGCGCCGCCGGTCCGTCACCGTTTCCATCTTCCAGTAACTCACCGGCAACGCCACCAGCACCGCCCCCAGGTACACCAGGCTTTGCACGCCGAACACAACCAGCACCCACGGCGGCGTCAGTGCCGTCAAATGCCCCGGGTCGTACACCGTCCTGCCAAAAAGATAAAGCGCGTACACCGTCGCAACGATCGGCCCGGCGCAAAATCCCGCCCATAACCATCGGTTCTCAAACAGCCGCTTCGGGTACAAGCAGAAAAACGCCGCCAGCAGCGGCGTGCGAAATGCCGCGCTCACGTACACCACCATCACCGGCACTGCCACCAGCAATGGCAAATTCCGCGTCGCCGCCGACAGCCCCCATTGGAACGCTTCAAACACCGTCGCCATCACCACCAGCACCCATCCTCCCAGCCTCGATACAAAATCACGCGGCCGGTTGAACACCACGAACAATCCGATCGCCAGCGTGATGAATTTGTACGCCAGGAAAATAATGTTGGAAGCACGAACCGTGTTATTCCATTCGTCCCAGATTCTCCCCTGAATCACCATCCTCAAGTCGAGAGTCTTCGCGCCGCGCTGCACGCGAATCGACGCAGGCCACCCGGCTTCAAAATTCATCCGCTGCGCCATCCAGTCCGCTACCGTCCCTATTTGCTGCCCGTTTACGCTTAAGATTTGATCGCCTGCCTGAAAGCCGGCGCGCGCCCCGGCCGTTTCTTCGCCAACATCCGTCACCACAACTCGCCCCGCTTGCTGGTCAAGTCCCAGGCCTTCTGATGCCAGTCCAAACAGCATGTAGTAGCCCAGATAAACGTTTCCTATCAGGCTGATGGCCGCGATGGCCACGATGCGCCACGAATATCGCTTGGAAATCACCGGAATGGCGCGATTATAGGTTCATCCTGCGCTTCTTTCCACAATTCATGCATTGCCACCCATTCCGTCTTTCAAAAAAACCAAACTTGCGCTCTGCTAACTCCGGCCTGAACGTACAACCGGAAACTCACCCTTCATCTCGCCACTCTTTGCCTTGACGCTCGCTCCCTCCCCAGTTACGCTTTCTTCGAACCTTTCGCGAGAAACTCGTGGCTGACACTCCACTCCAGGCTGCACCTCAAGAAGCCGGCGCTCCCGAAGTCCCCTCTGTCGTCGAGGTCCTTCAGGACCTCGCCAAGACCAACATCCTCAAAGTCCAGAACTATTCCAAACTCTCCTTCCAGTCCATCACCAACCTCGCCAGCGGCCCACGCTACATCCAGGACACTCTCGATCAGATGGACGACATCGGCGTCGGCTCGCTCCCCATCGTCCTCCTCTCCGGTTTTTTCATCGGCGCCGTCATGGTTCTCCAAACCGGCACGCAGTTCGAACGTTTTGGTCAGGCCTCCCTCACCGGAGACATCGTCTCCCTAGCCCTCGTCCGCGAACTCGGCCCCTCCATCACCGGCCTCCTCGTCGCCGGCCGCTGCTCCTCCGGCATCGCCTCGGAGCTCGGCTCCATGCTCGTCACCGAACAGGTGGACGCCATGCGCGCCATGGGCACCGATCCCAGCCGCAAGCTCGTCACTCCCCGCGTTCTAGCCTCTCTGATCACTCTTCCACTCCTAACCACCATTTCCGTTTTCGTCGGTCTCCTCGGCGGCATGGTCGCCAGCGTTCTGTCTTTGCGCATCAACGCCACCACCTTCTGGGAACGCGCCATCAAAATTCTTGAATTTTCCGACATCATGCAGGGCTTCTCCAAAACCGTCGTCTTCGCCTTCATCCTTGCCACCGTCGGTTGTTATCAGGGCCTCAATGTCAGAGGCGGCACCCAGGGCGTCGGCCGCGCCACCACCCAGGCCGTCGTCGTCTCCTCCGTCCTCATCATCGTCTCGGACACCTTTCTCACCAAGGTCGCTCTCTATCTCGCGGATAAGTTTTTCTGACCATTCATGGATCTCTCCACCAGCAGTCTGACCACAACTTTTCCAGCAGTCGGACAGGCCGCCATTGAATTCAAAAACGTCCGCCTCGGCTTCGCGGAAGGTGAGATTCTTCGCGGCGTCACCTTCTCCGCGCGAGAGCGCGAAACCGTAATCCTCCTCGGCGAAACCGGCACCGGAAAAACTCTCTTGCTCAAGCTTGCTTCCGGCCTCCTGCGTCCCGATTCCGGCAGCATTCAGGTTCTCGGCAAGGACATCTCGGGAATCGCAGAGTCCGAACTCCTCGAAATCCGCCGCCAGATCGGCTTCGTCTTTCAGGAAGGCGCGCTCTTCGACTCCCTCACCGTCGGTGAAAATGTTGCCTACCGCCTCCAGGAGGACGCCGTCGGCGAAGAGGAAATCGCGTCGCGTGTAAAAGAAGTCCTCCGTTTCGTCGAACTCGCCCACACCATCGACTCGCTTCCTTCCGAACTCTCCGGCGGCATGCGCCGCCGCGTCTCTATCGCGCGCGCGCTCATCGCCCGGCCGCCCATCGTTCTCTACGATTCTCCAACCGCCGGCCTCGACCCCATCACTTCGCAAACCATCATCAGCCTCATTCTTCGCCTGCGCGATGTCTATGGCGTCACCGCCTTGCTCGCCACCCATCGCCTCCAGGACGGCTTCGCCCTCGCCAATTTTCATTTTGATCCGCAAGCCAAAAAAGTTCGCCGCGATTCCTCTCCCGAATCCTCACACGCGGCCCCAACCCGTTTTCTCGTCCTGCGCGGCGGCAAGATTTATTTTGAAGGAACCCCTGATGAGCTTATGAAGTCACCGGATCCGTATCTCCAGCGATTTTTGATTTGATTCCTGTATAGTTGTCGTGCACGATTCATCACGGTCCACGGAGGGCTGGTCGGATGGCGCAGCGCAAGCAAATCACCTGGTCAGAGTTGCGCGTCGGCCTGTTTGTCCTCGTCGGCCTTCTGATTCTCGCCGTCGCCATCTTCTACGTCACCGGCGCCGGCTTCCTCGGCCCCAAATATCGTCTCAAAACCTTCCTGCCCGAAGTCTCCGGCCTCTCCGTCGGCGCTCCCGTCCGCCTGGACGGGGTCGAAATCGGCAACGTCGAAAAAATTCGCCTCGTTCCTCGCCAGGCAGGTAAGACCCCCGACCGCATGCACAACATTGAGGTCGACATTCGCATTGACTCCAGATATCAAGCTGACGTGCTCACCGATTCCACTTCCTCCCTCGTCACCGAAGGACTCCTCGGCAACCGCTACGTCAACGTCCAGCGCGGCTATACCGGCGTGCCTCTCAAGGAAGGCCAGGCCATTCCCGGCACTGAGGAAAAAGCCATCAAGGAAGTTGTCGAGCGCAGCGCCGATGTCCTCGCCAACTTGAAAGCCCTCAGCGAAGAAATTCAGGACATCGTCGGCGACGTCCAGGAAGGCAAAGGCACCGTCGGCAAACTTCTCCACGATGACCAGGCCTACAACCATCTCAACAGCATCCTCGCCAAAGGCGACCAGATCGTCGGCAACGTTCAAGCAGGCCAGGGAACTCTCGGCAAACTCCTGATGACCGACGAACTCTACACCAAGGTGGATAAAGGCGTGGACAACGTCAACACCATCCTCGCCGATGTCCGCTCGCAAAAGGGCACCATCGGCAAACTCCTCTACGATCCCTCTCTCTACGATCAGGCCAAGTCCGCTCTCGAAAACGGCAACACCATCATGGGCGACATCCGCGCCGGCAAAGGCACCCTCGGCAAGCTCACCACCGACGAAACCCTCTATAACAAACTCCGCGATACCAGCAGCAACCTCTCCGAAGCCACCTCCAAGCTCAACAAAAACGACAATACCGCCGGCAAATTTTTCTCCGACCCCCAGCTCTACGACAACCTCGCCGCCTCGACCGCCGAACTCCGCACCTTCCTAACCGAATTCCGCAAGAACCCTAAGAAATACCTCACTGTCAAAATGTCCTTCTTCTAAGGCTGGGTGCCGCACCCTACGCCTTTCAGGGTGCGGGTTTTTCTTCCTCTTCTCTGCGTTTCCTCTGCGCCTTCAGCGTCTCTGCGTTATCATTTTCTTTCTTCTCTGCGTTTTGCCTCCCCACTCCCGATATGTTGTAATTCCTATGTAACAATGACAGACTACTCTCCTCTGCCAGCAACACACTCGTTCAGCGCGCGAATGGACAACCAAGACACGGCCGTAAAAGCTCCTCCTCGTCCCGAGGCCTCCAAAACCACGCTTCCTCAGCCCGGCCGTCCCATTCCCAGCCGTGCCTATCCCGGCGCGCTGATCGTAGTCGAAGGCACCGACGGCTCTGGCAAAAGCACCCAACTCTATCTCCTCAAACGCTGGCTCGAAATCGGCGGCTACCGCCTCCACTTCACCGAGTGGAACTCCTCTCCCCTCGTAAAATCCGCCACTCGCCGCGGCAAACAGAAACGTCTCCTCACCCCCACAACCTTCTCTCTCCTCCACGCCGCCGACTTCGCCGACCGCTGCGAGCGCCAGATCATGCCCCTCCTCCAGGGCGATTATCTCGTCCTCGCCGATCGCTACGTTTACACCGCCTTCGCCCGCGACGCCGCCCGCGGCTGCTCCCACCGCTGGCTCCGCAATCTCTACCGTTTCGCCCCCGTCCCCGACATCACTTTCTATTTCCGCGCCCCTCTCGAAGTCGCCGTCGACCGCATCCTCAGCGGCCGCCCCAAACTGAAATATTACGAAGCCGGCATGGACCTCGGCCTCTCCTACGAACGCCCCGAAAGTTTCAAACTCTTCCAGGCGCGCATCCTCGAGGAGTACGACAAAATGGTGGACACCGACAATTTCGTCGTCCTCGACGGCACGCTCCCCGTCAACAAACTCCAGAAACAGATGCGCGACATCGTCGCCTCCAAAATCGAACTCAAGCGCTTCGCACCGCGCGCTCCGGAAGCGGAATAATCATGTCCGACCCAGAAAAAGAGAAAGAAAAAGAAAAACCCGTCGCCGCTCCGCCAGCCACCTTGCCCGAAGCTCCCGCGAAACACGCGCCCACGGAACCGGAATCCGCGCAATGCTTTTTCGGCGAACCCCTCGTCGGCCTCGACCCCACTGAACTAAACGGCTCGCTCATCGTCATCGAAGGCATGGACGGCTCCGGTCGCTCCACACAAATCGCTCTTCTCCAGGAATGGCTCGAGTCCGAAGGCTTCTCCGTTCAAACCAGCGGCCTCCGCCGCTCCAATCTCGTTGGCCGCGACATTGACGAACTCCTCGCCAAAAACGCTGTCACCCGCCTCACCCTCGCCCTCATGTACGCCACCGATTTCTTCGATCAGCTCGAGCATCGCATCGTTCCCGCCCTTCGCTCCGGCGCCGTCGTCCTCGCCGACCGCTTCATCTTCACCCTTATCGCCCGCGGCGTCGTTCGCGGCATCAATCGAGACTACCTCACCAGCCTTTACGCCATGGCCCTGCGCCCGCATCTCACTTTCTGGCTCAATGTCCGTCCCGAGACCGCCTTTGCCCGCGAATTCAAAAAAGCCCAGGCCATCAGCTACTGGGAGGCCGGCCGCGACATGTCCCTCTCCCACGACCTCTACTGGTCCTTCGTCCGCTATCAAACCATGATCAAACGCGAACTCGAAAACATGGCCAAGCGCAACGCCTTCATCGAGCTCGATGGTGAATCCAGCGTTTCCGCCGTCAACAAGCAATTGCGCCAGCGCATCGGCGAACAACTCGGCATTCGCGCCTCCAAATACACGCCCTCTTCCGCCCTCGCGCATCTCTGGCGGTAACATAAATCATGCCCGAGCCGGTCCACATCGCCGCCATCGACGCCGGCTCCAATGCCGTCCGCCTGTCCATCGTCCGCGCCTTTTCCGCTCTCGATATCGAACCGCTCGTCAACGAACGCTATCCTCTCCGCCTCGGTGAAGGCGTCTTCGTCCGCCACCGCTTCAGCGAAGAAACTCTCAAGAAAGCCGTCAAGGCTTTCCGTCACCTGCATGAAGTCATGGAAGAATACGGCGTCACCAAGTATCGCGCCGTCGCCACCAGCGCCTCTCGCGAAGCCCGCAACAGCGCCACTCTCGTCCGCCGCGTCAAGCAGGCCACCGGCCTCCGCCTCGAAGTCATCACCGCGAAAGAAGAATCGCGCCTCGGCAGGGAAGCCGCCGTTGCCGCTCTCGGCCCGGAAACTCCTCCCAACTGCGTCGTCGATCTCGGCGGCGGCAGCCTCGAAATCAACATCCTTCGCGACCACTCCGTTCTGCAAGGTGCTCAGCTTCCCATCGGCACCGTTCGCCTCATGACCACTCTCGGCATCCCCGGCACCATTCGTCCTGCGCAAGCCGAACAAGTTCGCCGCTATGTTCGCGCGCTCCTCGAATCACGCCTGCCGAATCGCCCCAATCTCGTCGATCAACTCGCTGTCGCCCTCGGCGGCAACGCCGAAACACTTTCAAACGTAGCTCCCGGCCCCCGCCGCGAAGGTCTCCCCACGCTCGATGTTTCTCTCCTACGGGAGCGTCTTCCCGATATCCTGGAACGTGATATTCGCGAGCGCATGAAATCCTACGGCGTCCGCCGAGACCGCGCCGACGTCATGGGTGTCGCCGCCATCATCTTTGTCGTCCTCGGCCGCTATCTCAACATTCGCCAGTTCCTGATTCCCACTGTCGGCATCCGCGAAGGCATCATCCAGGAAATCGCCCGCGATGCCTTCTCCCGCAAAGAGCCGCACCGCTACAGCGCCGAATCCCGCCAGATGATCATCGGCACACGGAGCTTTGCCCGCCGCTTCGATTACGATCAGCGCCACGCCGAACATGTCCGCGAACTCTGCGTCATGCTCTTCGATCATCTGCAACCGCTGCACCATCTCCCCGCGCAAGCCCGCGTCCAGCTCGAAGCCGGCGCGCTCCTCCACGACATCGGCCATCGCATCACCCATCGCGGCCACCACAAGCACGGCGAATATCTCGCCCTCAACGGCGACATTCCCGGCCTCGAAGGTCGCGACCGCAACATCGTCGCCGCCGTCGTCCGTTACCACAATCGCAAATCCACTCCCAACACCGATCACCCCGCCTACTCCGCTCTCAACAACAGCGACAAGCGCATCGCCCGCCGCCTCGCCGCCATCCTCCGCATCGCCGAAGGTCTCGATCACTCCCACCGCCAGCGCATCCAGGATCTCCGCGCCTCTTTCCAGCGCGGTGCCGTAACCATCCAACTCCGTACCCGCGGCGACGCCACCGAAGACATCCGCGACGCCGAACGCAGCTCCGCCCTCTTCGAACGCGAATTCCACACCCACCTCTACCTCCGCCCCTCCAACTTCTCCCGTCACCAGTAGTGGCCTCTCTTACTTTTGAGTGCGGGAGCAACGCTCCCGCTTTTACGCACTAATCCCCACCTCCCCAAAATAATCGTGAGCACCAAACGCTTATGATCCCCCTCTTCTCCGTGACCTCTGTGCAACCTCTGTGTCCTCTGTGTTAATTCTTTTCTCCCCTCTTCTCCCCGCCCTCTGCGTCTCTGCGAACGGCGTTTACCCCGACCCGGTCGGGGCGTTAAATCTTTCCTCCCCTCTTCCTCTCAACTCCGACACATCCCCACTCTCCGTCATCCAAACGAAACATTCCTCTAGTAAACTCTTCCGAGGAGCCAACAGCATGCAGCTCTACATCGTCCGCCACGGCATCGCCGTCGATCGCGAAGACCCCAGCTGTCCCCCCGACCCCGATCGTTTTCTCACCCAAGAAGGAATCGAAAAAGCCCGCCAGGTAGCCAAAGGCGTCTCCGAAATCGGCGCCGCTCCCGACCTTCTCCTTTCCAGCCCCTATCTCCGCGCCTACCAAACCGCAGAGATCTTTGCCAACGAACTCAGCTACTCCAAAAACAAAATCCGTAAAACCGATCAACTGCTCCCAGGCGCCGAACCCCTCCAACTCTTCCGCGAACTCTCCAAGGACAAAGACCTCTCCGCCGTCTTCCTCTTCGGCCACGCCCCGCACCTAGACGATCTAATCGCCACCTCGCTAGGCTCCAACCACCACATCACCTCCCTGAAAAAATCCGGCGTGGCCCTGATCGAACTAAAACGCCTGGTCCCCCCCAGCGGCGAACTAATCTGGCTAGCCACCCCCAAACTCCTCCGCAAGGCAGGGAAGTAGAGCCGACGGCCTGGCCCCTGTAGGGGCACGATAAATCGTGCCCCGGCGAGTCCGCGAGCCGCTCTTGTGGCACAGCCATTCCTGCTTGCCCTGAGCGAAGTCGAAGGGGTGTGCTCTTGGGTTTCTCTTTTCTTAGTGCTGTCATCCCGACCGGAATGGCCGATTTTTTCTTCCGTTCGCGCCGCGCGAACGTCGGCCATGGAGCGGAGGGACCACGGCAACACTTCAACCCGTCCTCGGCCTTTGAAATCAGCAAATCTTTTTGGAGTGTTGAATGAAAGGCCAGCAGAACGCCAGCCCAAAAGAAATTC
>WNFD01010129.1_pt1 | contig 10343 bp, 8 predicted proteins | sample 5400491 | NCBI WGS metagenome assembly WNFD01 (sample SAMN13153343, study PRJNA577476) | soil metagenome | isolation source: 120 cm saprolite under Douglas fir tree site 2 hole 2 replicate 2 | place: USA:California | collected 2015-04-18 | reverse complement strand
GAAATGTGGCCGCCATTCGGGAAACGCGAGCAGGAGAAGATGCAGAAACAAGGCGACACCTCGGAACAGCAGTGAGTCCTTATGAAGGACCACCGTAGCGGATTGCACAGCAGATCGTCAATCGAGCAGTCTGCCGAAGGTCGCGCCCGGCAAATTCCTGCGTCAAGAAAAGCATTACTCGTAGCGCAAAGCCACCATGGGATCGACGCGCATCGCCCGACGGGCAGGAAGATAGCCAGCAATCAGGGCGACCGCCGAGAACAACAAAGCAGCAGCGGTTAGCGTTACGGGATCACGGGGGGCGAGGCCGAAGAGCATCTTTTGCAGCACCTGAGCCGTAGCAAGAGATACGGCGATACCCGCTGCCAGACCCGCGAGAAGAATGGCAAACACATCGCGCATCACCAACCGAAGAATAGAGACGGGAGGAGCTCCAAGCGCCATGCGGATCCCGAACTCAGTGCGGCGCTGGGTCACGAGGTAGGAAAGTGCGCCGTACAGGCCGATCATCGCCAGAAGCAGCGCGAGGCTGCCGAAGAAACTGGAAAGTGTCGCGAGCAGGCGTTCCTGCACGAGTGAGTCGTCCACCTGCTCCGCCAGTGTGTGAAACTCGAGCGGAACGGCCTTGTTCACTCCGGCGACAGCCTCCTGGATCGCCGAAGAGAGCGTCGACGGTTGCGTCACAGTTCGCAACTCGAAGTTTTCCGCTTCGCCATTCTCGGGAATTTGCGCAATCGGGAAGAATGCCTGCGCGTACGTCTCCTCGCGGAGGGAGCTGGACTTATAGTCTTTCACGAGCCCAACAATCAGAAATGGCTGCGCCGCTTTCCCGGGCTCCTGCTCGACACGGAAAATCTTTCCAATGGGATCAGCGTCCGGGAAAAACCTGTGCGCCAGAGTCTCATTGACGATGGCTACCTGAGTTGCGGTCTTTGTGTCGTAGTCATTGAAACCACGGCCTGCCAGAAGGGTCGTGCGCAGCGTCGTGAAGTATCCCGGTGAAATGAAATTGAAATAGGTGAGTGCGGCTTCCCCCTTTGGAGCGTTCGGGGAATCCACCTGTATAGAATTGTTCCAAATGAAATTGGAGACAGGCGTCATCAGCGATCGCCCAGCGCTGATCACTCCGGGGAGGGCAACCGTGTTTCGATCTCCTGGTAGGTTGCCAGGCGTTGCTTCGGAGAGATCCTGGCCGTTTTCAGATTCGCATTCACGATGAGGATGTTGCTGCGATCAAAGCCGATGTCGAGAGTGACCAACTTTATAAAGCTGCGAAGGAACAACCCAGCGGCGACAAGCAGAACGAGCGACAAAGCAACCTGCGACGCAACGATCCACTTGGCGGGACGAAATCGCATGCGGCGCTCACCGTCTTCCGCCTGGCTGCCTTTCATGGCCGAGGTCAGCGAAACGCGCGTGGAACGCAAAGCGGGAAAGATGCCGAAAAGAGCGCCGGTGAGGATGGCGACAGCCACCGTAAAGCCGAGAACGCGCGCGTCGAGAGAAAAATCCAGGGAAGCCTTGTTCTGCGCGGTCGAAATGTAGCGCACTAGGAGTGCGTTCCCCCAGCGCGCGAAGAGAATCCCTACTAACGCTCCGGCCGACGAAAGAAGGACACATTCCGTGAGCAATTGGCGAATGAGGCGGATTCGAGAAGCGCCGAGCGCTTTGCGGACTGCGATTTCCCGCGTTCTCGCGGTGGCGCGAGCGAGCATGAGGCTTGCGACATTGGCGCAGGTGATGAGCAGGACGAGTCCAACTACACCCATCAAGATCTGGAGAGGTTGCTGGAACTGGCTACGAAGAAAGGAGGTCCCCGTGGCGGCGGGATTGGAGAGCAGAATTTGCTTTGCGAAGCGAGCCTGGTCCTGCTTTTCCCAGTCCGGCGGCACGACGGAAGAGAAGATCTGAGGCGAGAGCACGGCAAGTTTGGCTTTCAGCGTTTCCGGACGGAGACCCGGCTTCACGCGGCCGAACACCATAAGCCACCACCTGGAACGCGCCTCCAGAGCCAATTCGTTCCCGTCAAAGATGGCCTGCGAACAGATCGGGACCGCGACGTCAAACTTGCGTCCGACCTGCGCCCCGTAAAAACCCGGAGCACTGACACCGATGACCTGAAATGGGTGATTGTCGAGCGAGAGCGTGCTTCCGATCGCAGCCTCTGCTCCGCCGAAGCGATCCTGCCAGAAGCCGTAGCTCAGCACTGCAACGGCGGGGCAGCCGCGCCGGTCATCGGCTGCCGCGAAGAGTCGTCCGGCTGCCGGGCGCACGCCGAGCGCTGTGAAATAGCCACCACTGGCTAAGATCCCGTTTGCGCGTTGGACAGCGCCGCCTTGCGCGAGGTCGAAGTGTGCGAAATCGTCCCAAGCAAAAGCATCCGAGAAAACATCTTGGTGATCTCGCAGTTGTTCCCAAATCGGATTCGTGAAAACCGGGTTGGTTCCTCCAGCCGGATTTTGCATCTGTACCTGAACCAACTCTTCAGGATTGTGAACCGGCAAGAAACGCAGCATGACCGCATCAATCAAACTGAAGATGGCGGTGTTGGCGCCGATTCCGAGCGCCAGCGAAAGAATCGCCGCGGAGGTGATGACTGGAGTCCGGCTCAGGATGCGGAGGCCGTAGCGGATGTCCTGCAGTAGCGTTTCGATGAAGCCGACGCCGCGCGCATCGCGATGCTCTTCTTTAAGTTGTTCCATTCCGCCGAATTGCAGCCGCGCGAGGCGCTTGGCTTCCTCTGGCGTCAGGCCCGATTGCATGAACTTCGAGACTTGCTTCTCGAAGTGAAAGCGCAACTCCTCGTCGATTTCGGCCTCGACATTTTTGCGGCGAAAAAGGGAGCGCAAGCGCAACAGCAGGTCATTCCACATGGGCGACTCCTAAGTTGTCTCCAGGATTTGCGCGATAGCGGCGGCGAGTTTGCGCCAGGCGCTCTCTTCCCGTTCCAATTGCTTGCGCCCGAGCCGCGTCAGTTCATAAAACTTGGCGCGGCGGTTGTTTTCCGATGCGCCCCAGCGTGCCTTGATCCAGCCCTTGCGCTCCAGTCGATGGAGCGCAGGGTACAGCGAGCCTTGTTGTACGAAAAGAACCTTGCTGGAAATTTGGTGGATGCGCTCGGAAATCGCCCAACCGTGCAGCGGCTCGAGCGCCAGGGTGCGCAAAATCAGCAGGTCCAGGGTGCCTTGCGGAAGATCAATGCGGCGATCCGTCATGCGCATTCCCCTATCACTTCTACAGGAAAATACCATTTCTCCTGTAGAAGCGCAAGGGTAGAAAATGAAACGGCGCAAACTTGTGGGAAGGCCTTGCGGACGCCACGCACTTTGCTAATTAGAAAAACTTCAATGGTTGGATTTCCTTATGGGATTGCGAAGGACTTCTCATACGGATAGAAATTGGTGCCCGAAAGAGGACTCGAACCTCCACTCCCTTGCGAGAACTGCGACCTGAACGCAGCGCGTCTGCCAATTCCGCCATTCGGGCACTAGTGCGCGTTCACCCCGGCCTGGCCGGAGTGAGGCCCGAAATGTATGGCGCCGATCCAACGGGAGTCACACACAACGAGCATTTTAATTTTGACCGGAGGCTCCTGCTTTGTCAACGCATCGCGCCCTCCCGCCGGGACGCGTGGCGGCGCTCAACATGCGGCGGTTTCCAGACGCCCCGACCGCGCCTTTCGGGGAGACCTTCGAAGCAAGGCCGCCTCGACGCTAATCGGCTTTAGTTTGTTCGTTTTGCCCGTGGAGCCTACAGCGGTAGTACCCCCTCCATTTGAGGTCGGCAAGCTCCTAGCGGCGCATCGGTCTTGCTAATGCTCAGCACTAGAATTTTTAATCCAGAGTGCTATACTCCGCCTGAGAAACCCTAGTAACCCCGCGCTGGTCCCATCGGGGGCGGCACGGGTCGGTTCCAACGGGAGGTCACCATGGAATCACTAACGCTCTCGGGGCCACTGCTTTACATGATCATTGCCTGGGGAATTGTTACCGCCGCATTTTTGGTCCTCTGGCTTCGGCGGAGTCTCCTTGCGAGCCACGAAGACGATCAAATCTTTCTCGATGCGGCAGAAGAACACATGGCCAGGGAGCAGCGTGAGCTTGTGGCCAAGATCGAGGCACTCTCAAAGCCCATCATGGGAACCGGCATCCTGGCAGGCGTGTTACTGCTGGTGATTGCCGGAATGTTGCTTAGCCCAGGACTGAAAGGCCTCTTCTAGCTTCTCGGGCCTAGTTTGCTGCCAGGCCTCAGCGCGGTGCCGGCTTTGCACCTGCCGGCATGCCTGTGGGTGCATTTGCTGGAGCGGTTTGCGGAGGGCGCGCCGCGAGCGAAGTGTGATTATGCACGACGACCCAGCGACCGTTGCGTTTCTCCAGGACTAGGCTAGTCTGACCCTGAGATTCCGTCTGCTGGCCGTCCACAACTCCCGCAAAGTCCCATTGGTAGCACGCCCACGCCATCGTGCCGCTTACTTTGATATAAGTGTTCGTGCGATCCATGCGCACCTGCTGCATGCGCGCGCGCTGCTGCTGGTAAACAGCAAGATAGTTTGTCCACCCAAGAATTGGCGGCGCCCAAGAGCCGTTCACGATGGACACATCCTCGGCGTAGTCCTTGTGCAGCTTTTCGATATCGCCGAGCTGCCACGCTCCCAGCATGTCTGAAAGCGTGTAATCGATCTGCTGCTCATCGGTCAGGGAACTTAGCAGTTTGGCGCTGTCCGCGGTAGCACTGTTGTCCGGCTTCTTTTTCTTTTCCTTCTGTGCCGCAGCGGGAGAAATGCATATCAGAGTCAGTGCTGCTGCCAACAAACCTCGGGTCGCTTTGTGGGTTGCCCGATCGCCAAAGCGAGTTGCAACGTAATTCTTCATTCGCGTTTCACCCCTCGGCTGAAAAGAATAGCATGCAGACCTGGGAGCGCCACGGCTGTGCCCAGTTGGTTTACTTGCAACGAAAAGTCGTAGCTCAAGCCTTAGGTTTTTTCCTTGTGGACTGAACGGTGTGGCTCGCCGACGCACTCAGTAAATTGACAAAAAGCCGGTAAGCTCCGGGAACGCCTTCGGGCAATTGACGGAAGAACGCCAAGCCCGTGTAGATGTAAATGCCTTTGCCGTAGTGCGTGTAGACTAGCCCGCCGTTAAGGTCCGGCTCGCCCGGATCGTTCATAGCCAGCAGAGGCGTGTATTTCGGATCGAACTGCGTCCAGAAATATAGCCCGCGTTCCTGAACCCAGCCCTTGAAGTCCTCCTGAGTGATTTTGTTGGGTCTGGTGAGCAGTGGATCATTTGCCTTTAAAAATTTCACGGGTGAGTGTTCGTCTGTGATGCGTGGCAATGGTCGGGGTGTTGGCGGAGCGCCATCCTTTGTCGGCGGAGGTGGCGGCGAGATCAGCGCCGGATACGGCGCATACTGAGACTTGTCCCATGCAAATTCGCGCTGGTATTGCACCACCAGTGTCCCACCGTTCGAAACGTAATCGAGCAGCCGTTGGTTCGCCCCCGCCAGCTCGGCGCGCAATTCGTACGCACGCACCCCCACCACAATGGCATCGAATTTTGCCAAGTTGCTGAAGGCCAGCGCCAACGGGTCCAACATTTCGACGCGGATCTCCAGGCGCCGCAGTGCTTCGGGCACAGGTTCGCTTTCCGCCGTGATGTAGCCGACGTGAAGATTTTGCGGCATCGCAATGGCAAATGCGTGAATGGTGCATTGTGCCGGCTCGCTCCAAAGCTGCGTCGGCAGCGTCGGCAACGGCTCCAACGATGTGGTGAATCTCTCCGCCTTTGTGCCCCGTGCGCGGTCGGCGCCGCGCTCTGCATACGCGGAAATTTTGTAGTTTCCCGCGCCGGGATTGACGGGTGGCGTCACCGTCAGGCGGGTATAGCGGTCGCCAGCACCCTCAAATTTCAAGGAAACGGCCGGACTCGCCTTCCATCCTCGCGGCACGGTGAGCCCGGCGCTGACTTGACCCGGCTGCGTCGCGTACGAGTGCACGCGGAGCAACACGTCAAACGGCTTCCTCGGCTTCCCAACAATTTCCACCGTTTGCTTTGGCTCGACCGCCAGCGTGTAGGCCGGCACGACTCGCAACGTCATTCGATCCACACGCGTCGAAGTCGCACGCGTGCTTGTCACCGGAGCTTTCACGGTAAGCGAATAGCCGTCAATAACGGCTTCTTCGGTAGCCGTCACCAGCGGTGGAGGTTCTGGCAACACGGAGCCCAAACCTCCCGCGCCAGATGGTGGATTCTTGCCGGCAGAAATCGTAAAGCGAACAGACCCGCCGGTATCCGGTTCCTCCTTGACGACGCTCCACTCCTGCGGTAATGCCAGCGCTGGCTTCTTGGACTCTCCGGCGATGCCCTCGCGTTGATGAGTGTCCAGGCGCACCGTGAACGTTTCTCCAGAAACCAGTTCACTCCGGTCGGCGATCCCGTCCAGCCGCAGCCCGGCCACGAGCGCCAGCGCGGCGTCAATCTTTTCCCGTTTGCGTTTCAGTGTCCGGACCAGAGACACGACCGGAGCAGGCGTCTGAGAAGTGATCGAAGGCCGTGAAACTTCATCCAATTTTTTGCCCGCCACAACGAGGGAACCGGCAGCAGCTTTCCAGTCAAGCCGCAAGGCCGCATCGCGGGCGGCCACGAGGGCGCCGTCCACCGTTCGCATGAGTGGATCAACTCCCATGTTCCCCACTTCATAGTCTTCATCCAGCGCGCCAAGCGGTTGCGCGAGTATGGCCGGATCGAGTTCACCTCCATCCTCGCGCCTCAGAGCAATGGGCCGTCGCAGAAATGGAGAGCCCAGAAACCCCGTGATTCCCTGCGTGCGATGGTTCGCAAACGCGTCGAGCCCGATCTCGCGCCAGGACTTTCCGTAAAGCGGAGAAATACCATCGAGAGGCAGGATAGTGCCCTTTGGCGTCTCACTCCGGTCAAGGTCCAACACGACGACGGGCCTTCGGTCGCCCCACGGCGCCAATTCGGCCTCACCGGAAGACGATCCGCGCAGCTTGTAAGAAGGATCCGCCGCAAGCTGAACCGCCTTTGGCGTCAGCAGCCCCGCAGCCTGGTGATGGCCGTGCCCGCCATGCACGCCTCCCCAGCCGTTGATCACCACATTCGGCCGAAACAGGCGGATGACTTGCACCATGTCCGTCACGACTTCGTCGCCCCAGACCTTTTCCGTTTCCTCCGGCGTCTTCGAATATCCAAAATCCTTGGCGCGAGTGAAATAGAGTTTCACGCCATATCCTCGCGTCGCCGCCAGCAATTCTTGCATGCGAATCAGACCCAGTTGCGGAGCCTGCTCCGGGCCCAGGTCGTTTTGACCGCCTTCGCCGCGCGTCAGGGAAAGCAGCGCAACATCCGCATGAAGCCCACGCGCGAAGTAAGTCAGGACGGCGCCGGATTCATCGTCCGGATGCGCTGTAATGTATAGAATGCGCGTTGTTACGCGAGCGTTTTCAATCGCCTCAATCGTTTCCGCAAGGCCCGGTCCGGTTCCCGGCGCCGGTGGAAACTGCCCCTTCGCTGTGACCGCCCCTATGGACAGAAACAAAACTAAGTTCGCCGCGATAGCAAATCGTCTCAATTTCCCTCCAAGACCAAGTCCACTTCCCCAACAATACATCGCTTGCAAATTTGCGGTGCTGAACTGCATTCAAATGTTTCGTAGGTGCTTCCATCACTGAGAACTGATTACTGATAACGGATCAATCTTCTTCTCGAACGGCCATTGTCGCACTTCCCGCGCCCGAATGAGATAGGCCAGCGCTCCAAGTGCAATCTGCGCTAATCCCCATTTTCGTGTCGCCCCGGTTTGCCAGAAGAGCCATGCCCACCCAAACATCGTCAGTACTGCGGGCACCGGATACAGCCACATTTTGAACGGTAATCCCACGGTCCCCCGGCGCTTGCGCAGCAACATCACCCCCACCGCCTGCCCGATGAACTGTACCAGCAGCCGCATCGCGAGGATCCCCGCAATCGCTTGCTTCAGTTTCAACGAAACACTGAAGACCAGTGCGAGTCCCGCCAGCACTAGCAACGAAACGTGAGGAAAGTGCCTGGTAGGATGGACCTTACCGAACGCCGGGAAAAAATTTCCGTCCTGCGCTGCCGAATACGGCACGCGCGAAGCGCCTAGCAGCACAGAGAACGCTGAAGCCACGGCGATCCACAAAATCATTCCCGTCGCGAACCGCGCCGCGGCCTGCCCGTACAACCGTTCAACAAACAAGCTGGCGATGAAATCGGAGTTCTGCGCCTCGCGCCACGGCACTACGCCGAGGATGCTCGTCTGCATCGCCAGATACAGGACGGCGATCCCCAGCACCGACAGAAAAATTCCGCGTGGAATATTCTTTTCGGGGTCCTTGATCTCGCTTCCAAGGTGGCAAATATTGTAGTAGCCCCAGTAGCTGTACACCGTGCTCACCATCGCTGACCCCAGCCCCGCGAACCACACCCACGACAGATCGAAAGCTCCCGCCGGGAAATCAAACGCGATCTTCGCGTTGAAGTGCGTGGCTCCTCCCCAGATCAGCCACAGCATGGTGCCCACGACACCTATCCACAGCAAGACAGAAATTTTTCCGATCATCCCGATCCGCCGGTATAGCAGGATCACGATCAGAACGACCAGCCCCCCGGAAATCGCCTTCCCCTGCAGCGCGGTGAAGGGGTACAAATATCCCGCATACTTCGCAAAACCAATCGACGCCGACGCCACGGAAAGGGGCGCCTGCACCAGCGTTTGCCACACGAACAAGAACGACATCAGCCGTCCCCAGCGCTCCGGGCCATACGCTTCTCGCAGGAAAACATACGTGCCCCCCGCTTTCGGCATCGCCGCGCCCAGCTCTGACCATACAAAAGCATCCAGCGTTGCCAACAGCGCACCCGCCAGCCAGGCGATCAAAGCCTGCGGCCCGCCCATCGACCGAATCACCAGGGAGCTGACCACGAACGGTCCGATCCCCACGATTTCGATCATGTTCAGTGCCACCGCTTCTTTCAGCCCCAGCCCGCGCTCCAGACCGGCAGTTTCCGCCTTGTTTCCGGTCGTCATAGGTCCGCCGAGAATAACAAATGCCCCGCGCGCAACCTAACCCAGATTCCTTCCTGAGAGGGCGTTTCGATTTGCGGCAAAAACCATTTCGGTTTGCAACTCTCCTTGAACAGCTTAAACTCGTCCAGCGCAGAGCCTGATCCTGCTCAATATCTTTCTCGGACGAGGACGATGAACGTATCGCGCAGCGCTTGCCGTGCCAGCATGGCTTTCCTTCTCATCCTTACGTCCTTAGTCCAGCCCGCACGCGCCTCCAAACTCACTTTGCCGCCCGGCACTCCTGCCATCCTCGACAAAATTTATTCCTTTGACCTCGATGCGGCCGTGCAAGCCGCCAAGCGCATGCAGCAGGAGCAGCCCGATCACCCGCTGGGGTATCTCTTGGAAACGGAAGCGTTGTGGTGGCGCATCTGGTGTACTTCGGCCGAATTCAAGTTTGGCATGAGCGATGCCCGGCGCCGCCCAAAGCTCCCCGAAGACCGGCACTATTTTGATTTGGCTGCGAAGGCTTTATCGTTGGCTGAATCACAGCTCAAGCAGCGGGAATCCACGGAAATGCACTTCTACGCGGGTATGGCTGACGCGTCATTGGCCCGGCTCTACGGACTTCGCGGTGAGAGTCGCAACGCCGCGCGCGCAGGCGTGCGCGGACGCGAACATTTCTTGCATGCCAAAGCTCTCGATCCCGATCTTGCCGACGCCGACTTGGGCCTCGGTCTTTACAACTATTACGTCGACACCCTCAGTTCCATGGCCAGGGTCTTGCGCTTTTTCATGGGCATTCCCGGAGGTTCCAAGCAAGAAGGTGTGCGGCTCCTCGAACAGGCCATCGCGCAGGGCGTCCTCACTTCCAACGTCGCGCGCTTTTATCTCGCGTTGAATTTGCATCGTTACGATCAGCAATATCAAAAAGCCCTCGACGTCCTCGGCCCGCTGGTTGAAAAATATCCCACAAACCCCTTCTTTCAGTTGGCCCGCGGCGACCTCTACGCCAAGCTTGGCCGGAAGCGCCAAGCCCTCGAGTCTTATCGCGCCGCGGCCGCTCTTCCGGTCCAGAGCGAGGAGTGTCACGCCCGTATCCAGCAACTGGTTCGCGCGTCGGTGGCAGCACTGGGCCCGCCGTAAGAGTCACTCTCTCGGGGATAGCACTGCAAGATCGGGTGAGCGTCCGCAGCCAGGTCTCCACTTCAATTGGCGTTCGGCTGGAATCCGCATTGACCTGCTCCCCGCGCAGATGGTAATCATGTAAGGTTGCCCGAGTCCTGAGATTCGTG
>WNFD01008119.1_pt1 | contig 10345 bp, 10 predicted proteins | sample 5400491 | NCBI WGS metagenome assembly WNFD01 (sample SAMN13153343, study PRJNA577476) | soil metagenome | isolation source: 120 cm saprolite under Douglas fir tree site 2 hole 2 replicate 2 | place: USA:California | collected 2015-04-18 | reverse complement strand
ACAAAGAGCTAGCCTATCTGAAAACAGCACTGATCAACGGCTGCGAGTATTGAACCCGCGCTCACACCGCTTCGGCGAAGCGGATTGGCATCACCGACGAGCAGATTCGAGCTCTGCAATTCTACGAGCGCAGCTCACTTTTCAACGAAAAAGAGAAGGCCACGATTCTTTACGCCGAGCGGGTCACCCGCGGTGCTTCCGCGATCCGCGCCGGTTCGCTCGAGGAGTTGCGCAAGTATTACGACGAAGGTCAAATTGTTGAGCTCACGCTGGTGGTCTGCGCCGCTAATTTCACCAACCGCTTCAACGACGCGCTGCGAGCGGTTCCGGACCTCGGCGGCTAGGACCGTCCGTCGGAAGTCGTTCAATTCCGCATAACCTATCTGTGATGACGGCGTACCGCCTATCCCTCTTGGGCCAGGCTCTATGTAACTTCCGGATTGCCGACAACACGTCCAGAGTTCATGCCAGCTTCCAGAACGCACTCTTTGGACTATGAGAAGGGCTTGTCCGGTCACTCGACTTGGCGATTTGGCTTGATGCTGAGGAACGGTGAGTTTTCAGCTCTCGTGCAGTGCGATGAGTGCGACCGATTCTGGCCGGATGACGGGGAACTCTGACCTTATCGTCCAGGCACCACTCTGATCATTGATCGGTGGCATGGAGGCCACCGGTCATGAAGCAGAAGCCAAGTTCCAGAAGAGGACGCAGCAGTACCAAATCCATCCTGCGCCTGCCCGATCTCGAACACGCGAAGGCCGCAGTGTTGAACAGTCTCACCTCCGCTGACGCCCAAAGGGGATATCGTCACGCCATCGACGAGTTCGTTGATTGGTATTGTTCGGAACCGCGTTTGGCATTCAATAGGACGGTCGTTCTACGCTACCGCTCTCATCTCGAATCCCGTCAACTCGCACCCGGCACAATCAATCTACGTCTCGGTGCCGTGCGCCGGCTCGCGTACGAAGCAGCCGACTGCGGTCTCCTCAGCGCCGATTTGGCGGCTGGCATTCGCCGCGTTAAAGGAGTGAAGAAGCTGGGCATGCGCCTCGGGAACTGGTTAACGGCAGAGCAAGGCCACGCGCTGTGGCAAGCACCCGATAGTCATCGCCTGAAAGGAAAACGCGACCGAGCCTTGCTCGCATTGCTACTTGCGTGTGGGTTGAGGAGGCATGAAGCTGTGGTTTTGACATTGGATCATCTCCAGCAGCGCGAAGAGCATTGGGCCATCGTCGATTTGATGGGTAAGGGAGGCCACGTTCGAACGGTTCCGGTTCCCGATTGGGTGAGAACCGAACTGGACGATTGGCTCGCCGCAGCGGCAATTGATCGAGGAAAGCTGTTCCGCCGGGTCAACAAAGTAGGAAGGGCATGGGGAGATGGGATGACGGTAAAGGCGGTTTGGCACATCGTGAAGGAATCCGCGAAGACCATTGGTGTCGCCAAATTGGCGCCGCACGATCTGCGCCGGACCTGTGCTCGACTCTGCCACGCTTCGGGAGGAGAGTTGGAGCAGATCCAATTTCTCTTGGGGCACGTTTCGGTGCAAACGACCGAACGCTACCTTGGCTGCACGCAGCGGATTCGATCAGCCCTCAATGACCGCATTGGCATCGAGCCGAATCCTTGAGCTGGGTGCGCGGTTGTGGAAGGGTTGCCGACAATCCGGGAGTTGATCGGTTTGGTCAACACTACCGAGTTTATCGCGGGCAATTCATCGATCTTTCCAGAGCAATCTCGTCCGAGCCAACGGCACTTTAAGAGTAGCGAGTAGGGTCCGCTGAAGATGCCGGGTCCACTGACCTTAGGGATGCGCTACGCCGGGTGGGTATGGACCTTTTGACGTGTCCCAGTACATAGAATGGCCGAGAGCACGCAGCCGTGGGAGCTGATCGGGGTTGACGGGAGTCACAGGCTGGCCCTGTTTCACGCTGATGGCGCGCAGGTAACGCTCGAATCCCTGGCGTGAGAAAACAGCGATCATGTGGATGTCTTTTGCACTTTTGTTGGTAGCTGAAATCCAGGTGTCGCGCGGTATAAAGACGAGGGAACGCGGCCCTGCTACCGCCCGCTGGTCGCCAACAATGACCGTTGCACCTCCTTCTTCAGAGATGAGAATCTCTTCCGCGTTGTCGTGCTTATGAAACGGGATAGTCTGTCCCGGTGCCAGTGTCGAGGTGAAAACGAAAAAATCCTGCGTGTTCCCGTTTTGGCCGTCAAGCTTGATGATGAATGGCAAGCCGCTCAACGGACCCGCGCTGTGCACGAGGTGATCGCCGTCACCCTCCTGCAGAATAAGCGGGCGGGGAGAGGGGTTGGCTTGAGAAGACTCTTCCGCCGGTTGCGGATCGGTGCGCTGGGGTGCTCGGGCGCGGACAAGCACGACAGCAGTGACGGTTACCAGCGTCAAAACCAGCGGCAAGACGACTCGGCTCATGATATTTCCTTTCGATTACCTGGATGGAAACCAGTCTAGTCGCTTAAGGAGCGGGATGCAACGGTCGGAAATTCCGCCCAGAAGAGCCAGCGTCTGATTTGGCACAGACCTACATGGCCCAGCGTTGAGCCTTTACGATTGAGTCAGTGGGCTTACCGGAGAACTGATCGGAATTCATAAGACGTGCTCGCATACGGCAAATCCCGGATTAGTCGCCAAGAGTCGCGAAGTTTTTACCGGAGATTTCGGCAGCATCCAAGCCGGTATTGTGGTCGGTTGACGGGGTACTCGGACAGAATCGGTTCTGGAAGAGTAGCCGACCATACGCCCAGAATGTGCCGGGCGCGAACAGCACTTCTACGCGTAGCGCCTTATACGACAACAGCGTTGTCCGGGGTCGTTCTCGGCACAGGGTGATTCAGTCGCCGACGCGGACCGGGTCGCCGCAGCGGATGCGCCCGGGTTTCACCACGTCCGCATAGACGCCAACGCATGGAAGGTTTCCGAACTCGCCGAGATCCTGCGTGTTGAGCCGGGCGACTGTGCGCAGGATTTTGGAGTCGAACAGTAAATCCACGCGGGGCAGAGTTGTCATAACGCACCGCGGGCAGGGTATGGATACGCGCAGGATCAATTCCGGCCCGATAGCCAGAATATGGCCGATCCAGGAGTTCTCGACAAAGCCCGATTCATCGGCACAATCCACGACGATGTTGGGACGAAACCGCTGAATGGAGAACTGACCTTCGGGATAGCCCTCTTGCAGACGCTGCAGCGCCGACGTAGTGAGGATGTGGATGCACGCGTAATCGAACAATGTCCCGCGAGGTGCCGCTCCGGCAACCGGAACCTCAGTGGTTTTAGCGTATTTGCCGCCCAAAGTACCGGCAGCGAACTCCAGCATCAGGCCGTCGGGAGCGGTTGACCGCAGCGAAACTTGCGGGCCGAAGGCTGCAGCCAAGGCTGCCTGGCCGTTCGGCTGCGCACTGTCCAGACTGGTGCCGTCCGGCAGTGTGATACGCACGGGGGGAACCACGCTGTCAGATCCGGGTTGAGTTACGAACTGTGCTTGGTATTTGAGTAGTTCCCCAAATCGCTTGACACTCTTCGCACTCCCGACTTTCCCGTTCGCGGTATCCACCAAGGCGTACGCACGGTCGCCCCTCAACCCGCTCGCGGTCACATCCACGCTGTTGAGTTCTTCACCTGCCATGGACTTCACGGGATAGCGCCACAGCGAGGAAATCGTGAAGGCGGTCATGAGCGGATTTTATCCAAATTGCGTGGGGTAGGGTAGCCCGACAGCATGCAAGGAAATCGCCCAAGCTGGTAGCGTGGTGGCTTGCGCCCTAGCTTGTCCACTTGGCCGAGCAGTCGGCCAATCGGAGATGTCATCCGCCTAGTCACCTTGGCGATTGACGGGCAACTCTGAGGTAAGGATTGCCGACACTTCGGCCGCAACTGCGAGAACGCCTTTTTTATGTAGCCTTTCGACAACTCTACTTACGAAGAATTGATCCGCCTATCCGTAAACCCTTCGGCGTTCTGCGCGAAGCCAGATGCCGCCCTTTCCCCTTGTCAAACTAGGAGAGCATCGAGTACACTCCTAGCCAGACTAGGGGGCCATTGCACTGTGGACAAAAGCGCGGAACTACTCCCGGGCACATTGGATATGCTGATCCTCAAAGCGGTGTCCCTGAAACCCCTGCATGGATACGGTGTGATGCTACGCATCCGGCAGATCTCAGGGGATGCGATTGAGATTCCACAGGGATCCTTATATCCAGCCCTCTACCGTTTGGAGCACCACGATCTCATCGCCGCCGAATGGGGTCAGAGCGAGAACAACCGCCGGGCGAAGTACTACACCTTAACAACCGCGGGGCGTCGCCGCCTGCGCGACGAAACGGCCGGCTGGAACCGCCTAGCAACTGCGATTGCCGCGGCCTTGAATACGACATCGGAGGAGGTGTGACATGTTCAAGCGTTTGCGTTCTCTGTTTCGTGTGCTCACTCGGCGGCGTGATTTCGAAGACGGGATGTCCGAGGAGCTGCGTTTCCACATTGAGCAATGGACCGACGACCTGGTGCGCTCCGGCATGTCACCGGGAAAAGCGGCCCGCCTGATACGGATGGAGCTCGGCAGCCCCACCAATATCAAAGCGGATTGCCGCGAGGCATTTGGCCTGCATTTGTTTGATGAGTTTCGTCGAGAATTAAGCTATGCCGCCCGATTGCTGCGAAAGACGCCCGGATTCACGGCTACTGCTCTTTTGACCGTCGCCGTTTGTCTCGGTGCCAATCTAACGATCTTTGCCGTGATCGACTCAGTGCTGCTCCGCCCGCTGCCATTTCCCGAACCGGGCCGGCTCGTGACGATATTCAACACCTATCCGAAAGCCGGCGTCGACCGCGACGGCTCTTCGCTGACCAACTACTACGAACGACGTGGTCATATTTCCGCCTTCACCTCGCTCTCGATCTATCACTATGGCACCGAGATTATCGGTGAGCCCGGCTCAACGGAACGCGAGCAGACCATGCGCGTATCTCCTGATTTTTTCTCCACTCTTGGGCTCGGCCCTGCGATCGGACGCACTTTCACAGAAGAAGAAACCACTTCTGAAATCAATCATGTTGCCATCCTTTCCGACACACCTTGGCGGCAACGATACAACGCCGATCCCAATGTGATCGGAAGGCAGATTCGTGTAAACGGTGTTCCCAGAACCGTGATCGGCGTCTTGCCTCCCGCCTTCCGTTTTCTCTCTTCCGATGCCCGGTTGTTCCTCCCTCTTGCATCGCGCGCTGAAGATCGCACGCCCTTGCAGCGGCATTCCGGGGGAAATGTCATCCAAATGATCGCCCGGCTCAAACCAGGCGCCACTCTCACGCAGGCCCAGTCTCAGATCGATGCGCAGAATGCCACGTTGGAGGCAGACGACCCCCAAGCCAAAATGATGGCCGATGCGGGCTTCCGTTCCCTAGTGGTGCCACTGCATGCGGACCACGTCGCAGCAATCCGTCCCACTCTACTGCTGTTGCAAGCAGGCGCGATTGCCCTTCTTTTGATCGGCGCAGTCAACCTTGTAAACCTGCTTCTCGTCCGTGCCAGCGGTCGAGTTAAAGAATTAGCTGTTCGCCAGGCGCTTGGCGCAAGTCGGGGATACGTCGTGAGCGAAGTGGTAGTCGAGACCACCTTGCTCACGTTAGTCGGAGGACTACTCGGGCTTGCCGTCGGCGCTGGCGGAATCCACCTTCTGCGCGTGTTGGGTGCTGATCGCCTACCCTTGGGAGGTCGCATCGCCTTCGATGCGCGATTGGCATTGGTCGCTCTGGTTGCAGCCATCATCATGGGCATCGTGTTCGCAGTGCCCATCGCTTGGTTCAATCTTCGACGCCATCTGGGTAATGCTCTTCAATCGGAGAGCAGGGGTGGAACGAGCGGCCGCGCCGCTCAAATCCTACGCCATGGCTTCATCGTCTCTCAGATCGCCTTGGCATTCATGCTGTTGGCCGGAGCCGGTCTGCTCGGCCTCAGTCTTCAGCGTGCGATGGCCGTCTCTCCGGGCTTCCAGTCCGACCACATCCTGACGGGGCATATCTTGCTTCCGTGGGCAACCTACCCGGACGCAGCCCGTCTGACATTTGTTGAAAGCTTGACGGACAAAATCGGCCACCTGCCGGGAGTGTTGTCCGCAGGCGTGGTCAACAATGTGCCCTTCAGTGGCATCAGCGGCAAAAGCGCCGCCACCGTAATGGGTCACGTTCTCCGCCCAGGCGAATCAGCGCGAGGGCACTATTCTTACGGCGTCGCGGGCGACTATTTTCGCGCTATGGGCTTTTCCCTGCGGGCAGGACGTTTCCTCACCGCCGACGATTCACGTCGCTCCGAGCGGGTCTGCGTTGTGGATGAGGACTTCGCGCAATACTACTGGCCGAACGCCAGCGCTATTGGCCAACATCTGTGGGACGGCTCCGAAGCGGGGAAGGATACCGAAGCTTTCACTGTCGTCGGCGTTGTTGGCGGGGCGAAACAAGCGGGGCTCACCGAAGACGAAGCCCAGGGCGCGATTTATTATCCCTACGCCTTCCGTATCGGTGACAGCGTCTTCGTCGCCGTCCGCACCAGCCTTCCACCGGAATCGCTCGGATTGACGCTGCAAAGGGTGGTTCGGCAAATCGACCCCGACATACCGGTCAATGACCTCCGGTCGATGGAAACCCGCATTTCCGATAGCCTTGTCGCGCGTCGTTCGCCGGCGCTGCTGGCTGGCCTCTTCTCTGGGATAGCTCTGCTTCTCACAGCCATCGGCACCTATGGCGTGTTGAGTTACGCCGTGGCACAGCGTCGCCGCGAGATCGGCGTGCGCATGGCATTGGGAGCGCAGCCCGGACAGATCCGCAGGCAGTTTCTTTCTCTCTCCTTGCGCCTACTCGTTGGCGGAACGACATTGGGCGTCATCGGAGCCTGGCTGACAGGCCGAGCCATGCAGGCGGTGCTCTTTCACGTGCCGGCTCTTAGCTTGACGGTCCTCGCCGGTGCTGCGTGCGTGATCGGAGCCGTGTCTCTCGTCGCTTGCCTCCTGCCATCTCAACGCGCCGCACGGATATCCCCGATGGAGGCTCTCGCCGAGGAGTAGAGAGTTCGTCCAACCCGTCGCGCTGCGCTAATGTGCAGGGTCGTTACTCACTGTGTGCGATTCAGCCCGAGTGACGTTAGCGCTTTATCGGAGGCGCGCTTTCAGGAAAAAAGTGCGCAGGAGCACGGTGCTCCGGCGCGCGTTCGATAAAGCCGTTAGAAGGAAGCCGCCCGCGGTTGCGGCGGACGCGGGCCCTATGCAAATTCAATTGAGGGAAGGTGTGGTGTGGAGGTGCGCCGGAGCTGTGCGGCAGAGCACGGCAGACGACACCGGGAGATGAAAAGGTGACGAAAGCGCAAAACTCTTACGAAGACAAAGCTTGAGAAAGTAGAAAGGCGCGGTTTGTAGAACAGCAAGGCGCAGAGAGACTGAGCGTGCTGGCGCACGCAAAGGTTTCGTGTTGTGGAGAGTCGTTTCATGCGGCAACAGCTACGAGGGTGGGAGGAGAACGAAGTTGGATCTCGGCAGCAGTAAGTCTTTCGATGACCATCATCGGTCCACCACATTTTGGGCAGAGTCGAAGATCGTTCACGTCATGGCCGGTTGATAGCTCTTGCTCGGTTGGTTGTGTTGAGCCGAGCAGGTGAAAGCAAAGTGGCAAGAGCGTGGCGCGTCGGCGGTTGGCAAGGAAGCCAAAGTTCCTGATACGCACGAACCCTTTGGGGAGCAGGTGCAAGAGGAATCGGCGCAGGAATTTATCCAGAGAGAGAGTCAGCAACTTCTGTTCGTTGTGGTCAGCGGAATCGCGCCAACGAAAAGTGACCTTGCTGTCCACAAACGTGACCAGGCGATGGTTGGAGATAGCCACGCGGTGGGTGTAGCGGCCCAGATACTGGAGGACATACTCGGGGCCACCGAAAGGTGGTTTGGAGTAGACCACCCAGTCGTTTCGGAACAATGGCCGTAGCCAGGCGGCAAAGGTCTTCGGCTGAGCGAGACAGGTCAGGTCTCCATGGAAGTGGAGTTGGCCTTCTTGGAAGGCCTGCTGGAGACCGGCAACGAACTTGCCGCGGAAGACGCGACGAAGCACGTTGATGGGAAGAAAAAACTGATAGCGTGACTTAACCCAGTGCGTGTGATCAAGCGACAGGCCGCCGGCGGGAATGACGCAATGGACATGGGGGTGAAGCCCGAGCTTCTGACTCCAAGTGTGCAGCACGGTGAAGAAGCCGATTTCCGCGCCGAGGTGTCTCGGATCGCGAGCGACTTCGAGAAGTGTTTCCGCACTGGCGCGGAACAGCAGATCGTAGATGACCTTCTTATTCTGCAAGGCCAGTGGCGCCAACCTGTGGGGCAGTGTGAAGACCACATGGACGTAGCGCGTCGGGAGAAGTTCTCTTTGACGTGCCGCGATCCACCGTTCCCGGGCCGCGGTCTGACACTTCGGGCAGTGGCGGTTCCTGCAGCTGTTGTAGGAGATGGTGGCACGATGCCCGCAGCGGGTGCACTCATCGAGATGCCCACCGAGAAGGGCGGTGCGACACCGCGCAATGGCCAGCAACACTTTGACATGCTTCCAGCTGATCCACTTGCGGTTTCGTTCGAGGAAGGCAGCTCCCGCGGTACGGATGAGATCGGCCACCTCCAGGGGCGGCCGGCTCATCTACTCCTCCTGCGCTGACCTGTCTTTCAGCTTCAGCGAGTCCAGAGGACTGGCGGTCGCGTGGAGATGACGTTGCGAAAGATGCAAGTAGATAGTGGTCTCTTTGAGATCGCGATGGCCTAGCAGGATCTGAATCGTGCGCAGATCCGCGCCCGCCTCGAGAAGATGCGTGGCGAAGCAGTGACGCAACGTGTGGGGATGGACTTGTTTCTTGATGCCCGCGCGCTTGACAGCTTCTTTACAAGCGTTCCGGGGTGTTTTCGTATCGATGGGCTGATCACTGTTGTGCCAACGGTTGCCTGGAAAGAGCCATACGCTGGACTTTCTCGGCAAGCGGCGCCAGTGCTCGCGCAGTTCCTCGAGCAGTTTTAGGCTGAGCATCACATCTCGATCTCTGCGTCCCTTGCCGCCTTGAATGTGAATCACCATCCGCTGGCTGTCGATGTCTCTGACTTTCAAGTGTGTCAACTCGGCGTTCCGCACTCCGGTGGCGTAGAGCGTCATCAGCAGAATGCGATGGTAGGGAGTGAGCGCCGCATCGATGAGTCGCGTGACTTCTTCCTGGCTCAGGATCGACGGAAAGTGCAGTGCTCTTTTCGGATAGGGAGTCTCGGCGATACTCCAGGCTTTTTTGAGAGTCTTGATGTAGAAAAACCGCAGCGCCGCGAGACGGTTATTAATGGTACCCGACGACAACTTTTGTTTTTGAAACAACTCGGCTTGGTATTCACGAATATGCCGCAGGCCCAAACGGTCAGGCGGACGGTTGAATCGTCGAGAGAAATCTTCGACTGCGCGGATGTAATAGCGTGTGGTAGTCTCGGCGTAATTACGACGCTGGAGTTCCTCCAGCATCATTCTGCGTAAACGGGTCACAGGGATACCTCCTTGTGGCCCAAACTTATCTCAGACGCTAGTCAACCACTGCTCCGTTCACCTCACGCGTAGCGTCCGCCGCCGGGCGGCTTCGTTCTGACGGGCTACCCGGAAGTTAACGAGGGAGCCTTCCGACTTCCGGCTTGCCGACAATCCGGGAGCTATCGCGTGGCGGCCTGAAATGCCGAGTGCAGGCTCCTACCGAAACTTGGGGAGCTCCGCAAAAAGGCACTGGCCGATATCGGCACCACGGCCGGTGACATCGACACCGCCGACATTTTCACGCGCCTCGCGAACACCACCCGGTTTCGCGGTCATTTTCTCGACCTGCGCGCTTGAGTTTGCTTTAACTAACGTAATTGGTGAAGATTATGGAATGCGGACGGAAGCTTCTGCCGCTTCCGCGGAATCATAGTTGCAATCATGGCGTGACGTCGCCAGCGTGGGGCGCAACAACGAGATCAGGCCGAAACCGATCCACATTGGTGAGCGACCCCTGGCGGTAGCAACATACGAGCTCGTTAGCTGGGAAGACTCGGAAGAATTGACCACGCGCCGTCTTGTGCTCTCTGGCCGCGCCGGATACGCGTCAATTTTAGTTCTGCGTATCTCCGTTAGACAAAACCAAAACTAAAATTCTTGTTGCTCGAGGCTTAATTGCAAGAAATCCCTTGCCTAAAAAACTGTATTTAGGTAGCGTACTCCTCAATTGGGGGTGCTGTCCTGCTAGCGCAGCACAATTACGCTTCCCACGCAACCGTGGGCCTCAGAAGCCCACGTCCCGGC
>WNFD01008118.1_pt1 | contig 10345 bp, 10 predicted proteins | sample 5400491 | NCBI WGS metagenome assembly WNFD01 (sample SAMN13153343, study PRJNA577476) | soil metagenome | isolation source: 120 cm saprolite under Douglas fir tree site 2 hole 2 replicate 2 | place: USA:California | collected 2015-04-18 | reverse complement strand
CGGTCAACAATCTCACCTTCAATTCGACGGGCGCCGACGATGCGGGACCGGCGCAGGCCAATGTCGATGTCTTCGTCGGCAACACGCTGGTCGGGTCGGTCCCGATCCCGGGGATCGGGTCGGTCCACACGGCGCAGTTCATCGATCTCTCGGCGTTCCACAACGTGACCTCGATCGAGATCGACAAGGTGATCGATCCTGCCGGGCTCGCCTACGACGATTTCACCTTCACCGTCGCCGGGAGCGTGCCGGAGCTGGCGACCTGGGCGATGATGATGCTCGGCTTCGGCCTGGTCGGCGTCCAGCTGCGCCGCCGCAACGACGCAGCCGCCGTCTAGCCCACGGCTGACGGCTGCCGCGCCTCGGCGGCGTCCCGATGGAATGGTAGCCGCGTCCCCGGACGCGGCTATTTTCTTGCTCACCGATAGACGCCGCGTCGGGAGCGTTGACCGGATGTCGGGGGGCACCGATCATCGCCGCTGGACGCAACCGATCGCCGAGGAACCGCCCGCATGATGGATGCCGCGCGTCTGGCAAGATTCGTCGATCGCCTATGGGGCGACGAGATCGTTCCGACGCTGATCGAGTACATCAGGATTCCGAACAAATCGCCGGCCTTCGATCCCGAGTGGGCGGCGCACGGCTACATGGACGATGCCGTCGCGCTGTTCGAGCGCTGGGCGCGGGGAAAGCTCGCGGGGATTCACGGCGCGACGCTCGAGGTGGTGCGGCTGCCGGGCCGCACGCCGCTCATCTTGATCGAGGTGCCGGGTGAAGGCCGCGGCGGGAGCGCTGACACCGTGCTGCTCTACGGCCATCTCGACAAGCAGCCGGAGATGGTCGGATGGTTCGAAGGCTACGGCCCGTGGCAGCCGCTGCTCAAGGGCGACAAACTCTATGGCCGCGGCGGCGCCGATGACGGCTATGCGATGTTCAGTGCGCTGAGCGCGATCACGGCCTTGCGCGACCAGGGCATCTCGCATGCGCGCTGCGTCATCCTGATCGAGGCGTGTGAGGAATCGGGCAGCTACGATCTACCCTTCTATGTCGATCATCTGGCGCCGCGGATCAGCACGCCCGCCCTCGTCGTCTGCCTCGATTCCGGCTGCGGCAATTACGAGCAGCTTTGGCTCACCACCTCCCTGCGCGGCATGCTGGCCGGCGACCTTACCGTGCGCGTCCTTGAGGAGGGCGTGCATTCGGGCGATGCTTCGGGTGTCGTGCCCTCGAGCTTCCGGATCCTGCGGCAATTGGTGTCGCGGCTCGAGGACGAGACCACCGGCGCCATCAAGCCGGCCGAGCTCTACGCCCAGGTGCCGCGCGAGCGTGTCGAGCAGGCCAAGCGTGCCGCAGCGGTGCTCGGCAAGGAGCTCTACGAGAAATTTCCCTTTCCGGCTGGTATGAAGCCGGTGAGCGACGATCTGACCGAGCTGGTGCTCAATCGCACCTGGCGTCCGCAACTCGCGGTAACCGGCATCGAGGGCCTGCCGAGCCTGCCGAATGCCGGCAACGTCCTGTTGCCCTATATGACGGCGAAATTGAGCCTGCGCCTGCCCCCGACGCTCGACGGCGCGACGGCGCTCGGTGTCGTGCAGCGGCTGCTCGAGGCCGACCCGCCCTATGGCGCCACGGTCAGCTTCGAGTCGGACAAGGCCTCGTCCGGCTGGAATGCGCCGGCTCTCTCGCCGTGGCTCGAGCGTTCGCTCAATCGCGCCTCGGAAAGCGCCTTCGGCGCGCCGGCCGCCTTCATGGGCGAGGGCGGCAGCATCCCCTTCATGGCGATGCTCGGCGAGAAATTCCCTGCGGCGCAGTTCGTCGTCACCGGCGTGCTCGGTCCGCATTCCAACGCGCACGGGCCGAACGAGTTCCTCCACATCCCGACCGGCAAGAAGGTCTCGCAGGTGATCGCCCATGTGCTGGCCGATCACCACGCCGCCATAGGCTGAGGCGCGACAACGGCCCGCCCCGCCATCGCAATCAGTCGGCCGCCCTCTCCTTGTGCGGCTTGTCGCCGGCGGCCTTGAGCATCTCCTCGCCGACGACGCTGAGCGCGGCCTTCTCGAAATCGGCGGTCGCCTTTTGCGTCATCGACGCGATGCCGTTGTTGAGGGCGGCGATTTCCTCACTCGTCCGGCGCAGCGCGCCGGACAGCCATTCCTGTTGAATGCCGAGCATTTCCGCGGCGTCCTGGCACTCGGTCATCTGCTGAATCGCCTCGCGCATCGCTTCGACGCCTTCGCGCCGGCGGGTCAGCCAGGCATGCGTCAGCTGATCGACACTGGCAAGCAACTCGGTATGTGTCTGGAACCACAAATTTGCGTTATGGGCGAAGATCTCGCCAAGCGGACTGCTGAGCGGGAATTGTGACGTCGGCTTTCCATGCTTGGCCTGCGACATAGCATCCTCCCGACACACCAAAAACGGGAGCGTTGGCGGCTGGCGACGACCATGCCGTGCCAGTCGCGTCGCTCCAATTTCGGAAATCTTGATGGCCAATGCCATACCTCTCGTCGATCCATGTCAATGACGGAATAGGTCAATGACGGAACGGGTCAATGACGGAATGGGTCAATGACGGAATGGGCTCATGGCCACCCCATACCAAGGTTGGAGCCCCGTGAACCTCCGCACGGGGGCATCCATCTGTGCCGGCCTCCCGAGATCGGTCATCCTCGCCATGCTGTTGCGATGTTTCCGATGGGCTGGCGGAGGTCGTGATGAGGGATATTAAGGCGGATTGGCGAAAATGGAATGCGATCGAGCGGGTCTCCGCCGTGCTCGTCGCCTTCGTCCTGAGCGGCCTCGTTCCGGCGCTGCTCGTCCTCGGCCAAAGCCACGGCTAGGTCCGGCCGATGCGTTCTGGAGGAATGCTGACATGGATATGGTTGTGATGGACATCGTCATCGGGCCGATCCTTAAGCGTGCCGACGGCTTCGTCTTCGACACCTGGACCGCCGGCGAGGGCATACGCTGCGGCTACCCTTATCGCCGCATCGAGCACGCGCACTATGCGCGAAATGCCATGATCAAGGCCTCGGCGCGGGGCCGCGGTCGCGGCGCCACGATTTGCCAGACGCTCGACGAGTTCATCGCGGTATCCGCCGCGGGCACGATGCTGAAAGCCGCCTGAGCGGGCACGTCCCGCGAGCGTCAGTGCGCCAATTCGGCTTTGCGCCGGGTCATCTTCGTCAAATAGCGGGACGGCACTTCCATCAACGGCGTGCGCTGGCGCAACCAGAGGGAATGGTCCGTCCCGCTGTGCATGCCCTGATTCGCCGGCAGGCAAGGCCATGACGGCGCCTGCAACCAGAGACGCATCAAATGGCGCCGGTGCGCAATCTCGGGCCAGTCCTCGTAGCCGGTGCGACCATGCAGCACGATGCGGTTGTTGAGAAACTGGATGTCGCCTTCGCCGATGCTCATGTCGAGGTAGAATTCGGGCGAGGAGGCGAGGCGCCGCAGCTCGTCGAGCGCCGCGATCTGCGCTTCCGTCATCACCGCATCGCCGGCGGCGACGGCGCGGTGCGGGTAGCTGCCCGAGACGTTGCAGGTGAGCGAGCCGCTCTGCTGCGAGAAGATCGCCACCTTCTTGACCACAATGCCGGAACCGAACTCTGCGTCGAGCTCCATGCGGCGGAAGACGTAGTCCCGATAGAGCACCTCCAGCAGGTCGGGGCGTTCCTCGAGCAGTCGGTTGTGCACGGCCGCCGCGCTGGCGATCCGGCTTGCTCCGCCAGACTTCGCCGCGCGCAGGCACGTCAGCGCGACGATATCGCAATTGTCGGTGTGCATGCCCTGCGCGCCGCCGGCGTGGTAACCGCGGGCTTGCCGCTCGATGTCGCTGACATCGATCACATGACCGAGCAACTCACCCTGATAGGATTGTGGCAGCGGCCGACCGACATGCGCGCCGATGCCGAAATAGATCGCCGCAATGTCGTCGACCGAATAGCGCTCGCGCAGCAGACCGCGCAGCAGCAGAAAGCCTCGCCCATGCGCCAGCTCGTCGCCAAGATCGGCGAAGAAGCGACCGAGCGTCGGCAGCGGGAAGCTCTCCGGCGTGATGTGCGGAAAGTCGAACTCGCCGAGCGACCGCAGGTGGTGCAGGGCGGCATCGATCTCCGCGATCTCGCCCGGCGAGAGCACGTGCATGCCCTCCTGCCGGTAGTCGATCCGTGATCCCTGCCAGACGGCACGGCCTCTGGCGGGGGTGATAGCGCTGGTCATGCGGGCGGGTTCTCCTGCAGAGGTCCGGGCATCTGCCGCGACAAATCGCTAGTTGCGAATACTCGGCCGCGCGAGCTTGACGACGTTACCCGCCGTCTCGGCGCTGGCCTGGTATTCCGGCACCAGCCGACGGAGCTGGCCCTGCAGCGCCGCCGCATCGCCGCGCGCGCAGATCGCGGCGAGCTCGTCGATCGCGGCGCCGAGGGCGACGGCATCGCCGGCGCGCGGGGCGGCGAGCAGGATGCCCTTGCACGCGGTTGGCAGCAGGGGCTCGGCGCCGTGGAAGATCTCCTCGAAGAGCTTCTCGCCGGGGCGCAGGCCGGTGATCTTGATCGCGATGTCGACGTTCGGCCGCTTGCCGGCGAGGCGGATCATCTGGCGCGCCAGCTCGACGATGCGCACCGGCTCGCCCATGTCGAGGACGAAGAGCTTGCCCGCGGCCTCGCCGGTGCTGCCGAGGACGGTCGCCTGGAGCACCAGCTCGACCGCCTCGCGCACGGTCATAAAATAGCGGATGACGTCCGGGTGGGTGACGGTGAGCGGCCCGCCGGCGGCGAGCTGGCGCTGGAAGAGCGGCACCACCGAGCCGGTCGAGCCCAGCACGTTGCCGAAGCGCACGGTGACGAAGCGAGTCCGCCCGGGGCCGTCACGCCCGGAGCCGTCACGCCCGAAGCCGTCGCGGCCGCCGCCATCGCGCCGCGGGGCGCGATGGCGGTCGATGTCGAGGGCCTGGCAGTAGCTCTCGGCGATGCGCTTGCTGGCGCCCATGATGCTGGTCGGGTTGACCGCCTTGTCGGTGCTGATCTGCACCATGGCGGCGACGCCGGCGTTGCGACAGGCATCGGCGACGTTGCGCGTGCCGATGACATTGGTCAGGACGCCCTCGAAGGGATTGAGCTCGACCATCGGTACGTGCTTCAGCGCGGCGGCGTGGAACACCAGCTCGGGTCGCGCCTCGCGCAGGATGCGCTCGAGGCGCACGCGGTCGCGGATATCGGCGAGCACGGCACCGCGCGGCAGGTTGGCGTGCTTCTCCGCGACTTCGAGATCGATGCGATAGAGGTTGAACTCACTGCTATCGAGGAGGGTGATGTGAGCCGGATCGAGGCCGCAGATCTGCGCTACCAGCTCGCTGCCGATCGTGCCGCCGGCGCCGGTCACCAGGACGCGCCGGCCGGCGATCAGCCGACGCATGGCGTCGCGGTCGAGCACCGTCTGCGGCCGGCCGAGCAGATCCTCGATCGCCACCGGGCGGATCTCGAAACTATCCGCCGCACCATCGCGGAACTCGACGAGGGGCGGCAGGCGCGCCACCGTCATGCCAAGCGCATCGGCAGTGTCGACCAGCTTGCGGATCGTCGCGCCCGCCATGTCGTCACGCGTCAGGAGGAGGCGTTGCGGCCGCTGACCGGCGCGCTCCAACATGGCGACAACCTTCGGAATGTCGTCGAAGGTGCCGAGCACGTCGATACCGTGGATGTTGCGGCCGACCCTGCCGTCGCCCTCGCTGACCATCGCGACGGCGCGATAAAGCTGGGTCTTGCTGCGGTGGGCGGCGCGGATGAACAGCTCGGCGCTGTCGTCGGCGCCGGCAAGCAGCACGGGGATCGATTGCGGATCGTGGTTCGGCTGCAGGAGGCCGAGGCGGCGGTCTTTGATGATGCGGTAGAGAAAGCGCGGCGCCCCGACCATGAAGATGAGGACGAACCAATTGATGACGGGAACCGAGCGCGGCAGGGCATCGGCGCGCGTCAGCACGAAGAGAACCGGCACGAAGATGAGGATGACGATGGTGGCGGCACGCGTCAGCGCGAGCAGGTCGTTGGCCGAGGCATAGCGCCAGATGCCACGATAGAGCCTTAGCGACCAGAAGACGATGGCGGCGATCGCCGCCATGAGGAGAGTGCCGACGAGCAGCCCGTTGCTGTAGTAGACGATGCCGTCGCCGACCCTGAGATAGAGCGACAGGGCAAAGGACAGCGCCGCCATGACGATGTCATGGGCGTAGGCGACTTGGCCGTGCCGGAAGCGAAACCGCATCATCGCGCGATGGTATCTCGGGTAAGAATGAACACGAATCGGATACCCTTAAAGCCAGACCGGCGACAGTATTCACATCCCCAGGCGCGGCGCCATCGGAATGTGCCGCCGGGCCGGGCGGCGCGAGGTAGCCGCTGGTCTTTCCGGTCGAGCCGGAGGGGCAGGATCGGCGTCATTCCGCGGTTTTCCTCGCGGCCGCGTCGCGAAACCAGCGCGCGGTGAGCGCCAGCCCCTCGTCGACGGTGTAGGGCGGCTGCCAGCCATAATCGGCGCGGAACCGCGAATCGTCGACGGCGAGCGAGCCCAGCAAGCGATCCGCCGCGGCGCCCTTGCCCATCAGGCGGAGCCCGGCGCGCAGCCAGTCGGGCGGGACGGCGGGAAGCCGCGCCTCTCGATTGATCCCGGCGGCGAGGCGGCGGACGAGGTCGCCGGTTGAAAGATCGGTGCCATCGCGCAGGAGATAGGTCCGGCAGCCGCGATGCGGCGGAACGGCGAGCACGCGCCCGATCGCATCGGCGAGATTGCCGTTATAAATCAGGCTGCGCTGGTTTTCGATGCCGCCGAAGGGCAATGGCACGCCGATGAGGCAGAGGCGGACGAGCGCGCGAAAATTCGCCTTCGCGCCGGGGCCGTAGACGAGCGGCGGGCGCAGGATGATCGTCTCCATCGTTCCGCCATTCCCGACGAGACCGGCAAGCGACTGCTCGGCCGCCCATTTCGATTTTGCATAGGGGTCGGCGGGAAGCGGCTTGTCGCTCTCGCGGAATGGCCGATCGCCGCTCGCATCGCCGTTGACCTTGACGGTGCTAAGGAAGACGAAGCGGCCGATACCGGCGGCCCGTGCCGCCTCGGCCAGGCGCATGGTGCCGGCGCAGTTGACGCGCATGAAGGTCGCGGGATCGGCATCGGCGCCGGCGATGTGGACATGGGCGGCGAGATGGACGACGGCATCGACGTCGCGCAGGGCCGCCGACCAGTCGGTGTCGGGACCGATCTCGCCGACGATGCGCGTTTCGGCGCCCGAATCCGCTTCCTCCAAGCCCGGCGCGGCGGCGCGACGCTGCGCCAGCACGAGACGATGGCGCGGCGCCAGTACCGGGAGGAGGGCGCGGCCGACGAAGCCGCTTGCGCCGGTGACGAGAATTCGGCTCACCGCGCGATCATAGGTAAGCAATCCGATCGGGCATAGGGTGCCTGCCGATCGCGCGCAGGGCCTGCCTTGGGGGCTTGGCAGTGCGCCGCGATCGCCTTACCAAACAGGTTGTTGCCGAACAGGGCGGCAGATCGCTCGAGGGGGATACGTGACCTTCGTTGTCAGCAAGCTCCTATGGTTCGTCGCGGCGCCGGGCAATTTACTGCTGCTCGTCCTCCTCGCCGGCGTGCTGCGCGCGGTCTGGACCCGGCGAAGGCGGGGCCTGATCTTGATCGCGGCGCCGACGTTGGGTTTCCTCGCGATCGCCATGCTGCCGGTCGGACCCTGGCTCACCCAGCCGCTGGAAAACCGTTTTCCGACGATCGCCGCGCCGACGCGGGTCGACGGCATCATCTTGCTCGGCGGATCGATCGATCCCGGACTGAGCCGGGCGCGGGGTCAGATCGCACTGATTGCGGCGGCCGGCCGCGTCACCGAGACGGCCGCGCTCGCTCGCCGCTTTCCGGCAGCGCGCGTGGTGATCAGCGGCGGCGATCCTTCGATCGTCCCGGCGTCCCTGCCAGGGGCGATCCCGGGCGCCGTACCAGAGGCGATGTCCGAAGCCGCCGCGACGCGCGACTTGCTGGTCGAACTCGGCGCCCCGGCGGAGCGGATTGAGCTTGAAGGTCGTTCGCGCAACACCGAAGAGAACGCCGTCTTCTCGTTGGCGGTGGCACAGCCCAAACCGGGCGAGATCTGGCTGCTGGTAACCTCGGCGATGCATATGCCGCGCGCGGTCGGCTGCTTCCGCCGCGCCGGCTGGGCGGACATCACCCCCTATCCCGTCGACTATCGCACCTCGACGACGATCGGAACCGGGCTCGGGCTGCTGCTCGCCGACGATCTCGTGCTGGTCAATTTCGCCACAAAGGAATGGCTCGGCCTGGTTGCCTATTACGCGCTCGGCCGTACCGATGCGCTGTTTCCGGCGCCGGGATGATCGTCGAAGCTCCGGCGGCTAGATGCCGACCGGATTGGGATAGCTGTCCTCGACGCAGTCCATGATCTGGTCTTGCAGCGCCTCGAGCGCCGGCTCGTAGACACGCCAATTGTCGCCGAGCTGCTTGGCCAGGCGGGTCAGGGCGACGAAGGCCTTGATCTCGTTCTCGCAGGCCGGAAAACGCGGCAGCTTCGACGCGGCAGCGGCGAGGGAATCGTCCCGGTCGGTGCCGGCGCCGGCACAAGCTGCCAGCAGAAGGCAGGCGCAGAGAGCGAGGCGGACAGACAAAATGCTCATCGATCCGGGCCACCCTTGGGTTGTGGCGGCAAGTACTATGCCGCAATGCAACAAGATAATCGATTGCGATCGTTTAAGGCAGCAACTTTTCGAATTCCGCCGCCGCTGCGTCCCAGCCAAAGCCGCGCTGGCGCGCGAGCGCCGCCGCATGCTGGCGCAGCCATAGCGCATCGTCGCCGAGCAGCCGGACGGCGGAATCGGCGAAGTGCGCCTCGTCGCGCGCGATGGTGCCGGTGACGCCATCGAGGATGCGCTCGCCGAGGCTGCCGATATCCTGGACGACGCCCGGAATGCCCATTGCTTGCGCCTCGCCCGCGGCAGCGCAGAACGTCTCGTTGGCGTCACCGCGATAGAGGAACACCCGCATCGCACGCATTTCCGCGGCGAGCGCCGCCTTGGCGACGGGCTCACGCAGGACGACCCCGCAACCGCCCATCGCGCCGGCCCGCCGCAGCACCGGCAGCATGGCGGCTTCCTTGCGCGCGCCCGCCGCGCCGTAGGTACGGGGACCGGAAAAGACGTGCAGCTCGGCTGCCGGCATGCCGGGTCGGATGCGACGCTCCCAGATGTCGAGCAGCCAGTCGAGGCCGCGCAGCGGATTCGAGGTAAAGAGCGCGCGCGGCGGCGGCGGTTCGATGGCGGTTGGGGCGGTTCGGAAGATTTCGCCGATGCCGTAAGGAATGATGCGGCGCCCGCCGCTCGGCGCCCAACGTGGATAGCTCGCCGCGTGCGAGGGACCGGAGAAGACGATGTGCGGCCGGCGCCAGGCGAGCTTGGAGAGGTAGCGCCACTTCAGGAGATAACTTGCCTGGTTGTGGATCCAGAAGACGGTACGCCGCGCCGCCGGCACACGGCGCAACAGCTTGTCGCCGCGATTGGCGATGTAGAGATCGGCGCCCTCTTGCATGCCGCCGGCGAGCGGCCGCCAGGCGACCGCCTTGTGGTCGAGCGGCGCCGCGCAGTTGTTGTAGACGGTGACGGTGTGGCCGCGCCGCGCCAGCGCCTCGGCAAGGCCGACGAAGGCCGCCTCGGCGCCGCCCATCGGCGCGCTCTCGGCGAGCTTGCCGTCGAAGGCGATGCCGTCATCGGCCATGACGATGTCGGCCATTGCTAGCGGGTCGCGGCTGACGCTTGGTGCCCTAGTCCGGTGGCCCGGTTGCTGACGATCTCAATCACCAAGAATGGAATTTCCACAACGTTTCGGAGTTACCCTAGTCGCTGCGAAAATCGGCCACAAGCGGAAGCGACTGGAACGAGAGGAGCGATCGTGATGGTGACGACCAGGGCGCGCAGCGAGAAGGAGAAGATGCTGGCGGGCGAGCTCTACCACGCCGGCGGCCAGGAACTGCAGGCGGATCAGCAGGCGGCGCAAACCTGGCTGGCACGCTACAACGCGTCGCTCGGCCTGCCGGCGAGCGAGCGCCATGTCCTTCTTCGCGAGCGGCTGGGCGGCGTCGGCAAGGGCGCGGTCATCCGGCCGCCCTTTCATTGCGATTACGGCTACAACATCCATCTCGGCGACGACGTCTTTCTCAACTTCGGCTGCATCATTCTCGACGTCGTCATGGTGGCGATCGGCGCCGGGACGCAGATCGGCCCGGCCGTGCAGATCTACGCTGCCGATCACCCGCGCGATCCGGCGCTTCGTC
>WNFD01009057.1_pt1 | contig 10346 bp, 9 predicted proteins | sample 5400491 | NCBI WGS metagenome assembly WNFD01 (sample SAMN13153343, study PRJNA577476) | soil metagenome | isolation source: 120 cm saprolite under Douglas fir tree site 2 hole 2 replicate 2 | place: USA:California | collected 2015-04-18 | reverse complement strand
AACCCGTTGTCCACTATCTCGTTTTGCGGGGCTGGTGCGCGCTCGGTTTTGGGGCAACGGACGTTGGGCTCCGCGTTCTGGGAGTAGTGATCAGCATCCTACTGCTCTCAGCGCTTTGGCTCTCATGCTGGCTGTTCAACAACTCGCCACCACTTTGGCCTTTGGCAATGTTTGCCTTGAATCCATACACACTGCGGGCTGACCCGCTCCGGCCGCACGGCCTGGCCTTGGTCTGGATTGTTTTGGCCTTTGCTTTCATCTGGCAATTGACCTTTCAGCCACAACGGACGCGAACGATTGTCCTGGCAGCAATCGCCGCCGTCTTAAGTGTTCAGACCGTCTTCTTGAATGCGTTCCTGCTGGGGGCAATCTGCGCCGGTAGCATCGTCGTTCTAGCGTGGAGAAGAGCATGGCGTGCTGCGGCGTGGATCCTGGGTATCGGCTTTATCGCAGCGTTATCTCTGACGCCCTACGTTCCCATGATCATCAAAGCGCACGACTGGAACGGCATCCGAGCGCTCCCGCATTCTATCGGATATCTCACGAATGGGTTCTACGCAGTTTCGACAGCTCACTGTCCAATTGTTTATGGCGTGTTCCTGGCACTCTTGGCAGGCGCATTCGCGCTCATCGTGGTTTCGTGGTTGCGGAAACGGCTAACCGAACCGGCAGACAGCGTGGGTGAGCATTTTCTGTTTGCGGCGGTAGCATCTGCCGCCGCCGCGATTGCGACCGGTGGATTTCTCTCGTGGATTAAGTTTCCGGTCCAGAACCGATATTACCTCCCACTTATAGCGGTTATCGCACTCTCCGGTGCCGTGGTCACGGCGGCTTTTCGAAAATGCACCATGCTACGATGGGGAATGCTGCTCGCATCGGTCTTGCTGGGGGCAGCGTTTTTTCGTCCAGCCTACAATTACACAGCAACCCGTTTGACCAATTGCGATTTGGCCGCGGCTGCGGTTGCGGCACACGCCGAGCCGGATGACATAATCGTGCTAACTCGGTTTGCCTACGGCATTACCTTTCAGCGGTATTATCGCGGTGGCGTCCCTGGCACGGAACTCCGGATATCTCGGACTACAGCTTGTTCCGCTGGGACCTCGTCAAACAGGCAATGATGCAGACTGATCCGATCCATGAACTTCTCGTTCGAATTGAGTTCGCTCTCAGATCAGGCCACAGCGTATTTCTGGTAGGGCGAGTGGGCGGTGTTCCGGGCGTGCAACCTGAGCCGCTTGCACCAGCGCCACTAACCACTCACGGCTGGGACATGGAATCATGTATCGCGAATTGGAGCGGACGAGTCACCTATCTGCTCGAGGAGCACGGCGTTCGTGAGCGCAGCATTCCACTCCCGGAGCAAGAACGAGGCGATCCGATTGAAACACTTACCGTCCATGTTATTTCCGGCTGGTGATAGCTCGGGAAAGAAGCGCGACGAAGAGTAAGATTAAGCGGAAGAGGAAGACGCGAGGAAAGTCACTCGAGTCGCTGCAGAGATTGGATGTCGTAGTTTTCCTGAAGGGAAGGTGCTTCGGCGGCGACTTGAGAGGCGTCGAGCTCGATTTGCTTTGGATCTTCTTCGGTATCGATCTTAATGAACCCGCCTTCGCTCGGTTGTTTCACCGCGTCGGACAAATCGTTTAGCGATTTAATTTCTTTTCCGTTCACTTTGATAACGGTCAGATAAGCAAACTCGTCGTAGCCGATGGTGGTGTTAGCGGGAAGGACCTGGCTCAGGATGACGACGCGGCGGTGTTCGCCGGGGAAAAGCTCCGATTGGAACCGGTCGAGATAAACGAAGCGCTGCGGCGCTTCGCGCTGCCAGTTCGGTCCCCATTCCTTGAGATACTGACGGGATAACTCCTGAAAAATCAAACCGCCGAGCACGAGATATTTCGGCGCTTCATCCAGCGCATAGGGCGGGCTGACATAATCTTTCGCGTCGCGGTGCTCGAGTGTGACTTTCAACTCCATCGGTTTTCCTCCACGCTGAATTTGAAACACGACCACGTCCCCCACGTAACAGTGCGCGCTGATCAAATTGGTAAAGTCGATCTTCCCATAAAGTGGATCGACATAATTGCCGTTTTGGTCGATCTCGTGATTGCCGATGGACATGATAATGTCGCCGACCTGCATCCCGGCTTTCATTGCGGGCATGTTCGGTTCGACGCTGGTCACGTAAACGCCGCCCGCTTTGCCGGTCTGGCCGGCGTATTTTCGCAATTGCGGGTCGCGTGTTGGAAAGAATGAAAAACCGACCGCCGGAAATCCGCGGTAATGCTCGCTCTCGGCTTCCTTCAAAAAATGGGTGATGATCGGCGCCGGGATGGCGTCGATTAATTGCGAGCGCGGATCGTAGCGCAAAAGCAAACCGGCGAGCTTGTTGTTCTTGACCAGCGGAATGGTGTAACTGTTTTCGCGATACTGCATCGGTATGCTGATGCGGTAAGTGAGAAACTGCCCAACATCGACCGGGTAGTGTGTCACCTGGATCGTGGTGACCAAACCTTCAGTTGCGACGAGCGCGCCGGTTTGTTCTAATTGCCACGCCGCCAAACGATCGCCGACGACGGTATCGCCGGCGATCTCGAGCGGCGCAATTCCATCGAGGAAATTTTTCTCACTGGGTTCGAGTAACGCGAGGTTCGCTTCGTAATCAATCACCTCGACGTTGGCCGCCGTTTTCTCGCCCGATTCTGCGCGCTCAAGTTCGACATAATTCTGGTTCGTAACCAGGTCCGCGGTCACGAGCACGCGTCCTTTTGATAAAACTGCGCCGAGCGCGCGTTTCGACAGCGGCGCTTTCTTTTGCCACGGTCGAAAATAATCATAAGGCTGACCGGTCACGTTCACGCGCACCAGCGAGAGCAGCTTTTGCTTAAGGTCCTTGTTCGGTGGCTGCGAAGCCGACTCCTTTTTCGCTGTCGCGCCAGTGGCGACAAAGAAAACCAAAGCAAGACTGATGAATAATGTTCGCATTTCTAAGTCTTTGTCTGGAGATCAGGCGTTTTTGCGGTTGGCTGCTCCTGGAGATTTTGTTCCCGGACGACGTTGTAACGCATCCTGATTCGTTCGCGCGCGGCTTCGACTTGTTTGGGATCGAGCACCAGCGGCGGGCCGTCGCCAATCATGTCGATCACGAATCGCTCGGCCGGTTCGGCCAGCACTTTGGTCAGTTCCTCCAAAGTATGAATTTTCTTGCCGTTGATTTGATCGACGATCCCGCCGCGGTAAGGCGCGAGATAGGTGTTGATCGGGTCCGGCAAAATGTTCGTCAGCACGATCACATCCGGGTGCTCGAGATAAAGTTGGTCGATCACATAGAAATCGAAGAAATGCCGGAGCCGGAGATCGGTCGGCTGATACGCTTCGAGCAAATCAAGCGTCAGCGGTTGAAAAAGCAACCCGCCGTAAACAACATATCGCGGTCGGACATCGTACTTATGACTTTGCATTAAATACGGCGGCACCGTGTCGAGCTGCACGCTCCCGCTGGTCGATTGCTTATCGCGCCAGATGTCGAACTTCACGCTGTCGTGCTTGAACTTTCGCTCCACCACCTCGGGCATCTCCACCCGTTCACCTTCCAGCTCCACGTTTCCGTCGCTCGCGATCGGATGATTATCGATTGCAAGCAAAACGTCGCCCGGCCGCAAAATTTTTGCGCACGGCCCTGCTGCCACTACCGTCTCGACCAGCACGCCGCGGCCGTCGTCTTTCAATCCAAGAAATTTTCGCTGGGCCGGATTTTGTAATTTTCCGTAAGTGATTCCGAGATCGACATACCCGTCGTAATGGCCGTCGCTCACGTCCTTGAGAAAACGATTGATTACCGGAGTAGGCACCATGTAAGCGACACCCTGCGCGACGTCGCCGCTGTAACCTTGAAACGCGACCCCGACCACTTTCGTCTTTTGCATCACCGGGCCACCGCTGTTGCCCGGATTAATTTGCGCACTGATTTGAATCGCGAGGTGCTGATCGATCGACGAGTGGGTGTAAAGCTGGAAATCGATCCGCGAAACAATACCGGTAGTTACCGACATTCGCTCACCGCCAATTGGATAACCGTAAGCCGAAACCGTTGATTCGAGCTCGGGAATACCGCCAAACTTCAGCGGTACCATGTTCTTGTAGAAGTTCGGCGAATCGACGGTGATCAGCGCCAGGTCGCAATCGTGCGCGACGAACAGAACTTTGGCCGGATATTTGTTTGGGTCGTCGTCGCGTTCGACCGTGAGATAGCGACTGTTGCTGACCACGTGGGCATTCGTCATGATGCGATTGCCTTCAATGACGAAACCGGCGCCGATGCCGCGGCCGAGCATTCCTGCGTTCCACGGCGCTCGATAATCAGGCGCAACTTCGGTCGCGGTGATGCGCACCAAGCTTTTTTGAATTGGGCCATTCGGTTGCGGTGGCGGGACTGGTATCGGAACGGCCACCACGTTTTGCGCGGGAGTCCCGGGTTTTGTCCCTACTCCGGGCGGTCGTGGCTGTCCCGGCGATGCGGGCGGCTCGGGAGCGTTCTGCTGACCGAACAACGTCGATGCAGCGAGCACGATAACAGAAATAAAAATAGGAACGCCCTTCATCCTGGAAAGTCTGGAAGATGAAACGAACTAATTGAAAAGCAACCGCTCAAATTCCGGCGCGGTCGAGCAACGATTTCACAACTTTCTCGGCCTCGAAAATTTCGCGTGCGATTTGTCGGGCCGCACCTGAGTGTTTCGAATAGTCAGCCTTGATCATTTTTACCGCCTCGGCGATTTCGCCTAACGAGCGGAACGCCAGCAGGCCGGCATCGGCGCCATAATTTTCTGTGAACCCGGTTTCCTGCATGATCACGGGGCGTCCGGCGGCGAGATAGCACGCGCTCCGATCACTGAACCAGCCTGTGTTCAACTGGACGTACTGGTCCTTCGCCACGGTGAACTCGCCTTTCGATTGCTGGATGTAATCGCGGTAGAGCCAGTAATCGACGCTCATTTGCAGCGGCGACGTGAAACGCCAACCGTTGCTCTCAAATTTCTCTCGCGTCTTTCGGTCCTGAATGTTTGTCGCTAGTTCGAAAGTTTCGCCGGATCTTCTCGGCGCGGCCACGAAGCGCAAAAATTCGCGCGATTTGCTCCAGAGATATTTCCGGCCGCGCCAGGTGATGTCTTTCAATCCACTGGTGGACCAATTCGCGATGGAAGTGAGAACAGCCGCCGGTTTGGGTGCTTGGTTAGTCTTCCAAAGATCGGTCACAACCGGTTGCCGGGTCGCGTGCCATTTCAATCCGTGCGGAGGGACCGGAAATTTTTTCGTGCCGACATTTTCGCCGAATGTGAAAAGCGCGTGATGCCGGCTCAAGTAGTCGATTGTCGATCTTACGCCTTTATCGATCTTGATTTGTTCGACGCCTGGATCGCTCTCGACATAAATGATTCGATCGCTCTTGAGCAGATCGTCGTTGAACTCCTGCGTGCCGCAAATATTGAGGATGGCGTCAGCGTCGCGATAAAGTTGACGGATTTTTTTAAACGGCAGCCCGGCCGTGGGATTCTTTCTTAAATAACGCGCACAGAACGCCCAGCGATTCTTGAAGTCGAATTCGCCTGCCAAGCGATTGAGAACTTTCGCCGCGTAATCGAACTCGTTGTTTACCTCAAACGTCTCCGGGTTGTAGGGAAGCCGCGCCGAATCTTCGATGTAGTAAACGTCATGCCCGAGTCGTTGCAGTCCGACGACATAATGAACGTGCTGCCAGATCACGCCGGCAATCGGCATCGACCCCGTGAAGCCCATCACGACGATGCGCTTGCGTTTCAAAATGTCTTAACAACGACGGCGGGGTTTCCGGCCACTATCGTATTTGGCGCGATCGACTTCGTCACGACCGCGCCAGCTGCAACTACGGAGTTGTCGCCAATGGTTACGCCTTTCAGAATCACCGCGTTCATTCCGATCCAAACGTTCGTGCCGATTTTTACCGGGGCGGTTTTCAATCTCGGACGCGGCGGTCGACCCTTGAAATAAGGCGCGAGCGCCTGTGCATCGATAATTCGCTGCGCCGGTTCGAGCGGATGAAAATCGGAATCGGCGATCCCGACATTCCAGGAGATGAGGCAATGTGAGCCGATGTCGATCTTCTCCTCGGCCATGATGAGCGCGCCATTGAGCAAAGTGAAATCGCCGATGGTGCAGCGGCCTTCTTCGCCAATCGCGAACGAGCAGCCGGCATAACAGGAAACATGTTTGCCGATAACAACCGCGTGCGGCTTCGTGCTGACGAGTTTGCGAAAGATCTGCGCGCTCTCGCAGTAGAAGCCTTCGCCGAATTCGACGTTTGGCGGGATCGGGTGCGGCCACCAATCTTCCTCCACATGTCGATCTTGTTTGACGTTGCTCACGTTGGAAATTTTCCGGAGGCGAACAGTTTCGCGTAAACGCCGCCGCGCGCGAGCAATTCCGTTCCGCGGCCTTGTTCAACAATGCGCCCGCGTTCGATCACGACGATCCGATCGACGTCGTGAATGGTGGCGAGCCGATGCGTGGCGATCAAAGTCGTCCGGCCGCGCATCAACTCTTTGATCGTTTCCATGATCGCCGCTTCAGTCGCGGGATCGAGTGCCGAAGTCGGTTCGTCGAGAAGCAGTACCGGCGCGTTTTTCAAAAATGCGCGCGCGATACCGATGCGTTGGCGCTGGCCAACACTCAATTGTCCACCGCGCTCGCCCACAGTGCTGCCGTAACCGTTTGGCAGTTGCTGGATGAACTCGTCGGCCTGCGCCCGTTTGGCGGCGTCAATGATTTCGTCGTCCGTTGCCTCGGGTCGGCCGTAAGCAATGTTTTCCCGAATCGTCGTCGAAAAGAGCAGTGTGTCCTGAAGAACGATGCCGATTTGCGCGCGTAAAGATTTCTTTTTGACGTCCCGGACATCGCGGCCGTCGAGCGTGACCGAGCCGGACGTCGGATCGTAAAAGCGCGGGACCAAACTCAACAGCGTACTTTTGCCGGCGCCAGTGCCTCCGACTATAGCGATCATTTGATTCGGTTCGATCCGAAGGTCGACAGCGTGCAGCACTTGTCGATCTTGCGCGTAGCCGAACGATACGTTGTGAAATCCGATAGCGCCTTTGGCAGATTCGATTGCGACTGCATTCGGCGAATCGACCACGTCGTCTTCTCTATCGAGCACTTCGAAGCAACGTTTCGCGCCGGCGGTTGCGCCTTCCATCGCCCACGCGGTATAAGTGATCGATTCCAGCGGTTGATAAAGCATCAGCAAGTAAGCGCTGAAAACGAGCAGTGTTCCGAGCGTCAGCGTGCCGGCGAGAACGTGCAGCGTTCCGACGTAATACATCGCCGCCGTCCCGAAAACCATCAGCGTGCTGATTACCAGCGCGCTGTTCACGTTTGTGAGCGTGAGGCGCAGGTTCGCCTGCAAACTTTGCCGGGCTTGCTGATGAAATTGCATCACTTCGAATTGTTCGCGACCAAACGCGTGTACCATGCGTATGGAGCTGAGCCCTTCCTGCGCCTGCGCCAGTACGGCGCTTTCCTGTTCTTGAATGAATGTCGATTCGCGGCGAATGCGGTGCGCGAAAAAATAAATCGCCACGATGATGAGCGGCACGATGCCTAACGAAAGCAATGTGAGTTGCCAATCGAGCCGAACCATGATCGCGAATGTGCCGATCAAGGTGATGACCGATCCGAAGATGCCGGTGAAGCCTTTGTTATAAATCGTCTGGATCGATTGTGAATCGTAGGCGACGCGAAAACTGGAATCGCTCGAACGGCGGACATCGTGATATTTGAGCGAGAGCGATTGCAAATACGCATAAAGATCGGTGCGGAGTTTGAGCAGCGCCTGCAGTCCAATCTTCACAAAAATGTAGTTCGTAATCCAATTAACGAGGCCCCAGAGAAATTGGATTACGACAAGCGCAAGGCAGAGTAGGGGAATCCAAGTGTGCCAATCGCCGCGCGGCGTTGGATTCGGCCGTAGAAAATCATCAACGATAATTTTGAATGGCCACGGTTTGAGTAGATTTAGACCGATGCCGATTAGGGAGAGCAGCAAGCCCGCAGTCGTCTGTGGAAGGAATGGGCGGTAATAACGAAAGACGCGCCGGTAGATCGACATGATAATTTGAGATTGCAGATTGCCGATTTCAGATTGAACTACACACGCTCGAATTTCCGCTCAGGCTAAATCCGAAACCGGAAATCGGAAATCCGAAATTCTTCGCATGCATCATTTGCTTCAATTTTGGTCGCAATGGGTCCTGACCGGGGGTTATCTCGGAATTATCGTGTTGATGGCGATGGGGAGCACGCCGTTACCGTTGCCGGCTGAAGTGGTGGTGCCGCCTGCTGCTTTTCTGGCCGCGCAAGGCCGGTTGAGTCTGGCGGGTGTAATCCTCGCGAGCACGCTCGGTGCATATCTTGGCGCGGCGTTGATGTACTGGCTCTCACTTTGGCTCGGCCGTCCGTTAGTCGTGCGGTTCGGCCGATTCATTCTCTTTCCGCCGAAGAAATTGGAGGAAGCGGAGCATTGGCTGGCCCGTTACGAAGCCGGGGGCGTTTTTTTTGCGCGACTTTTGCCCGGAGTGCGGCATCTGATTTCCATCCCAGCCGGCATTGTGCGGATGAATTTTGCGATTTTCAGCATTTGGACGATCATCGGGTCAGCGATCTCCTGTTCAATTCTCGCTTATCTTGGGGTTCGCGCTCAGCATGTTGCGCCCGATTTACTTAAGGATCCGGACGCGCTGATCCAATTCGTGCGCGGCCAATCGAAGTGGCTGCTTCTGGTAGTTGTTGCATTTGCAGCTCTTTACATCGTGTCAGTTTGGCTTTCCAAACGGAAATCTAACTGACGTTTCGACAAGCAAAATTAATCGAACCGTCCGCGCCGCGACGGGCGAACTTTGATTGAACAAAGGCATTGAAGCCGCTGTCAAAGGGATACAAAGCAATGAAGAAAAACAGCCAGATCTTAAAACCGCGTCCGAAACTTTCTCTTGGCGATCTCGTCCTTGCTGTCAGTTCCTGCGCCACGAACACGAAGGAAACGGTCGCGACCGTGGCTGATCTGTTGGCCAGCGGAAAAGTGCGTGTTCAGAGCGACGGCAAGTTCCTGCGCGCCAAGGTTTGCTAAGGTAATTCGACTTTCGAAAGTCGCTCCGGTGGTTTGTCTGCCGGAGCGATTTTCTTTTGCGCCACAAAACACTTTCGTGTTTGGCGCGCCATTCTATCTTGCGGCGTGATCGATCGTTATTCGCGGCCGCAAATGCGCGACATCTGGGCAGACGAGCGCAAATTCGAGATCTGGCTCGAGATTGAACTGCTCGCCTGCGAGGCGATGGCCGAGCTCGGCCAGATTCCGGAAAAGGACGCGACTGAAATCCGAAAGCGGGCGCGGTTTTCGATTCCGGAGATTCTCGAGATCGAGAAGCGCACCAATCACGATGTCATCGCATTTGAAGCAATTGCGCAGCGTCATTGCCGCGCAAGCGCGCCGTTACAAAATGACGCCGATGATCGGTCGCAGCCACGGTGTGCACGCGGAGCCGATCACGTTTGGACTAAAGCTGGCGCTCATGTTCGACGAATTCGGTCGAGCGGAAGAGCGACTGGGACAAACGCTCGAGCGCATCCGCGTCGGGAAAATCAGTGGCGCCGTCGGCACGCACGCACATGTCGATCCAAAAGTTGAACGCGCAGTGTGTGAAAGGCTGGGATTAAAGCCAGCAACGCTCTCGACGCAGATCGTGCAACGCGACCGCCACGCCGAATTTATGACGACGCTGGCCGTGATCGCTTCCAGCATCGATCGCTGGGCAACGGAATTTCGTCATCTTCAACGGACTGAAGTTCTCGAAGTGGAGGAATATTTTGGCGAAGGCCAGAAAGGGAGCTCGGCCATGCCGCACAAACGCAACCCGATAACGAGCGAGCGATTGAGTGGACTCGCGCGCGTGATTCGCGGCAACGCGATGGTGGCGCTGGAAAACGTCCCGCTTTGGCACGAGCGGGATATAACCCATTCGAGCGCCGAGCGGATTATCTTGCCCGACTCGTGCATTCTGCTGGATTTCATGCTGGCGGAACTGCGCAATTTAGTCGAGCGGCTGCAGGTTTATCCCGAGCGAATGCGACAGAACCTTGAAGTCACGAAAGGACTTTATTTCAGCCAGTCGGTCCTACTCGCGCTCACCCGCGCCGGAGCGCAACGCAAAACAGCTTATGAAGCGGTGCAACGCGCGGCGATGAAAACTTGGAAAGGCGAGGGGAGTTTTGCCGAAAATGTGAAAGCCGAACCGGAAATCAGCGCCAAAGTTTCC